>Ga0304729_1000760_pt1 | contig 22476 bp, 22 predicted proteins | sample C_131016_MF_Meta_FD_190475 | JGI IMG/M metagenome (GOLD analysis project Ga0304729, IMG submission 190475) | Freshwater microbial communities from Lake Croche, Canada to study carbon cycling - C_131016_MF_MetaG (v2) (version 2) | ecosystem: Environmental > Aquatic > Freshwater > Lake | place... | reverse complement strand
GGATGCGGTCGACAGGGTTAGCTATAGGCGCGCGCTCTTCTTCCTCGCGGAAACCTACCCAGCTACGAAACTTCTTCTCTGCCATGATAAAAACTCTCCATCAATCTCGAATATGTAGAGCCCAAGATTAGGGCATCCGGCTACTTTCGGTAAATGGCGAAGGAGACCGCTAAATACTGCGAAATCCACGCGGCAAGCACAAAGATATGGAAGAGCTCGTGGAAGCCGAAGTACTTCGCGTATCTACCCGGCAATTTGAGCGCGTAGAAGATTGCACCAATCGAATACAGCAGCCCTCCGATGATGATCGGAAGTAACACCCAGAGACCACCCTCTTTATAGAGTTGAGGTGTGTAGATCACCGCGACCCATCCGAGAAGTAAGTAATTAGCGACGTAGAGCAAACGTGGTGCGCCTACCCAGAAGACTCTGAGCGCAACTCCCATCAGTGCACCGGTCCAGACAACTGCAAGTAAAACATTGCGATCATGGTTATTAAGAAGCGCAACTGCGAAAGGGGTATATGAACCTGCAATTAAGAGATTGATATTTGCATGGTCCCAACGTCGCCAGATTTTCTTCTTAGATGGAACCCATGGAACGCGGTGATACACAGCTGAAACGCTAAAGAGCATGATCGCTGTGATGGAGTAGAGAGCTACTGCGAATTTAAATGAATCGCGACTTAAGATAAATAAGATAAGCGAAGCGATAATTACAACTGGAGTTGCACCAAGATGGAACCAACCGCGCAATTTTGGTGGGGCTTGGATGGGCTCCATAATCATGAGACGAGCCTAATCGTTTCTTAGATTTCGTACAGATGGAACGAGAAGCGCTGCACATGCCGCCGTAAGGGTGAGCCCACCGGTTGCAATAAGAATTGCGTGAACTCCAAAGTGCATCGCAAGTGGGCCCGCAGCGATAATTCCCAGCGGTGCAATTCCCCACGAGCCTAAGGCGTCATAGGAGTTCACTCGCGAATATGACTCTTCTGGAACATGGCTCTGGAGAGATGTATTCCACGTGACGAGAAATATTTCGACGCTTATTCCCGAGAAAACTGAAGCGAGAACAGATACCGGCAGTGAGAAGTTGAAGGCTAATGTGAAATCCCAGATAGCAGAGATAGCAACAAGAACCATCGCAAGAAAGAGGGGTCGACCAATCTTTATCTTCAGCGCCCAGATTCCACCCATTAACATTCCCACCGAAAGGCCAGCTAAGTTGTAAGACCACTGTCGGGGGCCAGAGACCGGATCGCTAAAGTTGAGTGGGCCAAGAACCGAGAGCATCGACTCAAATGCCATATTAATGAGCGCAAAAGAGATCACCATCGCGATAACCCATGTGCGAGAGATAAATTCTCGCCAGCCAATGACGAGATCATGGAAGATTCCGGGGCTCTTCTCTTTGATCTTTCCAATCAGGGGCAAGTTCCAGACAATTACTCCGGCGATAAAGAATGATGTTGCATCAACCAGAAGCCCCCATCCAGCTCCAACTGTCGATACAAGAATTCCCCCTGCAAGCGTTCCCAAGATGTAACCAATATTTGTCATCAGACCGATAACAGCATTTCCTTCTTGTAACTTCTCTTTCGGCAGAATCTCTGGAAGAACACCCGACATTGCGGGCCACCAGATTGCATTGAGAATTCCGAAGAGCGCGCCCATCAGCGCCAGTAACCAAGTACTAGAAAATCCTGCGATGAGAGAGATTGCACTTGTTGCAGCTAGGAAACTTCCAAGCATGTCGCTTCCGCCGACCAAGCGATTTCGCTGAAATCTATCTGCGATCACTCCACCGAAGAGCATGAAGGCAATTAGAGGAACGAAGCGCGCCGCCATGACGATGGAGAGGTCGCGACCAGTTGCATGGGGAAGGTTGAGAACGCCGTAGGCCAGTGCAATCGGTGAGACGCCATTGCCGACATTGGAGATAAATCGCGAGATGGCTAAGCCCGTGAAACCTTTATAGCCTCGCAGATCACGGAATTGGGAGAGCATCGGCGAAGGCTACAGGCACGGGTTATATCTCCGAATACTGATGGGTATGGGCTCAATTAGGGCAAAAAAGACGGAGAATTTAGCCGTTTATAGGTGCAAATCTCTCACAACTGGCGCACACTTTCCCTTGTCAGCACTCAATGAGGCTCCTCGAGGACTTCATCGATCGCAGGCCTTGCGAACCGAATGGCTCGCAATGAAACAGCACTCATGGAGGCTTACTACATGTCAGTAACACTCGACCATAACCAGTGGAACCTTGTTTACAACATCTTCTCATTTGGTTTGATCTCAATGCTCGCTTGTACTGTTTATACCCTCGTATCACAGTCACGAGTACTTCCTAAGTACCGCAATGCTCTAGTGATGTCATCAATGGTTACATTCATTGCTGGCTACCACTACTTCCGTATCTTCAACTCATTCAATGAGGCATCAAACGGAATGGCAGTTAACGTCTCTGGCGACCAGGGCGCATTTAACGAGGCATACCGCTACGTTGACTGGCTACTTACTGTTCCACTTCTACTCGTAGAGGTTATTGCAGTATTGGCACTTGCTAAGGAAGTTTCACGTTCACTTATTACACGCCTCGTTCCAGCATCAGCTGCAATGATCGCTCTTGGTTACCCAGGTGAAATTTCATCAGATAAGAACACAGCAATCCTTTACGGTGTTCTTTCAACAATCCCATTCCTTTACATCCTTTACGTACTCTTCGTAGAGCTTGGAAAGTCACTTGATCGTCAGCCAGCTGGCGTAGGCGAGACAGTCGGACGTTTGCGTCTGCTTCTCATCGCAACATGGGGCGTATACCCAATCTCATACATCCTCGGAATGAACGGTGATCCAACAGCATCATCATTCGTAGGTGTCCAGGTTGGTTACACCATCGCAGATATTCTCGCGAAGTGCGTATTCGGTCTTACAATCTTGAAGATCGCACGTATGAAGTCACACGCAGAAGGTATGCCAGCAGATCACTAATTAACTTTTATAGTTAATAAGTAATTAACGGAAGGGCGTCGGGAAACCGGCGCCCTTCTGCTTTACTATCACTCTATGAATATGCAGCGGTTAAATAATTTTCGTATGGGTGGCTATCTTCTTCTTGCAGTAGGGCTTATCAATCTGCGCTATCAGACAGGTAAATCATCGGTACTGGCACATAGCTTGCTCTTGATTCTTCCGGGCGCGCTTCTTCTTGCCGCAACATTTACCGGCGCTGGAAAAGATTTTCTCAACAAAAAAGCCGCCACAGCAATTGTGCTTACCGTGGGCGGCCTTCTTGTTATTTACAGCTTTATCAATTAACGCTTAACCTCGCGCGGTTTTAAAACCTGCCTCGAGATCTGCCTTAATGTCATTGATATTTTCTAGTCCTAGGCTTAAGCGAACCAATCCCGGTGTTACTCCTGCAGCTAACTGCTCTTCAGGAGATAGTTGAGAGTGTGTTGTTGTTGCAGGATGGATTACCAATGAACGTACATCGCCGATATTTGCTACATGGCTAAAGAGTTCGAGAGACTCGACAAACTTCTTACCTGCTTCAATGCCACCCTTGAGTTCAAACGAGAGAACTGCGCCCGGACCCTTCGGTGCATACTTTGTAGCAAGTGCATTCCATGGTGAAGATTTCAACGCTGCATAGTTGACCTTCTCAACATCAGGATGCGCTTCCAGCCACGTTGCAACTGCTTTAGCATTTTCAATATGGCGCTCGATACGGAGTGAGAGAGTCTCGAGTCCTTGAGCAAGTAACCAGGCGTTAAATGGTGAGACTGCAGCTCCGATATCGCGGAGCAACTGCAAGCGAATCTTGAAGATGTAGGACAAGTTTGCGCCGAATGCAGAGCCAACTCCGAGCGCCTGTGAGAAGACCAAGCCGTGGTAGCTAGGGTCTGGCTTATTAAAGCCAGGGAAGCGATCTTGATATTGTGCGAAGTCGAACTTTCCGGCATCAATGATTGCACCAACAACAGCATTTCCATGTCCTGATAGGAACTTGGTCGCTGAGTGAACGACGATATCGGCACCGAAATCAATTGGCTTAATTAGATAGGGAGTTGCAACGGTGTTATCGACAATCAGTGGAACTCCGACTGAGTGTGCGACATCTGCAACTGCCTTAATGTCGAGAATTTCATTCTTTGGATTGGCAATGGTTTCGCCGAAGAAAGCCTTGGTATTTGGCTTGACAGCCTTCTTCCATGACTCTGGATCACTTGGGTCTTCAACAAATGAGACCTCAATGCCGAACTTTGGAAGTGTGTAGTGGAATAGGTTGTACGTGCCGCCATAGAGGCTTGGGCTGGAGACGATGTGATCGCCAGCTTCAGCGACGTTCAGAATTGAATAGGTGGTTGCGGCAGAACCAGAGGCAACGAGAAGCGCGGCAACGCCACCTTCGAGAGCAGCTAGACGCTGTTCAACGGCATCTTGAGTTGGATTCATGATGCGGGTGTAAATATTGCCAAGCTCCGCTAAACCAAAGAGGTTTGCAGCGTGTGTTGTATCGCGGAATTCATATGCAGTTGTCTGATACAACGGAAGTGCGCGTGCACCTGTTGTGGGATCTGCAGTTTGCCCTGCATGAATCTGCAGAGTTTCAAATGACCAATTGTTAGACATACCTTCTCCATCGCAGTAGATGTCGATACAGATTGTGCGAGATGTGGTTGTAACCAATTACGCGCTTGTCAGTATCTGACCTGTTCGTCACCCGGAGCACCCCACCGCGGTGGAGGGTTGCCGTCTACTAAGCCGGGGCTAATACGTAGAACTCGTGAACGTTGCAAATATTAACTGAAGGAAAATGAAATTAAAAATCGCCGAGATTTCTCATCTGCAAATGACTTGCAGGGATTTACTTCTCTTCACACTACTTTCGGAAGGAGAGATCGGCCTTCTTCATCGCGCTGGTGATGATGCGGATGGCATTTGGCCCCATGCCATGGAGATCTTTGATGGCATCGAGCGAGACTTTGCGTAGATCACTTAACTTGTAATATCCGTCATCAATCAGCGCTCTGCGCGCCGGAGCTGCCAATCCGAGTTCGCGCCAGACGCTATCGACTTCGGCATAGGCATCGAGATCAGCGTCAGATTGAGCGGATGAATCTCTACTCTGAGCACGCTCTGCCCTGCGAGCTGCTGCAGCGCGCATAGCTTCGCCGCGTAGCTTCTTGATTTTGGCTGGAGATTGCTTAGCCATTTCTATCTCTTCTTATTCATTTCAATTTGGTCAATCTGGTGCGGGAGGCGGGACTTGAACCCGCACGCCGGAGCACAAGTTCCTAAGACTTGCGTGTCTGCCATTTCACCACTCCCGCTGGAGTTGCAGGCCAAAGGCTACGCGCCTTTGGCTGATGCAACAAATCCATGCCTAACTTCTCTACTTTTTTACTAGCGATTGACTAGTTAGATAAGGCTCCACGACGCGAAATTGCATCGACACCGGCAGATACCAAGAGAACAGCACCAGTAACTAGGTACTGAATTCCAGCGCCGTAACCGAGTAGGCCCATTCCATTATCAATAACAGCTACAACAAGTCCTCCGAGAATTGCATCTCGCATGCGACCTTTTCCACCGAAGAGAGAGACGCCGCCGATAACGGCAGCACCTACTGCATAGAGAAGAGTTGATGATCCACCAGTTGATGGAGAGATTGAGTTCATACGTGATGCAAAGAGCATTCCTGCAATCGATGCCAGCCCGGAACAGATTACGAATGCAATTGTGCGCACCCGCTTTACATTGATACCGGCACGTCGCGCCGCTTCAGCATTGCCACCAACTGCATAGATGTGGCGACCAAATGCAGTTTTCGATAAGACAAATGTTCCGACCACCAAAATGACGAGAATAAGTGGGGCTACAAAGGGAACGCCTTTGGTGCTATTTGCCGCCGACAATCCACGCTCTTGATTTAAGGTGTAGACCGCTCCACCTGTGATGAGAAGTAGAACTGCAGTCTTCATCGCCCATAGCTGGGTAAGTTCGACCACTAGCCCAGCTTTACGGCGAGAGTTGATGCGATTGAGACCACTGACTACATAGAGCACAGAAGTTACCGCCCATAAAATCCAACCTTGAATTGGTGAGAGGTTGCTATTTTCCACCGCCAAGATTGTCTTATCGGCGATTGGAATTGTTCCGCCTTCACCTGCAAGTAAGAGAAGTACGCCTTGGAAGGCAAGGAATGCCGCCAAGGTAACAACGAATGAAGGAATTCCAAGTCTAGAGACCAAGGTTCCGATGAGGGTTCCGAGGATCGCACCAACGGCGATGCTGGCACCGAGAGCTGCGTACCAGCTCCAGCCATGATTGGTGACAAGAAGTACAAGAACTGCACCACATACACCAGATGCATAACCGGCCGAGAGATCGATTTCTCCAAGGAGCAGTACAAAGACGAGCCCCATAGCAATCACCATGACTGGTGCAGCTTGCGTAAGGAGGTTGGCCAAGTTGCGATTGGTCAGGAAGAACTCTGACATTGAGCCAAATACTGCAACGAGAGAGACGAGTCCGAGTACTGCTGGGAGTGAACCGATATCGCCGGCTTTGATGCGAGAGAGGTAGTTAGAGGCGGCTCCCTTGAGAGTCTCTTTCTCTAATAAATTTTGGGTAGTCATTACTTTGTCACTCCTTCAGATTTACCAGTAGTGATCAACTCGATAACTTGATTTGTTGTGACATCTGACTTCTTTACCTGGGCTGCCATATTTCCAAGGTAGAGAGCAGCAATATTGTCTGCAACCTGGAAGATATCGATGAGGTTGTGGCTGATGAGAACAACAGCTAAGCCATTGTCGGCGAGGCGACGAACCAGATTAAGGACTTGCTCTGTCTGGGCAACGCCAAGCGCTGCAGTTGGTTCATCGAGAACGACAACCTTTGAATTCCATAGTACGGCGCGAGCAATAGCGACAGTCTGACGTTGTCCTCCAGAGAGTGATGCAACAGTCTGGCGGATTGACTTCACAGTACGAACATTGAGGCCGTCGAGAGTCTTACGAGCTAGCGACTCCATTGATGTTTCGTTAAGGGTAATGCCGCGCTTCTCTTCGCGACCAAGGAACATATTGTGAACAATGTCGAGGTTGTCGCAGAGAGCTAAATCTTGATACACAATTTCGATACCGAGCGCAGTAGCAGCTCGTGGTCCATCGATTGTGACGTTATTGCCTTCGAAGATGAAATCTCCACTTTCAGGTGTGTAGATACCCGCAATACATTTAATAAGAGTTGATTTACCTGCACCGTTATCGCCAACGAGAGCGGTGACCTGTCCTGGGTAGATATCGAAGTTAACATCTTTCAATACATGGACTGGGCCAAAGGATTTATTTATTCCTTTGAGCGAAAGCAACGGTGTGCTCATGAGCGCCTCTCGATAAACGGGTTATTTATATTTTCTTATCCTACTAACAAGAATCCGGTCCGAGGTAACCCCCGGACCGGATTCTTAAGCGTTAGCTATTGAAAGCTATGTAGAGCTTATGGAATCTAATGAATTAGATACCGTTTGCCTTACAAACAGCTTCTGTTGCAATCTTACAAACAGCTGCACGTGTCTGGAAGCCATCAGCGATGACAACCTTGACGTTAGCCTTTGTGATTCCAACTGGTACAAGAAGAACTGATGGAACATCACGCTTTCCATCGTTTGTCTTTCCTGTTGCGTTTGTAACCTTGGTGCCCTTGATCAATGCGATTGCAAGATCAGCAGCTCCGTTAGCTTCCTGCTTTACAGCCTTGTAAACAGTGTTTGAAAGGTCACCAGTAAGGATCGCTGCAAGTCCGTCTGCTGTTGCATCCTGACCTGATACGCATACCTTGCCGTTGAGCTTGTTCTTCTTAAGAACTGCAACTGCTGCAAGTCCAAGACCTTCGTTAGCTGATACAACTGCATCAAGCTTTCCGCCTGCCTTTGTGAGCTGCTGTTCGAAGATAACTCCACCCTTAGCGTTGTCCCAATCTGGAACTGACTGATCGTCAACGAGCTTGTAAGCACCTGACTTGATCATTGGGCGAAGAACTGAGTCGTAACCCTGCTTGAAGAGTGTTGCGTTGTTATCTGTTGGTGAACCGTTCAAGTAAACGATAGAAGCCTTCTTCTTGCCAGCCATATCGAGGCAATTTGCAATGCCTTGTCCCTGAAGCTTGCCAACTGCAACGTTATCGAATGAAACGTAGTATGAAGCTGATCCTGCAAGTGTTAGACGATCGTAATCGATTGTCTTAACGCCAGCCTTTGCAGCCTTTGCCTGGATAGCAGCTGTTGATGGTGAATCAAGTCCAGCCATGATCAAGACCTTTACACCCTTAGCGAGCATCTGGTCTGCGATTGTTGCGAACTTAGCCTTATCGCCATTTGCATTCTGGATATCAGCTGTTACTCCAGCTGCCTTAAATGCTGCTGTAAGGAATGGACGGTCTGCTGTTTCCCAGCGAGCTGATGAAGCAGCATCAGGAAGGATTACGCCAACCTGTGTGCCTGCAGCTGAAGCTGAAGGAGCAGCAACGAAGCCTGTGAGTGCAAGAGCAGCTGTTGCAAGAACTGCTGCTACTGCGTTACGACGCTTTGTCATATGTGTTGTGACCTTTCGAAAAGTCGTGGACCCAGAAAGAAGATTTTTCATTCCTGTTTGTGGTCCCGACGGGTGAGGCAACGGTAATCGCCCCATGCTAAAAATGGCTAATTTGCAGGTTAACGATTTGGTAACGGTTGGCTGATATTTGGGCGACCTTACGCATGCGTGAGCGGGTAACCTTGCTCCATGTCTAGCCTCGCCGATCAGCTCGCAACCGATATCCAGGTTGCCGTTGCGGCGGCGTATTCGAGGGGGGATCTGGTCGGCCAACCGCCGGCGAGCATCGCGCTCGAGCGTCCCAAGAATCGCGACCATGGCGATTACGCCACCTCTGTCGCCCTGCAATTGGCAAAGGCAGCGGGAAAGAATCCGCGAGAGATTGCAACGATTCTGCAACAAGCCATTGCCGCTATCGCTGGAGTGAGCAAGGTTGATATCGCCGGACCTGGTTTCATTAACATCACTCTCGACCGAGCAAATCAAGCTGAACTCGTTCGCACCATACTTACTAATAGATATGAATACGGTCGAGGCGCTGCGCTCGCGGGCGTAAAGATCAACCTCGAATTTATTAGCGCCAACCCAACAGGGCCCTTGCATCTTGGACATACGCGCTGGGCGGCAGTGGGTGATTCACTCGGTCGAGTTCTGAGCGCAGCAGGCGCCCAAGTCACTCGCGAGTTCTATATCAACGATCGCGGTCGCCAGATGGATCTCTTCGGCCAATCAGTACAAGCCGCAGCACAAGGTAAACCAATTCCCGAAGATGGTTACCAAGGAAATTACATTGCAGATCTTGCAAAGGAAGTTGTCGCTGCAAACCCAAAAATTTCCACGAGTGAAGAGTTCCGTGAAGCTGCCTACAAAGTTCAATTAGCGCAGCAGCAGAAAGTTCTGGAAACTTTTCATACTCACTTCGACGTCTGGTTCTCAGAGCGCTCGCTTCATGATTCCGGCGCAGTCGAACATGCACTTGAAAAATTGCGCACCCAAGGCCATGTCTTTGAAGAAGCAGGTGCAGTCTGGTTGCGCACGACAGATTTTGGCGATGATAAGGATCGCGTTATTCTGAAAGAAGATGGCGATCTCACATACTTCGCATCAGATACTGCTTATTACATCAATAAACGTGAACGTGGCTTTGATATCTGTATCTATATGTTGGGTGCGGATCACCATGGCTATATCCATCGCCTCAAAGCCACTGCTGCATGCGCTGGAGATGATGCCAATTACAACGTGGAAATCATGATTGGCCAACTTGTAAAGATTATGGAAGGCGGCGAGGAACTCAAACTTTCCAAGCGTGCCGGAACCATCATTACTCTCGAAGAGTTAGTGGAAAAAGTTGGCGTCGATGCTGCGCGGTACACACTCATTCGCTATCCAGTTGATACTCCGATGGTGATGGATATCGATGTATTGCGCCGTAATACCAATGAGAACCCGGTCTACTACGTGCAATATGCACACGCTCGTATCGCTGGTGTGCTTCGTAACTCGCAAGAACTTGGTATCTCAGCCGATTTATCTGCCTTCGATCCATCGCAATTGAGCCATGACCGCGAAAATGAGCTTCTCGGTTCGCTCGCCGAATATCCACGCGTCGTTGCAAGCGCAGCACAATTCCGCGAACCACACCGAGTTGCTCGTTATCTCGAAGAGTTAGCGGGCGTTTATCACGGCTTCTATGCAGACTGCCGCGTTATCCCATTGGGTGACGAACCAATTGGACCAATTCATTCAGCACGTGCTGCGCTCTGCGCCGCAACCATGCAGGTTCTTGCAAATGGCCTAGATCTTCTAGGTGTATCCGCTCCGGATCGGATGTAGTGATGACAGAGAATATTTCTATGCAGATGTGGTCACAGAACTCTTCGCTTACAGGCGGAACTCTGAATCTTTCCGGAATTCCTGCAGCGCAGTTAGCGAAAGAATTTGGAACTCCAACATTCTTCCTCGATGAAGATGCCTATCGCTCTCGCGCAATCGCTTGGCGCGATGGTTTGAATTCTCAATTTGGCACACACGCAGGCACCGTTTACTACGCGGCAAAGTCATTTATCTGCACTGCGGTTGCGCAATGGATAGCTGATATCGGAATTGGAATTGATGTGTGCACTGGGGGAGAACTCGCCGTAGCACTGGCCGGCGGAATTAACCCAGCCAAGATTGAAGTGCACGGAAATAATAAATCTCTTGCAGAAATTGATCGCGCTGTATCGGTCGGCGTTAAGACCATCGTGATGGATTCACTCTATGAAATTGAGCGAGTTGCCGCTGCGGCCTCCAAGCATGGTGTTCGCCAGGGCGTGATGTTGCGATTGACCCCCGGCATTGAAGCTCATACCCACGAAAAGATTTCTACTGCACACGAAGATGTGAAATTTGGTTTCTCCATTGCATCCGGCGCTGCATGGGCTGCAGTAGAAGCAGTGAGAGAACACCCACAACTAGAACTCCTTGGCGTTCATTGCCACATCGGTTCGCAGATATTTGGTGCAGAGGCACATGAGATTGCAACTGATCGACTCATCGGTTTTATGGCGAAATATCGCGATGCCTTTAAAACGCAACTTCCGGAACTCGATCTCGGTGGTGGCTTTGGAATCGCCTACATTGCAGGTGATGTCACAGTCGAACCAGGCGATGTACTACCGGCTATTCATGCAGCGGTTACCAAGGCATGTGCGCAACACAATTTAGACATTCCATTGGTCTCGCTCGAACCAGGGCGCAACATCGTTGGACCAACCATGTTTACCTTGTATGAAGTAGGAACCGTTAAAGATGTCGTCATCGATGGCGGCACAATCCGTAAATATGTCTCAGTCGATGGCGGCATGAGCGATAACGCGCGGACTGCTTTATACGATGCTGAATACACAGCTGTGATCGCCCAACGTGCTTCATCTGCACCACTCGCACTTACTCGCGTTGTTGGAAAACATTGCGAAACGGGCGATATCGTGATTAATGAAATTCAACTTCCAGCAGATATCGTCCCTGGCGATCTGCTTGCAACACCGGCCACAGGTGCATATGGACGAAGTATGGCGAGTAATTACAACCACGTCCCAAGACCACCTGTTGTTGCAGTAAAAGATGGAAAAGCCCGCGTAATTGTCCGTCGTGAAAATGAGGCAGACCTGCTCTCACTTGATGTGAAAGAATAGGTATATGAGCCCCGCAGATAAACCAGTTCGCGTTGGCATGCTCGGCTGCGGCGTTGTCGGAAGTCAGGTTGCCCGCTTACTCCTCGAAGATACTGCTGAGCTCTCTACTCGCGCCGGCGTGAAGATCGAACTTACGCGTATCGCAGTTCGTACCATCAAGGATTACCCCGGACTCAACCCTGCGCTCTTTACAACTGATCCATTTTCAATTGTGAATGATCCAGAAATTGATTTGATTGTCGAAGTTATGGGCGGAATTGAACCTGCCCGCGAACTCGCCATGACTGCGATCAATAATCGTAAATCGATTGTGACCGCCAACAAAGCGCTACTTGCTAGCCACGGTGCGGATTTATTTACAGCAGCTTATGCAAAAGGTGAAGATATCTACTACGAGGCTTCGGTCGCGGGTGCGATTCCAATTATTCGCCCACTTCGCGACTCACTCGCTGGCGACTTCGTTACTCGTTTAATGGGTATCGTCAACGGAACAACAAATTACATTCTTACCAAGATGCATGAGGACAACCGTGAATTTGCCGATGTATTGAAGGAAGCGCAGGCCCTTGGCTATGCAGAAGCAGACCCCACTGCAGATATTGAGGGCTTCGATGCGGCGGCAAAGGCAGCAATTCTCTCTGGTCTAGCTTTTCATACACGAGTAACTGTCGACGATGTCTATCGTGAAGGAATTTCAAAGATCACGCTCGAAGATGTATCTATTGCTAAGTCGATGGATCACGTCATCAAGTTGCTGGCAATCGCAGAGTTGACACCAGCAGATGAAATTTCAGTTCGTGTGCATCCAGTGATGATTGATAAGAGCCACCCACTTGCTTCAGTGCGCGATGCATTTAATGCAGTCTTTATCGAAGCTGAATCTGCAGGTCCGCTGATGTTCTATGGTCGCGGTGCGGGCGGACAGCCAACTGCATCTGCAATTCTCGGCGACGTAGTTGCGGTCTCACGCCACATTGCACTCAACTCCATCGGTCAGCGCGAAACAGATTATGCCGATCGCGATATTGCACCGATTGAAACAACCAAGACCAAGTTCCTGATTCGCCTTGAAGTAGAAGATAAATCAGGTGTTCTCGCTGCAATTGCGAAGGTATTTGCTGATCAAGGCGTATCTATTCAGACTGTTGATCAAAATGGCCGCCACGAAGATGCTGAACTCATCATCGTCACCCACCGCGCAACTGAAGGTGAACTAAAAGCAACTGTTGAAGCGCTCAAGCAGATGCCAATGGTCACAAAGATTTCGAGCGTCATCCGCGTCGAAGGAGCGATTTCGTAATGGGCATCTTCTCTAAAAAGACTGGTGCACATCAGTGGCGTGGAGTCATCGAGGAGTATCGCGATCGCTTACCGGTAACTGCAAAGACACCTGTTGTCACTCTGCGCGAAGGTGGCACACCACTTATCTACGCCTGCGTTCTCTCTGAAATGTTGGGCAACAATGTTTGGGTCAAATTTGAAGGAATAAATCCAACCGGTTCATTTAAAGATCGCGGTATGACTATGGCGATCTCTAAAGCTGCCGAAGATGGCGCCAAAGCTGTTATCTGTGCATCAACAGGAAATACCTCTGCAGCAGCTGCTGCGTATGCAGTGAAAGCCGGAATGGTTCCAGCAGTTCTCATCCCTGAAGGAAAGATTGCCATGGGCAAATTGGCGCAAGCTGTTGTGCATGGTGCGAAGTTGTTGCAGGTCGATGGAAACTTTGATGATTGCTTAGTACTTGCCCGCGATTTATCTGAGCACTATCCAGTTTCTCTCGTTAACTCAATTAACCCATATCGCATCGAAGGTCAAAAGACTGCAGCCTTTGAAGTTGTCGATATGTTGGGCGATGCACCTGATATTCACACAATGCCGGTTGGCAATGCTGGAAATATCACTGCATATTGGAAGGGGTATAACGAATATCGCAAAGATAAAATTTCTAAGAAATTACCTCAGATGTGGGGATTCCAAGCAGCAGGTTCTGCGCCCCTTGTGACAGGTAAGCCAGTAGCAAAACCGGAGACAATCGCAACTGCAATTCGTATTGGAAATCCAGCATCATGGGATCAAGCAATCGAGGCGCGTGATCAATCTGGCGGCCTCATCGATTCAGTAACCGATGAAGAGATTCTTGCTGCCTACCATTTACTTGCATCTCGTGAAGGAATCTTCTGCGAACCATCTTCAGCTGCAGGCCTTGCTGGGCTTATCAAATATAAGAATGCGGGCAAGCTTCCGAAAGATAAGACCATCGTTATTACCTGTACTGGCAACGGCTTGAAAGATATTCCGTGGGCGCTCGAAGGTGCAGCAGATCCGGTCGTCGTTCCCGTCAACGCTGATGCTGCCGCCAAAGCTCTTGGTTTAGTGAAGAACTAACGAAACAATTGCGCCATGGCCAAGCCAACTTTTAAAGCAAATCCGATTCAGGTACAGGTTCCTGCTACTTCGGCAAACCTTGGACCAGGTTTCGATTCATTCGGTTTAGCTTTCGGAATGTTTGACCGTTATGTGGCTCAGATTCTTGATGAAGGCGGTCTCGATATCGATGTTACTGGTGAAGGTGCTGATGAAGTTCCGCGCACCGATAAGAATCTATTAGTAAAGGCGATGTATAAAGGTTTCGACTATCTTGGTGGACGGCCAAAGGGTTTGGCAGTTCGTGCACTCAATGTCATTCCGCACGGACGTGGTTTAGGTTCTTCAGCATCAGCGATTGTTGGTGGATTAGTTCTGGCTCGCTCACTCGTGCTCACCGGCACTGACAAGATGAGCGATGAAACCCTTCTCAACTTAGCAAATGAGATGGAAGGCCATCCTGACAATGTCGCGGCAGCGCTCTTCGGGGGCGCAACGATTGCTTGGCAAGATGTAGAGAGAGGTAAAGCTATTGCTCATGCAATTCACTTACCTGTAGATCCACGCATCAAAGTGATGGCATTTATTCCCTCAAGGGCGCTGGCAACCTCAAGGGCGCGAAAGATGTTGCCCGAATCAATTCCATTTGCAGATGCACAACGCAATACAACAAATGCAGCTTTGATGACTCAGGCGATTACGATCCGCCCAGATTTACTCTTTGCCGCAACTGAAGATTTCTTGCACCAGTCATATCGCAAAGAAGCGATGCCAGCCTCCTTCGCTCTCATGACAAAGTTACGTGCGGCAGGGTTAGCTGCATTTGTTTCGGGCGCAGGGCCAACAGTTCTTGCGCTGCACACCGAAGGCGAGGATGAGACGTTGCAACTATCACGTGCTGGCGGAGCTAAATTTGAGGGTAAATCTCTCGAAATTGCGAGCCGTGGAGCCACCCTGCTATAGTTTTGGCATCAGTTCAGCCCCGTAAGTTAAGGGTCAACTCGTAAGAATTGATAAATCACAGTAGTAAAAATAAGCAACATACATAAACCCATGGGTTTCACTCCTTGAGTAAGCCCCAGACTGAAAAGAAATACATGACAACAACAGAACCAGTTCGCTCTAGTAGTCCTGAGCTTTCTAGCATGACCCTTCCTAAGTTAAAGGAAGTTGCGTCGCAGCTCGGTATCGATGGTGCAGCAAAGCTTAAGAAAGACGATCTCGTTACAGCGATTGCAGATTTACAGGCAGCAAACCGCGAAGCAGCAAAGGCTGAACGTGAAGCTCGTCGCGAAGCGCGCAACGCTAAGAAGAACAACCGCGATTCACAGAAGAATTCAGATAACGCCACAGATGATGGCGATGAAGAAGATGATTCATCAGATAACGGCCCATCGAATGATCGCAACTCTCATGATCGCGATGATCGTGGTGGACGCAACCGCGGACGCGATCGCAACCGCGGACGCGATCGCAACCGTGATCGTGGAAACCGCGAAGAGCGCGAACCAGTAATTGGTGAAGATGATGTCTTGGTACCAGTGGGTGGCCTAGTCGACATCATGGATAACTATTCATTTATTCGCACCGGTGGCTACCTTCCAGGGCCTAACGATGTCTATGTATCACAAGGACAGGTACGTAAGTACGGTCTTCGTAAGGGAGATGTTGTAACTGGTCAAGTTCGCCAAGCGCGTGAAGGCGAGACTCGTCAGAAGTACAACCCACTCATTACCCTTGAAACAATTAACGGAATGCCATTTGAAGAAGCACGTGGCCGCGTTGAATTTGGAAAGCTAGTTCCTCTCTATCCGCAAGAGCGTCTTCGCCTTGAGACAGAGCCAAATATTCTGACAACTCGCGTTATCGATTTGATTGCACCTATCGGTAAGGGCCAGCGCGGACTTATTGTTTCGCCACCTAAAGCCGGTAAGACGATGGTCTTGCAATCAATTGCTAATGCGATCACAACCAATAACCCGGAATGTCACTTGATGGTGGTTCTCGTTGACGAACGCCCTGAAGAAGTGACCGATATGCAGCGCAGCGTGAAGGGTGAAGTTATCGCTTCCACCTTCGATCGCCCTGCAGAAGATCACACAACAATTGCAGAGCTTGCTATCGAGCGCGCAAAGCGCCTGGTTGAAATGGGCCACGATGTTGTTGTTCTTCTCGATTCGATTACTCGTTTAGGTCGCGCATATAACATCGCAGCTCCAGCATCAGGCCGCATCCTTTCTGGTGGCGTTGATTCAGCAGCTCTCTATCCACCAAAGAAGTTCTTCGGTGCTGCTCGTAATATCGAAGATGGCGGATCGCTCACCATTCTCGCAACAGCGCTCGTTGATACCGGCTCTCGTATGGATGAAGTTATCTTCGAAGAGTTCAAGGGCACCGGAAATATGGAGCTCATCCTGGATCGCCGTATGGCTGATAAGCGCATCTTCCCTGCAGTCAACGTTGTTGCATCAGGTACACGTAAAGAAGAAATTCTTATGGGAACTGAAGAACTTAATATTGTCTGGAAGCTTCGTCGAGTTCTACATGCCCTCGAACCACAAGCAGCTCTTGAACTGTTGCTAGAGAAGATGAAGGGCACTAAGTCCAACGTCGAATTCTTGATGCAGATCCAGAAGACAACCTCTGGTCCTGACGACAGCAAGTAAGGCACAGACGCTTCACAAGAAGCCCTTCTCAGAGATGAGGAGGGCCTCTTGCATTCCATGGGGCATCACTGCTGAATCACAGGAATTACACAAAGGCCATGCGCATACTTCAGGAGTAAGTAAGTTGAGAAATTAGGTAAGGGAGCAGAAAATGAATTTCATATCACCAAAGAACGTTGCACTATTGGTAGCAGCAGGTTTGCTAGCTAGCACAGGATCAGCGGTCGCTGCAGGTACTGCATCACCAGCACCATCTGCAACAACACAGGCTCACACACCGAACCCAGCAGTTGCTGCATACAAGGCTGCAATTACTACTTATCGCGCCGGACATAAAGCCGCGGATGATGCACTACGAGCTGCCATGGCAACTGCCAAGACAACCCGCGATGCAGCAGTTACAGGTGCAACAACATCAGAGGGAAAGAAAGCTGCGCGCGATACATTTAAAGCTGCAGTGACAGCTGCAAAAGCAACTCATGATGCTGCAATTACAGCGCTAGGTGCAAAGCCAACTCCACCGGTCAAGGCAAGTAAGTAAATTTCGTAAGACGGGTAGGAGGAGACCGCAGAATCCCGCGTGGATTTTGCGGTTTTCTCCTTTTACGAGAGGATTAGCGCCTATTGCCACACCTTATGGCGATGACCTGGTTCACCAGCGTGCTGGACCCAGACTCAAGAGAAGGAAATGAAAATGAAGAAAGATATCCACCCAGAGTACAAAGAGACCCAAGTAACTTGTGGTTGCGGTGAAAAGTTCGTTACCCGCTCAACAGTTGCCAGCGGTTCAATCTATGTTGAAGTTTGTTCAGTCTGCCACCCGTTCTATACTGGTAAGCAGCGCATCCTCGATACAGGTGGACGCGTCGCTAAGTTCGAAGAGCGCTTCGGTAAAAAAACAGCTAAGTAGCTTTCTTAAGAGACCGCATCGCAGCCGAAAGGTTGCGGCGCGGTCTTTTTATTTCTCGCAAGAATTAACTCAGGATCAACTATCAGAAGGGATGAGGTCATATGGCTAACGATCGCTTTGCTTCGGCACATGAGATGGTGCGCGAATATCAAGAGCTTGAGTTGAAGATGGCCGACCCTTCCATCCATGAAGATCAAGGCAACGCTCGCAAACTTGGTCGTCGCTATGCCCAGCTCGGCCCTGTTGTCGCTGGTTTTAATGCTTGGAAATCTGCTGCCGATGATCTAGAGGCAGCTAAAGAGATGGCTGCGGAAGATCCTTCATTTGCATCTGAAATTCCGGCGATGGAGATTGCAGTCGAAGCTGCGGCAGATAAGTTGGAAGAGTTACTACTGCCACGCGACCCTAACGATGATCGTGATGTCATTATCGAAGTAAAAGCTGGAGCAGGTGGAGATGAATCTGCCCTCTTTGCTGGAGATTTGGTTCGTATGTATCAGCGTTATGCAGAAAAGCGTGGCTGGAAGATTGAAATTATCGATATGACTGAATCCGAACTCGGTGGGTATAAAGATATTTCTATGGCTGTGAAATCAAAGGGAACTCCAGAACCCGGAACAACTCCGTATGCGCGACTTAAATTTGAAGGTGGCGTGCACCGTGTGCAACGAGTACCTGAGACTGAGAGCCAAGGACGTATTCATACTTCGGCAGCGGGTGTACTCGTTCTACCAGAAGCCGAAGAAGTCGATGTTGAGCTCAATATGAATGATGTGCGCGTTGATGTATATCGCTCTTCAGGTCCTGGTGGGCAATCAGTGAACACCACCGACTCTGCAGTGCGTTTGACGCACGTGCCAACCGGCATTGTTGTTTCCTGCCAGAATGAAAAGTCGCAGTTACAGAATAAAGAATCTGCTCTTCGTATCTTGCGTGCTCGATTACTCGCTGATGCCCAAGAAAAAGCTGAGGCGGCTGCTATGGCAGAACGTAAGAGCCAAGTACGCACGGTCGATCGTTCAGAGCGAATCCGCACCTATAACTACCCAGAAAATCGACTCAGCGATCACCGCGTCAATTACAAAGCTAATAATTTAGATTCAGTTCTTAATGGCGAACTAGATGAAGTTGTACAAGCACTCCTTGATGCCGATCGCGCCGCAAAGCTTTCCTCGACAAATTAATCAGCGCTATGGAACTCACCTTTAAAGAATTCTTGCGAGGCGGGAAAGAGCAATTAGCGAACGCCGGATTTCCTGAAGTTGAAGCCGAGCATTTACTTGCACATACTCTTGGAATTTCGCGGATGGATCTGCATAACCCACTCATCGTTGAAAATGCGCTATCAGCGATTGGCGATATGACCGTTGTGGAAGAAACATTCTGGAAATTACTCGATCGCCGTTGTGCCCATGAGCCTTTGCAATATCTCACCGGGGTTGCCTACTTTCGCCATCTCGAAGTGAAAGTGGGACCAGGAGTACTGGTGCCAAGACCTGAAAGTGAATTACTGGTTGAGGCGGTCCTTCACCATATTGAAAAGATTTCGGGTCCCGTCAGCGTTGTTGATCTCGGTTCTGGTTCTGGCGCACTCGCACTTGCGATTGCAACGGAAGCTCCACAGACTCATGTCATTGCAGTCGAGAAGAGCCCTGCTGCGATTACATGGCTCAAAGAGAATGTCTCTTTCATCGATGAGAAAGTTCGAATTCTGGAGAGTGATGTTGCAACGGCTCTCGAAGGTGTGCAATGCGATGTGGTGATTGCTAACCCTCCCTATGTTCCAGACTCTCAAGAACTTCCCAAGGATGTCGCAGAACATGAGCCAGCGATTGCGCTCTTTGGCGGAGCAGATGGAATGAAAGTTCCCCGTTTATTCATCTCTGCCGCCAGCCGTTTACTTAAGACCGGTGGATTTCTGGCGATCGAACATCATGAATTGCAAGGAGATGAGATTGCAGTTGTACTCAGCGCTGATTTCATGGATATTCTTCTACACCACGATTTAACTGGCCGTCCACGATTTACAACTGCAGTGAGGAGATAACGATGGCACCACGCGTTGATCTCAAGCAGGGTGAGATGAAAAAGCATGTCACACGTGCACTCAAAGCGATTCGCGAAGGTAGCGTCATTGTTGTTCCACTCGAACATGGATATGTCTATCTCGCAGATGCATTTTCTCCTACGGCAGTGCGGGCGATGCACGAACTCCGTGGTGATGGAGTCGGCGTTGTAGCTCAAGTCCTTGCCTATAGCCTGGATACCGTGAAGGGTATTTCACGTTCAGTTTCAACAGATACACAGAATCTCTGCAATGCATTTTGGCCAGGACTCCTATCGGTGACCTTAAGACCAAGTTCTGTTCTCAATTGGGATCTCGGCGATGCTAAAGATCTTGATTGGTTTAATGTGCGAGTCCCAAAATCTAAATTTGTCCGCGCGCTCTTGAAAGTATCGGGTCCACTTGCTGCGGCAAGTGCATCTGGTGCAGGTCAAGCGCCGATGTTGAAGATTGATCGCGCCACGACGAAAGATTGGCAGGTCGCGGTTATCTTTGATAGCGGCATACTCAAATCTGGGCCGCTCTCATCCATCATCCAAGCCAGCGAGCTAGGGGTAGAGATTGTCCGCGAAGGTGCCATTTCAGTGCGTGAGATGGAGAAGGTCGCGCCCGACATTTCAATGGCGTAACTATTAGGCTGGCGCCATGTCCGAAACTTTCTATGGCCCAGATTTCAACCTACTCTCCAAGCAAGATCCAGATATTGCAGCGGTGCTTCTCTCAGAATTAAAGCGCCAACAGACAAATCTGCAGTTGATTGCATCAGAGAACTTCACATCGCGCGCAGTGCTAGCGACGATGGGTTCAACGCTCTCTAATAAATATGCCGAGGGTTATCCCGGCAAGCGTTACTACGGTGGATGCGAAGAAGTAGATAAGGCAGAAATCATTGCCATCGATCGGGCAAAGTCTCTCTTTGGTGCAGAGCATGCAAATGTGCAGCCACACTCAGGAGCAAGTGCAAACGTGGCGGTCTATCAAGCATTTACTAAGCCGGGAGATACCGTCCTTGCGATGTCACTTCCACATGGTGGCCACCTCACACACGGTTCAAAGGTCAACTTCTCGGGTAAGTGGTTTAACGTCGTTTCATATGGCGTGCGCCAGGAAGATGAACTTATTGATTACGACGAGCTCCGCGATCTGGCGATAGCGAATAAGCCAAAGATGATCTGTTCCGGTGCAACTGCATATCCATCACTGATTGATTTTGAAAAGGTCCGCGCAATCTGCGATGAAGTCGGTGCAATCATGTGGGTCGATGCTGCACACTTCATCGGCTTGGTTGCAGGTAAGGCGATTCCTTCACCGGTTCCGTATGCCGATGTTGTCTCATTTACAACGCATAAAGTTCTCCGCGGACCACGCGGCGGAATGATCTTGACGAAGGCAGAACATGCAGCGGCGATTGATAAAGCGGTATTTCCTGGAATGCAGGGTGGACCAATCATGTCTGCAGTTGCAGGTAAAGCAGTTGCTCTCGCTGAGTGTGCAACTCCGGCATATCAAAAGTATGCAAAGGATGTCATCGTCAATGCGCAGACACTTGCTAGCGCACTTGAAGCTGAAGGTATGCGCGCAGTATCGGGTGGTACTCAGACTCACTTGGCACTGATTGATATTCGCTCAACTGGCGTTAATGGCAAGGTTGCTGATGAGCGCTGTGGAGCTGCCGGAATTGTTCTTAATAAGAACTCAATTCCTTATGATCCAGAGGCTCCTTCAGTTACTTCAGGAATCCGCGTTGGAACTCCAGCAACAACAACCCAAGGAATGGGAACTCCTGAGATGGGAACTATTGCATCGCTCATCGCTCGCGCTATCAAGACCGATGATGCAGGCAAGCACGCGGCGATTAAGTCGGAAGTTCACGAACTCACGGCACGTTTTCCTATCTATCAGGCGTAACGAAAACTCATAGCGAATGCGCGAGTACTTAGTCACGCTGCTTTTGGCGGCAGCGCTCTGCTATCTCGTAACTCCTTTTGTGCGAACCTGGGCGCTGAAGTTCGGTGCTGTCGCGCAGATCCGCACCCGCGATATCCATACAACTCCAACTCCACGGTGGGGAGGGCTGGCGATGTGGATTGCGATGGCCCTTACCTTTGCCATCGTCAACCACTTATCGTTGGTCGGAAAATCTTTTGGCCGTGAATCACTCGGCATATTTCTCGCTGCAACTCTTCTCGTTGCCATGGGGTTGATTGATGATCGCTTTGAACTCGATGCGCTGACCAAACTTGCCGGACAAGCACTTGCTGCAGGAATCCTGCTGCTCTTTGGTATTCAAGTTCTCTGGCTACCTATTAATGGAGTAATCACACTTCCACCAAGTATCGGTCAATTAGTCACGGTCATGATTGTGCTTATCACCATCAATGCAGTGAACTTCATCGATGGTCTCGATGGACTGGCAGCAGGAATTGTTGCAATCTCAGGCGCTGCCTTCTTCGCCTTTGCCTATTTATTAGCGGTGATTTACGGCTTTAATCGCGCCGGCGCTCCCTCGCTGATTACCGCCGTAATTATCGGTGTCTGCATTGGCTTTCTGCCACATAATGCACACCCTGCAAAGATTTTCATGGGCGACTCAGGATCAATGTTTCTGGGGCTTCTGCTCGCAGCATCTGCAATTACCTTAACGGGGCAGATAGATCCCAATGCAATATCGGCTGAAAAGC
>Ga0304729_1000759_pt1 | contig 22491 bp, 32 predicted proteins | sample C_131016_MF_Meta_FD_190475 | JGI IMG/M metagenome (GOLD analysis project Ga0304729, IMG submission 190475) | Freshwater microbial communities from Lake Croche, Canada to study carbon cycling - C_131016_MF_MetaG (v2) (version 2) | ecosystem: Environmental > Aquatic > Freshwater > Lake | place... | reverse complement strand
CATCTAGTCCAACATCATACTCATAGAATTCAGGCAAACGATACACTAATGGCATCATTTCTTCTTTGACTACTTTACAATCACCATGAATGAATGTATTCAAATCTTTGCGGTAACTAGTTAGTTGTTGTCCCTTCAAGGTAAACATCATAAGTTTCTTACTGTAATAGTCACGGATAACATTAGCCTTATCTCTATCTTCCTGAATTATTTCTTTGAATAAAACTTCATCAGTAAGTTTAGTTGGTCTATTGCTAGGATTCATTATGTTACTAATACCATGACTAATTAATGGGCGCAATCTATGCCAAGTAACACTCAATGCTAAAATATCTTCTGTGGTTTCAAACACCTCATATTTCTTAACATTTTTATTACCAAAAATATCCCATTCGTTACTTGTACCATTCAATCCACTAAGTGTAAGTGAAGTTAATGGTTGAATGTTACCCATTGTGATTGTATGGTGATTACCGTTAGCACCGGCAATAACACCAGATGATCTAGGGTTTCTTGCTGCGATTTGATTTAATATATTTGAATTAGCCAATTGTATATTCCATGTTATATTGATATATCTTCCATGCCGGCCGCTCTTAAACGAACAATATGACCTAGCATGAAATTTTTTGATTCTAATGCTTTCATTATACCAAGCCAACGATTTCTAAGATAAGCGACTTCGTTAATCAATACTTCCATATCAATTACTTCATCTTCACCTTCAGCATACTTTTCAGCATCACGGCTTGTCAATGCTCTATTATACGCTTCTAAATATTTTTGAAAATGAGTTCGGCGAATTTTCTTTAATTTAATATTAAGTAAATTAAGTACCGCTTCTACTTCTTGTAATTGATTGAATCTATGTTCGGTGACCCCAGGAATAGCGGCAATGTTCTTTTCAACATTGCCGTATACCTTTACTTCTTTTTTTGCGTGTTCTAACTCAGCTTCAAAATGCTGAATAAAATCGGGTATCACAGCCAGATCGACTGAGATGCGTGTGTACCAATTTGACATTTAATCCCAGTCGTCTAAATCTTCTTCTTCAAATTCTTCGTAATCATCTTCTTGAAAATGTTCTTCGGCGTAACCTTTTAATGCTTTAGTGATATCTTTGTCCTTAAAGGCATCTTTGATATCATCTATCTCATAATTATTATCAATTAAAAAATTGACAAGTGTATCTGCCGCATCATCACGTTCACTTAAATCAATATGTTCACGTAATGCATCCCAAACTTCTGATATAACGTCTAAACTCATTCTGTAACTTCCTCCGTAGGTGTTGTTACATTACTTATCACACTTTTAGTTTTTCCACTATATTCAAGCATAACTTTGTCTAGTATGCCATCTTTGTTGGCTTCCCAACCCTTACGAAACGCTTTAAGAATTTCACCATCTTCGGTAGTATATACCAAGCTGTTGCCTTCTTTCTTCAATGCACCTGATTTCTCAAACATATCAGTCAAGCCAGAGTAAGGACTCATTCCTGTTTCATATGGAATCTTAACTTGAATACTTTCAAAAGGTTTTGCATAGCGAGTTTTCATAATCTTGCAAGCAGCACGAATACCATTTACTTCTGCAACCTTGTTACCATCTTCATCCTCTTTGAGTTTGAGTTTCTTCATAGCAACTACGATTGAACTTGCGTAAACAAATCCTTGACCACCTGAGATTTTGTCATCTGGGTCAAACATATCCTGACTTGCATATGTGTGATTAGTAGCAACCAACCCTACATTGTGACTACCAAACATATTAACACAGTTACGAACAAGTGCGGTTAGTGCTTTAGGCTTACGACCCATGTCACCCTTCATATCACCTGCTTCAAACTGATTAACGTCAGTTGGTGTCAACAACATGCCCAATGAGTCAATGATAAACAATACTTTTGGTTTGTCAGTTTCTGGCATTGCTTTGTATGACTTCATAAATTCAGATATAGTTTTACCTACATCATCAATCATAGCCATATTAAGTTTAAGCAATTTAGTTTCGCTTGTGTCTACACCCAATGCGTGTAGCCATTTTTCATCCAATGCATTTTCGCTATCAATTAATACAACGTAGATCCCTTGTTGTTGTGCGTGTCTGACAAGATTTCCTGAGCAGATGAATGATTTCCCTGATCCTGACTCTCCGGCAAAGACAGTAACTTTACCAAGAGGAACGCCTTTATTAAAATCACCGCTGATGAGATAATTAAGTCCATAATTTCCTGTACTGATCCAATCGGTTGGATCGTTATATCCTATGCTAAGTCCCTCGATACTTTTCGTAATTTCTCTACGGAACTTGCTTACATCAAATGGTTTTGCCATTGATAATCTCTCTTTCTTTGTTATCGGTTATTTGTACCATTAAGATACATTCTATCAGAATATGATATTTTATCAAGTATATCGGGACATTTTTCAGCAATTGAATCAATCTCCCAATCTTGGGGGTAATGACGTAGTGCGGCTCTTGCGCGGTCTCTGATTAAACTAGGTACACGTGGTGTACGTCCAGGATCACACAACTCCTCTAATAATTTTTTACCTTGCTTTAAGGCACGATATCTTTCGTCTGGTAATGTCATAGTGTTCTCCTAAGATAGGGGCCGTAGCCCCTATTAAGATTAGGACTTGCTTTGTCTAGCACGAATCATTGCTAGAATGTCTTGTGCTTTGTCACTTGACGGTGCTGCTGTAGGAACTACAACTGGGCTAGTGAAAGATGCTTCCGCTGTACTAACATCTTCTTCCCAAGCGGGTAGACCTGTTGGTGCTGCTGGAGCAGTACGAGTTGGCAAGGGTGCTGCTCCACCTGCCGGAGCATCTAAGCCCCATGGGCGATAGTAGTTACCCCAACGTTCGTTGTCGTATGGTTCACCTTCTACTGATGCTTCAAACATTTCTTTCAAAATACGCAATTCAGCTTCGCCTGGCTTCTTGGGCAAGAAGTCAGAAAGATTAAACAATCCGTGTGCTTCAATTGCTGCTTGTTCAGCATCAGTCAATGCTGTTTCTCTACGTGCCCAGTTACTTGTTGAGTAATCAGCATAACCACCTTTGCTAGATTTCTTAATGTTGAAATCAAGACCGCGTGTATAGTCAGTTGGCAATTCCATGATTTCAGGATCTAGTAACCCACTCTTAACGATTGGGATGATTTGTGGACTAATAACAAATCTACGTATTGGATTCACCGGTGTCTTGTCATCACCAAGTGGGTTTTGACGCACAAAGCCTTGAAAAATGTAACTACGCTTTTTCCAATATTTGTTTGCCGTTTCTTTTAATGTCTCATCTTTGTACCAAGGACGAACCTCAGCCAAGATAGGACAGATTGAACCATCATTATACATTTCTACGCAAGGTACTTGGACGATGATTTGTTTTACGTTGCTATCACCTTTAACTCCATTGAATGGAAGTTTGATGATTTGTTTTTCTACCCAGAAGAATTCGTTCTTTGTGTCACCATCGGGCAAGAAACGAATTGTGGCTGTTGTGCCTTCGTCCATATTCCAATGCGGATAGGTAGCACCGTCACCTTGAGGAGCAGAATTTTTGTTTGGGGATTTGTTTTCTTGCGCTGCGATACGAGCGCGGATTTCGCTTAAGCTGGCCATAATTTTTCCTTTATATTAAGATGGTCTTTGTTTATAATTCGTCACACATAATTATGTGACTAACGAATCACAAGTATACACTACTTGTAGCGATCCGTCAATAGTATTTATGCCAGATGTGGTAAACCTCACCTTTTAAGTGAGGTTTATTTACCCTTTTTATTTTTTGATAATTCTTAGAATAGCGTCTAGGTCCTCTTGACCTTCACGCATTTGTTGTCCGATATCATTGTCCATACCTTGTTTAACTTGATGGCCGCCGGCAAACATTGCTAATGCACCCAATACAACTAACATTGATACTAGTACCAAAGCATTTTTACCATTGGGGTCATTCATCATCTGTGTTAAATCTGGTTTACCCATAGCAATATATGCTCTCATCATAATGTCGGCAGCACCTGCTAATAGACCGCCGCCTGCACTAGCAGCTACAGCGCCGCCGATTTTTTGACCCAATCCTTCAGCTACAGCTTGTTGTCCACCAACTGCTTGTTGAATGTTTGCAACTAAATCTTTACCATTTGCACTATGTTGTAATGCTTGAGTCAATTCTGCTTTCTTGGATTGTGCCATTTGAATATATTTTTGTATTCCAGGCATTGCTTTAATTTTAGCAATCATACCGTTCAATGAATCCATGAGACCTTCATTTAATTGATGGCTCTCTAATACAGTACTACCAAGATCAGTATCTTTCATATTTGGTTCATGTTCTGGCTTTTCTAATCTCTTTAACATCTTTGATATCTTGTCATGGATGTTATCAATCTTATCGTTTTCAAAATCATGTTCAAATTCATTAGCACCTGGATTACGTCCACGCATAGCATGTTGAGTATGTTCGCCTTCACTAGTAACTGCTTGAGCATCCATGTTGATGAAGTTTTCATTGGCGCCGACAACTCTTGTTGGATTTTTATCATTTGCTCTAATACGTTCTCTGTTTACTATAGAATTGGCACGATCTTTTGCGGCATAGGTTTTATCTATATTATCAACTTCACTATTAGCATAACCTGTACCGGCATCACCAAGGGCCCGATCAGCACGTTGACCTACTTTTTGTACAGCCGCAAGACCTGCCGGTGTATCCCCCACTTCATCTAAGTTGCTAGTTGGCTTTGCGGGTAAATTTTGATTACCAAACCGATCTTTTTCAAATCTTTTAAAAGAAGCACCAGGGGTAATAGCTTCTTCCATATCTTTGTGTTTTACAACTTTATCTGTACGATGTCCTGTTGTTGCTCCGCGACTATCAACATGTTTTTCTTCAGGACTATCAGGATGTCTACTAGCATCAAATCCACCGTATACACCGGGACCTGATTTATGTTGAGTCACACCATTTTTACTGGTAACTGTACCACCTTTATGGGTAGGAGTTTCACTTTCAGGGATACCACCTGGGTTGTTAGATTTAATACTTTCTTCTTCAACCAAACTATCAGCCCACTCTGCTAACTTGTTCATCTCTTTATCAACTATTGACTCGGAAACTTTCTTATGTATTCTATTCAATATTGGCATTACGCTTTCAATGCGTGGATCTAATGTCTCTTGTACAAACAATTCATTTAGATTATTTTCTTCAGTTCCATCTTCCATCAAAGGAGGTGTCCAGCTTTCAAAGTAAGCGTTATATCCACGCTTACCAGTCATACGACTTAATGATTCACGTAAACTTTGATAGTGTTCTAGTCCTTCGTTAACTAATGCTTGTGCTGATTCGTTGAATTGTCCATTACGTGTAGCACGAACGAATCCAGCCATCTTTTGATATTCTTCACAAAGATTACCAATGTGACTCCAACGGTCATCATTGACTTTACCACCTTCAGCAATATGTCTAGCATAGACACGGGCAATACCGGGCTTTTTAGTATCAAGTAAATAGCGTTCGCCATCTTGATTCTCTAGGAAAATTCTGTTGATGTTACGATAGCGTTGTTCACCTTCTTCAATGACACGGCTATGTTCAATAACAATCTTTACGCTAGGAACAGCATCACTGTAACTGCGACTTTTGCCCATTGGGTAGTAACCCTCTGCTATTTTATCTTTGTTTCTCATATGGTTCCTTCTTGCCATGTCATCTCCGACTCGGTCTTTGTTTTTAAAATCAATTCCTTTAAGTCCTTTGGTCATTCTCCAAGCACTTAATTGATCATGTAACCCCGTCCAAGTATCATCATAATCTAATCCGGGTGTTTTTTCATCAGGACTATTAGCTACATCATCACCAAAATATACAATCATTTTACGGTTATCATCTAATGTGACATAAACAGTTCCGTAATCTTCCCCGTCTTTAGTGAATTCAAACTTGAATATATCTGCTTCTTCTGGGACAGGCGTGACTTTACCCTCAGCATCTAACGGTTTTGGATTGTATTTAGATAATAATCTATAAAGAGCAACGTTTAATGATTCTGTATTTGTAGGCATAATTGTATTTATCTTAATCTCAACTTAGCACGGCAAAGAATGGTAAAGGAGCAAGAAATTCTTCGTGGTCCCTGACATAACTATCCAATTCAAAGTGATATGAGCCTAATTCCTGTATCATTCTGACATTTAATAAGCTGGCCATAATCAAATCGTCGGTATCACCAATCTTAGCAGCATAACTGCCCGCATGTGCTACAAACGCTTTCAATTCACTGATGAGGCTACGACTATTTATGGTTAATTTTTTGCTTTCTAGTAAGGTCTTAAATTTGGCACAAGCGGTTAGTTTGCTCTTATTAGTAGTGTTAAAGCCCTTACGCTTCTTTCCCGGTTCGCTGATAAATGTCCCCGGAATATTGTTTTCCCCATATTCATTTAATGATACTAGTGCTGCCTCACCAATACTGTTATTCTCTACACTATAATATAGATTGTTTGGTTCACCCGTACACTCAACTATATATTTGTTTATCTGTGCGATAAGTTTAATCTGTGTTGGGATATCAGTTTTATTGTGTTTCCATTCACCAATCTGTGTAACAGTATTTGCTTCAAAGATTTGTATTGCTGCTGGATCACTACCTGTACCAAGACTTGGGTCTAATGATACTGTATAGATACTGCCCTTCACTGGTTTCTGATACCAACGAACTTGTCCCATACGACTAACCGGTTCTATTCCTTCTAACATCAATAACGTATTTGGATTGATAAGTGTTTCATCAGCGATAATAAATTCACAACCAATCTCTCGGTTAAAACGATCCTCGCCAAGCTGTGCTTTCATTTCATCAGCCCACTTTTGATCTCGGCCTGGTTGTTCATGCCACTCTGCTCTATATGCTCTAAAGCCATTGATACCTAATTCAGTTGTGTTACCAAATTCATCTTCAGTTTTGTTAGCACCTTTCCAGATGAAGGCAAACTGATCCTCGTCACTGTTTGGTGTACTTGTGATAATAGCTTTACCACCAGTACTTAATGTTGGAGTAATAGCTGTCCAGAATTCTTTAGCGATACTTGGTCTAACGAACGCAAACTCGTCAAGGTATAGTAGTGTAATACTCATACCACGACCTGTGTTTTCAGTTGTAGTTGCACTTACAATACGACTACCATTCTCAAAGTCCAATGAGCCTTTGTTATATGTTGTTACACCTGCTTTGATATAGTCCGGACAGTTTTCATATGCGTAACGAACACGCTGCATGATCTCTTGTGCGCCCGTGTACTTATGTGCTGCGATAAGAATCGTACTGTCTGGTTTGAACATGGCATACCAGAGTAAGTATCCGGCTGCGCTTGTTGATTTACCTGACTGTCGTGGCATCAAGCTAATACTATAGCGATAGTTATGATAAGTTTCTATTAATCGTTTTTGATATCCGTATGGATGATATACTAAGCTGCCCCTGGTAGGGTGTTGTATCATAAAGAAGTTATCCATGAAGTATAGATAACCTGTGTCTGGGTCACAGCACTTTATAAAGTCCTGTAATTCCTTATCATTCTTAAATTTCGTCTTTGTATAGGGATTCTTTACTAACGAAGGTCCTGCATTATTGGTTGCCATAAATGTATTTATTACGGTAACTACTAGTTTTTAGAAAACGGATCTTCACCTGTAAGATGTGTTTTAGCAAACATAACTCTAAACCATTCTTTGTCACCTGGCTTGATATTATTCTCACGCATATATTGTTGTTTCTTTTGCGCTAATTCATGTAATAGTGTATATGAATATTCACCAGTGACTTGTCCAGACCCACTCAATTGTTTTAGTTCATCTAATGAGATATCCCGCTCAGGGAGTTTTGTATCCCTGAGTTTAGCATAACCGTTTTGAATTTTTGCTTGCTTGAAGGGGTCGAACATAAAAAAATACTCACATGTAGTGAGTATTTATCTTAAGAAACTTATTTGATATCTAGTGGTCTTTGCTTAGTAGCAACAATACAATAGAACTTCTCTTTTGCTTTTGATGGATTTTTTGGATCTTCTGGATTGGGGAATTCTACATCAAATTCAAAGTTTTCAAATCTATCAATATTGAATCCAGTACGCACAATCAATGCAGCTAATTGATCTTGTCCTAAAATACTATAGTGATTTAGATTAGTTTCATGCTTTCTGTCACAACCGGGTTGAGGAACTTCAATGTAAATCTTACCGTATTGTTTAAGAACACGATTATATTCCATTAAGCTAAAGATAGGATATGGGCTATGTTCTAGTGCATGACGCAAGAATAGAAAATCTACTGATTCATCATAATAACCATCCGCTTGAGGAAGAAAACTTAAATCATACTTTTTGATTGTATGTCCTTTATCTTCACATGCTTTGATATCACCAGGGCTTAATGTTACCCCAGTTAAATCTGTGTATTCACGCTTCTTCATCTCATCTAAGAAATAGCCGGGGCCACATCCTAAATCTAGTATCTTAGCGTCTTTTGGAATATTTAATGGGTCAATGTACATTTTGACAACTTGTTCAGTTAGTCCCCTGTGCATTTCGCTATCACCTTCGTCATATATGTGACATTGGTATAGGTATTCATTATAGAATCGGAGTTTAATTAGGTCTAGTGTGTTATTAATATCAATCATATAATTATTTAGACATAATCAACACTAATGATTTTTTATTTTATGATAAATAAAAGTGTATATATCAGGTATCATGGCGACAAATGTAAAAATAAATAAATTATTTTCTTTTGTAACCTTTAAATGGTTTTACTAAACTTTGAGTGTTTGTATCTGATGGTTCTTTACTCTTTGAGTATGGAACAACATTCTTTTTATCTGTGGGTATAGTTTTAGTTGCTGAAATAAACATGTTATGTTCTTCTTCCGTGTATGGATGGACTGTATTATACTTCTCAGCAAAACTTGAGTTATCCATTTGTACTGCGTCTTTGCTCTTCCCGTCAGCCATTCCCATAGCCATCATTAAACGATTCAAATGATATATGCGATCATATCCACCTAGATCACGAGATTTATAAACACCTTGGGTAGCTTGAGCATGGTGATCATGCATCTTACCCTCACCCTCAGTTAAAAACTCACTTGCTCTCATTTTGGATATCCCTTAAAGCCTTTTATTGGGCTAACTTTATCTACGTCAGGTGCCTCTAAACTAGCTTGAGTACCAATACGAACTGCATCACTAGGTGGCATACCCATAGAACGCAATGCATCTTTGATCCATACTTCTGCTTCTGGATCATAGCTTACTATAATTTCATTCTCTCCAAATACAGATTCTTTTCCGTCAAATTCTGGCACACCATCTTTTGCACGTTGACTAGCACCTTTAGCGCCGGCAATAGCTACACCAAATCTATATTGTAAGTAAGGATCTTGATTCTTAAGAGCAGGTATCTTAAACGCACCCGGCAATGCTAATCCAACATCACGGGTAATCGTTCCTGTTCTACTCTCAGTTACAAATTCTTTGGCTCTCATACCGTAACGGTCGTTTCAGTTTGTATATTAAAATCAGTTTCAGTGTCAATAGCAGTATTGGCAGTGCCATCAACTAAAAGATTCAATCCAGGTACAGGAACTCCGGTCCAAGTAATCTGTGCTGATATAAAGTGAAAGATTGTAGTGTCTGCTAATGGATTTACTAGTATGCGAACATTTGATTCAAAAATGTCCATGTCATAACCAGTTAATGGCGGGCCGCAGAATAATGTACTATGCCCGTTCCATTGTACTTGACTACCGGCATTAAGAGTTGTTACCGTTAATGTAATATTTTGACTATCAGATGTTTGGGTGTCATTAGAATTAATCTGAAACATACCCTGTGTAAATGTTTCTACAGGTGCTTCAAATATAACTTGTCCTGCAGTAGTTCCCGTAGAATAAGCATTTGAAGTAAAAAACCCAGTGCTATATAATTGTGAGAAATTGTTGTTAACTTTCTCAAAAGCAGTGCGTAATGGATCACCTTCACCGTCATTGGGTTGTGCACCTACATTGATTATTTCTTGGGTCATGTCTAAATCCTAAACTATAGTGTATTTATCAGTTTAGTCAGAATTGACCTGCTCAAAAATCTTCTTCTGCTTAGTGTACCACTCTAGTATTTCTTCTAATTGAGCCGCACATTCATGTCTTGTGCCGTAGTTTTTTGCTACAACTTCCATTAAATTGCTTAATGTTGTGGTTGTACCCTCAATGGTTTGTAAAGGTTTGCAGGTTTGTGTCAGTTGTTCTGGCAATTCAGGGAACTTCTGCTGTACAGGAACAACAGTACTACAGGCTGATAAAAAGATTACCGATAATAGTAGTAGTTTTTTCATTTCTTTGGCGCCAATATGATCGGTGGATTAGCCAATTGATTGTGTAAATCAGTAGGAACTTCTATCTGTTTCTTCAACAATGTAGGGTCATTCTTTGCTGCTGCATTGTGGGTAGTGATGGCTATTTCGGGGATTTCGCAGATATTGTTATATTTGACAATTTCTCTGTCAATAAACTGTACTATATCATCACCCTTTTCTTTGATTACTTGCTTCTTAGTAAGTATCTTGGTGATAACTTCTGTGTTTACTTTCTGTGATTCTGTCTCAGCTTTGGCAACTTTAACTTCCATTTCTTTGACTTTAAGCTGCCAAACTGCTTGGTCAGCTAATCCACCCTCTAAGTATAAGCCAAAACTTAATACTATTATACTGATAATCTGTATAGGGAGTTTGTATGTAGCAATAAAGGGGATGAAACCAAGAACAAACCCAGCGATAGTTCCGACAACTCCGACAGCAAAGATGATATGAGTTACGAAATCAGGAAGATATGATAGAATCCACATATGCTTATTTATCTATATATTCAACTACCTTTTCCATAATATATTCAACTTCAGCATCTGTTAACTCGGGATATAACGGTAAGCTAATCACCCCTCTACTAAGCATTACACTAGTGCTTAATAAATCTGGTTTAGATAAACTTTTACTCAAATGCAAATCACCCAATGTATATTCATAGTGAATCTTAGATTCTATCCCATTAGTTATTAAATGAGTATGTAATGAATTTCTATCAGGTATATACATTACAAATTTCTGATGGGCATGTGGTCCTATTGTATCTGTCAAACAACGTATCGGTAAATCTTTAAAACAATCAATCCAATAATTAGCAATCTCATGTCTGCGGTCTTGCCATTCATCAATATATTTTGTTCGCACTAATAGTTGGGCACAATCTTGTTCACTCATCTTAGTGTTAGTACCGGGATAAGAAAACTCAGTTGATTTACCGTTGTCTTTATAATTCATGGCAAATCTATATAGTGCTTCATTGTTAGTTACAATAGCACCTCCATTACCTGAACTTGGTAAATTCTTTGTAGGATCAAAACTAATTGCCATCCCACTGCCAATGTCCCCGTCAGCACATAACCAATGTTGTGCTCCATCTACAATACAAGAATAAGTGTCAGGATATATTCTATTAGCCCAAGGTTTTCTACCATATAACCCCACTAAGCAAACATAAATATTAGGTGAACAATCTATGATACCATATCTATCTGTGTCAACTATTTCTACATTCCATCCAGCATTCAAAAATGCATTAAGTGTTGCTGGATAGGTTAAGTTGGGAACTTTAATTGTAGGGGTACTTTTATTATTTTCAGTATGTAATAATAATTTCTGTCTAGCAATTATCTCTAATGCTTGACTACCACTATGAACAGTTATAGCATACTTTGCTTTGGTTTTAATTGCTAACCATGTTTCAAATTCTTTAGTATATTTTCCACCCACTAGTTGACCAGAACTTAATGCCTGATCGGTTGCATCAAGCAATTCTTCTTTGAGATTGGTGTACTGTCTTGCTAGACCAAAATGGGGAATTTTTATAACCATCGTAAAATAAAAAACATTGCATCTTCTTCTTTGCGAAAAGCAAAGGTAACTTCAGTAAACTCATCCCAATTTGAGTTTAATGTAATCCAATGTGAATCTTTTTGATAACCACCTGCTCCCCAATTAGTACAACACCACTCTATGGTATTATTCTCATCTTCAATTGCTCCACTCTCAGGATCAATAAATCTTTTCCAAGTATCCCAAGGCAGAATTACTTTATGCTTGAAGGGATTTTTTGACTTCATTGTTTATTATTCCAAAACTTGCTAGTGCTTAGCCACTCATAATATTTCTGAAAACCTTCTTCTACATCTACTTTAGGATCGTATCCAAAATCTCTACGTGCAGCATCAATGTTCAATGCTCCTCTAGTAGGGAAATCAATATCTTTATCTCTTACATCAATTGATCCTTTACCAGCAAGTTTAACTGATAGATTGGCAGCATCAAGCAAACTACGGCTATGGCTTTTTGTGATGTTGTATGTTTTGTTATCTGTGTTATCACTTAATGCTGCTGCAACTATACCATCTGCGGCATCATCAACATAAGTGAAATCTAATGTTTCATTCGCTCCATTAACTTTTAATACTCCCCCGCGCATTGCAGCAAGCATAAACTTGGCGATAACTCTATCTTCAACATCTAGTGGGCCGTATACAGCACTTGGACGAATGATAGTATGTACCATGTTATCACGACGGGTGTAATCTTTTACTAACCATTCGCCTGCTAGTTTCATAATTCCATACTGACCTTGAGGTTTGCATACTGCATCTTCTGTCACATCATCAGTAAAGTTGCCGTAGACCATTGAACTACTAATATACACAAACTTGCGTACTTCATACTTTGTACTAGCTTCTAGTAAGTTAAGCAAACCTTCACTCATTACCCGACTACCCATTGCAGGGTTATTGTTAACAACTTTCTGTCTAGGAAAACTAGCCATATGAATAACAATCTCTGGTTGCTCAATATCAAAAATTCTATCCATAGCTTCTGCATTTGAAATATCTTTGTTATAGATAAAACTTAAGGTGTCAATAAACTTCTCGTTAACTATTTTCTTTTCACGTTCAGCCATAAGATAATCAATTTCATCTTGCGGAATAATACCGTAGTTAGTTTTGTTATCAACAATAGATACGTCATGTCCTAAGTTTTGCAATCTAGTGACTACATTGTGTCCGATTAGACCTAATCCACCTGTTACTAATATGTTCATTTGTACTTTAAACTCCAAAATACGTAATCTTTTGATTTTAAAAAGGCATGGATAGTGTAAGAATAACCATATATCATTGGATCGTGATATCTTTTCCAAATTGGGGCTGGTTTACTATTTTCCATAATCCATTGTCCTTCTTCTGTTTGTTGCCATTTCCATATAGGATCAGCTACATACAAATCAGGATCTTCTACATCACCCATCTTAATGGTGTGTACTACGCATTCAATTGTATCTGGTTCTAGTGTCATACTGCCATATCTGCTTTAATAGCAGTATAGCACTTGTATTCAACTAACTCAATATCTTCGGGTATAAAATCATCTATGTTTTTTATAGCTTGATTAATTTTCAATGTGGGTAATGGTAATGGCTCACGGCTCAATTGTTCTTTAACTTGTTCAACATGGTTAGTATAGATATGTGTATCACCCGTGCTGATAACTAATTCAGCTACACCCAATCCACATACTTGTGCAATCAAATGAGTGAGTAACGCATAGCTAGCAATGTTAAAAGGTAAGCCCAAGAAAACATCAACACTACGCTGATACATATGGCAAGATAGTTCTTTATTCTTGTTGACATAGAATTGGCATAATACATGACATGGCGGTAAAGCCATTTGGTCTAACTCACCCGGATTCCAAGCAGTAAGTATATGTCTACGACCATTGGGATCTTTTTTAATACCCTCTATTAATATTTTTAATTGGTCTATTTCTTTATGATGTATACTACCTTTACGATTGTATGTTGAGCCAAACTCATCCATAAAGACCTCGCTTTTATGTGATACAGGAGTAAGCCAATGTCGCCATTGTACTCCGTATACACGACCTAGATCACCCTCAAACTTTGCTTTAGGTTTCCAGTAACTTGCTAATGCATTCGGTGTCCAGATAGTAGCAACACCTTTCCGAGTGCCATGTGTAAGTTCTGCTAATCTACGTTCATCTCGGCTACCCTCAATAAACCAAAGTAGTTCTCCTACACATGCTTTCCAAGCAAGTTTTTTGGTAGTGACGGCTGGAAAGCCCCCACGCAAATCAAAGCGAAGGTGACGTCCAAACACACTAATAGTGCCAGTGCCAGTTCTATCATCTTTTATTTCTCCGTTATCTAGAATATCTTTTAATAATTCTAAGTATTGTTTCATAGTTTACCTAATAGTTTATCTGTTTCGGGTTGTATAGTATCTGCAATATTTTGCAAATTAAGTATAAACTCAACTCCAACAACGGATTCATCATATTCTTGTAATTTTCTACTCACAACATCTTCTATCTGTTCTGGTTCCAAGCCTTGAGTTAAAAACTTTTCAATGTTTATAGTATGTTGTTTTTTACCTTCTAGTTTGATTACTAATTTCTTAATAAACTCTACAGGTATTTTATTTTTTTCAACATCTTCAAGTATATGTTCCCACTTTTCGATGAATTCTGGACTCATTATGCACTAACTTTTGCTCTGGTTTTCTTTACTTTAGGAGTAGCTTCCACTGGCGCTTCAACTACAACTGCTTTCTTACTTGCACGTGGCTTCTTCTCCATTACAGGAGGATCCATTTGTGCTGCTTGCTTCAATAGGTTTTCACTTTCAGCCATCAATCCTTTAGCCTCTGCTGCCATTCTAGCTGCTTGTTGACGCAAATTGTTCGCTAATGCAGTATCACCCAATGCATCATTGCTATTTGCTATCAATGGTGCTGTTTGCGGGACTTTGGCATCACGGGTTTTGCTTTCACGTTGTCTACGTGCAACTTCTGCTGGAGTTTGCATTCCGCGACTTTGATCTAATTCAGCCATGCGTTTAACGGCATCTTCACCCTGTTTCATCTCGGTCAAAATTTTATTAAGTTCACTTAACTTAATTTTAGATTGACTATTTGGAGTGACTACAATACTTTCTGTGTTTACTTTTTTCAATAAACCTTCAGCATGTAATACTTGTAAGATAGGGCGACCATCTAAGCCCAAGGTGCGGTTTAGTGCATCTGATAATGATTCACTATGCTGCCCAATATCACTTTCAATACAACGGATCAGTGGATCATGGATGTGTTGATTTAGTGTTTCTGTAAATGTTACAAGACACATGTGGGGCTCACCTGGAACCTCACGAAAAATGATAGCAACCTTACGATCACCTTGTTTACCGACATGTTTTAAAAAACTCATATTATTCTCCTAGAGTACATAGATATTTAATATCTAAAGTACTACATGAAATATTTTTATGAGTGTTTTATTTGGTCAATGAATCAAGTAATTTATATTGCTCATATGCTTGTACAACCGCAGGTGTACTGTTGCGATTCTTGGGTGAAACTTCTACCCAAACATCATCACTTAATTCAGGATGGATGAATTGACTACCCAAACCTACAAAGTTTCTTGGTTGGTGAACCTTACCACTTCTATACAAACGTGTCGCTAGTGCTTCTACTTCTTCCCATGGCTTAACTGCAATGTCATAGTCGGTAGGATTGCGTGAGGACCAATTACCATCATCATAGTATTGTTTTACGATAGTAAGAAAAGCCTCATAGTCCTTAGATTGTGTCCGAGTAATAAGCAATAGTACGTCATCCTCGGACACTTCGCCCATTAAGATACTACGTAAACATCTACCTAAACTTGTTCCAATATACATCATATAATCACCTGCTGTTTCTTATCTGCTCTATCACTATAGAATTTATGTCCAATATTACGAATAGCATCCACTATCACTTGCGGACTAGTTTCAAATGTTTCTCTAATATCTTGTTCAGATAGTTCTGAATCAAAGGCATAGATTTCATAATGCCGTTGACTATTTACTTTAGCCCGCAATATCATCATTTCTAATGGAACATGTGCTGGCTTAAGTGTTTTATCTTGATCCTTTAGGATACGAAAGATATTTTCTTTTTCCCATTGTTCATGTTCTTTTTCTATTTTTGTAACATTGATTAGACATTCTAATCCAGTCATATCCCACATTGCTACAAATCTATTTGTTTTCTTTTTTGATGAGCGCATATACTATTTCTGCCTGTTCTATAGCATCATGTAAACTAGGTTCAGTTTCTGCTAACTTAAGTATGTTTTTCCAAACTATCCATTGTTTAGTAAGTTTATCTTCGGGATTTTCTCGTATCAATTCACGGCTAACCGATCCATTCTTCCTTGAGAATATCGTCTTACCTCCGTCGGGGCTTTCGTATATAGTTAATTCCTCAATTGATTTGATCATCATCGTGGTTAGTAAAAAAAGTGATGCATTTGCCGATAATTAACATAACGACAAATGCTACACCACCTAAGGCAATTAATGATTCAAAGGACATTTAAACCTCATCATACAATGCATATGTACCGAATGGGGGATTCGGATTCTTGTCACCATGAATGATCCATGTAGTATCGCAGTAGTCAGGGTCGCCCCATGAACCATTAGGATATCCATCAGTAAACACAATCAGTCGCTTAGGTTCAATAGCATTTTCTTTCAAGTATTTAAAGATACAATCAAAGTCAGTACCACCTCCACCTTGCGGTTCGTATTCATCAATATTATCCATGTTCTCGCTATTGAAATCTTGCGGGTTGTAGGTATCAGTATCAAAACAGAACACATGGACCTTATAACCATCAAACGAATCCATCATGCCTGCAATCTCACCCAAGAATGCCTGTGCTTGTTTGTTGCTGATAGAGCCACTCATATCAAGTGAAACTACAACATCAATCTCTTCTCCGGGAGTCATGCCGGGCATGATAGCATCCATGTGCCAACCTCTACGTGAGGGACGCATCCATGTGTAGTCAGTACGAATACTGCTAGTCAAGTTAGTTTGAATCAGTTCACGCCAGGGCATAACTGGATCAGTATGTTGCTTGATTAATCGTTCAACACCTGCGGGTAGTTGTCCAGCTTCAGCACTTTGTGCCGCACTGATAATTGCTTGCTTCATTTCTTGACGGGCACGTTCACGTTCCTCATCAGTCATCTTGGGACGACCTTTGCCTTCACTTTCAGGACCTTCTCCGTCGCCTGCGCTATCACCATCACTATCCAGGTGATCATCCAGCATTTGATCAATCAAGTCATCAATATTAATCTTCTGAACATTTGACATCAAATCATCATAGATTTCCTCAGCAGGTTTGCCGTCATATTTCTTTTCATACAAGCATGGGACACTTGTAATAAACTGACCAACATTGTGCCGCTTCAAGTCAGCATTAACTGCATAGTCATCAGCGATATTCCACATTTGCGGATCACGATTACCACGACGGTCCATGTGTTCGTATACAACGTGCAGTACTTCATGTCCAACTAGAAACTCAACTTCTTTGGGTTTCAATAGCATAATGAAACGACTATTGTAATAGAATTTTAATCCATCAGTAGCCGCAGTGCCACACCATTCATCAGCATTAGTTAATTTGAGACGGGTAGCAAGATTGCCAAAGAACGAATGACGCAATAGCAAACCCACACGTGCCGAAATCAATCGTTCGCGGGCTAGCATATCAATCTTGGGATCAGTAGGTCCAAGAAGATTTTCATATTTCTTGCTACGTGTTTTCTTTTTTGCAATTACGCTACTCATATACAATCCTTTATCTAATATATGCTATATTATAGCACAACATCTATTTAAGTGCAAGTAAAAAGAGTGAGAATGTTCACACCATTCTCACCCATAAAATCAATTACCTGCGTCTACAATGTACTTACCGTACTTTTTGTGAAACTCATCAAAGTGTTTCAATTGACTAGGCTCAATCGGCAACTTGTAAGTTTTAAGCGCAATCTTAGCACCCATCACAACCAATTCTGTTTCAAAGTTAGCCATGATGTATGTGAAGAAATTGTCAGCCATCTCGTGGAACTTTTTGTTGTTCACTTTTTGATTTTCTAATGCATCTTTCAACTCATAGCACATTGAAATTGTTAGTGAATACATTGCCGAGATTTCTTTCACAGACAATGTAGTTACTTTGCCAGAAAGAATATCTGCTGGGTCGGGCATCTTGCCTGATGTTTTGCGGTGTGCAGCAAACTTAACTGCAAGACCTTCACCGACACTACCTGCAACCAAGTTGAACAAGGTATCAGTATCAGTATCTGCCTCGTCATCAAGCAAGTCAGACACAAAGCACCAGCTACGGGGAGTAGCAAATGCACGGCTTGAAGATTTGCTATCAAAATCGTATAGGTCTTGTTTAGCAAACGACAAGTAACCAACCACATCCTTGTGAATGCCTTTGTTCACTGCCCAGTTTTGCCATGCAGTAAAGTCAGGACGCATTTCCAAGTGCAAGAAACGATTAGCGAGGGGCATCGGCATACGATAAGTAACACCTTTGTCGCTGTCACGATTACCTGCTGCTACGATAACAACATTGTCAGGCAAGACATACTTACCCACACGGCGATTAAGAATAAGTTGATAGCCAGCAGCCTGTACTGCGGGTGATGCTGAATTCATTTCATCTAAGAAAAGAACAACGATAGGATATTGTGATGCAAGATCCTCATCGGGCAAGTCAACTGGTGCAGCCCAGTCCATCTTGTTGAGGTCCTTATTGAAGTAAGGGATACCACGAATGTCAGTAGGTTCCATCTGTGCCATACGCAAGTCAATCATATGACCACCCAGTTCAGCAGTAACGTCTGCTACTACTTCTGATTTACCGATGCCGGGAGGGCCCCAGAGAAAGAGTGGGCGCTTTGATTTGAATGCTTTCAGCATAGCCTTGCGGGCTTGTACTGATGTTACTGTAAGATTGTCGCTAACTACTGAATATGCCATTTTGTTTCCTTTAAGATATTTACTAACACTAACAAACTAAAAACATAGTATAACAGAAAATTGATTTATCGTCAAATATCTGTTATACATTTTGGGTAACAATTATTCCTCAAACGCACGGCGTAGAATCAACTCTTGTTTACTGAATGCCTCAATCTCCCAAGGCATGTCCAAGTAAGGAGTTTTCTTACTGTACATTTTACCTAACCAAGTATGACCACTACGCTTTTGTTTAAGCAAACCTTTTGCTAACTGTTTCACGTGGACCATTTCGTGGGCCAATGTCAAACCTAATTGTATTAGATTACGTTTGGGTTTAAGTACCACTAAGTATGCACCTGTCCATTTAGACAAGTCAATTGTCATTCCTTCGTCCGTACCTTCGCATTCGTTTGCAATACGGATCAACAAAGCCTTGCGGCTTTTTTCTAGTCCAAGTTGACGCACCATTGAAGGGAGCATTGCCTCAACAAATTTTTTGCTACGGGCGGACCCTTCTACTTCAATTTCCATTATTACATGCTCCAAAATGTTTCGCTAGCGGGCGAGCAGCACAGGGGAGTGTTAACATCTTCCTGATACTCAATACCACTCATCAAATTTTTGCGAGTAACCATGTTAGGTTTGTAAGTTTTGGTATCAACGATACTCAGTTCACCAGCAGACCAACCTGACTTGTTACACAGACGGGTCCGTGTAGCACGGGCAGCCGCAAAAGTTTTGTACGTCTGGGTACGATTTTTGCCGTCTGTAACGATAAGTCCAGTACCCCGAGCGATAACATAATAAGCCATTTTCTAGTCCTTTAATTAACTGTCTAAGATTGTATTATATACCCAAAACCATTTAATGTCAAGCAAATTCGTAGAATTTCACTTTAGGATCCAGTTTTTTTAGTTCTTTTGCTGCTTTTGTCAATGAATTGTACTTTACATTGACCTGACTACGGGACAATTCTCCGTCGCAAGTAAGATTTTCGGGGCTGAGGTCGCTATCCAAACAATTAGCAATTTCCTGACGACCTTCAGCAGTTTGTATCTCATATTGCTTACCCTTAAAGATACTATTCCAACGATTCTTTTGGTCTATGTATTTTTGCAATGCTGACATAATTAACTCCGTTTGTTGACTGTTTAAGCCTCTATTATAGACCCAAAACCATTTATTGTCAACCATAGGCCTCAGCGCGGCCTGAAGATATTTTTGTACTGATTGATGCTTCCAAGCGATATTTTGGGGTGATTGAAGATAGGATCTGCTAACATTTTTGATAATTGTTTCTTATCTGATTCATTCAATAACATACTGTTATATTCTGAGTCAGATAGGTGTCCCCATTGAGCAATTAACGAAATTTCTATATTTGCAATTGTATCATAAGATAGCTGCCATTCAACAAAATCTTTTAATTCATTGTAATTTTCTTTTTGCACTACAAAGGAAGTAGTCCATTTAGCAAATGATAAGAATGCATTTTCCTTAAACATAGAATTAAGAAACAATAGATTGTTTTTTAACTTAAGAAAGTTACCGTTCTTTCTTACTATTTTATATGTTGAATCGGATGCAGCATCTATGCTTATATAAATAAACCCAATATGTTTCCACAAAGGTTTTATTTCATTCCAATGTTGTTCTGTCATCAGAATACCATTAGTCATTAATTTTATGTAAAAGTTTTTTGGTAATTTTTGTTGTGACAATTCAAGTAAGTAAGACCAAAAGATTGGACTTGCAAACGCATCTCCGCTGCCAGTCATAGTAAGAACAATTGGTTCATTCTTACTCATTAAATAATTTATTAACTCTTTTACTTTGTTATGTATCGTTACAAGTTTATTAACTTCTGGGAGATAAATTTCTTCTGGCTTTAATAAAATTAAATTTTTTCGACAACTTGGGCACTGTAAATTACAACTTCTGTCATAGGATAACCGTATACTCCATGGTGTAGTCACTAAGCTGGCTTGTAAATCTGATTTATTTACTAATGCACTGAACGGTGAAGGATCCAATTTACCAGAATCTAAATAATTATTTAAGTGAGGACAATGGTCAGTACATTTAGAAAAATCACCCTTGCTTATATTATCCAATACTTCGTTTCTTAATGCGTTATTAAAAATTTCTTCTGTACTTAAATCAAGTATATTTCCTATTGTAACAGGTAACCAAGTATAACAACATATAGTTATTTCACCTGATTCTTGTATTTCAATCCATCTGGATGGATTTTTACAGCTTAAATTTTGTAATTCTGTTACAGGAATTGAATATGTTTTTTGAGATTGTAATATTGAATTCATTTCATTAGCAAACCCATAAGAATTAGCTTTTCTAAATGATCTATTGCTTTGTTTATCTTTTCAACTTGATTTTGGGTAAAGTTTGTAACACGTAATCTACGCCCATTTACTTCAAGTTTGCTTAACTCAGTGACCATAAGTTGGATATTGTCAAACAATTTTTTCAAGTCAGGATTGTATCCAATACTATTTAAATCTCTGCGTATTTGCATAGATACTTCTTGCCAATCCAAAGCAGTTTCAATTTTCATATCCGTAGTTTATCATATAGAGGTATTTATGTCAACCGTTTTTCCAAACATAAATAACATTGATGAAACCCACTATCGCATTATTTCTATACGACCCAAAGTGTTCTGTGCAATCGGGCAACGGGATGCTAAAGGCGTTAAGTGAATATTACAACTTTAAAATCTTCAGTAAAAATACATTAGAATACGATTTCTTTGACAACGTAGACATGATTGCCGTTCCCGGTGGCATTGGTGATAGTGATACATTCAAACAATTATTTAAAAACAACGGGAAACGGGTAAAAGATTTTATACACAATGGCGGTAGATATTTGGGTATCTGTATGGGTGCATATTGGGCAGGTAGTTATTACTTAGATGTATTAGACGATGTTGATGCTGTTCAATATATTAAACAACCCGGAACTGACACACGTAGACCACATGCTAAAAATTTACCGATAACATGGAAAGATGAACGCATGAATATGTTCTTCTACGATGGTTGTGCTTTAGTTGGCAACAGACACAAATTCAAAACAATTGCTACATACGCTAACGGAGACCCAATGGCAATATATCAAAAACGTATAGGACTAATTGGTTGTCATCCTGAATCAGAACCATTTTGGTATGATAGTTATAGCTATATGCGTAACAAATGGCATGGTGGTAGACACCATGAGTTGTTGTTAGATTTCACTAACGATTTAATGAAACGTTAATTCCAATATTTGGATGAGTCCAAACTGTCCCAGTATTGTTTATTATTACGATTGACAAAATTCTTAATAAGATATTTGGTCATGCCCATATAACCCATCTTCTTAAACCTACGACTGTCTTGTCCAAAGTGATGTTTAACAATTTTAAACTTCTTTGGACTATATTTCCTAGATAAGAAATAATCCTCTGATGTGGAAAACTG
>Ga0304729_1000757_pt1 | contig 22562 bp, 27 predicted proteins | sample C_131016_MF_Meta_FD_190475 | JGI IMG/M metagenome (GOLD analysis project Ga0304729, IMG submission 190475) | Freshwater microbial communities from Lake Croche, Canada to study carbon cycling - C_131016_MF_MetaG (v2) (version 2) | ecosystem: Environmental > Aquatic > Freshwater > Lake | place... | reverse complement strand
TCCCAACTGAAGTTGACAAGTACAACTCCCTAATTGCCACTTATGACAATGAGTTCAAGAAATGGGAAGCGCGTACCAAGAAAATCATTAGGCGCTACAGGGATGACACTCGCAGCGCAAGCGGCAATGACACTGCCAAATTTAACATTCTTTGGTCAAACGTCTCTACCCTGATACCCGCTGTATATAGCAAGATGCCCAAGGCTGATGTCAGCCGTAGATTTGGCGACAATGATCCAGTTGGGCGTGTTGCGTCAATCTTAATTGAGCGTGCTTTAGATTTTGAGATTGAGCATTACACCGACTTTAGAAGCACGATGCGCCATGCGGTTGAGGATCGCTTTTTGGGAGGGCGAGGCGTAGCTTGGGTGCGTTACGAGCCGCACGTTACCGAAGTGCCAGGTATGCCAGAGATGCTCGGGAACGATGATGGCCTCCAAGTCACTGAAGACGCAGACGAGGCGGAAAGCCAAGACTTCACGGCAGGCGAAGTTCAGCCAATGGAGCAGATCGAGTACGAATGCGCACCGACAGACTATGTGCATTGGGCTGATTTTGGTCACAGCGTTGCCCGTACATGGGAGGAAGTAACTCAAGTTTGGCGTTGGGTCTACATGACCAAAGATGCACTAGTTGAGCGTTTTGGTGAAGAAGCTGCGCGTAATATCCCTTTGGATAGCGGCCCAGATCCTTTATCAAACTACGCAAGCAACCAAAAAGAATACACCCGCGCTAAGATTTGCGAGTTGTGGGACAAAGAAACCGCCAAGGTCTATTGGTTCAGCAAGCAAGGCAACAAGTTCATTGACGTACGAGATGACCCGCTAGAGTTAGAGCAGTTTTTTCCATGTTGCAGGCCTTTGTATGCAACGATGACAAGCGACAGCCTTGTTCCTGTTCCTGATTTCGTTCTTTATCAAGACCAAGCTAACGAATTAGACATCTTGAGCGACCGCATTGATGGACTAGTGAAGTCTTTGCGTGTGCGTGGTGTTTACGATGCAAGCACACCCGCATTGCAACGATTGTTGACAGAAGGCGACAACAACACGTTGATTCCTGTTGATAAATGGATGGCGTTCAGTGAAAAGGGCGGCTTAAAAGGGTCAATTGACCTGTTGCCCTTGGACACCTTGGCAAATGCTTTGCTGCAATGCTATCGCGCAAGACAAGAAATCAAGCAACAAATCTATGAAATCACAGGTTTGTCAGACATTTTGAGGGGTGCATCGCAGGCAAGTGAGACAGCTACCGCCCAACAGATCAAAGGTCAGTTTGCAAGCCTTAGATTGCGTTCTATGCAAGAAGAAGTGGCGTTGTTTGCTTCTGACTTGATTAGGCTCAAAGCGCAGATCATTTGCACTAAGTTTCAGCCGCAAACAATTTTGCAGTATGCGGCGGCAAGCCAGATGCAACCCGCTGATCAGCAAATGATTCCGCAGGCTTTGCAATTGCTAAAAGACAAGCCTTTGCGCAACTTTAGAATTGAAGTGGCGGCAGACAGCCTGGTTCAATTAGATGAAGCGGCAATAAAGCGTGAGCGCACTGAGTTTATTGGCGCGTTTGCTGGCTTTTTACAGCAAGCCATGCCAGTTGCACAAGCAAGCCCAGAGATGACGCCTGTTTTGATGGAAATAATGAAGTTTGGTATCAGTGCGTTTAAGTCATCTCAAGAACTTGAGGGCGTTATTGACCAGGCACTTGACCAAATTAAACAGAAGATGGCGCAACCACAACCGCCTAAACCTGATCCTGAAATGATGAAGATGCAGGCTCAACAACAGTTGGAGCAGATGCGGATGCAGGCTGATATGCAAATTGCACAAGCCCAAGCGCAGTTTGAGGCGCAGAAACAGCAATTTAATGCCCAATTGGAAAGCGCAAAACTTGAGCGTGAGCAGCAAATGGAGCGTTTCAGGGCTGAGTTGGATGCCAATACAAAGATTCGAGTGGCTCAAATCAGCCATTCAGCGTCTTTGCTCCCAGAAGACATGGATGCGCAACAACAAATGCACGCAACCCTGAATCAAGACTTGCGCGGCATGATTGAAGCAATGATGAACACGGTAAATAATTCTCACCAACAAGTTATGAACAGCCACAACCACAGCGTTGGCACAATGCAAGAAATGCTTAAAAACCAAAATGACAACACCCAAGTCATGAAAAACGTGGCTGATATGATTTCGGCTCCAAAACGAATTGTGCGCGGGCCTGATGGTAAAGCAATTGGCATGGAGGTTATCAAATGATTACAACCACTAAAGGTGAAATACATGAATCTTTGCTTGAGAAGCGTGAAGGTCAAGTAGACACTGACACAGAAACAACCGAGTGGGTTGAATATTGGTTTGAAGGTGAATTGGTACACCGTTCGGTTCATGTAAAACTCAAGCACGCAGCACTTGCTGATGGCGCTGCATCATCTTTCTAAGGAAATAAAATGGCAAATACAACAGCAATGTGTACAAGTTTTAAGGGCGAATTGCTCACAGGAACTCACAACTTCACGCCAAGCACAGGCAACACCTTTAAAGCGGCGTTGTACTTTGCAACTGGATCATTGGGTGCAGCAACCACTGTTTATTCAACAACCAATGAGGTCACGAATACATCAGGCACAGGCTACACGGCGGGCGGCGTTACGGTTACCAATGCGAATGCGCCGGCAACTAGCGGCACAACAGCATATTGGACGCCATCAGCCAGTTTTTCATGGTCTGCTTTGACGGTTACAACGGCTTTTGATGCTGTTTTAATCTACAACTCAAGCGCTAGTAACAAAGCAGTTAGCGTTCACAACTTTGGCTCGCAAACAGTAACGGCTGGCACTTTTACGTTGACCATGCCGACTAACGATGCGACCACAGGTCTTTTGCGTATTGCATAATGGCACAAGGGCCTTGGGGCACAGGTACTTGGGATGATGCTCAATGGGATAGTCTCCCATTAACAGGCAATCAGGCTACGGGCGGCGTTGGCAGCCCTAGTGTTGCCGTTAGCGCCGCATTAACTGGCGTCCAAGCTACGGGCGCAGCAGGATCTGTTACAGAGGCAAGCGTTGAGGCATTAACAGGTGTAAACGCTACAGGCGCTGTTGGTTCACCCGTCAATGGAACAAGCATTGGGCTAACTGGCGTACAGGCTTCTGGTTTGGCGGGTAATGAAAGTGAATCGGTAACTGTTGGCCTAAGTGGGGTATCGGCTACAGGATCGGCTGGATCTTTAACCCCCAACAGTTCAATTGGCATCAATGGTGTACTAGCAACAGGATTTGCAGGCTCGTTCGCCTCAATCTCCAAAACTATTCAACTAACGGGTGTTCAGGCTACAGGTGCGGTTGGCAATGTAAGCCCTCTTAAGCCTATTATTTTCATTGATGATACGCATGATCCTGGCCCTGACAAGCTCAAAAAACAACTCAAACGTGAGCAAGAAAAGAATAAAAAGCGCAGAGACGAAATTATTGCGGCATACGAGCGCATTGTTGAAGGCAAGATACCCGAAGAAATAATTGCGCCTTATGTTGAAACATTTGCTACAATTGCAACCAAGCAAAATGTCACATTGACAGACATTCAGAAAATGTTGTCTAATTTGGACAAAATGCAGTTAATTTGGGACGACCACATCGAATCAGATGACGAGGAAATTTTGCTACTATGAGAACAACTTACGTTATACGTAACGGCGAATTGGTTGAAAAACACAAAGCCAATGATGATATACAAGCTCCTATGATAATGGGCGACATTGCTCCTTATCAATCAATGATTGACGGCTCTATGATCCAGAGCCGAAGCCGACACCGAGAACATTTGAGAGAAAACGGATGTATTGAGGTGGGCAATGAATCAATGGAAACAAAACTCACGGCTCCATCTAATGAGAAAAGGCGTGAGGTGTTGGCTCAACAGTTGGGGAACATGACCCACAGCGAGGCCAATCAAATAATGAATTCATTGCGTGAACAAGCCAATCAGATGAAATACCACAGGAGATAACAATTGGATACTACAGAACCCATTGTCCCAACAGAAGCGCCCGACAATCGCCGTGAGTTGCTTTCACAACAATTTGATGAAGTAGCTGAACCCGCAAAGTTTCAACGTGACGATGCAGGGAAATTTGCATCTACTGATGAACTTCCCGCTGATGAACCAGTTGAAGAACCAGTTTGGAAGCGTGCGCCAGCAAGTTGGAAGAAAGACTATCACGATGTTTGGCAAACTGCCGACCCAAGGATGCAAGAGTATGCTTGGCAGCGTGAGGAACAAATGCGCAAGGGCGTTGAGCCTTTAATCTCTAAGGCGCAGTTTGCAGATCAGATCAATGAGGTAGTCAACCCTTATTTGCAGACCATCCAAGGCATGGGTCTAGACGCACCCAAAGCAATAAAAGCCTTGCTAGAGGCTGACAATATGTTGCGAACTAGTAATGGGCAAGATAAATTGCAATTATTTAGTAGATTAGCGCAGCAATATGGGGTAAACTTAAATGAAGTAAACTTCCCTCAAGGAGTTGACCCGACAATTTACGCACTACAAAACGAACTAAACAATGTTCGTGGTGAAGTGATTGGCTGGAAACAGCAACAAGAGCAAGTTCAAAATCAGCAGCTTTTAGGCGAAATTGAAAAATTTAGCTCTAAAGCCGAATATTTTGAAGAAGCGCGTCCGACCATGATTCAACTCCTACAGAGTGGCGTGGCGCAGACGTTAGAGGACGCATATGAAAAAGCTGTGCGCCTCGACCCTGAGTTATTTGACAGCGTACAAGTCAGCAAACAGGCCGAATTGGATAACGCAAAACGAGTAGCGGCAGACCGAGCAGCGAAATCTGCAAGGGCTAATGCGGTTTCGGTAAAGAGTTCCACACCAGGAATGGCTACCAAAAACAATGCTCAAGATAGGCGCAGTTTATTGGCAGAGCAATTTGACCAATTATCTGCACGACTTTAATTGATATAGGAGAATTATTATGGCATTTGCCAATTCCAGTATCAGCGACATCATTGCGACCAACATTCAAAGCCGTACTGGTGAGTTAGCTGATAACGTCACAAACAACAACGCCCTCTTGCGCCGACTCAAAGACCGTGGAAATGTGAAAACATTCTCTGGCGGTAACGTGATTTTGCAAGAGATTATGTACAACGACACAACAACTAACAACACGAATTCTTATTCGGGTTACGAAGTGTTGAATGTTTCGCAAAACAGCCCTATCAGTTCTGCCCAATTCAGCATTACTCAATATGCTGCTGCTGTGTCCATCTCTGGTTTGGAAATGATCCAGAACTCGGGCAAAGAAGCTATTATTGATCTGCTTGATGGTCGTATGATGGTTGCCGAATCTCAATTGGCTAACCGCATTGGCGGTGACATCTACACAGATGGCACAGGCAACAGCGGCAAAAACATCACTGGTTTGGGCGCAGCAGTTCCTGATGCACCTTCCACTGGTACTTACGGCGGCATTAACCGCGCTAACTATACTTTCTGGCGCTCGCAGAAATATTCTGGCGTGACTGATGGCGGTTCTGCTGTTTCAGCCTCAAACATCCAATCTTATATGGATGCCCTGGCCGTTCAGTTGATTCGTGGCACAGACAAGCCTGATTTGATCGTTGCTGACAGTAATTACTACCGTTTGTATTTGCAATCCATGCAATCCATCCAGCGTGTTACTGATGGCGGCAACTCCACTCAAGGCGCTGGTTTTGCTTCATTGAAATACTATGGCGCAGGCATGGCATCTGATGTTGTGCTTGACGGTGGTATCGGGTCTGCCGCTACTGCAAACCATATGTGGTTCTTGAACACCAAGTATCTGATGTTCCGTCCTCACGTTGACCGTAACTTTGTGCCAATTGGTGGTGAGCGTCAAGCCGTTAACCAAGATGCCATCGTTAAGTTGATTGGTTGGGCTGGTAACTTGACTAGCTCAGGCCCACAGTTCTGTGGCGTTCTGATCGCTTAAAGGAGTATCTAACATGGCATATACAATCACCCCCCTCATTGGTGTTGACTTTAACAACATCGTTAACACCAACACAAACAGCGCAGGAACGGCTGTTCCTACATTTGGCCCCTTGGGTGCTGAAGTGTTTGGTTCTGATGGCAAGATTTATGTGTTGGGTCAAGCCAACGCATCTATTTCCGCCTCAACAACAGCTTGCACTGTCAATGCAACCACATTCTTGGTAACAGCTTCAGGTGGGTCATACACCTCGCCCGCAGTTGACCTAGTTTCTGGTAATGTTGCATGGTTCTCTAAAGCATCTGTGTAAAATAAAAGGGGCGGCATAAAACCCGCCCTTTTTTTAAGGAACTATTATGGCTATCCCTTCACGAATTCTTGGCGCAGGCAACTCGCCCTTGTCTACAGTTTCCATCGCTGGTGATGGCGCTGTTGGCATTGTTGCAACGGGTTCAACTGCTGCTGATGCAAAACTGTTGTCGGCTGTGTTCAACACAATCACAACTTCCTCTGCTTCTACAGGCGTTAAATTGCCTCCTACTGAAGCTGGCGCACTGGTTGGTATTCGTAATGATTCGGGCCAAACTATCACTGTTTACCCTTACAATACAAGTTCAACTATCAATGCAGCGGCGACATCTGTTACATTGGCAACTGCAAAGAGCATGATTCTTTTTGCCCCAAGCGCAACAACTTGGGCATCCGTCACTTCAGCTTAATCCCCACAGGATAAAAAATGGCACTAGATTCCGATATTGCAAATGCAGACACCCATCTGCACGTTGAGTTTTATACATTTGATAAAGCACCGTACAAAGACACCCCGTTTGTGCGAATTATGGTTCCTGGCGATAAGTACAACATCATTGAACAGCCTGTTCGTGATGACCATAAAGAGCGCTTTCCCCGTCAATGGTTGCACTATCAAATGCAAAACTCAGAAGGTGGGCCAGTCATTGGCACAACTTTGCAAAATTGGCATCTAGACCGCCCTGAAGAATTTACAGACAGCCAAATGGCTGAATTGCAAATTCTAAAGTTTCAAACTGTTGAGCAAGTTGCTACGGCAAGCGATGCTCAATTGCAGCGCGTAGGCATGGGCGCTGTTGGATTGCGTGAAAAAGCAAGAGCATATCTGCTGAGACGCAATCAAAGTGAGAGTTCATTTGAGTTGGAGCAAACCCGTTCTGAGTTAAAAGAATTGCAAGAGCAAATGAAAGCCTTGTTGTCTGAAAAAGCACGAGGCCGCCCTAAAAAAGAGGTGTAAATTATGTCTAGCACTATGCTTCAGTTAGTGCAGCAAGTTACAAACGAATTAGGCGTGTCAACACCGACAAGTGTTGCTGGAAATTCTAATCAAGACGTTACCCAAATACTTGCCTTAATGAATGCAAGTGGTTACGAGTTTCTGCGCAAACATCCTTGGCGAACCCTTACAAAACAAAAGCAGTTTTATACTGAATATTTGACCACTACTGGCACATGGTCTAGTAGCGGATCATCTATCACGGGAATTCCGTCTACAAATGGTTTGGATAACACCTACATGGTGGTTGGTACAGGCATTGACCAAAACACCTTTATTCAAAGCGTAGACTCTGCCACATCTGTTACTTTAACTAGAAAAACAACAGCAGACGCAACCAACGCAACCGTGTACTTCCAAAAGATGAAGTACGCATTTCCTAGCGATTACGAAGCCATTATCCCAAGGACAATGTGGGATAAGGACAAGCATTGGGAGATGCTAGGCCCTGAAGATGCGCAGCAATGGGAATGGTTGTTGTCGGGATACATCGCCACAGGCCCCCGCATTCGCTGGCGTTTGTTCAGCAAGTATTTTCAAATCTGGCCTGGATTTTCTACCGCTGAGTTTTTGGGTTATGAATACCGATCAAACGCATGGGCAAACAGCGCCCTTGATGAACCCAAGACATCGTTTACCGCTGATTCTGATACTTGCATTTACCCTGACCGTTTGATGGTTCTTTCAACCAAGCTCAAATATTTTGAGGCTAAAGGTTTTGACACAACAGCAATGTATCGCAACTATTTGGAAGAAATGGAAGCAGCTATTGCTTTGGATATGTCTGCGGCTAACTTGTCGTTTGCACCAAGGCCAGGCACGATCTTGGTCGGATACGACAACATCCCAGACAGTGGTTATGGGGCATCACCTTAATGAAAATTGCCCAACGAACCGCCGCTAATGTAGCAAGTATTCCAGCCCCTGTTGGCGGTTGGAATGTGCGCGATTCACTAGCAAATATGTCGCCAACTGATGCGGTGACAATGACTAATTACTTCCCCACTGTGTCAAGCGTGAACTTGCGCGGCGGGTACAGTAAATGGTCAACAGGTATCACGGGGCAAGTTGACACGGTGATGGCATATGAAACAGGCACTACAAGCAAGTTGTTTGGAATTGCTGGTGGCTCCATTTACAACTGCACAACCAAAGGGGCTGTGGGCGCTGCTGACAAAACAGGGTTGACCAACAGCCGTTTTGAGCATATTAACGTCACAACCCCTGGTGGGAGTTTTCTTTATGCTTGCAATGGTGTTGATGATCCACTGCTTTACAACGGCACAACATGGCAAAGCGTCAACGCATCTAGTTCGCCAATCGCCATCACTGGCGTAACCACAAACAAGCTAAACAATGTCACATTGTTTAAAAACCGTGTTTGGTTTATTGAAAGAGAAAGTCTAAAAGCATGGTATTTGCCCACTAATTCAGTGGGTGGCGCCGCCGAGGTTTTGGACTTGAGTTCAATAGCTCGAATGGGCGGCTACATCGTTTCCTTTAGTGCTTGGACAATTGACGCTGGTTACGGCGTGGACGATAACCTTGTTTTTGTGACCTCACAGGGCGAGATTATTGTTTATCGAGGCACAGACCCCTCATCTGCAAGTACATGGGCTTTAGCGGGCGTTTGGAAGCTCGGGGCGCCTGTTTCTAGGCGTTGTTTGTACAAGTACGGTGGCGACTTACTAATCCTAAGTTTAGATGGCTTACTTCCACTAGCTTCTGCGCTTCAATCAAGCCGACTTGATCCAAGGGTAAATTTATCTGACAAAATTCAAGGCGCTATTACTGAAGCCACAACGGTTTATCAAAATTCATTTGGCTGGGCCTTGCTTTATCACGCCAAAAACAATGCTTTGTGGATCAATGTGCCTGTTGGCCTTGGTGTGCAAGAGCAGTTTGTGATGAACACGATTACAAAGTCATGGACAAGGTTTACAGGATGGGACGCTAATTGTTGGGAAACATTTTACGACAACCCATATTTTGGCAGTGATGGTTATGTTGGTTTGGCTTGGGACGGTTTTACTGATGATGTGAGTGATATCAATGGGATTGTTTTGCAAGCGTTTAACTATTACGAAAACCGTGGTGTAAAAAAATATTTCACAAGAGCCAGGCCATCTATTTTCACAAATGGAACTCCCAACATTTTGGTTGGCATAAATGTTGATTTTGATTTATCAGACACAACAGGAGCTTTGAACTTTAGCCCGTCAAGCTATGGGGTGTGGGGAACATCACTTTGGGATAACGCATTGTGGTCAAGCGGAACAATCATCACAAACAACTGGCAAGGCGTCACTGGCATTGGTTATTGTGCGGGGATTCAGCTAAAATCAGCCTCACAAGGCTTGCAAATTGAGTGGGCCTCAACTGATGTTGTTTTCCAACAAGGATGGGCTGGTATATGAACCCAAGGATGGAAAGATTTGCGGATGTTTCAGCCGAAGCCGTGGTGCTTATTGGCAAACATTGGGCTGAACTCTACGGCAACGCTAACCTAAAAAGCGATTTAGGCGGCATGATTGAGTTGGAAAAAACAGGAAATTTTGCATACTTTACCTTGCGCACCGAAACAGGTGAATTGGCGGGTCATGCAGGTTTTATGGTGTTTAGATCGCCTTTTTATGGCGCAATGCAAGCAATAGATGTTTTTTATTATGTGCTGCCAGAACATCGAGGCGGGTTGGGAATTTGCAAAATGCTTAAATTAGCAGGGCAAATGCTTAAAGTTAATGGCGTAAATCAAATCATGATAAGCCACAAAAAAAATCAAGATTTGAGCGTTCTGCTTGCAAGAGCAAACTACGAACCATCAGGCGAAACATACGAATTTAAGGAATAAACATGGCTTTCTTTTGCCCTCAACCAAGTGCGCCCGCAACGCCTGATTATGCGGCTGCTGCTACTGCCCAAGGCGCGGCGAACAAAGAAACTGCGATTACTCAGGGTTACCTAAACAATCCTAATATACAAGGCCCATTAGGAGGTCAAAACGTATATTTTGATCCTACTACAAATCAGCCTTCTATAGTGCAATATCTAACGCCAACAGCGCAAAATACGTTGGAGTCACAACAACGAGTCCAACAAAAATTAGCTGGCCTTGGTGAAACTGGTTTGCAAAAAGCATCCGGTATTATTGGGACGCCATTTCAATATACAGGGCCGCAAACAACTACTTCACTTGCAAATTCTGGACAAATACAAGGGTCGCCTGATTTGTTGGGCATGGGCAGGGCTTCTGGTGGATTTACAGGCGATAGAGCCTATGGCAATGTTGTAGGCGGTACGGCTCAAGGAAATGTGCAAAGTGGTCAAGCGTATGGTTCTGTTGCTAATCCCCAAGCAAGTGCTAATTTTCAAGGCCAGCAAGCAACTGGCGGTGTTCAAGGCGTTGACCTTCAAAATTCCATTGGTAATATTGGCAAAATAGATCAAAATTTAAACGCCAATAATTACCTTGCCAATAACCAATTAAATTTGAGTAATGTTGCTCAAATGCCTGTTAATGCAGGCACTACAGGCCAAGCGGCAATTATGTCTCGCCTTGCGCCTCAATTGGAGCGCCAACAAAAAGCAACTGCTCAAAACTTGGCAAACCAAGGTTTAGTGGCGGGCGGTGAAGCATATACCAACGCCATGCGAGATCAAAGTCAGCAGCAAAATGATTTGTTGACGCAAGCAGCATTGCAAGGAATTAGTTTAGATACTGCGGCAAATCAACAAGGTTTTAATCAAGCCTTGGCTGCGGGTCAATATGGCAACACTGGCACACAACAAAACTTTGGTAATGCTTTGGCTGCTCAACAAGCACAAAACGCAGCCCAAGGCCAAGGGTTTAATCAGCAATTGCAATCAGGTCAATTTGGTAATCAAGCGCAATTGGCAAGTTTTGGTGCAAATTTGCAAAATCAACAAGCGCAAAATCAAGCCATTGCTCAAAATTACCAACAAGGCATGGGAACACAGGCGGCTCAAAATCAAGCCGCTGCGCAAAACTTTGGTCAAAACGTAGCCAATCAACAACTTGGCAATCAAGCAACACAACAGAATTTCAACAATGCTTTGGCTACGCAAGCGGCTCAAAACCAAGCAATTGGGCAAAACTTTGGGCAGAATGTAACAAGCCAACAACTTGCAAATGCTGCCATTGGTCAGAACTATCAGCAAGGGATGAACACCCAAGCGGCTCAAAACCAAGCTCTCTTGCAAAATCAGAATATTGCATCGCAACAACAGCAATTAAATAATGCTGCTCAACTTCAGCAATACAACCAAAACCTGGGTGCGGGGCAATTTGCCAATCAAGCGGCATTGCAAGAGTTGCAAAAACAATTGACATTGCGCAATCAACCTTTGAATGAAATCACGGGTTTGATGAGTGGCTCACAATTGCAGATGCCTCAATTCCAAGGCTACAACCCAACGAATATTGCGCCTGCGCCTATATTTGCGGGTGCGCAAGCTCAAGGCGCGGCTAATATGCAAAACTACGGCATCCAGCAGTCCGGTGCTAATGCTGCAACAAATGGTTTGTTTAGTCTGGCGGGTGCGGCGCTTCCTATGTTGTCTGATCGCAGACTGAAATCCAATATTAAACGCATTGGCACACACAAACTTGGAATCGGTCTTTATGAATACGACATTCTGGGCGAGCATCAACAAGGTGTAATGGCTGATGAAGTTGAAAAAGTCATGCCAGAAGCCGTTTTGATGCACCCAAGCGGTTACAAAATGGTCAACTACGGTTTATTGGGGTAAAACATGGCTAATCAGTACGAACAGTTTAATGTTGCAAACCCTTACCAGTTGCAGCAACAAGAGTTGGATCGCCGCCAAAAGATGGCTGAGATTCTTCAGCAGCAAGCATTTGAGCCTGTGCAGGCGGGTTCCTATATGGGCATTCAAGCCCCAATCAGCCCTGTTCAAGGTTTGGCTAAAGTGCTTCAAATGTACTTAGTAAACAAAAACCAAGAAGGCTTGAAAGCAGAGCAAAAAGCCTTGGGCGAAAAATACCAAGCCGATACATCTTCTGACATTCAGCGATTGATTCAAGGCTTGCAAGGTCAAGCGGGTTCGCCTGAAATGAAACAAGAGCCAACAGCGGCAGACTTCCAAGACAATCCAAACCTTGCGTCAACATTTGCAGAGATGCAACCTGACCAACAAAAGGCGTTTACCACACCCGCTGTTCAGGCAAGGGCGGCGGGCTTGCTTGATCCATCGTTGATTAGCGAGTTTAAAACGCCTGGTATGCAACAGCAAGCCATGAATATGTACATGGCTCAACTTGCCCCAGAAGTGCCCGTAATTCTTGGTGAAGGTCAAATTGCATACAGCAAAAAAACAGGCGCAAAACTTTTTGAAGGTGGTTCAAAATCTCCTTTTGGCAATGTTAACCCCGCCTCATTCACACCCGAAAGTTTAAAAGTGTTTCAAAACAGTGGCGGTAAAGATATGTCTTTATTACTGCCCGCAGTTAGCGCAGATACTCAAGCAAGATTGACGCAAGATGCAGAACAAAATAAAGCAAAATTGACGCAAGAGCGTGAACTTTCTGATCGCGCATTTAATGGTTTGAGTGCAAATCAGAGGGCCTCGCTTGCCAATGAAGGCGCAAGAATCGGAATCAGTGCAAAAGAACTTTATTTCAATACTGGATTGAATGCGGGCGGTGCGCCAAATATGGCACAACCTATGGTGCAACCCGTTCAACAACCTATGGCACAACCCGCTAATCAGCCCGTTATGCAAGCGCCACAAACCCAAGCTAGACTCGTTACGCCGCCTATGCAAACCAGACCCGTTGCCGCGCCTGTGCAACCCGTTGCGGCCCCTGTATCGCCTAATCAAGCCTTAATTGCTGCGTTGTCGCCAAAAGCACAACAAGAGTTGCAAGTCAACCAAGCCAAAATCCAACAAGAAGCGGCTGGAGCATTGCCACAAGTAATGCAACAAGGTCAAACTTTGATTGGTGCAATTGATAGGATGATTGGCGCAAAAGATGCACAAGGCAAAATCATTACCCCTGAACATAAAGGGTTGAAAGACGTTGTTGGAACAACGATCCCGTTTGAGTACAAGCCATTCCAAGGTGGCACGCCTGGCGCTGACTTTAAAGCCCTTTATGACCAAGTTAAGGGTGGCGCTTTCCTTGAGGCTGTTCAACGCATGAAAGGTTCGGGCGCAATCTCTGAGATTGAGGGAACTAAAGCTACAGCCGCATTGACAGAAGCCTCAACAGCGCAGTCTCCTGATGCTTTCAGGACCGCATTGTCTAAGTTCAGGGACGCCATTCAAACAGGCATGGGTAACGCCGCAACCAAGGCGGGAAAAGGTCGAATTCCGACCTATAACCCCGCAACTGGAAAGGTCGAGTAATGTCTGAAGCATTTAAAACTGTAGAAATCCCAAATTTTGGGCCAGTTAACTTTCCGGTCAATATGTCGGATGACCAAGTTAACGCTGCAATTTTTAAGATTACGCAAACTTCACCATCACAGCCAGCAGTAGAAAAAACAGTTGAATCCCCCGCAATGATGCAGGGCCGACAGGCTGATTTGTCTATGCCTAGCAAAATGGGTTTGGCGGCGGCTCAAGGGTTAACTCTTAACTTTGCGCCAAAGATCGCGGGTGCGGGCGCAGCGGGTTTGGACATTTTGCAGCATGGCGTTAATGCCAATCCATCTGAGGCTTATGCCAATACCCGTGATTACGTTAAAGGCGTAAACGAACAATTTAGAGAAACCAATCCCAAAACGGCATTCGCCAGTGAAATGGTTGGTGGGTTGCCTCTTTTGCTTACTCCTTTTGGAATGACAAGCAAAGCGGCTCAAACAGCAGAGGCATTGTCAGCAGCGCAAAAAATGGCAATGGCTGCAAAAATGGCGGGTACGCAAGGCACTATTTCTGCTGTTGGCGCATCCGACATCAACCCTGTGACCAATCCCACAGAATACGCCCAAGACATTGCCAAAAAAGCGGCAATTGCAACTGCGTCTGGTGGCGTTTTATCAGGCATGGGGCAAGGCGTTTACAACGTGGGTAGCAATGTTGCACAGCGTTTTAATCCTGAAAGCGCCAAAGAAGCGGCTCGAATTCAACTGGCTCAAGCCTTAGAGCGCGGGTCAAGCGGAGATGGCGTAAATTCTGTTTTAAGCCGTGTTCAACGTGAAATGGGTTTAAATCCTAATGCAAGCATTGCGCAAGCGGGCGGGCCAAGTGCATTGGCAAAATTAGATTTAATGGCCTCAATGCCAGGCCAAGCCAAAACGCTTGTGGAGCGAAGAATTCGTGAGCAACAGATGTTTAGACCTGAACGCCTTGTAAACGCGGCTGACGAGGCTTTAGGCACACAGGGTAAGGGCTTTACAGCCACACTAGAAGCCTTGGATGCGGTTAAAAAGGCAAGTTCTGCGCCTTTGTATAAACAGCTTGAAAATGTATCAGTCAAAATTGATCCTGATTTGCAATCTTTGATTCAGGCTTCAACATCTGCGCATGGTAAGGCTGAATTGTTGACGCAATTGAATAGACAGCTACCAATTGACATTTCCAAGCTAAAAGCGGGGGATGATGTTCCACTTAAAGTTTTAGATGTTGTCAAGCAATCACTTTATGACATGGGTGAATCAGCCCGTGGCGAGTTTGGCAAAGCAACAAATACAAGCCGAGCCTATGATGATTTGCGAGTGGCATTGACAAAGAAACTAGAAGCCCTATCGCCTGCCGATAAAAATGGTTCAATCTACCGTCAAGCCTTGGATGCCTACGCTGGCCCTTCACAGTTGAGTAATGCTGTCGTTAAAGGCCGAACCGCTATGAAGCAAGACGATATTGCATTGTCTGACTTGATGGGCAATATGTCGCCAAGCGAAATAGAGGCTTTCCGCATAGGTGCATTGCAGTCTTTAAAAGACAAAGTTGGCACAGAAGCAGGTCAGACATCACTCCTAAAGATGTGGAAAGAACCTTCTACTAGTAACCGACTGAAAGAAATATTTGGCGATAACTATCAAAGGTTTGCTCAAGATGTTGCCAAAGAAGCTCGATTGAAGCCTTTGGAGCAAGTGGGTCGAGGCGCTGCAACTTTCTCTAGGTTTGCTGGCGCTGAAGACTTGGGTGTCATGCCGACCACAATAACTGCGGGCAAGGCAGTGGCAAATGCGGCAACTGGCAACCCATTGGCGGCTGCTGGTGAGGCGGCAAATGTCAAAAACAGGATTGGTCAAGTAATTAACCAAATGCCTGAAACAACACGTAATGAACTTGCTAAAATGTTGTTGATGCGTGGCCCAACGGGACAATTAGAAGTAGAAAACACGGCGGCTTTGATTCGTGCTTTAAACCAAAGAGCAACTCAATTGCAAACGGGTGGCGGCTCAATCATTGGGCAAAACATTGACCAATACGGAAGATAAGGAAATAATATGAGTTACAACGGTTCAGGCACATTCAACATCAATACAGCGGGCCAGCCTGTTGTAACAGGAACAGTAATCACCAGTACAGCATTTAACTTGCTGACTGCTGACTTGGCAAGCGGTTTAACTACCGCATTGACAAAAGATGGGCAGACCACACCCACGGCAAACATCCCAATGGGGACGTTTAAGATCACAGGTTTGGGTGCTGGCACTGCCGCAACTGATGCGGCTCAATTTGGTCAATTGCAAGCTGGCGCAACACAAATTGCAACGGTCACAGGTACAGACACATTTGTGGGTACTTTATCGCCCGCCCTTAGTGCTTATGCAACGGGTAATTTGTTCTCATTTGTTGCGCCTAATACGAACACAGGCGCTTCTACAATTAACCTGAACAGCCTTGGTGCTAAAAGCATAACTAAACAAGGCACAACAGCCTTAGTTGCAGGCGATATTGTCAGCGGTCGAATCTATCTAATTGAATACGATGGAACTCGATTCCAATTGATTAACCCTTCAGTTACTGGTGTTACATCATTTAGCGCTGGTTCTACTGGTTTAACCCCATCTTCTGCCACTACAGGTGCTGTCACCCTTGCCGGCACATTGGCAACTACCAACGGCGGCACAGGGCTAACATCCTTCACCGCTAACGGTGTGGTCTACGCATCATCTTCAAGTGCATTGGCTACTGGTTCTGCGCTGACGTTTGATGGGACTAACTTGGGTATTGGAACGTCAACCGCAGGCAATGCTGGTGCAGTAAACGTATCTATTGGAGCGCCAGGAACTACGGCTGGTGGTTTGCAATTATGGACAAACACAACGTCATCTAGTTATTTGCAATGGGGTACTGCGGCTTCTGGAACAAGTTATTACAGAGGCTATTTGCAATACAACTACAACGCTGGCTCTGATTATTTGGCTTTTGGTATTGCTAGTACTGAAGCTATGCGTCTAACTGGCGGTAACCTTGGACTGGGTGTTACTCCGAGTGCTGATTGGGCATCAAGTGGCTATAAAGCGTTTGTTGTTAAAACTTCATTTTTAGCAGGTTCAACTGCGCCAGGGGCAATGGTTCTTGGTAACAACGCATATAACGATGGCGCTGGCTGGAAATATGTGGCAACAGGTACTGCTTCATATTATTTGCAATATTTAGGCGCACATTCTTGGTACAACGCCCCATCAGGCACAGCAGGTAATGCCATCACGTTTACTCAGGCGATGACGCTGGATTCCAGTGGGCGACTTGCTATTGGGGGTACTTCGGCTACTGCAAGATTAGATGTTCAAAGTGGCTATATACGAACTGCAAACGGTTCATCCGTAGCGTATTTTGGTGATGGGGTTAGCCTTGTAGGTGGTGCTTCGGCTTCATCTTCAGCGATACGGTTTGACGGGGACACATTGTTGTTTGCCTACACTGCCGCCGAATTAATGCGCTTGACCTCTGCCGGTAACCTTACTGTTCCTGCAATTTATACAAATACTACGGCTGCTGTTACTTATGTTGCTGTAAGTTCTGCTGGTCTTTTGCAGCGTGGTGGTGTTTCGGCTTTGAAATATAAACAAGATGTGCGTGATCTTGAAGAAATAAATGTTGACCAAATTCGCGCTGTTCGTTACAAATCAAAATGCGAAAACGATGACCAAACTAAAGACCATTTTGGCGTGATTGCCGATGAAGTTGATGCGGCTGGGATTAAAGAACTTGTGACTTATGGAGCAGACGGTGAAGTTGAAGGCTTCCAATATGAACGCCTGACAGTTGTTTTGCTCAAGGAAATTCAATCATTACGCAAACGCCTTGCAGCCGCAGGCATCTAAAGGAAAATCATGACTACATTCAACTGGCAAATCCCCCAAATGGATCGCCTGACTTCTGACGGCTTTGTCGTCACGGTGCATTACATTGTCAACGCAGTGGATGGCACTTACACCGCCTCAACTTACGGCACTATTGGCTACACACAAGAACCTGGTGAGACTTACATCCCATACGATCAGTTGACTGAAGCTGTCGTGGTTGGTTGGGTTCAGAATGCTTTGGGCAAAGACACGGTTGAAGCTAGTTTGCAAGGTCAAATTAACGCACAAATCAACCCTGTGCAAGAATCCGGTCTTCCTTGGAGCGCATAAATGGAATATCAGGCGCTAATTAACTCAGCAATTGGATTAGCTTTTACAGTAGCAGGTTGGTTTGCGCGTGAAATGTGGTCTGCTGTCAAAGAGTTGAAATCCGATTTGTCTAAACTACGGGAAGAACTTCCCAAAACGTATGTTGCCCGCGATGATTATCGCGAGGATATGCGTGAAATTAAAGAAATGCTTGGCAAGATCTTTGATAAGTTGGAAGCCAAGCAAGACAAATAACCCAGCCCAGCTCCGGGGAAAAGGGGGTGCTGGCAGACCATCCTATTGGGTTAACGTCTGCCCCAAATTGAGAGCGCAATATGATTGACCCTATAACGATTAGTGCTGCCTTTGCAATAGCAAAAAGCACTATTGCAGGGGTCAAAGAAGCCATCCAGATGGGTAAAGACCTACAGGAATGTAGTGGCGACCTGATCAAGTTCTTTGAGATGCACGACACCGTTGAAAAGGGTGCGAATCAAGCCAAGGCTAAAACGTCAAACTCAGAGATGGCGCAAGCACTTGATTCTGTGATACAGGCCAAGTTTCTGAGGGATGCCAGAACTAAACTTAAAGAACAGTTGATTTGGTCTGGTCAGGGTGATGTGTGGGAAGCCATCCAAGCTGAATACAACATGATTGTGGCTAACCGCAAACGTGAGGAACGTGAGGCAGAGGCCAAAGCAAAGCAGCGCAGAGAAAATATGGCAGAGACAGTAAACATTTTGTTAATTGGGTTTGTGTCTGTGCTTGCTGCTGGTTTTATTGGGTGGGGTACGTTTGAATTTATTATGTACAAACTAAGGAACTGAGATGAAATACGCAATGCTTATGTGTCTTGCCTTGTCGGGCTGTGGTGTGGGATCTGACCCTGCTACTCCTGTCATGCCTCCAGTTAAATCAATGGCTGTCAAACTGAATTTTGATGCTGTGCCACCTAACCCCTTTGTGCTTGGCCCAAGTGGTACTCAACCTACACCAGCATCTGCACCTACTGTTACCTTCGTGAGTGGCCCCGTGGATGGCCCTATTGCCATAGTAACGCCTCCCATTATTACTACTATCCCGATCTTGCCAGCACCCAACTGGTGTACAGACGGGTTTGTTATTGGGCCTTGTGTTCCTTTGCCTCCTGTGACGGTTCGCCTTGATGCAAATGTGGTGCTGCCAACCCCATTTTTTCGAGGCCCTATTGCCCAAGAGTTTGTAGCGGGTCCAGTTGCTACCGTTACTTTTGTTGCCACACCCGTTATTGGTCGATCTGCAATTGTTAAGCCTGAGATTTTTGTCAGTGGATCAACGTCTTCTCAAATTAATTGGTGTACCAATGGAACTGTAGTTGGACCATGTACAGCAATCCCCAACATATGTAGTTCTGTTGGGTTTGTTTCTGGCCCTTGCCCGTAAGGAGATAAATATGAACTGGCTCGAACAAATTGCTCCTACTATTGCTACAGTTCTTGGCGGCCCCCTTGCTGGCCTTGCTGTTGAGGCTGTATCAAAAGCCATTGGCATTGACCCTAAAGACGTTCAGGCAACGATCAGTGAGGGCAAACTATCTGCTGACCAGATCATGCTACTCAAGCAGGCTGAGATACAAATGGCTGCTAGGGCAAAAGAGATGGGTCTTGACTTTGCCAAGTTGAGCAATGAAGACCGCAAATCTGCCCGTGATATGCAAGTTGCAACCAAGAGTTATTTGCCGCCTACCCTTGCGATTGGCGTAACAGTTGGATTCTTTGGCATCTTGGGTGGCTTAATGTATGGGCAAATAGAACACGCCCCACAGATTGACATTATGCTTGGCAGTTTAGGTACTGCATGGACAGGCATCATTGCTTTTTACTTTGGTAGCAGCGCAGGCTCTCAGGCCAAAGACGATCTTCTTCACCAATCTACGCCTACAAAATGAATCAAAACTTTGACAAAGCCCTTGCTGCTGTACTTGTTCACGAGGGAGGTTACGTTTTTAACCCAAAAGATCCTGGCGGGGAAACAAACCTTGGGTGTACCAAAGCCGTTTGGGAAGAACATTGTGGTCACATGGTAGATACAAAAACAATGAAAGCCCTTACCCCTGCTGATGTTGGGCCGCTGTACAAAACAAAGTATTGGGACAAAGTAAAAGGTGATGACTTGCCTTCTGGCGTGGATTATGTGGTCTTTGATGCTGCCATCAACTCAGGCCCAGGTCGTGCCGCAAAGTGGTTGCAGGCTTGTGTAAATGTGTACGCAGATGGCGTTATTGGCGACAAGACAATCCAAGCTGTACGAAATAAACACCCCAAAGAACTCATCAACGATTACTGTGCATACCGTTTAGCGTATCTCAAAATGCTCCAGACATGGAACACATTTGGCAAGGGATGGGAACGCAGGGTCAAAGAAGTAAACGCAACAGCGTTATCAATGTCATAACGGCGTAATAGTGAGCGATTTCAATACGCTCATGATTAAACGTGTTGACATTCGCAAAGAATCTGTCCAGTTAAAATTGTCGGTACTTCAAAACAAGTGCCTGCCTTTTGATACGCCGTATGACACTAATTTTGGATCTTGGTGGATTGCTACTCAAGATGGCGTTGATATTGGTTTTGCGGGGCTTGTGCGTACCGTTAGTTGGACTGATTGCGGGTATCTGTGCCGCGCAGGTGTTGTGCCTGCTGCTCGTGGACAAGGGTTACAGAAAAAGTTTATCAATGTCAGAGTACGACAGGCAAAAACTCTTGGGTGGAAATGGGTCATAACTGACACCCGCCATAACCCCGCTTCGGCAAACAGTTTAATTTCATGTGGGTTCAAAATGTTTGAACCTTCTAACCCGTGGGGTTGCAAAAACACGCTGTACTGGCGTAGGAAATTATGATGCCTGCTACAAAATATTCTGACCAGCAAATTATTAGCGCAATTGAGAATAGTAGTTCAATACGCCAAGCCAGTATCAACCTTGGTATAGATTTGTCTGGGTTGCACAAACGGCGACGACGAATTGAACAAAAAGAAAAAATAGAAATCAAAGCCCCGCAATCAACTGACCAATACAAACATCTGCAAACAGCACACGTTCACCCAGCCAGAAAAGACCTTGGCATCCTGAATGGCACAGTGATTGTTTTTTCAGACGCCCACTTCTGGCCTGGCATCTACAGCACAGCATTTCACGGTCTTTTGTGGGCCATCAAAGAACTCAAGCCTAATGCAGTTATCGCAAACGGAGATATTTTTGATGGGGCGGGTATCTCGCGCCACCCACGCATTGGCTGGGCAAAGTCTCCTTCGGTCATGGAGGAACTCAAAGCCTGCACAATCTCAATGGGATACATTGAAGAAACAGCCAAAGAAGCTCGCCACAATGTCAAGCTAATCTGGCCCCTGGGTAACCATGATGCTCGGTTTGAGACGTTCCTAGCTGCCAATGCGCCTCAATATGAACACGTTAAGGGTTTTACCTTGCGTGACCATTTCCCACTTTGGGAACCGTGTTGGGCAGTCTGGATGAATGAAAACACGGTGGTCAAACATCGATTTAAAGGCGGAATCCATGCTACCCACAACAATACCATGTGGTCAGGCAAGAACATCGTTACAGGCCACTTGCACAGTTTAAAAGTCACGCCATTTTCGGACTATAACGGGGTGCGCTACGGTATTGATACTGGCACGCTGGCAGAACCCTATGGCCCACAATTTGAAGACTACACGGAGCAAGGGCCACTTAACTGGCGTTCGGGTTTTGCTGTGCTTACTTTTGTGGATGGCAAGCTGTTGTTGCCTGAACTGGTGACAACACACAGCCCCGATTCAATAGAGTTTCGAGGCCGCGTGATTAAAGTAGTTACTCAATAACTTCTTCTTCAGCAACTTCTTCTTCTTCGCCTTCTTCGGCAACGTCAACTGCGTCCCAATTGCCGATCCAGCCAGCCTCTTCTTGGAATTCAACAAATTCCTTCAAGGCTTCAATCATGTCAAAGTCATGGGTTTCGACAGTCATTTTGCCGTTGCCCATCCAACCGAGTTCCATTTCAAATTTAAACATACTTGCTCCTAACGCAGCGGGATTGCTGCATTTGCTATCCTAGATGCTAAAAATGACGGTTACAAGACTTACTGAGTGACTTCAGGTATCTGTTGTTGAGTTTTTACTTGATGTTCAATCTTTTGCATCAGCACATAAGCGCCTGATTTAGTGGGTAGTTCACCCAATACTTGCAAGATAAAATTGATTTCATTTGTTTCAAAATTAAGATTCATGTTTTTCCTTTAAACACCATTCGCGTTCATTGCGTCCGGTGTTTGATTTTACTTTGTTGCCTGTTTGCTTAATCAACCCTAGACGTTCCATCTCGCTTAACCGCCTGGCAACTTGATTGGGGTCTAATCTTGTTTTGTTAGAAATTCCATCTTTGCCAAGCGCACCGTGAAGGATTAAACATTCAATTATTTCGGTGTAATGATCCGGAACTTTATCTTTGATTGATTCTGCTGCTTCGTAACTCGTCACTGGGTCATCTTTGCGAACTCGCGGAAACAAGTTCAAAGGGTGACCGCCAAAAATATCTGATAGTTTCATGATTTGTCCTTAATTTAATGGGGTACTCGCTGCGTCTGTGGCTGTCATAGAGGACAGCGCCTCATTTCCTATTCACAGCATCCGCTTTTCCCCGAATTAGTGGCAGACATTGACCTGTACGATGGTCTGCCAG
>Ga0304729_1000756_pt1 | contig 22572 bp, 19 predicted proteins | sample C_131016_MF_Meta_FD_190475 | JGI IMG/M metagenome (GOLD analysis project Ga0304729, IMG submission 190475) | Freshwater microbial communities from Lake Croche, Canada to study carbon cycling - C_131016_MF_MetaG (v2) (version 2) | ecosystem: Environmental > Aquatic > Freshwater > Lake | place... | reverse complement strand
GTTAGTGAACTAAGTCAACAACTTGGTGCCGCACTCTATGCAGCTAATGCCGCACAAGCCGAAACACCAAAGGCTGATGACGGAGTTCAAGATGCCGAGATCGTTGAAGAGAACTAATGACTGATAACTCCGTACCAGAGAGCTCTGAAGAGGAGCTCTCTGCCGCAGTAGAAGAAGCGTTGGCCGAGGTACCGGTTGATGAGATTGCAACGTTAACTTCTGACCTGCAGCGCCTACAAGCCGAGTATGCAAATTATCGCAAGCGCGTTGATCGTGATCGATTAACTGCCCACGAAATTTCAACTTCACTTGTTATTGCTGATCTTTTACCAGTTCTTGATGACATTGCCCGGGCAGAAGCTCATGGTGAACTCGTTGGTGGCTTTAAATCAGTTGCAGACCAACTTGAAGCAATCACAACCAAATTAGGTCTAACAAAGTTTGCAGATGTGAATGTACCTTTCGATCCAATGATCCACGAGGCGCTAATTCACACAACTTCTTCCGATGTAACAGAGACAACTGCAACCCAAATTCTTCAACCAGGTTATAAGTTCAAAGAACGAGTAATTCGCCCAGCGCGGGTTGCTGTTACCGACCCAGAAGAATCAGCTAATTAACTATGGCAGCCAAGGATTTATACGAGAAGGATTTGTATTCAATCCTTGGCGTCAAAAAAACAGATAACGAAGCTGCGGTAAAAAAGCAGTATCGCAAACTAGCTAGAGAGCTTCACCCGGATAAAAACAAAGGGGATAAGAAGCTAGAAGATCGCTTTAAAGAAGTTTCCGAGGCATATGAAGTACTTTCGGATACCAAGAAGCGGGCTGAGTATGACGATATGCGCGAAGCCTTTAAATCAGGGCGGGTTCCAAATGGTGGTTTCCAAGGTGGATTCCAAGGCGCAGATTTCTCTGACATGTTTGGCGGCGGTGGTAATCCGCAAGATATTTTTAGCACGTTATTTGGTGGCCCACGCGGACCACGAAAAGGTCAAGATCTAAGTTCAGAGACCACAATTTCATTTAGAGATTCAGTTTTTGGCACCGAGCTAAATTTAAAGTTGGCGCCTAATGGAACTTCACCGAGCACTGTTTCTACTAGAGTCCCAGCCGGAATCAACGATGGTGCGCGGATTAAATTAAAAGGGCGCGGTGCGCCAGGTCAGGCCGGCCCAGGAGATTTATATATCACTGTGCACGTCGTAAAGCATCCTGTCTTCACTCGCAAAGACTTTCACCTCAACATGGTGCTGCCGGTAACTTTTACGGAAGCCACACTTGGTGCCGATATTAAAGTTCCAACTTTGGATGGCGATGAAGTAACAGTGCGAATTGCGCCCGGAACTCCTAATGGCAGAATTCTTCGCGTTAAAGGTCGGGGCATTACAAGTTCTAAAGGAAGTGGTGATCTATTGATCACTGTTGATGTGGTAATCCCACAACGTGTTGATGGAAAAGCGAAAGCGGCATTAGAAACTTTTGCAGAAGAGACAAAAGATTTTAATCCTCGGAGCGATCTTGCTCAGAAAGCCCGTGCCTAATGAGCAATCAAGAACATACAGATGATGAAGCTGTTTATGTAATTTCAATCGCTTCCCAACTATCAGGTATGCACCCACAAACTCTTAGACAATATGACCGAATGGGTCTCGTCTCACCAGGTCGGGCATCTGGACGCGGACGTCGCTATTCACTGCTCGACATCGCTTCCTTAAGAAACATTCAAAGGCTGGTTGGCGAAGGAATTAATCTGGCCGGAATTAAGAAGATCATGGAATTGGAATCAGCCATAGCATCCATGGCGGTAGAAGTAGCGAAACTAAGAACCGAAGTTGATGCCCTCATAGAGGCAAACCCGCCTAAATCACTGGTTCTAAAGGATCGACAAACGATCGTTGTATATAAAGAAGAACGCTAAAGTTCGCAGATGAATTCACGCGAACTATTAAAAGATCAGATATTAACCAAGGCGGTTGTCCACGGGAAAGTTATTTTATCTTCCGGCAAAGAAGCAGATTATTACGTTGATCTTCGCCGAGTAACTCTTGATGCAGTTGCAGCGCCACTAGTCGGCGAAGTCATGTTAGATCTAACTAAAGATTTAGATTTTGATGCAGTTGGTGGTTTAACACTTGGTGCTGATCCGGTTGCAACGGCGATGATGCATGTTGCGGCGCAACGCGGTCGTAACCTAGATTCCTTTGTAGTTCGCAAAGCTGAAAAGGCACATGGTCTACAACGCAGAATCGAAGGACCAGATGTTAAGGGACGTCGCGTTTTGGCAGTTGAAGATACTTCAACAACTGGCGGTTCAGTTATGACAGCAGTTGAAGCACTTAAAGAGGCCGGCGCAATAGTTGTAGGCGTAGCAGTAATAGTTGAACGCGGCGCCGCACCTCTGATTAAAGAGAATGGGTTGGAATATCTAGCCGCTTACCAACTTGCGGATTTGGGTTTGTAATACTTTTTAACTTAAATGTTTGCGCGTACGCCACTCTTTAAATATTTCTAGAGCGAGTGGCAAAATTGTTACGACTGCAATTCCCAAAATTATGTAAGTTAAGTATTTACTGATTACATCCGCAAATTGTTTGCCAACAGCGTAGCCACCCCAGATCAAGACCTGAGTCCAAATCAAAGCACCAACAACATTCCAAAAAGCAAAAGTTTTAAATGGAATACGGATCATTCCGGAGATTGGGTTTACTAGACCACGAACAACTGGCACAAAGCGCCCAAGAACAATCGCTTTACCGTGACCATATTTACCAACCCACTTTTCAGCGGAGTTCAATTTATCTGGCGAAAAGAGTTTTGACTTTGGACGATTGAAAATTCGAACACCAAAATGCCAACCAAGGAAGTGACCAAGTTGGGATCCGATAATTGCCGCAATCGGGGCACCAATAGCCAGTTCAATTATTGAGAAGTGATGGGCGCCAGCTGGCACACCAATGCCGGCCGCAAAGAGACCGCCGCTTATGAGCAGGGTGTCGCCGGGCAGGCCAATAATCAACGGGAGGCTGGTCTCGATGAAGAGGATCCCAAAGGCGATCGCCAGGGCGTAGGTGCTACTGAGTGCACTCGTGATATTTATGAAGCTCATAGGGAGACGAATATACCTATTTATTTGCTACTCCCTACGGTTCTATGTGTAACCTTTCACCTCTATCGGGGCTTACCGGTCCTGAGTTCAGTACGACCGACAGCTCAATACAAGAGTGTTCACCGACGCACACCAAATAGGAGATCCCTGTGGCAAATCTGGTCCAAGTAACTGGTTCCAACCTGACCTACGTATATATCGTTCTTGGCATATCACTGGTGGCCCTTGCCATCGCTTATGCCCTTCGCGCCCAAGTATTGGCAGCCAGCGAAGGCACAGCCAAGATGCAAGAAATTGCAGCCGCCGTTCAAGAAGGGGCCGCAGCATATTTAAATAGACAGTTTAAAACCCTCTCCTACTTTGTAGTGATTGTTTTCTTCTTATTGTTCGCACTTCCAGGACATACAGATATTCGAATTGGCCGTTCCATATTCTTCCTAATTGGCGCCGCATTCTCTGCAGCTGTCGGTTACAACGGAATGTGGCTTGCAGTGCGTGCAAACGTTCGAGTTGCTGAAGCAGCCCGCCAGAAGTCAGCTGAAAATGCAGTGAAGATTGCTTTCAGAACAGGTGGCGTTGTTGGAATGACAACTGTTGGCCTTGGGCTACTTGGCGCTTCCCTTGTTGTTGCGATTTACCATGAGAACGCCCCTTCAGTTCTTGAAGGTTTTGGTTTTGGCGCCGCAATGCTCGCGATGTTCATGCGCGTAGGTGGCGGTATTTTCACAAAGGCAGCAGATGTTGGCGCTGACCTCGTTGGAAAAGTTGAACAAGGTATCCCAGAAGATGACCCACGTAACCCGGCAACAATTGCAGATAACGTCGGCGATAACGTTGGTGACTGCGCTGGTATGGCAGCAGATCTCTTTGAATCGTATGCAGTAACTCTTGTTGCCGCACTAATTCTTGGTAAAGCTGGATTTGGTGATGCTGGCTTGATTTATCCATTGATTGTTCCCGCAATTGGAATTCTTACCGCAATCATCGGAATCTTTATTACAAGACTTCGCTCAACTGATAAGTCAGCGATGCAGGCAATTAACCGCTCATTCTTTATGTCTGCGGTGATCTCAGCAGTGCTTGTTGCTTTCGCAACTTACACATACTTACCTTCAACACTTAAGCAGATGTCAGGCCTGACTACCGAAGCCGCAAACGCTGGTGTAAATCCTCGCTTATTCGCAATTGGATCTGTACTTATCGGAATCGTCCTTGCAGCGGCAATTCAGTTACTTACTGGTTTCTTTACCGAAGTTGGCAAGCGCCCAGTTAACGATGTTGCAGCCTCATCAAAGACCGGTGCCGCCACTGTAATTTTGGCCGGTATTTCTGTTGGTTTTGAATCAGCTGTTTACTCTGCACTTCTTATCGCAGCAGCAGTATTCGGCGCCTTCTTACTAGGCGGTGGATCGATTGTTCTATCACTATTCGCAGTAGCGCTCGCTGGTACTGGACTACTTACAACTGTAGGCGTAATTGTTGCGATGGATACCTTCGGACCTATTTCAGATAACGCACAAGGTATTGCTGAAATGTCTGGCGATGTTAAAGGCGAAGGTGCAAAGATTCTTACTTCACTGGATGCAGTTGGAAATACAACAAAAGCAATCACAAAAGGTATTGCAATTGCTACTGCAGTTCTTGCAGCAACAGCACTCTTTGGTGCATTCACAGATGCGATCAAACTTGCAGTACTAGATGCAGGTAAGACACTTTCTGACCAAGCAGTTGTCGATGTTGCAAACCCTCGCAACTTGGTTGGTTTGATCATCGGAGCAGCAGTTGTATTCATGTTCTCTGGACTTGCAATCAACGCGGTGTCACGCGCAGCGGGTGCAGTTGTAAATGAAGTTCGTGAACAATTCAGATTGCACCCAGGAATTATGAAGGGTACTGAAAAACCAGAATATGGTCGCGTAGTTGATATTTGTACTCGTGATTCATTGCGTGAACTCGCAACACCAGGATTACTTGCCGTTATGGCACCAATCGCAGTTGGATTTGGTTTAGGTGTTGGCGCTCTTGGTGCTTACCTTGCAGGTGCAATTGGTACCGGAACTTTGATGGCGGTATTTCTTGCCAACTCGGGTGGTGCTTGGGATAACGCAAAGAAGATGGTTGAAGATGGAAACCACGGTGGTAAGGGATCTGATGCACATCACGCAACTATTGTTGGTGACACTGTAGGAGATCCATTTAAAGATACTGCTGGTCCTGCGATCAACCCACTGATCAAGGTTATGAACTTGGTTGGTTTGTTAATCACCCCGGCAATTGTTGGCTTCTCATTAAATGGCCATCATCTACTATCTAAAACTGTTGCACTCCTTGCAACGCTTGTGATTGTTGGTGCACTTGTGCGCAACCGTCGCGCATCCACCGCGATCGCATAACCCCAGGCCTATTACTTCCCTAATGGCCCTAAGGTAACTCGGTATGAAACTTGTAATCGTTGAGTCCCCTGCGAAGGCGCGCAAAATTGGCGGCTTCTTGGGGGATGGATACGTTGTTGAAGCTTCAGTTGGGCACATTAGAGATTTGCCCCAACGAGCCGCCGACATTCCTAAGGAATATAAGAAAATCGCCTGGGCCAAAGAGGGCGTAAATATTGAAGAAGATTTCGAGCCGCTCTACGTAATTAACCCAGATAAAAAAGCAAAGGTTAACGAGCTTAAAGCGCTCATGAAAGATGCCGACGAACTTATTCTGGCAACGGACGAGGACCGCGAAGGTGAAGCAATCGCCTGGCACTTAATTGAAGTCCTTCGTCCAAAGATTCCAATTCGCCGAATGGTTTTCCATGAAATTACCAAAGACGCGATTCAAAAAGCAGCAAATGAAACTCGCGATTTAGATTATCGATTAGTTGATGCTCAAGAGACGAGACGAGTTCTCGATCGACTATTTGGTTACCGTCTTTCACCGGTTCTGTGGAAGAAAGTTATGCCACGTATTTCTGCAGGCCGAGTTCAATCAGTTGCGACTAGGTTGATAGTCGAACGCGAACGCGAACGAATGGCATTTATATCTTCAAAGTGGTGGGATCTGACCGCAACCTGTGAAGCAGGTTTTAGTGCACGTTTACTCTCACTTGACGGCAAGCGTGTTGCAGCCACAAATGATTTTGATGAGAACGGTGGCTTGAAAGAGAAGAACGCCCAAAATATATTGCTATTAGATGAAGCCGGCGCAAATGAACTTGTTCAATCACTGCAAGGTAAGTCATTACTCGTAAAGTCCACGGAAGAATCCCCACGTACTGAACGCCCTAAAGCGCCATTTACAACTTCAACAATGCAACAAGACGCCGGTTCCCGGCTTGGTTGGGGAGCGCAATTAACAATGCGTGTTGCGCAACGCTTATATGAAAATGGTTTCATCACCTACATGCGTACCGATTCAGTGACACTCTCAGCGGCCGCAATTGAATCTGCACGCAAGAGTGCAAAAAGTTTATATGGCGCCGATTACGTACCAGATGTTCCAAGAGTTTATGAAGGTAAAAGTAAGAATGCACAAGAAGCACACGAAGCAGTTCGTCCAGCCGGTGATGATTTCCGAACCCCGGGTGAGCTCGCCCCAGAATTATCACGCGATGAATTTGCGCTTTACGATTTAATTTGGAAACGCACGATTGCTTCACAAATGGCGGATGCCAAGAAAATGCAGATGCGCGTTGACTTTGATGTTGAAACTAAAGCTGGCGGTGCCGCGATATTTCGCGCAAACGGATCGGTCGTAACTTTTCCTGGCTTCTTAGCCGCATATGAAGAAATTACCGATGAGAAAGACGATACCGAGGACGATTCCAAACGTCTGCCACCAATGGCGGTTGGCGACTCGATCAAAGTAACCAATTACAGTTGTGAAGGCCATGAAACAAAGCCACCAGCTCGCTATACCGAACCAACCCTCGTTAAGAAGTTGGAGGAGCTAGGTATTGGACGTCCCTCAACTTTCGCTTCAATTATGAGCACCATTCAAGATCGAGGTTACGTGTCTAAACGCGGCCGAGCCCTTGTTCCAACATTTCTCGCATTTTCCGTAACCGGACTTCTCGAGCAACACTTCGGAAAGCTTGTCGATTACGAATTTACCGCGTCAATGGAAGAAGATTTAGATCGAATTGCAAATGGTGAAGAAGATCGCGTTGCCTGGTTAACCAGATTCTTTTTTGGCACTGAAGGTAACCCTGGTCTTGAAGCACTAGCAGCAGACCTTGGTGCAATTGATGCACAACAAATTAACACCATGAAGATGGGCGATGACATTGAAATTCGTGTCGGACGATTTGGTGCATATGTTCAACAAGGTTTGGGCGATGCCCGAAAGTTTGCGAACATTCCAGAGACCATGGCACCAGATGAACTAACACTTCAAGTTGCAATGGATTTACTAGCCCAACCATCCGGAGAGCGCGAACTTGGAGTACACCCAACGTCTGGTCTGCCATTGCTTGCAAAGTCTGGCCGATTTGGTCCATATGTAACTGAAGTTTTCCCAGAACCAGAAATGGTTGTAGATAAGAAAACTGGCGAACTCAAGAAACCTCGAAAGAAGAAAGATGCACCTAAACCAAAGACTGCATCTCTACTTTCTACGATGACACTAGATACGATCACAATTGATGATGCACTTAAGTTGATGTCCTTACCGCGCGAACTCGGGGAATATCTAGAAGTACCCGTGACAGTACAAAATGGTCGTTATGGTCCTTACTTGATGCACGGTACTGATTCCAGAACACTAACTTCAGAAGATCAATTATTTGCTATTACTTTGGATGAAGCGATTGAACTTTACAAACAACCAAAGATCAGGCGACGTGGCGTTGCCAAACCGCCACTAAAAGATTTAGGTGTTGATCCAACAACTCAAAAAGCAGTTCTTGTTAAAGACGGACGTTTTGGAATTTACGTCACAGATGGCGAAACAAACGCCACACTTCGCCGCGGCGACACTTTGGAATTTCTAACACTTGAACGGGGCATGGAGTTGCTCGCAGGTCGCCGAGCTTGGGAAGCCGAAAACGGTGGGGCAACCCGCGTTAAGAAGAGTTCAAAACGTGCGAAGAAGAGCGCGCCGTCGCTTACAAAAAATACTGTTAAAGCCACCGGCAGCCCTAAAACCAAGAAAAAAGCAGCGTCCGGTAAGAGCAAGACCGCTGCCACCCCTGGCGTCTAGGCTTAACTCATGTCGCAATCATTGCCATACCCAGGAGCGCCGGCGCAATCCGATACCCGCAGTGTTTTGGCAATCCCAGCATTTCGCAAACTCTGGAAATCAATGGCCTTCTCGTCATTTGGAGATTGGTTAGGTTTATTAGCAACTACCGCAATGGCGCAAGAACTTTCTGGTGGAAATTACAAGAAGGCAAACTTTGCAATTGCGGGTGTCTTCATTGTCCGCTTATTACCTGCCGTTTTTCTAGGACCAGTTGCAGGTGTTATTGCTGATCGCTTCGATCGCAGAAGGCTAATGATTGTCTGCGATATTTTACGTTTTGGTTTATATCTTTCAATTCCACTTGTAGGAAATTACTTCTGGCTTTACACCGCTACGGTACTTGTTGAAGCAGTAACGCTCTTCTGGTCACCAGCAAAAGAAGCCTCGGTACCGAACTTAGTTCCCAAAAATAAGTTGGAATCTGCAAACCAAGTTTCCCTTCTCGCCGCTTACGGAACCGCTCCAGTAGCAGCAGTTGTCTTCTCTTTGTTGGCGTTATTCTCGGGCGGACTCACAAAACTGATTCCCTCAAAGTTTGCATCTACCGCAGATCTTGGGCTCTACATAGATGCCATTTCATTTTTATATACCGCTTGGGTTGTCTATCAATTAAAAGAGATTCCAAAAGGTGCTTCAAGCAAGGCTGCTGTAAATGAAAATATCGGGCGGTCCTTGCTCGATGGTTTTAAGTTTGTTAGTGGCTCTAAAGTTATTCGTGGTTTAGTTTTTGGAATGCTCGGAGCATTCTTTGCAGCCGGCGCAGTTATTGGCTTGGCCCGAACTTTTGTTGGCGATTTAAATGCTGGTGATGCCGCCTACGGAATATTGTTCGGCGCAGTTTTTGCCGGTCTTGCAATTGGAATTTCTGCTGGCCCTAAAGTTTTTGCGCAATTCTCTCGGCGAAGAATATTTGGTGCCGGACTTACGATCTCATCGTTCTTTTTAGTGATCCTGGCACTCATCTCTAACCTTATTTTGGCACTTGGATTTACAGTGTTGCTTGGGGCATTTGCGGGCGTATCTTGGGTATCTGGTTTCACAATGCTTGGGCTAGAAGTTGAAGATGAAGTTAGAGGGCGCACCTTTGCCTTCGTTCAATCACTAATTCGAATTTCACTAGTAGCTGTTCTTGCCATTGCTCCAGTTATTGCTGCCGCTATTGGTAAACACACCTTTCATTTCCATAAGGTAGAAGTTACTTATAACGGCGCAGCCTTCACTATGTTTGCCGCCGGACTAATAGGTATGGCAGTCGGAATCATTTCTTATCGCCAAATGCGAGATCGGCCAACAGTTTCACTTTGGTCAGATGTTGTGGCGGCTTTTCGCGGTGAACTTGGTGGAATTACCGGAGCAACTCATGCCGGAATATTTATCTCATTCGAAGGTGGCGAAGGTTCGGGTAAATCAACTCAGACCAAACTTCTCAAGACTTATTTGGAATCAATCGGCGAATCAGTCGTCTTAACTCGCGAACCCGGTGGCACACCACTTGGCGATAAACTGCGCGATATTTTATTAGATACCAAGACCGGAAACATTTCCCCGCGTGCTGAAGCGTTAATGTATGCAGCGGATCGAGCCAACCATATTTATTCTTTGATCAGACCAGCGCTAGAGCGTGGTGATGTAGTAATTACCGATCGATATTTAGATTCCTCAATTGCTTATCAAGGTGCCGGAAGAATTTTGCAGCCTGCTGAAGTTGCTCGGATATCCCGATGGGCAACCGAAAATCTAGTTCCAACCCTCACCATTATTTTAGATTTACCTGCCGAAATTGGCCTAGGTAGATTAGTTTCGCAAGATCGCTTAGAAGCCGAACCACTGGCATTTCACGAGCGGGTTCGTCAAGAATTTTTGAACTTAGCTAACGTTGATCCAGAACGATATTTAGTTATTGATGGAACTCAGAATATCGAAGCAATAAATTCTCAAATTGTTGAACGAGTGCGCGAAATATCATTACTTAAAATTAATCAAAGTGATAAAAGTAAGTCTAAGAAATTTAGAAGCTAATGTCAGTTTTTGACTCACTAATCGATCAGGATCACGTAGTAACCGTTTTAACCGAGGCTGTTCGCGCTTCAAAAGAAAAAGATAACGCAACTCAAGAAATGACACATGCTTGGCTTTTCACCGGACCGCCAGGATCTGGTCGAAGTAATACCGCAGTCGCCTTTGCGGCCGCCTTACTTTGTGAAAGTGGTGGCTGCAATAATTGTTTAAATTGTCGAACCGCCATCGCAGGCACTCACGCAGATATTGAACTCATTGAAACAGAAGGTCTATCAATCAAGATAGATGAGATTCGAGAATTAATAACAAGAGCGTCTTGGAGTCCATCGGTGGGCGGCTATCGGGTAGTAGTCATTGAAGATGCCGATCGGCTAACCGAATCAGCCGCTAATGCACTCCTTAAAGCCATTGAAGAGCCTGGACTGCGAACCGTCTGGCTTTTGTGCGCCCCAAGTGCCACCGATGTTCTACCAACGATTCGCTCACGCACAAGAAGCATTGTTCTTCGTACGCCCTCGACAAACGCAGTTGCGAAACTGCTCGAAGGTGAAGATATAAATGCAACCATGGCGAATTTTGCTGCGCGGGCATCACAAGGACATATCGGCCGGGCTCGTCATCTCGCGCTAAATGAAGATGCACGCAACAGGAGAACCGCAATTCTTAAATTGTCTCTTCTAATCACCGATGTCGCCTCCGCGTTTAAGGCAGCACAAGTTTTAGTGGATGCTGCAAAACTAGAGGCAGAAGAAGAATCAGAACGGCGAGATGATACTGAATTAAAGAATTTGAAAGAAGCTTGGGGTCAGCAAGGTTCTAGATTGACGCAAGGCGGTTCCAAAGTTGTCAAGGAATTAGAGAAGGAACAGAAATCACGATCAACTCGCATGGTGCGAGATTTTCTAGATCGCGCGCTTCTCGACATAGCCACCTTGTATCGAGATGTACTGCTAGTTCAATCAAATTCAAATGATTCACTAATCAACATTGATCTCGTTTCGGAAATCCAAACGGTAGCAACTGCCACAAGTCCAGAATCTACTTTGAAGAAACTAGAAGCAATTATGGTGGCCCGAACAAATCTTTCGCATAATGCAGCGCCACTTCTCACCGTAGAGGCGTTAATGGTTCAATTGAAGTGAGAACCAGGCAGAGACTTGCAATTGCGGTTTTCACTTGCTTAGCAGTTCTGCTTTCAGGAACATTTGCAATTCGAAATTACAATACCCATAACTATTCATCCAGTTTTTTTCAAAACCAAAAATTAAAATGGTTACCTTGTAACGATAATTACGAGTGCACTTCATTTAAGGTACCGGTGGATTACGCCCACATCGATAACCAAGTATTTACTCTGCAAGTTATCCGCCACCTGGCAACTGATCAAAAACAACGGCTCGGCTCCCTCCTTGTAAACCCTGGTGGCCCTGGTGGTTCGGCCCTGAACTATGCGTATAACGCCGACAATATTGTTTCAAAAGCAATCTACGATAAATATGACATCGTTGGATTTGATCAGCGTGGTGTGAATCAGTCTGATCCGATCCTTTGTCTGGACGACAAGGCTGAAGATAAATTCCTATCAAGTGATGGCAAGGCAAAGAACGCAGAAGAAATGCGGGCCCTTGACGCACAAGCTGTAAATTTTGCGAATAAATGTTTCCTTGCCGCTGGGGTGCGATTGGGCCATGTGAGCACACTTGAAGGCGCTCGGGATATGGATTTGCTTCGTCAACTTCTTCATGAGCAGAAGTTAAATTATCTTGGCAAGAGTTACGGAACTTACCTAGGAACTCTTTATGCAAAACTTTTTCCAGAAAATGTCGGGCGAATGATTTTGGATGGCGCGGTTGATCCAAATGTTTCAATAAGAGATCAAAACTTAGTTCAGGCAGTTGGATTCGATACGGCGCTAAATGATTATCTAAAGTCACAAAACCAATACAAATTAGCTGACGTAACAAGACTAATTGAGGCTGCAGGAAGAAATCCGTTAAAAGATTCTGGCAATCGCCCTCTGACACAAGCACTACTTATTACAGCGCTTGCCGAATCCCTATACAACAATTTAACTGGGTGGCCAAAATTAACCAAAGCGCTCACTCAAGCGAAAATGCAAGGCAAACCGGATTTATTATTAGAAATCGCTGATACTTACAATGGACGAAATCCAGATGGAACTTTTCGAGATAATCAAAATGACATTAGCATCATGATTACCTGTGCGGATTGGATTGAAAAGCGTTCGACTTCAGAGATCCAGGCAGATGCAATAAATTTCGCTAAAGCGGCGCCAACCTTCGGGCCCTTTTTGGCATATTCCGGTTTAACTTGTCACCATTGGAAATCAATACCAGAAGTCCCAGCTGGCAAAATTTCGATAAATACCAAATCAACAATTGTTGTAATTGGAATTACCAAAGATCCGGCAACGCCATATGTTTGGGCCAAGGGTCTTACCCAGGCACTCACAAACTCGATTCTGCTGACATATGACGGCGAGGGACATACTGGTCACAATCGTGGCAACTCTTGTATCGATAGCCAGGTCGATAGCTATTTTCTAACGGGAAAACTGCCACCCAAGGGGCTGATCTGCGGGGCAAGTGGTAATTAGTACCTCTGCAGATACGGCATTATTTCCCTATGCGCTTAGACCATGTCTCATATGTAACGTCTCATGATCAACTCTCCGACACAGTTCAACGACTCGGTGCCAGACTTTCCGGAACTTTTGTAGACGGTGGAATTCATCCTCGCTTTGGTACTCGTAACTTTACGATGCCACTTAAGAACGGTCACTATTTAGAAGTTGTTTGTCCCCTTGATCATCCAGCAGCAGACTCTTCGCCATTTGGTAAAGCCGTTTCCAAGAAAGCAAATGAAGGTGGCGGTTGGTTAACTTGGGTTTTCTCAACAGCAGATGTTGCACCAATCGAAGAAAAATTTGGTCGTAAGGCTGTCGAAGGTCACCGACTACGTCCAGATGGAACAGATTTAAAATGGAAGCAAATTGGCGTAATTGAAATTTCAGAATCACCAGAATTACCATTCTTTATTCAATGGTTAACTTCAGATCACCCTTCAACTGATTCTGGCGCTGCATCTTCAATTAAAAAGATTGAAATTGCATCAGCAGCGCAACTCGATGAATCTTGGTTCAAGGCAGAAATATTTAACGGCCTTGGCGAAGTTGAAGTTTCTTGGGCTGATATCTCGGCCAACGATGGCGAAAATGGAATTGTTGCGGTAGAACTTGAAACACCTTCTGGAGTTGTTCGTATCGACTAGAACCAACCAGTAATTGTTTATTTTTATGAGTGCTAGCACCGTGCCTACGGAATTTTGCTAAATTTCTAAGAACTAAACTTCTTAAATGAGTGTCCAGTTAACCCACCCAAAACTTATCCAAGGCGGCATGGGCATTGCAGTTTCATCGTGGAAATTGGCGAAGAGCGTTTCAGAAGCCGGCCAACTTGGAGTTGTTTCCGGAACGGCGATTGATTCAGTACTCGTGCGCCGATTACAAGATGGCGACCTATCAGGCCATATGCGCCGCGCGCTTTCATGCTTTCCTGATCAAGTGTTCGCTCTGGAAATATTAAAGCGCTACTTCAAAGAATTTGGCCGAGTGAGCAATGAAAGTTACTTGACAGCACCAAAATTAAGTTTAAACCCACAAGATTTTGCTACCCAACTATTGGTTGCCGCTAGTTTCGTCGAAGTATGGCTAGCCAAAGAAGGCCACGATGGATTGGTTGGCATTAACTTTTTAGAGAAAGTTCAATTAGCAACTCCGGCATCGGCATACGGCGCAATTTTGGCAGGCGCAGATTACATAATCATGGGTGCTGGAATTCCAAGTGAATTGCCGGCCCTGATAACTTCTTTAACAAATGGTTCGCCAACAACTCTTTCAATCGACGTCGATGGCGCAACCAAGAAATATGTTTTGCGATTTGATCCCGCATTGATCAAAGGTGTTGATAGTTCAAAATTAACCCGACCAAAATTTTTGGCAATTATTTCCTCACATGCGCTGGCTGCATATTTAAATCGTGATGAGCAAACTCGCCCTGATGGTTTCATTGTTGAAGGTCCAACAGCCGGTGGACACAATGCACCACCTCGAGGACAAACTCCGGTAGGACCAGATGGTCAATCCCAATTTACCGATAGAGATTTAGCTGACTTAACTAAAGTTGCTGCAATCGGTCTACCTTTTTGGCTTGCAGGTGGTTATGCAACTCCAGAGAAATTAGAAGAAGCAATTTCACTTGGCGCAGTCGGAGTTCAGGCGGGTTCGATATTTGCGTTGGCAAATGAATCTGGTTTTACCTCTGAACTAAAAACAGAAGTTCTTCATGAGATTTCTAGTGGAACTGTCGAAATAAGAACGGATCCAACTTCCTCATCTACTGGTTTTCCGTTTAAAGTGGTCAGCGTTCCTGGTTCGTTAAGTGATGCGGCTAATTATGAAGAGCGCCCACGCCTTTGCGATCTTGGTTATTTACGCGTGCCCTTTGAAAGAACAGGCAAAGGAATTGGATACCGTTGTTCTGCCGAACCAAGCAACACATATATTTTTAAGGGCGGCGCTGACACAGATCTTGAAGGCACTAAATGTCTATGTAATGCCCTTATGACAAATATCGGGCTGGGTCAGATACGGCCAGATGGTTATAAAGAATTGCCACTAGTCACTCTGGGCTCTGACACAACAGCAGAGCGGGAGTTGTTGCTTAAATACCCAACGGGCTGGAGCGCAAAGCAAGCGGTGGAATATCTGCTTGGGACGGTGGTTGATTAAGATAGACAGGTGAGACTCAAATTAGCAATCGCTCTTTCACGATTCGCGGGCCTCTTATCCAGAAAAATTTTAGGTAAATCAGGGGAAACGATCCCAGGTCGAATTCTTCTAATTCTTTATCCAAAAGCCTTGATTGCCCTCGCAAAAAATCGCAACATTATTTTAGTTTCGGGCACCAACGGAAAAACTTCCACAACAGGGGCTTTAACCAAAATAGTTTCAACACTCGGCAAAACAGTCTCTAATTCCACCGGCTCAAATTTAGACCGAGGCGCTGCAACAACACTCATGACTAAATCAGAATATGCAGTTCTAGAAGTAGATGAACTTCATCTAATCCGATTGATAGCGCAAACTAGCCCTAAAATTGTGTTGCTGTTAAATCTCACAAGAGATCAACTTCATCGAATGCATGAAGTCAAGCGCGTGGCCGATCGATGGCACGAAGCTGTTGCAGGTGCAATGCAGACGGTATTTGTTGGGGACGTTGATGATCCATTCGTTAACTACGCACTCTCAGCAAGTTCTAACTCAATTCGTGTTTCTTTTGGCGGGCGCAAACATAGCGATGCTGCAGTTTGTCCTTCATGTGGCATTTATTTGAAATGGAACAAAAATAACTACAAATGCCGTTGTGGGTTCACTAATACTGACGCCGATATAACTCTTGAACCAGCCTCGGCCGCAGCTCGAAATGCCGAGTTAGCAAATATTGTCGGGAAAGAACTTGGCGCGAAAGTTGTAAAAATTAACCCAGCCGATCTCGAACGTTCATTCACAAAGTCTTATTCTGGTATCAGCGCGAAGATTAGATTGACCAAAAATCCTGCCTCCTGGACTGAAGCGCTATCTGGAGTTTCTGGGGACGATGTGATTCTTATCCTTAATGCCCGCCAAGTTGATGGAATAGATACCTCATGGTTGTGGGATGTTTCATTTGATAAATTGCATGGCAAGCGAGTTGTTGTGTGCGGTGAGCGTGCCTTGGATATGGCTTACCGATTGCACGTGCAAGGTATTGAAAGCGCGGTAACAAATAGTTTTAAAGAAGCAATTGAAAAATTTAACGGCGCATCTAGCGTCGAAGTTCTAGCGGCGTATACCGCTTTCCACGGTTTGGTAAATGCATGAGCCAAATTAGAATCGTAAGAATTCACAATGAATTACTCGGGACATATGGCGATCAAGGCAATGCAGATGTCTTAACATTTCGTGCAAAGTTCCATGGCATCACCGCATCAATAATTGATATTTCATACAATGATTTACTCCCAACTAACGGCGATATCTATCTTCTTGGTGGCGCGGAAGATGCTGCGCAAATTTTAAGTTTAGAAGCGCTACGTCGCGATGATATTTTGCAAGGCGCAATAGAGCGAGGCGCTGTAGTGCTTGCAGTTTGCGCCGGGTTCCAAATCATCGGCAATAGCTTTTGGGCGAATGGGCAAGAAGTCGAAGGTCTCGGATTACTAGATGTGAAAAGCGTGCCAGGTAAGAAGAGATTTGTCGGTGATGTGAAATCAAAGTCAACTGTTCTGGGCTTGGAATTAACCGGCTTTGAAAACCATGCGGGAAAAACAATTCTTGGTAATAATGCAAAACCATTTGCCAAGGTCTCAATTGGTCACGGCAATGGCGATGGAAAATATGACGGAGCAGTTGATGGAAATGTATTTGGAACTTATATGCACGGCCCGATTTTGGCGAGGAACCCAGAATTTGCCGATCTCCTGTTAACTCGTGCAACTGGGCGTAAGTATTCGCAAATTTCTGATCCGCTAGCAACGCAATATGCGACTTGGCGCCGGAAGGTTACAAAATAATTGCTTTAGTGCGTAAAAGTCCGCGGTAATTTCACCTAAATTTGTAGGTTACAATTAGCCAGTTGTTGCAACCGCAGCACCACTTATAAGAACCCACTGGCAAGAGCCATGGTTCGCTTGCGAGTCTTAATCTGTGGCACCACGAGACACGCTTGATGTCTCGATTGGTATTTTTATGTCATTTAAAGATTTAGGCATTGCCCCTGCGCTCGTAGCTACGCTCGAGGACCAGGGAATTACATCCCCATTTCCAATTCAAACCGCAACTATTCCCGATGCAATCAAAGGTCGCGATGTTTTAGGTCGTGGACAGACTGGATCCGGTAAAACTTTAGCTTTCGGTCTTTCGATGTTGACTCGTTTAGAAGGTCGCACCGCTAAGCCACATCGCCCACTTGCATTGGTACTTTCACCAACGCGCGAATTAGCAGTTCAAATTTCAGATGTAATCGGACCACTATCTCGCAAAGTTGGTTTAAGTACTCAAGTTGTTGCAGGCGGTCTTTCATATGTTGGCCAAATCAAGGCACTTCGTAGTGGCGTAACAATTCTTGTTGCAACACCAGGACGTTTAATCGACCTTATCGAGAAGAAGCATGTTCAACTCGACGATGTAATGATTACAGTTCTTGATGAAGCCGATCAAATGGCTGATATGGGATTCTTGCCAGTCGTTAAAGATATCCTCGGCCAAACTAAAGATGACGGTCAGCGTTTACTTTTCTCAGCAACTTTAGATCGCGATGTTGATTCGCTAGTAAAGCGTTTCCTCAAAGATCCAATCACGCACTCATTAGAGAATGAAAAATCGCGCTCTGCCGATATGTTGCACCATGTCTTGATCATGGATCAAGGACATAAAGATTTAGTTGCAACACAAATCGCAGCACGTGAAGGTCGCACAATATTCTTCGTTCGTACAAAACATGGTGCTGATAAGCTCGCTGAGAAAATGTTGAAATCTGGCGTTCCTGTTGGAGTACTACACGGTGGAAAATCTCAAGGACAGCGCACCCGCGTTCTTGCCTCATTCAAAGATGGTCGTGCAAGTGCACTTGTTGCAACAGATGTTGCAGCTCGCGGTATTCACGTTGATGATGTTTCATTGGTAGTTCATGTTGATGCGCCTGCGGATCACAAAGATTATTTACACCGCGCCGGTCGTACAGCTCGTGCTGGTGCAACAGGCGTAGTCGTAACTCTTGCTACCCACAAGCAAAAGCGTGGCATCTTCGGTATCACAAACCGTGCCGGCGTTAAATTATCTGAAGTTTATGTTCGCCCATCTGACCCAGAATTAGTACGTGTTACTGGTTCAAAAGAACCATCTGGTATCCCAGTAATAGTTCCGGCAGAGAAGCCTGGCCGTAATGATCGCGGAAGCCGTGATCGCGGCGACCGAGGTGGATTCCGTCGAGGTCATGCAAGTAACTTTAAAAAGCGCAGTGAAGGTGGCGGACGTCGCAGCGATGATGTTCAATCAGAACGAAGTGAAAAACCAGTTCGCTCTTTCCGCGGCGTCACACCGTCAAAGCCAAAGTACGATGACCGGCCAGCGCGTCCAGCTAGTACAGAACGGACAGCACGCAACGATCGCCCAGTTCGTACAGATCGTCCAGCGAGAGATTCCCGCACAGATCGTCCAGAGCGTTCCGATCGCCCAGTTCGTTCAGAATCTAGCGCTCGCCCAGAACGCACCTTTCGCGCCGATCGTCATCCAAAGGCAGAACGATTTGAAAAATCAGATCGTCCAGCAAAGGTAGATCGCTTTAACGTTGTAAAGAAGAGTTACAAATCTGATTCTCGTCCAGGTACTTCAACTTGGCGCGCAGATGATGAGAAGAGTGATTCGAAATCAGCAAAGCGTCCAGCATTTAAAAAGGCAGATCCAAAGAAGGCACCAAGTAAATTCTCAAAGTCTGCTCCCAAGAAATTTGCTAAAAAGGCTCCAGTAGCTAAGGGAACTTTTAAGAAGGCTGGACCAAACAAGTCAGCCGGCGGAAAGAAGCCTCGAGTTAAGTAAGTTTAATCTCTCTATCGAATTGGGAGTAATGAGTGCCAGTGTTATGACTGACAACCATTACTCCTTTTTCTTTCTTAATTTCTGCAAGAAGCGCTACTAAATTAAGAACACTGTCCTCATCTTGGGCGCTAAAAGGCTCGTCCAATAAATAGAAATCTGCCTCTTGAATTAGGGCGATTGCCAAGCTGACACGTTGTTGCTGGCCAATTGAAAGTTCTGTCACCTTACTTGCCATAATTTCGACTAGCCCGAGGCTTTCAATAATTAAATCAACGTTGAAGCTCCGTCTTTTTTCCGGCAATAAATGAAGAACTTCACCAACGCTGTAAGCGAGCGAAAATATCCGGCGTTGTGGTGCGATAGAACGCAGTAGGGCCTGATCCTTAACTTTCATTTCAGAAATATCCGTGCCATTAATCGTTATCTCACCAGAAGTAGGTTTTAACACGCCACCAATTAATTGCAGCAAAGTGGACTTTCCAACACCATTGGATCCAGATAACAGAACTAGTTCGCCCTTTTCCAGTTGCAGATCAAGCTCGTCGATAACAACACGGCTTTCACGGTAGAAAGATAGATTCTTTACGTTAATCATGGCTGACCCACTGTGCGCTTCGCAGGCGGAGCAAAATTATCAATGCAGGTGCGCCGATCAAAGATGTTAAGAGTCCAAGCGGAATTTCATGGGGTTGAAATAAAGTGCGAGATGCTAAATCTGCCAGCATCAAAATTATTGCTCCGATAAGTGCACTAAATGAAAGTGCCCGGCGATGGCTGGATCCAACTAGTAATCGAACGATATGTGGAACTAATAATCCTAGGAACGCGATTGCGCCAACGGCGCTGACTGCTGGACCGATTAGCAAGGCGAGGGAAATTATGGCCCAGAGCCTGATTTGTTTTGGCTTTACCCCCATGTAGTGGGAGGTGTTTTCACCGAGAGAATAAATATCTAATTTTCTAGAAACCATGAAAGCCGAAATGAAACCTAGCTCAATAAATGGTGCGATTATCTTTAGGGTTTGGTTATTTAACATCGCTAATGAACCGAAATTCCAAAACGAAAGTGATTGCACACCTGGCTTAGCCGAAATAGAAATCATTACACCAGCAAGCGCAGTCAAGATTGCCGAGATTGCAATACCTGTAATAAGAAACCCTAAGCCTTTGTTTGGGGCAAGCAATTGCACCAAGAGCGCAGCCAGGCCAGCAAAAAGCACTGCCGATTCCACATTAGTTCGAGAGCCAAAGGCGGCGGCCCCAGTCGCAATTACCGCTATCGAACCAAGAGTTGCGCCACTTGTTAATCCAATAAGAGTTGGTTCGGCAAGTGGGTTTCTAAAAATTCCTTGTGCAATAACACCAGCGACACCAAGCGCCGCTCCTAGAAGCGCTGCACCAAATACTCTTGGAAACCGGACATCCCAAACAGTTGTGGCATCTATTCCATCGTGCTTACCAATCAAATCCCAGAGTGGAGTCTGTAGATGAATAATTCCAATTCGAAGTGAAGCGATAAAGAGTAAAACAATCACTGCGAGCAGCGAAAGGTAGAGCGCTAATTTCTTCATGATCCAGCAACCTTAGCAATGGCTTGCTGCAAGAGCGGCAACATCGAGATAGTTCTCGGTCCAAATGAGAGTAGTAACGAATCATCAACCGTCACATAACGCTTATTTTTACCGGCAGGTGTTTGTGCGATTCCAGGTAGTGCAACAAGGCCACTAACGCCGCCTACTGATTGCAACCCCTTCGTCATCAAAAGAAGTACATCTGGTTGCAACTTTAGTAACTCTTCGGCACTTAGAGCAGTGAAGGGAGTCTTAAGTAAATTGGCTCCAACGTCGGTAAAACCAATCTTTGAAAGAATTGAATCCGCGCCCGATCCCTTTCCACCAACCAGGTAGATGGATGCGTTCCCCCGCAGGTAAAGAAATGCGACTTTGGTCTTGGATTTCGGGAAGACCGAGGAACTCATTTTTACTTCTAAGAGTTTTTCCGCCTTTGGGACAACCAGTGCTGATGCAATTGCCCGCTCTTTTAATACGACACTTGCCAGTGAAAATGCGCTTGGTATCTTGAGAATTTTTATCCGAGATTTCGCAAGTACATCTAAAGCACTAGTTGGACTTGTATTCGCATCAATCAATATCAAATCAGGGTGCTGGGATAGAACTCGTTCAACGGCTACCTGATGTGCATTTGTATCGATTGGAACGCTTGCTAGTTCTGGCATTGTTGAAGCGATATCACGTCCAACTAAATTTGATTTGTACCCTAGCGCGGCGATGATTTCAGCACTTCCGTCGGCAAGGGCAACGATCTTTTGGTACTTACTAACTTCACCAGATTTAACAACAGGAAGCTTTAATTGCTCGGGACCAATGTTTATCCCGGACGCTTGAGCGCTAGCACCAAACACAATCGATAGCGCTGTTCCTAGTATCAGTAACTTGACTGAGCGCTTCATTGGATGATTATCACACGCAAGATACCGACAGATCACACCCATAGTGTGGTGCAAATATAGGCTCGTCAAGGAATAAGTTTCATCCGTGCCAGTTTCTAAACGTCAACTTATAGCGGTATTGGTCTGCGTTATGTGGTTAACCCAAATTCCATTCGGGGCAAGTGCTGCTTCTGTTACTGGAAGTAATGGCTCAATCTTTTCAGTTTCAAAAGTTAGCAATGTAAAAACGGGCGATAAGTTAAATATTTCTGGGGCTCGCTTTGATGAAACTGTTGGTATATATATTGAACTCTGCAAGATTGTTAAACCAGGTGTTCGACCATCCGTTTGTGGCGGCGGCGCCGATAAGACAGGTACAACTGGCTCATCTGTTTGGATTTCATCAAATCCACCACAATATGGAATCGGGCTTGCAAAGCCCTATCAACCAGGTGGCCGATTTTCAGTTTCGATTAAAGTATCGCCCATTATTGGCAAAGTAGATTGTCGTAAAACTAGCTGTGCCGTTTATGTTCGAGCTGATCACACTCGAGGTGATGATCGAACCTTTGATCAATTTATTCCAATTCAATTTTCAAAATAACCCAATCGAAAGCAGGAGAAATGAATAAACGTAATATGGCAGCGGTATTAGTCGCTGGATTGATCGCAATTGGTCTTGCACCATCTGCCCAGGCACAATCCAAAGTCACATTTACAGCCGCAAGTGGTGCCCCTCTTGCAAGCCAAACACTTACTGGGCTCAATCCTGCTGGCGATGTTGTCACGCTAACTCTAGGAAGTTTTCCAACTGGAAAAGGTCTTTATGTTTATCAAGGCGTGCAAGGCGCAATGGGTGCCCGCCCCACTCAAATTAATCAATCCTCTGAACAATGGGTTACAACAGCAATGGGCGGAACCGCTAAGCCAACAGATTTGATTAGTGTAAAAGTTGATAATGGCCATGCCTGGGGCGCCGATTGCGCACACCAAGTTTGTGGAATCGCTATTGAATTTGATCACGCTTCAACTGCAGATCACTCCGAAGATCAATTCTTCCCAATTACTTTTGCCGCGCAATCAACAACGCCAGCTGCAACAACTCCAGTCACAA
>Ga0304729_1000750_pt1 | contig 22656 bp, 24 predicted proteins | sample C_131016_MF_Meta_FD_190475 | JGI IMG/M metagenome (GOLD analysis project Ga0304729, IMG submission 190475) | Freshwater microbial communities from Lake Croche, Canada to study carbon cycling - C_131016_MF_MetaG (v2) (version 2) | ecosystem: Environmental > Aquatic > Freshwater > Lake | place... | reverse complement strand
CTGGCACTCATTAGCTTTAGCTTATTTGCAGCATGGCAAAGTAAGCGCAATGGCGTTCAAAGCATTGTGAGTTTTGCTTGTGGATTTTTCCTCTGCGCAATTATTGCAGGCACAGGCCATGAGACATTAGGTCGCGCAGTTTCAGGGATTGATCTTGTGAATCGAGTAAAAGCGTCTATTCCAGAAAAAGTGAATTTCTATTCCGTACGCCTCTTAGATCACACTGTGCCGTTTTATCTCGGTAGAACCATGATCATGGTGGAATCTCCCAATGAGCTGGAATTTGGCGTCAATCAAGAGCCCGAACTTTGGATACCCACACTCGATGCTTTCATTGCGCGCTGGAAAGAAGATCCGACTGCTTATGCCTTAATGGTTCCAGAACAGTATGTAGCGCTCCAAGAGATCAACTTACCAATGCAAGAGGTGGATCGCGATTCCCGTAGAGTGATCGTGAAGCATCCAGATACATCAAACACTGCGAATGCGAAGTAGTAAAGTAATATAAGACATCATGTCAAACAACCCTTCATTTATACCCTTCACACGCCCCAGCTTTAATCAAGAAACCATTGATGCTGTTGCAGAAGTATTGCGCTCTGGCTGGGTCACCTCAGGCCCAAAGTTGGCAGAATTTGAAGCCGCCTTAAGTGCTTACTTCGGTGGTCGTCCAGTACGTTGTTTTGCTAATGGCACAGCAACGATGAAGATTGCCTTACAAGTTGCTGGCATTGGTGCTGGCGATGAAGTGATCACTACGCCAATTTCTTGGGTTGCTACTTCGAACGTAGTTTTGAGCGTGGGTGCCACACCCGTGTTTGTAGATGTGGATCCTCTGACACGCAATATTGATCTCAATCAAGTTGCAGCTGCAATTACGCCAAAGACACGAGCGATCATGCCAGTCTATCTTGCTGGTTTACCAGTGGATATGGATCAACTCTACTCACTGGCCAAGCAACATCATCTGCGCGTGATTGAAGATGCTGCGCAAGCTTTTGGCTCCCAGTGGCATGGCAAGAAGATTGGTAGCTTTGGTGATCTAGTGAGCTTTAGCTTCCAAGCCAATAAAAATCTCACTACTGTAGAAGGTGGCTGCTTAGTTTTCAATAATGATGCGGAAGCTAAGCTTGCTGAAAAATTCCGCCTGCAAGGCTTAACTCGCCAAGGTATGGATGGAATGGATGTGGATGTGCTTGGTGGTAAGGATAATTTGACAGATGTGAATGCGGTGATTGGTTTGCAACAGCTCAAACAATTGCCTGCATATCAAGCGCGCCGCGTTGCGCTCGCACGCCAATACTTCGATACCATCCGTGCAGAACTGAAATCTGCAGGATTGGAGGCTCTCAAATTAGAGTTACCAGTTGAAAATTTCACTGACAGTAATTGGCATATGTTTCAGGTACTACTACCACTTGAGCAATTGAATTGTGATCGTGCCCAGGTGATGACCGAGCTAAAAGATCTTGGCATTGGTACAGGAGTGCACTACCCTGCTATTACTGGATTTACTCTTTACAAAAATCAGGGTTATAAAACGAGTGACACACCAATCGCAGATCGCATTGGTCGCTCTATCCTGACCCTCCCACTTTTCCCCGGCATGGCAGATGAAGATATTGGCCGTATTGCTAGTGGATTGGCTGGAATCATGAAGAAACACTACAAAAACTAGCCTAATTGGGCTTAGCCCCAAGAATCAGGCAAAATTGCGGCATGACTGCAAATTTAGTTGCGAACCCAAAGCTTTCCATTGTTATTCCCGTATACAACGAGGAAGATGGTCTTCAAGCACTTTTTGCGCGTCTCTATCCATCCTTAGATGCCTTGGCTGCCAAACGCAGCATTTCCTATGAGATTGTTTTTGTAAACGATGGTAGCAAAGATCGCTCAGCCGGCATTCTAGCTAAACAAGTGGAATTGCGCCCTGACGTTACACGCGCTGTTTTATTTCATAGCAACTTTGGTCAACATATGGCCATCATGGCTGGCTTTGAATATGCCAAAGGTGGATACATCATCACCTTAGATGCGGACTTACAAAATCCTCCTGAAGAAATTGACGCCCTGACTGAGCAATTGTTAAAGGGGCATGATTACGTAGGTACTATTCGCGCAGATCGGCGTGATAGTTTTTTTAGAAAAATGGCTTCACGCGCTATGAATCATTTACGTGAAAGCATTACCCGCATCACCATGACCGATCAAGGCTGCATGTTGCGCGGATATAGCCGTCGCATCGTTGACTTGGTTCGTCAATGCGATGAAAGCAATACTTTTATCCCTGCATTGGCGTACACCTTCTCGGCTAACCCGATCGAGATTAATGTGAAACACGAAGAGCGTTTTGCCGGTGAATCTAAATACAGTATTTACCAACTAATTCGTTTGAACTTTGATTTAGTAACGGGCTTCTCAGTGATGCCTCTCCAGATCTTCTCTATTCTGGGTATGCTGCTATCACTCGCTGCAGGCAGCTTGTTTGCCTACTTGCTGGTTCGCCGCTTCTTACTGGGGGCTGAGGTTGAGGGAGTCTTCACCCTCTTTGCTTTAACCTTCTTCCTGATTGGCGTCATGCTTTTTGGTCTTGGCCTCTTAGGTGAGTACATAGGTCGCATCTATCAGCAAATTCGTAATCGTCCACGTTACGTTGTGCAAACTGTTTTAGAGAAAAAATAATTGCACGCAGTCGTCTTCGCTTATCACGATGTTGGTGTTAATTGCCTTAAAGCCTTATTAGCTGCGGGCATCAAAGTGGATCTAGTAGTTACCCACCAAGATGATCCCAATGAGAATATTTGGTTTGGCAGTGTTGCTAAACTCTGCGCTGATCAACATATTCCCTACATCACTCCTAATGCAAATGAATTAGTCGACTTAGCTCCTAGACTTCAAGCCTTAGCGCCGGACTATATTTTTTCTTTCTACTATCGCTATATGATTCCTGCGCAGATTTTGGCTTATGCAAAAATTGCTGCTCTAAATATGCATGGTTCACTACTACCAAAGTATCGTGGTCGCGCTCCCGTGAATTGGGCGATTCTGCATGGGGAAACTCAAACAGGTGCCAGCTTGCATGTGATGGAAGCCAAACCCGATGCTGGTGACATTGTTGGTCAATCTGCAGTCAACATTGGTCCCGATGAAAACGCTACTGATATTTTTAGCAAAGTAAGCCGAGCGGCAGTAGCAGTAATTCAGGAAGTTCTGCCAAGTCTGGTTCAGGGCACGGTGCCTCGCCAGCCTAACGAACTTCAAAAAGGGAGTTATTTTGGCGGTAGAAAGCCTGCCGATGGGCAAATTCATTGGAATCAGAAGGCTATTCAAGTCCACAACCTAGTCAGAGCCGTTGCGCCCCCTTACCCAGGCGCCTTCACAGATCATCAGGGTAAGGCCATGATTATTGCCCGCACTAGCCTCACAGGACCCTTTCCCAGCAATCTGGATCTTGGTATTGAAGGCATCCAAGTGGTTGATAATCGGGTATTCGGTATTTGCGGTGACCGCCAGGCAGTTGAAATCCTGGAATGGTTCCCAGCTAACAAATAAACACTGTATTTAGGAATTCCAAATTAGATTAAAACGGGGCAGTAAAGATGAAAAAAGTACTCATTCTTGGTGTTAATGGTTTTATTGGTCATCACCTTTCCAAGCGCATTCTGGAGACAACCGACTGGGATGTCTATGGCATGGATATGCAGAATGACCGCTTGGGTGATTTAATCAATCATCCCCGTATGCACTTTTTTGAAGGCGATATCACCATCAATAAAGAATGGGTTGAGTATCACATTCGCAAGTGCGACGTTATCTTGCCATTGGTTGCGATCGCTACTCCAGCAACTTATGTGCAGCAGCCATTAAAAGTATTTGAGCTCGACTTTGAAGCCAATCTTCCAATCGTGCGCTCTGCTGTTAAATATAAAAAGCATTTAGTATTTCCATCTACCTCTGAAGTCTATGGAATGTGTGAGGATGATGAATTTGATCCTGCTCAATCCAATATGGTCTATGGCCCGATTAATAAGCCACGCTGGATCTACGCTTGCTCTAAGCAGTTAATGGATCGTGTGATCTGGGGTTATGGCATGGAAGGTTTGCGCTTTACCCTTTTCCGTCCGTTTAACTGGATTGGTCCTGGCCTTGATAGTATCTACACAGCTAAAGAAGGTTCATCCCGTGTAGTGACACAGTTCTTAGGTCACATCGTTCGCGGTGAACCGATTAACTTAGTCGATGGTGGCGCTCAAAAACGTGCCTTCACTTATATTGATGATGGCATTGACGCTCTCATGAAGATCATTGATAACAAAGATGGTATTGCCAACGGCAAGATCTACAACATCGGCAACCCTAAGAATAATCACTCTGTCCGTGATTTAGCCAATCAAATGCTAGAGATTGCCCGTAGTATTCCTGAGTACGCGAAGACTGCAAATACAGTAAAGATCGTTGAAACTACTTCTGGTGCTTATTATGGCGAAGGTTATCAAGACGTTCAAAACCGGGTTCCAGCAATTGACAACACGATGGGTGAGCTTAGTTGGAAACCAACTACTACGATGAGCGATGCTCTCAAGAATATTTTTGAAGCCTATCGTCAGGATGTGGAAAAAGCCCGTTCTTTAGTTGATAAAGAATAAGTCAATAAGTCCAAGGGTTCATGGCTAAGATTGCTCTCAAGGTTGACGTTGATACCTTACGTGGGACCAAAGAAGGTGTGCCTAACCTAGCTCGCACTCTAGAGCGCTTTGATCTCAAAGCCACCTTCTTATTTAGTCTCGGCCCTGACCATACTGGTTGGGCTCTAAAGCGTGTCTTTCGTCCAGGCTTTCTGAAAAAAGTCAGCCGTACCTCTGTTGTAGAACACTATGGCATCAAGACTTTGCTTTATGGCGTTCTGATCCCTGGCCCAGACATTGGTAAAAAAGCTGCTGCCCAAATGCGTGCGATCGACAAAGCTGGTCATGAAACCGGAATCCATACTTGGGACCATGTCGCGTGGCAAGATGCAGTTCGTCATCAAGATTCACAGTGGACTAAAGCGATGATGCAAAAAAGTTGGGATCGCTTTATCGAAATCTTTGGTCATGCTCCAGTCACTTACGGTGCTGCTGGTTGGCAAATGAATGAAGCTGCGTTTGAGCAACTTGACCAATGGGGTATCGCCTATTCTTCTGATGGTAGATCTGAGCCTAACTTGATGCCTTATCGACTGGCACTTTCTGCCGGCAAAGCAAAGCATGTGCAGTATCCAACTACGCTACCTACTTTTGACGAACTGATTGGCATTGATGGCGCAGATGAATTCGGTGCAGTCAAAAAACTCTTAGAAATCACCCAAAGCAACCCCAATGATCAAGTCTTTACCCTGCATGCCGAGCTTGAGGGCCAAAAGCTGCTTCCAGCCTTTGAACAGCTATTGGCTGGATGGCTAAATCAAGGCCATGATCTAGTCACCATGGGCGGGCTTCATCATTCTTGGGAAGTTACCAAACAACTCGATAAAATAGCCGTATTGCCGTTAAAGTGGGGTGAGATACCCAACCGCAGTGGTGAACTGATTATTCAGAATGCTTAATAACACTTAGAAACAAATAACAAAGGATCATCATGACAGTAGCTATCGGTCAATCTATGCCCCAGTGCACTATTCCTGCAACATCGGGCCTGACCTTTTCTTCATCCTCAGCCAAAGGTAAAAAACTGGTTCTCTACTTTTACCCAAAAGATATGACCCCTGGCTGCACAGCAGAGTCTGGAGAATTTCGTGATCACATTAATGCCTTCACCAAAGCCAATACCTTGGTAGTGGGAGTCTCCCGAGATAGCCTGAAATCACACGATAACTTCCGCAGTAAATTGGGCCTCCCTTTTGAGCTCGTTGCTGATACTGAAGAAAAGCTCTGCCAAATCTTTGGTGTTATGAAAATGAAGAATATGTACGGGAAGCAGGTCCGTGGGGTTGAGCGCAGCACCTTCCTCTTTGACTCCTCTGGCAAGCTCGTCAAGGAATGGCGTGGCCTTAAAGTACCAGGCCATGTGACAGAGGTATTACAGGCAGCCCAAGCAACTAAATAATTTTTACAATAATTTGTTCTGAGGTGCTTGCAAAGCCCAAAATTTGGGGTAAAGTAAAGTCATATGCACCGCAAACGACGGGAAAGTCTGACAATCCGTTTGAATCAGCAACCTGAATATTACAGAACAGGTTCGGGGAACAACCCCCGCTGTTTTTTAGACCTCGCTGCAACCAGTTTCGCAATCAGCCGCCATAGCAACTCGCTTGGCGGTTTTTTCTTTTAGGAGAGTCTGCATGCCACTGCCACCCATCCCAACTCAAATTGCTGATCAAGTCAAATTGACTCACAAGGACACACCGGATTTAAAGAAACGTCCTGCACCAGCAAAACCAGTAGTGATGGAAACTTCCCATTGGGCCGATGATGCAGAAGAAGATTTATCTGCTGCAGAAGTAGCTCTCGAGAAAATTAAAGCAGACCACAAACCTACTCATGACGAGAACAGGCTAGCGGTCCCTGCAAAACCCAAACGCGTGATTCGTACTGGGCCTCCAAGCCTGTTTGTTTTAGATACGAACGTCTTAATGCATGATCCTAGCTCTCTGTTCCGCTTTTCAGAACATGACCTCTTCTTACCAATGACCACGCTTGAAGAGCTGGACAATCACAAGAAGGGTATGACTGAGGTAGCACGCAATGCCCGGATGGTTAGCAGATCCTTAGACCAACTCGTTGCAGGGACTAGCGGTACATTAGATGAGGGCATCCCTCTAAACAAACTTGGTAATCAAGATGTTTCAGGGCGTCTCTTCTTCCAAACTAAGCTATCGACTCAAGCATTACCTGAAGGACTTCCAGAAGGTAAAGGCGACAACATGATCTTGGCAGTAGTGAGCGAGTTACAAAAAACGCGCAATGGCCAAGAAGTGGTATTGGTATCTAAGGATATCAATATGCGTATCAAAGCGCGTGCGCTTGGCTTGCCTGCTGAAGATTATTTCAATGACCAGGTTTTAGAAGATCGTGATTTGATGTACTCGGGAATCATGGCTTTATCAGCCGATTTCTGGCCAAAGCATGGCAGAGATATGGAAAGTTGGTCTGATCCTAAGTCTGGCACGATGTTTTATAGAGTGACTGGCCCTGCTGTAACAAGCATGCTGGTCAATCAATTTGTTTATCAAGAGAATCCTGACGGATCAACGCCCTTCTATGCCCACGTCAGAGAAATCAATGGCAAAACTGCTCTCCTACAAACCCTCAGAGACTTCTCTCACCAGAAAAACAATGTGTGGAGTGTTACCGCTCGCAATCGTGAGCAAAACTTTGCGATGAACTTGCTTATGAACCCCGATATCGATTTTGTGACCCTACTAGGTCAAGCGGGTACCGGCAAAACTTTATTGGCCTTAGCTGCTGGACTTGAGCAAGTATTAGATAGTAAACGCTATAACGAGATCATCATTACTCGCGCTACCGTTCCTGTTGGTGAAGACATTGGCTTTCTACCAGGAACTGAAGAAGAAAAAATGCAGCCATGGATGGGTGCCTTTGATGACAACCTTGAAGTTCTGCAGCGCAATGATGATGCTGGTGAATGGGGCCGTGCTGCAACTCAAGAGCTGATCCGCTCACGCATCAAGGTAAAGAGCATGAACTTTATGCGCGGTAGAACTTTCGTGAGCAAGTACGTCATCATTGATGAGGCGCAGAATTTAACGCCTAAGCAAATGAAAACTCTCGTCACCCGTGCGGGCCCAGGAACCAAAATTATTTGTCTGGGTAATATTGCACAGATTGATACACCTTACTTAACCGAAGGTTCATCTGGCCTAACCTATGTAGTCGATCGATTTAAGGGTTGGCGCCATGGTGGTCACGTCACTCTTGCGCGTGGTGAGCGTTCACGTCTCGCGGATCATGCTGCTGACGCACTCTAAGCAAGCCTTCTTATGCCGCACTCTGATTGGGTGCGGCATTTTTATTTGCGTCGTTGCATTCAGCGGGTGCAGTACCTTGGGGCCTAAATCAAACTCTTCCAAGGTTTCGCAATTCAAGCAAGATACCAGCGTAGGCACTGAAGATATTTCAATTGCAGCGCTTGGCTTAGTAGATGTGCCTTATCGATTCGGCGGCAATACTCCCAAAGGCGGATTTGATTGCAGCGGACTGATTGTTTATGTTTACAGCAAAGCAGCAAGCATTAAGTTGCCGCGCACGATTCAACTGATGAGCAATCAAGGACAAAGTATTGATAGTCAACCGCCCGCTCCGGGCGATATAGTGTTCTTTAATACCACCGGAGAAAAATATTCACACGCTGGCATTTATGTGGGGCAAGGACGTTTTGTGCATGCCCCGAGTGCCGGTGGAACCGTGCGACTGGATTACATTACAGCACCGTATTGGGCTGCTAAATTTACTGAGGCACGTCGCATAGCGCCTCGCTAAGAACGCTGTTCTTAGAACGGCTCGTAACCGCCAGTTGAATATCCAACCGAGCCCATCGCCAAGTTATCAAACTTCGTATATGGGCCTTGCCAACTTAACCTAACTGTACCGATTGGGCCATTACGTTGTTTACCGATAATGATCTCTGCCATCCCTTTATCGGTTGTTGTATCTGGGTGATATACCTCATCACGATAAATAAACATAATGACGTCTGCATCTTGCTCGATTGCGCCTGATTCACGCAAGTCCGACATGATGGGCCGCTTATTTGGGCGCTGCTCTAGGCCACGATTTAACTGGGAAAGCGCTACTACTGGGCACTGCAATTCTTTTGCAAGTGATTTGAGGGAGCGCGAGATTTCAGAAATCTCAGTCGCTCTATTTTCCTGACCAGAGCCACTCATGAGCTGTAGGTAATCAATCACCACTAAGCCAAGAGTGCCGCCAAAATTTCTGGCGATCCGACGTGCTCTTGCACGCAATTCAAGACTAGATAAAGCACCAGTCTCATCAATCAAAATTTGGGTATTACTTAAACGGGCAATGGCATCTGTTACGCGTGGCCACTCATCATCTTGTAACTTACCAGTCCGCATACGACTTTGATCAACGCGCCCTACTGAACCGAGTAAACGGGATGCTAGCTGCTCACCAGACATCTCCATGGAGAAAATCACGACTGGCAAACCTTCGGAAAGTGCGACGTTCTCTGCGATATTCAGTGCCAGCGCTGTTTTTCCCATTGAAGGTCTACCAGCCACAATCACTAAGTCGCCTTTTTGCAAGCCACTCGTTTGCTTATCTAAATCAATAAAGCCTGTAGCAATACCAGTAATGTCGCTACCACCTTGACGGTTGTAAAGCTCATCAATACGCGCAACGACAGAGCGCAAGAGTGGTTCGATCTCAAGGTAATCAGCTTTGCGACTGCCATCTTCACCGATTTGCAAAATACGAGACTCTGCTTCATCTAGAAGTGTTCTAACAGAACGTCCTTCAGGAACAAAAGCAGAGTTCACAATGCTGTCTGAAACCTCAATCAAGCGACGCAGAATGCTACGATCACGAACGATATCGGCATAGCCTTTGATGTTCGCAGAGCTAGGCGTGTTTTGCGCTAGAGAGTTGAGGTAATCAACGCTGACTAAATCGCCACCCTGCTCAGACTTAATTGCATCATGAACAGTAATGACGTCAGCAGGATGATTGTCGCCAACCAAACGCGTAATGACCTTGTAGATCAATGCATGTTCAGGACGGTAAAAATCTTTATCGTTTAATACACCGCCTAAGCGATCCCAGGCAGTGTTATCGATCAGTAGACCACCGAGCAATGATTGCTCGGCTTCTACAGAGTGAGGTGGGACTTTTAAAGCCTGCACGACTGCATCCCCAGAACCCGCCATGCCGGGATTCAGCGTAACGGAACGTGAACGGGATTCAGCCATGAGGCTAGTTTACAGATTTAAAAGTTAAGCTTGCTCGCCAACTACACGAATGGTGATATTAGCCACTACATCGGTATGAACAGCAACCGCTACAGGGTGATCACCAACCATTTTCAACGGGCCAGTAGGCATACGAATTGAAGACTTCTCAATCGTAAAACCTTTGGCTTTCAGGCTATCAGCGATGTCATGATTGGTTACAGAACCAAACAAACGACCGTCAACACCGGCTTTTTGACCGATTTCGAGAACCAAGTCTTTCAGCTTTGCGCCAACTACTTCAGCTGCAGCCAATTTCTCAGCGGCCAATTTTTCCAACTCAGCACGACGAACTGCAAAGTCAGCAATTGCTGCTTCAGTCGCACGACGGGCTTTACGTTGTGGGATTAAGAAGTTACGAGCGAAACCGTCTTTAACGCGAACTACGTCACCGAGGTTGCCCAGGTTTGTTACTTTTTCTAAAAGAATGATTTGCATTGAGGGCTCCCAATTATTTCTTATGTTGATCGGAGAATGGCAATAAAGCCAAGAAACGGGCACGCTTAATAGCAGTGTCTAACTGACGCTGATACTTTGCTTTTGTGCCTGTCAAACGTGCAGGAGTAATCTTGGCGTTTTCGCCAATGAAGTCCTTTAACGTATCTACATCTTTGTAGTCGATTTGCTCAACGCCACCAACTGTGAAACGGCAATAACGCTTACGCTTGAACAATGGATTCTGAGCTGGTTTCTTTTTGAAATCGGGTTTCTTTCCAAACGCCATGATGATTTCCTCTTTAATTTTTCAATAAAATATGGTTAATATGGAAAACAAGTCTTTGATTACGTAGAGTCTTGGGTGCTAAGAATCCTTCAAACACTGCCTCAGTTCCTAAATCCATTTGCTCTAGATCCTTTTGTATCGGACCAATTGCTATGGCTTCAACGCTCATCAGGATTTTCCTTGCAACTCCTACCTCGTTTGCTTGACCGCTATGTTCTAGCTGGCAATGCATCACCGGTATTCCTGCTGGTGTAAATCGAATTGCGTCTTTAGATACCAAGATTGCAGTGAGGGTGAAATGATTCAACGCCGTTCCGCTTCTCTGATACGTTTTCTAGTCTGTGTATTCCTCTTCAAATTGATAACTTAGGCCGCTACTGCAGGGGCTTCAGTTTGAGCTGATTTGCGCGCTTCTTCGCGTTGCACTTCTTTCATCATGATAGAAGGCTCAGTTTCAGCTTTCTTAGTCTTGATGATGAGGTGGCGCAAAACAGCATCGTTAAATTTGAACGCATGCTCGAGCTCTTCCAGAGTTTTCTGGTCGCACTCAATGTTCATACAAACGTAGTGGGCTTTAGCAAGCTTGTCGATCATGTAAGCCATCTGACGACGACCCCAGTCTTCCATGCGATGGATTTTTCCGCCCGCAGCTGCTAATGTCGCTTTGTAGCGATCGATCATCGCGGGCACTTGCTCGCTTTGGTCCGGATGGACGATAAAAACGATTTCATAATGACGCATCTAACACTCCTTAAGGATAAAGTCACCTGAGCGTCTTGCTAACTTCCGATGGTTTTTGAAGTTAGCGCCAGTGTGACAAGGTAGTAACAAATTGTAAGTACTGCTACAACACTTTTATAGCCGCTTTTCAGCGCTTACCTAATCTCAGGCAAGACGACTATTCTAGCAAAAAAATCCTGCCAAGTCAGGGATTTACCAGCTAATTGAGCCTGTTTTTCAGCATTCAGGGCTAATTGAAGCGCAATTCTGGCTCTCGGTGCAGAAAGTCTGCCAGACGCTAAGCATCCTTCTAGATCTTTTTCTGGGATATCAGTCAAAGTTAGGCCAGCTCCAGTTCGGGTGGTTCGCACCAATGCAACACCCTGTTTTACGGCTGATATCAAAGAATTCTGCCAAGCATCATGAAGCCCTCCCATCCCTGATCCAGCAAGGACTAAGCCTTTGACCTTGGAGTTAAGCCAGAGAGCAATCGTCTCAGAACGTGCGCCCGCATGGCTAGTTAAGATCTCTACCCAAGGCCATTCATTCCCCTTGGGAATAGGTAAATCCTCAGTCCAGGCGGCCTCCACTGCTTTCACGCCTGAGAGCCATGAAGGATTAATTAGACCCACTGAGCTGCTAGGTGAGGCTTGAATAACTGCATTAAGCGCGGTGCCATGTCGCTTGGCTAAGTCCATCGCCATGCAGCCCCGACCATCCATCACCGCATAGACACCGCCAGGACAATTGTCCAATGGGGTGGATGCCCAGCGTATCGCATCCAATAAATTAGATGGGCCATCTGCTTGGGGCGCGTTTGCTGGCAGCATGGCGCCGGTTAAGATCACCCGTTTGCCTAAAATTTGAGCATACTTACCACAAGTAAGCTGCAAAAAGATCCCAGCCTCTTCAATCGTATCGGTTCCATGAGTAATCACTAACCCCAGAACTGCCGGATTAGCTAGGGAAACCCTGACAGTATTGCCGAGATCGCTTAATAAATCCTCTGTCATGTTCCGGCTGTTGATGTTGGCCACTTGCTGAGAAACCAGTTTGACGCCCTTTGGAATGGCCGATTCAATATGTGCCAGCAAAGACTTCACTTCCACTTGACCGGCCTGATACTGCAGGGGCTGCTCAGCTGGGTTTGAGGCCAGGCCAGCAATCGTGCCCCCCATTCCTATAACTAAGATATGGGGAGAAGTTTCAGGTTTAGCTTGATTTGCACTCATACCCCATTATCTCCCCTAAATTGCTTGAAAAATCAAATAGTGCTGTATACAATCCCAGTATGGACATAAATACAGTCGATTTTCCTGAGGAGCTGACTGCCCTCCCCAAACTCACTTCACGCCAGAGTGAGATTTTAGAATTAATTTCTAAGGCTATCGATGAGAGTGGCTCACCACCCACTCGCGCAGAAATTGCAACCCAATTGGGTTTTGCATCTGCCAATGCTGCCGAAGAACATCTTCGTGCGCTAGCAAAAAAAGGTTACATCGAATTAACGCCAGGAACTTCTCGTGGCATTCGGATTCCACAACGCTTTAATCAAACGCATCACAGCAATCAATATCGCCAGATGTCATTGCCATCGGGTGCATTACAACAACTCACCCTTCCTTTAATTGGACGGGTTGCTGCTGGCTCACCAATCATGGCTATAGAACATATTGAAAAACAAATTCCAATTGACCCAAGCTTGTTTAGTAAAGGTGCTGACTACCTATTGAAGGTTGTTGGTATGAGTATGCGTGATGCTGGAATTTTGGATGGCGACTATCTGGCCGTTCGAAAAACAACCGAAGTGCGTAATGGCGATATTGTGGTTGCACGCCTTGATGATGAAGTCACCGTGAAGCGTTGGAAGCAAAAGAAAACTGCCGACGGCATGGTAATTGAATTACAAGCCGAGAACCCAGACTTCAAGAATATTTTAGTAGACGGTCGTCAACCTAACTTCGCTATTGAGGGACAGGCAGTTGGCCTCATTAGGGCTGGAGGGCTATAAGCCAACCCCAGTAAAACAAAAGGCCTCTAGTGGAGGCCTTTTTTAATGAGTAATCTTTGATTACTTGCGACTTGGCGCCACTACGTTTGCGTTCTTTGGCGATGAGGTCATGATAATGACTGATTTAGGGCCACCAAGAGATCCTTCAACAATCTCAATAGTCGCTGTTCTATCACCCTTCGTAAAAACAAGGATGCTCGTTTTTGCTTTCACTGCCGTAACTGTAGTCCAGCCATTTTTAGGATATTCAGATTGGAAGAAAGCATAAACATCCGTAGCGCCTTGTAGTGCATTAACAACAGCTCTACCTACCCATTCGTTACCGCGACCAATAATGATGGAATCACCGCCAACAAGACGTGCGCCCTGAGGCAATGGCATATCACCTAATAGTTGTGATTGAATTTCTTGAACTTCCTCAGCTGTGCCAGTAGGTGAGTCCCCAGAGCTAGCGCAAGCGCCCAGTAAGGCAGAAAAGCACAATGCCAGCGTTCCGACTTTAAGAGTATGAATATTGATCATTTTCGCTTTACCTAGTTAATGAGTATTACTTACATTACTTGAAAGTATTTTAGGGGATGCCCCCATTTCGTCAAGCGAAATTACTGGAGGCGCGTGAGGGAATCGAACCCCCGTACGAAGCTTTGCAGGCTCCTGCCTAACCACTCGGCCAACGCGCCAGATACTTAAATCAAAAATGGGAAGCTTTTCAGGGCTTCCCATCGAACTTGGAGCGGGAAAGGAGGTTCGAACTCCCGACCTATACCTTGGCAAGGTATCGCTCTACCAGCTGAGCTATTCCCGCATAACAGGGCGACAGTTTAACAAACAATCGAAGGGAAAGCATTATTCCCCTGAAAAGCTGAACTGGCTGGGCTTTTTAAGATTCAATCAATCTTGCCAGCCAATTGTGGAAAAGCCTTTTTCATGTAGTAGAACATTGACCACAGCGTTAAAAACGAAGCCACCCAAATCAGCCAAGTACCAATTCTGGCGCAGTCCAACCACCCAAACAAAGTGTCATTGAGTAACAAAAACGGAATTGCCACCAATTGCGCTGTTGTTTTTAATTTCCCGACCATATGCACCGCCACACTTTTACCAGCACCCAACAAAGCCATCCACTCCCGCAAAGCAGAGATAGTAATTTCACGACCAATAATGATGAGAGCAACCCATACCTGAACGCGATCCATATTCAGTAGGACTAATAATGCTGCTGCCACAATGAGTTTATCTGCGACAGGATCTAGAAATTGTCCAAAGGCAGACTCTTGCTGCATACGTCTCGCCAAAAATCCATCTAACCAATCGGTGAGTGCAGCAAATACAAAGATGATGGTTGCGATGACATTCTTCTCGAGCGGCGTTAACCATGTACCCGGGAGATAGAAAATCCCTATCAGCAGAGGAATTGCTGCAACACGCAACCAGGTTAGGGCAATGGGTAAATTAAATGGCATACGTCAAGCATAAACTAAATGAATGACTAATTCGCTAGTGGAGTTGGCGGTAAATCTGCTCAGCAAGAGTAAGTGAGACTCCCTCCACACTAGCGATCTCTTCGATGCTTGCATTAGCAACCCCTTTTAAGCCACCAAAACGGGCTAATAGCTTTTGACGTCGCTTAGCGCCAATACCTTCGATCTCCTCTAAACGTGAGACCGTTCTTACCTTAGCTCGCTTGGCACGCATTCCGGTGATTGCAAAACGATGAGCCTCATCACGAATCTGCGCAACCAACAATAAAGCAGCGCTATCAATTCCGAGCTCTAGAGCAGGACGTCCATCAGCAAAGAGGAGTGTTTCTAAGCCTACCTTGCGCCCCTCGCCCTTAGCTACCCCCACAATCAGTCCGACATCCATGCCAAACTCTGCAAGAACTTGCCTTGCCATCTCAACCTGGCCTTTACCACCGTCAATCAAAATGACTTGCGGGATTTTATCGACAGGAAGTTCTTGAAAGTTGGCATAGCGTCTATGCAAGACTTGTCGCATAGCAGCGTAGTCATCGCCTGGGGTAATGTCGGTGATATTGAAGCGGCGATATTCACTAGACTGCATCGCGTTCTTTGCATACACCACACAAGAGGCTTGGGTTGCCTCGCCAGAGGTATGGCTAATATCAAAACATTCGATTCGCAATTGCTCAAGACTTTCTAAATCGAGCGCCAAAATATCTGCCAAAGCACGTGCTCTGGCTAACTGACCACCAGTCTCAACCAAGCGCTTAGTTAAAGCAATCTTGGCATTACCCTCAGCCATCCCAAGCCAGTGCCGTCTTTGTCCTTGTGGTTGATGCAAGAAGGTAATTTTTTTGCCAGCCTGAGTATTTAATAACTCATGTAAACCTTCAGGAGGTGCATCGCTCAACTTAGATACATCATCGCTAATGGATTGCAGAGCGTGATTCAAAACAAGTACAGATGGAATCAAATTAGTCGTTGCTCTAGAAGCTAGCTCATCCATATTTTCTTCTAAATAGTGTTGTGCAATAAAGGCTTCCAAAATCTCTGGGGGTGATGGCAACTCGCCAGAAGTAGTGCGCAAGCCTTTAGGGAAGTAAGCTCTATCGCCCAAGTGGCGACCACCACGAACCATAGCCAAGTTCACACAAACCATGCCCTCCATTTGTGCGACAGCAATCACATCGACATCACCCTCACCTTCGGCTACAGTATCCATCGATTGCTGCTGCAAAACGCTCGAGAGATCGGCGATGCGATCTCGAAGAACTGCGGCCATTTCGAATTCCATGGCTTCGCTGTGAGCGTGCATTTCTTTTTCAAGCTCTGACAACACGCGGCTATGATCACCCTCTAAAAATCGGGTTGCTTGCGCCACATCTTGACCATACTGCTCGACGCTAAGCCTGCCAACACAAGGAGCGCTACAACGATGAATTTGATGTAGCAAACAAGGGCGACTACGATTCTTAAAGACAGAGTCTTCGCAGGTTCGTAGACGAAATACTTTTTGCAGAATTTGTACGCTATTGCGTACCGCCCAAGAATTTGGGAAGGGTCCGAAGTAATGATTGCGTTTATCGATCTTGCCACGATAGGAGGCTAGCCTAGGGAACTGGTGGCCCGTCAACATCACATAGGGGTAAGACTTATCATCTCTAAAGAGAATATTAAATGGTGGAGCCAACTCTTTAATGAGATTGTTCTCTAGAATGAGGGCTTCGGTTTCGGTCCGTGTTACTGTTGTTTCATAGCGGGCAATTTTGCCCACCATGAGTGCTATGCGCGGAGAAAGTTGTTTACTCTGAAAATAACTAGAGACCCGTTTTTTAAGGTGGCGAGCTTTGCCAACATATAGAATCTGCCCCGCTTCATCAAAGAAGCGATACACCCCCGGCAATCCGGGTAGCCGTTTAACGTCCTGCTGAAGGTTTTCAAAAAAAGAATTGCTCATGCGTTGGGATATTTTCTGCCAAATCGTAGACAACTATGGTGATGCTGGTATTTGCTGGCGTCTAGCCCGAAGCTTATCAAGTCTTCATGGCCAAGAAGTACGTATTTTCTGCAATGACTTACCAACCCTTAATTTACTCGCTTCTGGCAGCGATGAAGCTCTAAGCCACAAAATTGATCTGCAACCATGGGAAGCCAGTGCTAACAATGCCAGGCATCCTGTACGAGCGCCCGATGTAGTGATTGAAGCTTTTGGCTGCGATTTACCAGAGCGCTATCTTGCGGGACTCTTCATTGCTCCTATAAAACCTATCATCATTAATTTAGAGTATCTCAGTGCCGAGCCTTGGATTGCAGAGTTTCATGGAAAGGCATCACCTCAATCTCACGGCATTCCAAAGTATTTTTTCTTCCCCGGGTTTCAAGATGGTGTTGGTGGCCTTCTACTAGACCCCATCCCTCCTGAAGGGGCACAAGTTGCACACCTCATTCCCAAGAGTCTGAAATCAGTCTGGTTAAAACTTCGACCTGGAGCAAAACGAATCAGTATTTTTTGCTACCCTGGAGCCCCCTTAAATAAATGGCTGGAAGACTTGAGTCATCTTGGGGAAAGTGTTGATGTATTACTTACCCATGGTCATGCAGAACTCTTAAATCTACCCGGTAAAAAAGTCATTGACCTACCTGAAAACATCCAGCTCCTGTCAATGCCGTTTGTATCGCAAGATGAATATGACTGGGTACTTTCCCAATGCGACTTCAATATTGTTCGTGGCGAAGATTCATTTATTCGCGCTCAACTCGCTGGTAAGCCATTTATTTGGCACATCTACCCCCAAGAAGATCAGGCTCACGAAGTCAAATTAGCTGCCTTTTTAGATTTGTACCTCAATAATGCTAGCCAAGAACTCAGATTGGCCGTCATTGCAGCAATGACCTGGGCGATGCCCAGTGAATGGCTTAATTCACTAGATGCCTGGCATATCCATTCCAAAGCCTGGCGTGCCCACACACTTCAAAAACAAGAAGATGGTGGTCTAGCTGCACGCTTAATGCGCTTTATAGCCTAAGCACTGCAATAAAGGCCTGCGGGCGGTTACAATCTTGTTTTTGATAAAAACCGCAGAAAAATCACTCTGCACCCAGGAATAGCAAGATGAAAACAGCTCAAGAACTCCGCGTTGGTAACGTAGTAATGATTGGCACTGATGCCATGGTCGTTTTAAAAGCGGAATACAGCCGCTCAGGCCGCAACTCCTCAGTTGTAAAAATGAAAATGAAGAACTTGTTAAGTGGCGCACCGAACGAAGGTGTCTACAAAGCTGATGATAAGTTTGATATTGTCATCCTCGAAAAGAAAGACTGCACTTATTCTTATTTCGCTGATCCAATGTATGTGTTTATGGATGGCGACTACAACCAATACGAAGTTGAAGCTGAATTCATGGGTGATGCATTAAATTACCTTGAAGAAAGCATGCCATGTGAAGTGGTGTTCTACGAAGGTAAAGCACTTTCAGTCGCAATGCCAAACTCACTCGTTCGCGAAATCATTTACACAGAACCTGCAGTAAAAGGGGATACCAGCTCCGGTAAGGTTTTGAAGAACGCAAAACTGGCTACTGGCTATGAATTGCAAGTTCCCTTGTTCTGTAATACTGGTGACAAGATCGAAATTGATACTCGCACTGGTGAATACCGCAGCCGCGCTAACTAAGTAAAAAACTGAGTAGCAGATGCTCAAACAAAAGCCCGGCATGCCGGGCTTTTTTATTTGGGCGCTCAAGGTCATAATATCAATATGACAAATGATATCTCTCACATAATCAGACCTCTCAAGGTCACTGATATTCCGCAACTCATAGACTGTGTAAAGCGCTGTTATGGAGACAGCTATCCTTTTCATGAAATGTATGATCCGGTAGCACTACAAAAAATGGTGGATGAAAAATTAATGCACTCTGTTGTTGCTATTCATGCGGATGGTCATCTGATAGGTCACTGCGCACTTACTTTTGATAATGCCAACAATACCTCCCCAGAAGCTGGCAAGATGATTGTTGATCCAGATTTTCGTGGCCATCATATTGCTGAAGAGATGGCAAAAGTTCGGATTGATATTGCCAAGCAATTAGATTTAGTAGGATTTTGGACCGACTGCGTTACTAATCACCCTTATAGCCAAGATGAAATGATTGCATTTGGCGCTCAAGAGACAGGGGTTCTATTAGGAGCATCCCCTTCTCGAGAAATGGCTGGACTACAAAACTTTGCTGACACTCGCATGTCTTTCCTATCTTGCTATCTTCCATTAAAAGAAAATATAAACACGATTTACCTGCCCCAAAATCATATTGATTTTGTAAATGACTTAACTCAGAAGGTAAATATCAAAAGAAGGATTGAGGCATCCAATAGTAAGGGATCTGGTCAATCGGTATATAGCGTCATAGTAAATCCTGCAACCCAAATGGCCAATTTCAAAGTACAGCATATCGGCGAAGACTTTTCTGCAGCTATCAGCGCTGAGCTTACAAAGCTTGAGTCACAGAACTTAGCTTTTACGATGTTGAACCTTCCCATCTCTCAAGAGGCAGCTGCTTTAGCCTTTTCTGAGCTAGAAGACATGGGATTCTTTTGGGGTGCATGGCTCCCCAATTATTCAGCTCAGGGTGATGTAATACGCCTGCAAAAACTACATGAATCTATCAATGTAAATGAGATTATTTGTGCGAGGGCTCAGGGTGAGAACATTAAAAAATATGTTATCTCTGAATGGAATCGAGTAGCGCCCAAAAATCAGTAGTGCACTTACTCGCATTATTGATTAAATCAATCTAAATTGTTTTAACAAGCCTTTTGCATGCTGATATTCCGCTTCATCCTGCAATTCATCCCATGATAAGGCTACTGACTTTGGCATCAAGCGATTTAGACGAGTAGCAGACTCAGACTGTTTAGCCTGAGTGACCTTCAGTTGTTCAAGTAATTGATCGGCTAAATCTGGTCGATTACAAATCAGGACAGCATCACAGCCAGCATGAAGAGCTAACTCAGCACCCTTGACTACAGAGCCCGCTACACTTGCACCCTCCATTGAGAGATCATCGCTAAAGATCACACCTTCAAATCCTAGCTCTTGGCGCAAGATTGAATGTAGCCAAATCTTTGAAAATCCTGCAGGGTGCTTATCCACCTTAGGGTAAATGACATGCGCAGGCATAACTGCTGCCAGACTGAGATCTAACCACTCATATGGCTTGGCATCATCATTCAGAATTTGAGCTAAGGGGCGCTCATCTACTGGGATAGCCACATGAGAGTCTGCCTCCGCCCAACCATGCCCCGGAAAATGTTTGCCACAATTAGCCATCTCTGCTAAACGCAAGCCTTCATTCAGACTCTTTGCCAAGGCAAACACAATTTGTGGGTCACGACTAAAGGAGCGATCACCAATAACGCCACTGCGCCCAAAATCTAAATCAAGGACGGGTGTAAAACTGAAGTCCACACCACAAGCCCGTAACTCAGATGCCAATACATATCCGCAAGCGCTAGCGCTTGCCATAGCAAGCGCTGCTGACTCAGCAGCATGGGTTGATTGACTCTTTGCACCCCATAGCTCACCGAGTTTACGCATTGCAGGTAGATGGGTAAAACCATCAGTCTTAGCGCGCTGCACTCGGCCACCCTCATGATCAATTGAGATGAGCACATCAGGGCGCAGCTTCTTAATGGCAGAAGTCAATTTAGTGAGTTGCTGACGATTGGCGAAGTTTCTGCCAAACAAGATAACGCCACCAGTGAGGGGGTGCAAAATGCGACGGCAATCTTCAGCATTTAATTCCAGGCCTACAACATCTAATGTGACTGGGCCTGGATTCATGGTGGATGTACTCATTTATTCCTCTTAATCTTATTTACTTCTGAATTTATTTTTGAGTGACGATGACATGGGCGATCGCCATATCTTGCTCATCACTGACAGTAACTTGTGCTTCCCAATTCTTTTCAGCCATAAATTTTGCTAGAGCACCTAAATAAGAAGTGACAGGCTTTCCACTAGGTTCATTTAAGGTTTGTAACGAACGCCAAGTCATTGGCATTCTCATTCCCAGGCCAATGGCCTTGGAGAACGCTTCTTTAGCGGCAAAGCGGGTTGCCAAGAAAGCAATCCCACGCTTGTGATTTCTGGCAAGACGGTGTTTGAATACCAACATCTCATCAGGACCCAAAATTCTCTCTGCTAAACGACCATTGGTGCGGTCATAAGCTGCTTGTAAGCGCTCAATCTGAAGAATGTCTGTACCGATACCAATGATCATTTGAATTACTTTGCCCTAGCTTGAGCCATTAAAGATTTCATATCAGTGATGGCTTTTTGCCAACCCTTAAATATTGCCTCTGCCACAATCGCATGTCCAATATTCAGTTCAGATAACTCGGTAATCGCTGCGATGGGCATAACATTACCCTCATGAAGACCATGACCAGCGTTCACTCTTAAGCCAATACTTTTGCCAAATTGGGCTGCCTTCCGAATACGCTCTAACTCTATTACCTGGTCTGCACCAGATAGGTCTGCATAACGGCCAGTATGTAATTCCACCACGGTGGCCCCAGCATTTTTTGCTGCTTGAATTTGTTTTTCTTCTGGGTCAATAAAGAGCGATACCCGAATACCCGCCTCTTGTAATTGCTTTGTAGCAGCCTTCACTGTCTCAAAGTAACCCACTACATCTAGACCACCTTCAGTAGTGACTTCTTCTCGCTTCTCAGGAACCAAGCACACATCATGAGGTTTTACCTTGCAGGCGATACTCACCATTTCTGGGGTAACTGCACACTCAAGATTCATCCGGGTTTTGATGAGTGGGTGAAGCGCTAATAAATCTGCATCTTTAATGTGACGACGATCTTCCCGCAAATGAAGGGTAATTAAATCTGCGCCAGCCTCTTCAGCCAATTGTGCTGCCCTAATAGGATCCGGATAAACCGTGCCACGGGCATTGCGCAGCGTAGCTACGTGATCAATATTAATGCCGAGTTCTAGGGCTTGGGAGCTTGTCATGACTGTAGATTACTAGATTTTTTTGAGATCAATCAAAATTTGTCTGGTGGTCAAGACTTGATCTTGCAGGTGCAGACCCAGCAGATAGCGCATGAGCTGCTTACTCTCTGATAATGTCTCTGGGTCAGAAAAATCTCCAGCTGCAATGGCGAGTAGCGATTTACCGGTTAATACTGGCCAATGTCCTGGATCATCGCCCTGAGCTGGACGAACACCGCGTTCAGGTTGATAGACATACTGAGTCTTAGCATCAGGCAACTCATTGGTTTCAACACAGCGATCCAAAGCAGCTGCATAACCTGTTTCTTGTAAGAGTGATAGCTCAAATGGACGCAAGATCTCTTCTAGCCCTTTAGATTCAAACTCGAGGTTAGACAAAGCATTGATCGTTTCTGCATAACGATCATAGAGTTTTTCGTAATCGTCTTCGCGCGCTAAAAACTTGACAAGTAGTTCATTAAGATAGAAGCCGCACAGCAGTGCATCACCAACTAGTGAGGGCATCCCACCTACCCACTCAGACTTGGTAAGAGTGCGCAACTCCGATTTGCCACTCCAAGACACTAAAAGAGGTTGAAAGCGTTGTAAAACTGGACGTAATGTAGAGTGTGGACGCTTTGCGCCTTTAGCAATGAGGGCCATACGGCCATATTGCCGTGTAAAGACATCCAGAATTAAGCTGGTTTCTTTATAGGGAATGCTATGCAATACAAAAGCAGGCTCGTCAGCGATGCGAATCGAGGC
>Ga0304729_1000749_pt1 | contig 22675 bp, 22 predicted proteins | sample C_131016_MF_Meta_FD_190475 | JGI IMG/M metagenome (GOLD analysis project Ga0304729, IMG submission 190475) | Freshwater microbial communities from Lake Croche, Canada to study carbon cycling - C_131016_MF_MetaG (v2) (version 2) | ecosystem: Environmental > Aquatic > Freshwater > Lake | place... | reverse complement strand
ATCGTGAGCCTTGTTTGGACTACACACAGTTATTAAAAGCAGTGCACTTTGCAACCAGGAACGTCAAAGAGGTCGAGCGCGCTTTCAGAGTGATGGCCTTTAACGTCTTGGCGCATAACAAAGACGATCACGTGAAAAACTTCGCCTTTATTTATGATGGCCAAGAGTGGCGATTTAGCCCTGCGTTTGACCTCACTTTCAGTGGCGGCATGAACAACCAGCACACCACAGCCATTGCGGGCCAAGGTAATCCCAAGCTAGCTGCTATCGAACTAGTAGCGAAAAGTGCTGGGATTAAGAATTGGAAATTGGTCGTCGATGAGGTTTTTTCAGCAGTCTCTCAGTGGAAGCAGATTGCTGATGACTACAAAGTCGAGACTCGTATCGCTAGTGAATATTTCAGAGCCATTCAATCTGGTCCTTGCTATGCAGATCTAGCATGACCTAGGTTTCACCAAGTCTTATCATGCACCACCCCATCAAAGTTAGACCACTTATGCCTCTCTTGTCCGCTAAAAATAAGCATCGCTCAAAAGCCAAACAACGCGGCTTCACCCTGATAGAACTCATGGTCGTCCTAGCCATCATCGGCATACTCGCGGCACTGGTAGTTCCCAACGTGCTCAACCGCGCTGACGACGCCCGCGTCACCGCAGCACGTACTGACATCGGCAACCTGATGCAAGCGCTCAAGCTCTACCGCTTAGACAACCAACGCTACCCCAGCGCAGATCAAGGTTTGCAAGCCTTGGTCGTGCAACCTGCCGCAGGCCCTGCGCCTTTGAACTGGAAGCCTTACATCGACAAACTGCCCAACGACCCATGGGGCAAACCTTACCAATACATGAACCCAGGTCTCAAAGGTGAAGTGGATGTCCTCTCGCTTGGCGCTGACGGTCAATTTGGCGGCGAAGGTAAAAACGCCGACATCGGCAGCTGGCAATAAGCCCCATGCAGCGCCAGCGCGGGCTGACTTTGCTGGAGCTTTTGGTGGTGTTGGCCATCATCGCTATCTCTTCCGCTGGTGTTGCCCTTGCGATGCGCGATAACTCTCAGACCCAGTTAGAACGCGAAGCCCAACGCCTTATTGCCAAACTCGAAGCTGCCCGCGTGCAGTCGCGTGCGCAGGGTTTGCCACTTGTTTGGCGCACCACGGCGACGGGTTTTGTGATTGAAACGCCAGTAGCTGGATCTGAATTTGTGGCGCAGAGTGAAGGTTGGCTGTCTGCGGATATGTCAATTGGTATGTCTTCAGGCATAAAGGCCATCACGCTGGGGCCTGAACCGATCATTCCACCTGCCACCATTACTCTCAGCAAAGCAAGCGGCCAAACTTCGGGCACCAAACCAATGAATCTGCGCATCGGCACGGATGGGCTTCAGCCATTCCATCGCTTGCCATGAACCTATGTTGTCTTCTTCGCACATGAGTCTTGAACAAAAAAGGGATTTCAAACAACACGGCTTCACTCTCATAGAAGTGCTAGTGGCATTAGCGATAGTGGCACTCGCTTTGATGGCAGGTGTACGCGTCAGTGCATCCCTGACCCACAACGCCCAACGCCAAAGCGACGCCATGCTCGCCCAAATCTGCGCTGACAACGCCCTTATTCAATTGCGCTTATCGCAACAATTGCCTAGCGTCAGCGTGACCCACGTTTCTTGTGAACAAGCTTCTCAAACCTTGGATGTGGCGTTGACAGTTAACACCACGCCGAACCCCGCGTTTAGGCGGGTCGATGCCCAGGTCTTAGGCTCGCAATTTCCGATTCTTCGCGTAACAACTGTTGTGGGGCGGTATTGATGCCATTGGCCACGCATCATCTGGTCAAGCTTGCACCTAAGCAACAAGGCTTCACCCTCATCGAGTTACTCATCGCCGTCACCCTCATGGCCGTCATGGCAGGCTTAGGTTGGCGCGGCCTAGACGGTTTGATGCGTAGCCGCGACATCAACCAAACACGCGTAGACCAAACCGCTGTCTTGCAAACCGTGCTCGCGCAATGGCGCTCCGACTTAGACCACATGACTCCAGTGCCAAGCATCAGCGACGCTGGCTTAGCGTGGGACGGCCAAACCTTGCGGATCACACGTCGCGCCAGCACACCCCTTTTGGACGGAAGCGACGCAGGCATTTGGGTAGTCGCGTGGACGCGCAGAGACGGCCGTTGGTGGCGATGGCAATCACCAGTACTTCAAGACAGACGTAGCCTGCTCGAAGCATGGACGCGCGCAGAGCGTTGGGGCAAAAACGCCAGTGCAGATGACCAAAATTTTGAAACGCCACTGGTGGCCATTGAGCAATGGCAAATCAGCTACTTTCGCGGCAATGCATGGGCCAACCCACTTTCAAGCGCGGGTGTAAATGCAGGTACAGGCTCTATCGCCACAACTAATACAAACGCGACCAACAACTCTGGACCAGTTACCAATAGCACGACTTCGAATTCGCAACCAGACGCCATTCGCTTGGTCGTTGACCTCAGTAATAAATCACTACCAACAGCATCTACGCAAGCCCTCCAAGGCCGGCTATCCATCGACTGGATACGCCCTAACTTCAGCAACAACAAATCATGAAGCGCCAACGCCAGTCCTCTCGCGGCGCCGCTTTGTTAGCGGCCATGCTCATGGTCAGCTTGGTCGCTATGTTGGCTGCTGGAGCAGCATGGCAACAGTGGCGAACGGTCGAGGTCGAGAGTACCGAACGCCAGCACGCTCAAGCGCAATGGCTACTCTTGGGCGCCCTGGACTGGGCCCGCGTCATCTTGCGCGAAGACACGCGCTCTGGTAACCCAGATGCCCCGACGGACCATTTGGCGGAGCCTTGGGCTATTCCTTTACAAGAGGCGCGTTTGTCGACCTTTTTGTCAGCTAATTCCAGCAACTCTGGAGGATCACCGGCTCCAACAAATAGCAGCGCCACCTTCTCTAACTCACCCTCCGATGACGCCTTAGCCCAACAGGTCTACCTATCCGGCCAAATCAGCGACCTGCAAGCCCGCATGAACGTTACCAATCTTCTGCAAGGCAGCCAAATCGACTTGAAATCTTTGCAAGCCTTTGAGCGTCTGTTTGAATCCCTCAATTTGCCAACAGCGCAACTCAACTCCCTTGCCCAAGGTCTGGTAGCCGCCCAGCAGCAAAAAGACGGCGCCCCCCTCATGCCGCAACGCGTATCGCAGCTCACTTGGTTAGGGCTGACTCCTCAGACTTTGGCCAACCTAGCCCCATACATCACGGTGTTGCCCGCGCGCACCCAGATCAACCTCAACACCGCCCCGGCGGTCGTTCTCTACGCAAGCGTAGCAGGCTTGAGCATGTCCGACGCCCAACGCCTGAGCGAACAGCGCGCGCAAAACCCTTGGTCCAGCCTAGACGCTTTCCAAAAAGCTGCCGGCAAGCCGGTAAGTGTGGACGGGACGCACAGCGTCAATTCACGGTTTTTTGAGGTGGTGGGGCGGCTTCGCATGCCTGCCACTAGCCTTTTAGAGCGCTCTGTGGTGCAACGCGACCAAGTCGATGTCAAGGTGCTTTGGCGGGAGAGTGGCTCTCTACAATGATTAGCCCATGCTGATCATCTCGCTTCCCCACCATCCAAAAGACGCCGCTTCCGGTTATGCCCACGTCCATTCAGACGGGCATCAAGTGGTGCGCAACGCTGTTGGGGCGGCTTCTTTGTTGTCTGCCTATTCGGGTGAGGTGGTGGCATTGATTCCCCACTCCCGCGTGTCTTGGCTCAGCGTCCAGTTTCCCCCGGGTAGCCACGGCGCGCGTTTAAGCGCTGTGCTCGCTGGTTTACTTGAAGACCGCGTGCTAGATGACTTGTCGGACTTGCACTGCGTGGTAGACCCAGCATCCGCCAACATACCCCGAACCGGTGGCGTTGCCTTGGTAGCTATCTGCAGCAAAACTTGGCTGCGCGAGGTGCTAACCCCCTTGCAAGCCAATGGTTTGGTGGTGCAGCGTTTGGTGCCTGAGTTCTCGCCTCGCCCACAACCCTTGTTGTGCGTGATGGGATCGCCAGAGCAATCGCAATCGGTGCTGTGCCACAGCCAAGGCGTCACTTTGTTGCCACCGAATGTGGCGCAGTGGAAAGCATTCCCCGCCTATACCGCTTACACCACGCTACCGGCGGCCCAAGCCCCGCTGGTTGCAGAGCCCGCCATGGTTGAGCGGGTCGAACAGTTATTGCAACGCCGCCCAGTCATGCAAAACGCTGCCCAGCGCGCGGTGGTGGCAGCCCAATCCGACTGGGATTTGGCGCAAGGCGAATGGGCACAAGGTTCATCGCAACGTTTTTTACGTTTGGCGCAACATGCTTGGCAAACCTTGCTGCATGCCCCCGCTTGGCGCAGTGTGCGCATCGGATTGGTCGCTCTTTTGGTGTTGCAAGTAGTCGGTCTCAACGCCAAGGCTTGGCGCGAGCAACGCGCATTGGACGAAAAAAAATCGCAACTGAGCCAAATTTTGATCAGTGCCTTTCCTTCGGTGCGCTTGGTCATCGACGCGCCACTGCAAATGCAACGTGAAGTCGACACTTTGCAAAAAAACGCAGGCCGCGTCACCAGCACTGATTTTGAACCCATACTTGCTGCGGCAGCGAGTGCTTTGCCGGAAGGCATAGTGCCAACGCAGTGGCATTTCGCCAACCAAGTGTTGCGCGCGCAAGGCTTGCAGTTGAGTGAGGCTCAAGCCAACGCTGCACAAATCGCCCTCAAAACCAAACACTTGCAATTTCGCCAAGAAGGAAATGATGTCTGGTTGATTCAACCGGAGGCAACGCCATGAGTCGCGCAGCCCCACCATCCGATTGGAAAACCCAAGTTCAGGCTTATGGGCAACAGCTATGGGCGACCTACGGGCAAGCGCGTTGGCAAGGTTTAAGCGCGCGTGAACGTTTGTTGGTCAGCGTGCTTATAGGGTTGTTTGGCGTTTGGCTATTTGTATCGATCGCTATCTCGCCTGCACTAAGAACCCTTAACTCCGCAGAGCGGCAACGCGCAGACGTTGCGCAACAAGTTATGCAAATGCGGGCTCTCCAACAACGCGCGCAAGAATTGCAAAAAACAAAGCCTCTCTCGCGTGATGAATCCATAAGAGGCTTGCAAAGCATCACACCCACTGGCAACCCTGCTCTGCAAATGACGATCCAAGGCGATCGCGTGCTGGTGCAACTCAAAAATTTATCCGCTTCGCAACTGGCTACCTGGTTGACACAAGCCAGAAGCAATGCGCAAGCTTTGCCAGATGAAGTGCATATTTCCCGCTCAACCTCATCTAGCGTGAGTGCTTCATCTGGCATCAATGCAAGTAGCAACTCTACAAATACAACAACTGCATGGGATGGGCAAATAGTTTTGCGCTTGCCGCAACGCCAAGCAAGCAATTCAAATGCAAGCGTTAACGCAAACGCCAACGGAGCGAGGCAATGACGCAAAGCTTCAAATGGTCGATCACAGGCGCCCTCCTCGGCGCCTGCTTTGCCTTGGTTACCCAAGCGCCAGCAAGTTGGTTAGCTAACGCTATTTCAAACGCTAGCCAACACAGGTTTGTTTTGCAAAATGCACAAGGCACTGTGTGGCGAGGCTCTGCTATTGCATTGCTTGCAGATGGCAACCAGGGAATGCGGTTACCTAGTCGCTTGCGCTGGAACTTTTCATCAGGCTTTGACAGAAGCTTGATGCGCCTAGTCATGCGCGCGCAAATAAATAGCGAATGCTGCACCCCTGAGCCATTGCAAATAGCTGTCTCAATGGGCTGGCAAGGAATCCGCATCGACATCGCCAACCAACAATCTCAATGGCCAGCGCATTGGCTAGTCGGATTAGGCTCACCTTGGAACACGGTGCAACCTGAAGGCAGCATGCAATTACGCACCGAAAACCTCATTTGGCAGTCCAACGCAGGTGCCCCAAAAATTCAAGGATTAGCAGAGCTCACGCTCTCACAATTAGCGACGCCTTTATCCACCTTGCGCCCCCTGGGCACTTATCGCCTAAGTGTGCAAGGCGGTGACACAATGGCGGTAACGCTAGCCACCATTGAAGGCGGTCTGCAATTAAGCGGCAATGGCCAATGGGCCAACGGACGCTTGCGATTCAAGGGCGAAGCCCGCGCGCAGCCTGCATTTGAGGCGGCGCTTTCGAACTTACTCAATATCTTGGGCCAAAGAAAAGGCGCCATCTCCATCATGGAATTAGGTTAGACATATGCCATTGAAAAACAGACAAGCTCAACACCCTAGCACGGCATACCGTGCTTATCTTTGCTTACTCACGGCCCCGCTACTGATAGCTGGCTTGTGCTTCACCGCCACACCCAGCCATGCAGCTGGCCCTAGTAAAAAAGATGTATCCGTCGAACCGCTCACCCTCAACTTTGTCAACGCAGAAATTGAATCGGTTGCCCGTACGTTGGCAACCTTATTGCGCCACAACTTAGTCGTCGACCCACGCGTCAAAGGCACGATCAACCTCAGCACCGAAACACCTGTCACGCCTGCGCAAGCATGGCAACAGTTTTTAGCAGTCATTCGATTGCAAGGTTTCGCAGTGGTCGAGGCACAAGGGCTTTACAAAATCTTGCCGGAAGCCGACGCTAAGTTGCAAGGCGGCAGCGTGCAACAAGTCAACCGCTCGGGCTCCAGAGTGGGTGGAGCAAACGCAGACAACAACGACGCTAATTTAGGCAATGGCGGCGGACAAGTCGTCACGCAAATTTTTAGGTTGAACCATGAGCAGGCTAACAATTTGTTACCCGTGTTGCGTCCGCTCATCAGCCCCAACAACACCATCAACGTCAACCCAGGCAATAACTCGCTGGTCATCACCGACTATGCCGACAACTTGCAACGCATGGCGCGCATCATTGCAAGCTTAGATGTATCGAACGCTGGTGAAGTCGAAGTCATCGCCCTCAAAAACGCTATCGCTATCGATTTAGCGCCTTTGGTCTCGCGTTTGATTGAGTCGAACGGCAATACAGGTTTAGCAGCAGGCACTCCAGCCACGCCAGGACAAACCGGCAATGACTACAAAACTACGTTGATAGCGGAGCCACGCAGCAACACCTTGATCTTGCGCGCAGCTAACCCTGCACGCGCAGCTTTGGTCCGCTCATTGATCGACAAGCTAGACCAACCCGGCACACAAAACCCCAGCGGCAATATCCATGTGGTGTATTTAAAAAATGCCGATGCCACCAAGTTGGCTGCCACTTTGCGCGCTGCAGTCACGGGCGAAGTTCGTACACCGACTAACAACGCAACACTCAACAACGCTGCCAACCCGATGGGCACTAACGCTGGTGCAGCTGGTTCGTTAACAAGCAATTTCAATAACGCCAGCACCACAGGCGGACAAATTCAAGCAGACACCGCAACTAACGCGTTGATCATCACTGCACCAGAACCTCAATACCGCCAACTGCGCGCTGTGATCGACATGCTCGACCAACGCCGTGCGCAAGTGATGGTCGAGAGTTTGATTGCCGAGGTCAATGCAGACAAGGCCTTGCAAATGGGTATTCAGTGGCAAGCACCGTTTGGCTCTAATGCAGTAGGTGGTACCAACTTTGGCTCCACCGGAAACATTGCTGGCTTATCGCAAGGCAGTACTGCCGCGGCAACTGCGGGCGTGGGTACAGGCTTGAATATCGGCACGCTGAGAACAGTGAATGGCCGAAATGTCCTTGGCAGTCTGGCTAACTTTTTAGAGACCAATGGCGACGCCAATATTTTGTCAACGCCAACTTTACTCACACTCGATAACGAAGAAGCCAAGATCGTGGTGGGACAAAACGTGCCGTTCATCACGGGTCAGTACACCAGCAACAACACAGCAACTGGCTCGGTCAATCCGTTTCAAACGGTGGAACGAAAAGATGTAGGTTTGACTTTGCGCGTGAAACCACAAATCAGTGAAACCGGCACGGTCAAACTCACCATCTTCCAAGAAGTATCGAGCGTCGATTACACCAAGGCCTCCACGATTGGCTTAATCACCAACAAGCGCAGTATTGAATCGAATGTCTTGGTCGAAGACGGTTCTGTGATTGTGTTGGGTGGTTTGTTGTCTGACACCTTCTCTGGCAACAAAAGCCAAGTGCCAGGTTTAGGCGACATTCCCGGTTTAGGTTGGCTGTTTCGCAACGAGTCGCGCACCCGCTCTAAAGCCAACTTGATGGTGTTCTTGCGCCCTATCGTTGTGCGCGATGCCAGCGCCACCGAAGCATTGAGCAATAACCGTTACCAACAAATGATGGGTGTTCAAAACAGCTCGCAGCCTAGCAGCAGCATCTTGCTCGACACCGGTGGCGCGGCCAAGTTACCCCCCATCAAAGAATCGCCCAAGCCCTCTGGCAAGTGATATGCGCCAATTGCTTCCCTATGCCTTCGCTAAAAGCCATCAACTCTTGTTGGAAGAGGAAGGAGATCTATGCACGCTTTGGCACAGCAATGCTCCTGATGCAGGTGCTTGGAGCGAAGTCAATAGGCGTTATAGCGTTCACGCTTTCGAATACCTTGACAACACCAACTTAGCCAAACGCATCAGCGAGGCGTATGCGCAAGTTGACTCCAACGCGGCTCTTGTGGTGAATGCTGTCGAGAGCGACATTGACATCACCCGCATGATGCAAGAGTTGCCTGCGGTAGAAGATTTACTAGAAGCCGCAGACGATGCTCCCATCATCCGCATGCTCAATGCCTTGCTGACACAAGCTGCGCGCGATGGGGCGAGTGATATCCATATTGAACCTTATGAACGGCATTCCAGTGTGCGATTTCGTGTAGACGGCACGTTGCGCGAAGTGGTGCAACCTAATCGCGCCTTGCATGCGGCATTGATTTCGCGTTTGAAAATCATGGCTGAGCTCGACATTGCAGAAAAACGTTTGCCACAAGACGGTCGTATTTCATTGCGCTTAGGCCAACGCGCTATCGATGTGCGCGTCTCTACTTTGCCTAGTGCGCACGGTGAACGCGCAGTATTGCGTTTGCTGGACAAGTCACAAGGGCGTTTGAGTTTGGAATCGGTGGGCATGAGTGGCGACACACTGCAGCGCTTTGCATCATTAGTCCAACAACCCCACGGCATTATTTTGGTAACAGGGCCTACAGGTTCTGGCAAAACCACCACCTTGTACGCAGCCCTTCAAACTTTGGACGCAACGCGCAGCAACATCATGACGGTGGAGGACCCGATTGAATACGAGTTAGCAGGCGTGGGCCAAACCCAAGTGAATCCGAAAATTGATTTGGATTTCGCAAAAGCCTTGCGGGCCATCTTGCGACAAGACCCCGACGTCATCATGATTGGCGAGATTCGTGATTTTGAAACTGCGCAAATTGCAATTCAAGCTTCACTCACAGGCCATTTGGTGCTTGCTACTTTGCATACGAATGACGCAGCCAGTGCCGTCACGCGTTTGCATGACATGGGCGTAGAACCATTTTTATTAAGCTCTTCTTTACTTGGCGTATTGGCGCAACGCCTATTGCGCAAACGCTGCACCGCATGCGCAGGCAAAGGCTGCGATGTGTGCGGTCAAAGCGGCTACCAAGGCCGCACAGGTATTTTTGAACTACTCACCACCAATGACGAAATCCGCGCGCTAATCCACTCGCAAGCCAGCGAGGCTAAATTGCGTGAAGCGGCATTGCGCAATGGCATGACACTGATGCGAGAGGATGGCGAGCGCTTGGTACGTCTCGGTATTTCCACAGAAGAAGAACTCATTCGCGTTACACGCGACTAATACTTGGCAATTGCTTCTATGCCCGCCTATTCATTTGAAGCACTAGACCCAGAAGGCCAAACACGCCGCGGCGTTTTGGAAGCAGACACTGCACGGCATGCCCGTAGCCAATTGCGTGCGCAAGATTGGGTGCCACTCAAAATAGATCTGCAACAAGCGGCTAAAACAGGACTGCAAACTGTGATTTGGGAATCCAAAGTATTTGGCAACGATGCATTGGCTGTGTGGACACGTCAAGTAGCGGGTCTTGTGGGTGCAGGCTTACCACTAGAGCGCGCATTGAGCACTTTGTCGCAAGAAGCAGAAACGCCTCGGCAACGCGATTTGGTGTCTGCCTTACGCGAAGAAGTCAATGCAGGCGCCACATTTGCCAAAGCCTTGGCGCAACATCCACGCGAATTCTCTGCGATTTATTTAGCAGTCATTGCTGCCGGTGAACAAAGCGGTCATTTAGACAGGGTGCTAGAGAGCTTGGCTGAAGATCTGCAAACACAACAAGCCCTGCGTAACAAACTCTTAGCGGCCACCTTGTACCCAGCGATAGTTAGCGTTGTGGCTTTGTTGATTGTGTTTTTCTTGCTTACCTATGTGGTGCCGCAAGTGGCACAGGTGTTTAGCAGTAACCAACAAGCATTGCCTTGGCTCACCACTTTTATGTTGGGCTTGAGTGCCTTGGTGCAAGCGTTGTGGTTATGGGTGTTGTTACTTTTATTAGTTGGCATTTGGATTTTGCGACTTGCGCTTCGGCAAAGCGATTTTCAACAACGCTTTGATGCGGCATGGTTGCAACTTCCACTCATCGGTCGCTTATCGCTTGGCTACAACGCCGCACGATTTGCCAGCACATTGGCTATGTTGGCAGCAGCGGGCGTACCAATTTTGAAAGCGCTGCAAGCGGCTTCCAATACCCTATCAAATGCTGCGATGCGAAAAGACGCGCAGGAAGCCTTGGCGATGGTGCGCGAAGGTGCGCCCCTGGCCTCTGCACTGGCGCAACACGCACGCTTTCCGCGTTTGTTAGTGATGTTTGCGCGACTGGGTGAGCAAACAGGCACGCTGCCCACTATGTTGCAACGCACTGCACAACAACTCGGCGAAGAAGTACAACGCCGTGCCATGCAATTAGCGACTATTTTGGAGCCCTTGCTCATCGTAGTGATGGGTGCTGTGGTGATGTTGATCGTGCTGGCTGTGATGCTGCCGATCATCCAACTCAACCAATGGGTACGATAGACAACATGGGTGTTTCACTACAAGGTAAATTGGTCGTGGCGATTTCATCGCGCGCATTGTTCGACTTCGAAGAAGAAAACCGTGTCTTCGAACAAAACGACGATCGTGCTTACATGAATTTGCAACTCGAGCGTTTGGACGCACCCGCCAAGCCAGGGGTTGCGTTTTCATTGGTTCAAAAATTATTGGCATTCAATAGCCCAGAAACACAGCGGGTAGAAGTGGTGATCTTGTCACGCAACGACCCGGTGAGTGGCATGCGGGTGTTTCGCTCAGCACAGCACTATGGCTTGCCCATACAACGCGGCAGTTTTACGCGCGGGCAAGCACCGTGGCGCTATTTAAAGCCTTTGCATGCAAATTTGTTTTTGTCGACGCATTTGGCAGATGTGCGTGCTGCATTAGAGGCTGGTGTGCCGGCTGCGCAGGTGTATCCGCATTCTGCACATGCGTCGCTTGCTAACCCCCATGAAGTGCGTATTGCGTTTGATGGTGACGCAGTTTTATTCAGCGACGAAGCGGAACGCGTATTTCAGACTGAAGGATTGAATGCTTTTCAGCAACACGAAAAAGACCATGCCGCGCAACCACTGTCTGCCGGCCCTTTCAAACCTTTGCTTGATGCTTTGCAAGCCTTACAACTTGCTGGCACGCCAAGCATGCGGCTGCGTACTGCCTTAGTCACGGCTCGAAGTGCGCCAGCGCATGAGCGCGCCATTCGCACCTTAATGAACTGGAATATTGAAGTAGACGAAGCCATGTTTTTAGGTGGCTTAGAAAAAGGCGAGTTTCTGCGCGAGTTTGAGCCAGATTTTTTCTTCGATGACCAAACAGGCCATATCGAATCTGCTGCGCGCCATGTGCCTGCTGGACACGTAGTCAGTGGCGTTAGAAATTTATGAGCGAGAAAGATTTATCCACCCAAAAAAGCAATTGGCAAAAAACCCGTCTGCAGTTGGGCAGAGTGTGGGCTTTGTCGCTGCCCTACTTTCAATCTAAAGATAAATGGCGCGCTAGAAGTTTGTTGGCCGCCTGCGTAGGCTTGAACTTGGGCATGGTCTACATGATGGTGCTGTTCAACGACTGGAACCGTGTTTTTTATGACGCATTACAAAACCGTGATGCCGAAGTGTTTTGGCAACAGCTGGGGGTATTCGGAATTTTGGCGACTTGCTACATCGTTGTCGCCGTTTATAAGTTCTACCTCACGCAATTACTAGAGTTAGGTTGGCGCGCATGGATGACGCGTGATTATTTGCAACGCTGGTTTTCGCACCATGTTTTTTACCGTTTAGAACTGCAAGCGCAAAACGGCACAGACAACCCTGACCAACGGATTCAAGAAGATGTGCAGCAGTTCACTGCAGATACCGTGAGCCTCTCTTTAGGCTTGCTTGATGCCTCCGTCACCTTGCTGAGTTTTATTGGAATTTTGTGGATGCTTTCCGGTGGTTTTAGTTTTGAATTGGGTGGTGCGTCTTACAACATTCCAGGCTTTATGGTGTGGATGGCTTTGTTCTATGCACTCAGTGGCAGCTTGCTAGGCCACTGGATTGGCCGCTCGATGGCATCGCTCAATTTCCAACAACAACGATTAGAAGCCGACTTCCGTCACCATTTGATGCGCGTGCGTGAATACAGCGAAGCAATTGCGCTAGACCGTGGTGCTGGCGTTGAACGCGCTTCTTTGCAAACACGCTTTGCAAAGGTAATCGATAACTTCATGCGTTTGTTGCGAGTGCAAAAACGCTACACCTGGTTTAGTTCTGGCTATGGACAGGCGGCAGTGGTGTTTCCTATGCTGGTGGCCTCACCTCGCTATTTCAGTGGCGCAATTCAACTTGGTGAGTTGATGCAGATATCTTCTGCCTTTGGACAAGTGCAAGAGTCACTGAGTTGGTTTATTACCAACTACAGCCGACTGGCTTCTTGGCAAGCGACCACATTGCGTTTGACGAGTTTTCAAGACCAAATGCAAGCGATTGAAGCTACGCGCACAACGCAAACAATTGATGCACAAGAGAATTTGCCTGCAATTGACGCCAACATCCCTCACTTAGGCATACCGGGGTTAAATCAACTCACTACGCCATCACTGACCATCCGTCTTCCTAACGGTGTCGTCTTGCTCGATCGCGTGAGTTTTCAAGTGAAGGCAGGCGATCGTGTTTTGATTCGCGGTCCGTCTGGTTGTGGCAAATCAACGCTATTGCGTGTTTTTGCGGGGATTTGGCCTTATGTGCAGTCGTCTGGCGCTAGCCATGGCATTGACACATTACCGGCGTCAACGCACAACAGTACGCCATCTTCAAACATGCACATTGCATTGCCTGAAGGCGCCGTGTTTATGCCACAACGCCCTTACTTTCCCAAGGGCAAGTTGCGCGATGCGCTCACCTACCCCCAAACGCGTTCGCAACATAGCGACGCAGCACTGCACCAAGCTCTGATAGATGTGCATCTCCCCCACCTCATCGACAAGTTAGATGAAGAAGGTCACTGGACCCAACAACTCTCAGGTGGCGAACAGCAACGTCTCTCCATGACACGTGTATTTCTCAAGCAAGCACGCTGGGTCTTTGCAGATGAAGCCACCAGTGCATTGGACGAGGCTTTGGAGCAAACTATGTATGAAAAACTACTCGCTTTGGTCAGCGTAAATAATGGCGCTTTGGTGTCTGTGGCACATCGTCCTAGCGTGGCCGCGTTTCATAACCAGCAATGGCTATTTGAAGCCGCGCCAGCAGATAGCGCAGCAAAATACGTTGTGACTTTTAGCGCCTCCAGCGCAACCAACCCTTAGCCCGCAAATCGCAAGCGGGGCAGGTTTCGCAACCAAAGCCCCATGCATGGCGATGTTCACGATCGCCCAAATAACAAGTGTGGGTGTGTTCGACGATCAAATCCACCAACTTGTCACCGCCACCGGCATATGCACGCTCGCCCAAGTCATGCGCGAGTTGCCATGTTTGGGCTTTGTCTATCCACATCAGCGGGGTTTCAATCAACAACCGTCTGTCCATGCCTAAGGACAACGCAATTTGCATCGCCTTCATGGTGTCGTCACGGCAATCGGGGTAACCTGAAAAATCTGTTTCACATACGCCAGTGACGATCACATCTAAATTACGGCGATACGCTAGCGACGCAGCCAAAGTTAGAAACAACAAATTGCGCCCAGGCACAAAAGTATTGGGCAAACCCGATTGCTCCATTTGAAACGCCATATCGCGCGTCAAAGAGGTTTCACTCACTTGCCCCAGCACACCTAAGTCGAGCAAGTGGTCTTCGCCTAATTTGTCGGCCCATTGCGGAAATGTTGCGCGTATTTGCGCCAGCACGTCGACGCGTGCAGTGAGTTCTACCAAATGGCGCTGGCGGTAATCAAAAGCCAATGTTTCAACACGTTCATATTGCGACAGTGCATGGGCTAAACAGGTGGTGGAGTCTTGTCCGCCCGAAAACAAAACCAAAGCGTTGCGGTGGATGGCAGCTCTCATGTCTTGGGCTTTTTCTCAGGCCATTGAAAGAACATGGGGTAGCGACGCTCGACCAAGGGGCTGTTAAATCCCCATGCCAAACAGCGACCCAAATGCGGGGGTGGAGTGTTCAAGTCTTTCACTGCAAAAGTGCCTTGAATCGATTGAAACGCTGCTGTCGCCAAATTGAAAAGCAGTTCTCGCAAATGCGTACACCCTTGCTCATTGCCCAAATGCACATCAATCGATTTGCGCCAACCTCTGGCCATACATGCGCCCACCATTTTTTGCATGGGCGCTGCCGCTTGCGGGCATTCGCCATGTGGCACATGGTTCATGGACACCTCGATGGCTTGCACGACTAAATTGGTATCCACCGTCACACGGATATGCATGTCATGGATAGGTTCATTGGGCTGCCACGTATGTTCGCCAGGAATATCGAAGACCATGGGTTTGGTATCGCGCATGTGACCTTCAATATCCCAGAGGCCGTCTTCTCGCTGAAAGCCTTGGTAATTGACGCTTCTGGTGTGCGCAAGTGCGCGAGGTTGTGCAGGTGAGATGGGCACGGTTTACTTTCTAGTCTCTAACCCTTTCATTGTCTGTCATCTTGAAGCACTAAACTCAAGGCCATGCTCTACCAAATATTTTCTCTATTGCTCAACGTGACCGTGAGCTTAGTGGCTGGCACTTGCTTGTTGCGGTTGTATATGCAGTTTCAACGCGTCAGCTTGTCTTTGCAATCGGGCAATCCGTTTGCGCCGTTTATTTTTGCGTTCACCAATTGGTGCGTGTTGCCGCTTAGGCGATTCATTCCCTCTATTGGCAGGCTCGATACGGCAAGTTTGATCGCTGCTTATTTGGTGGTACTTGCCAAATTGTGCGTAATCACCTTGTTGTCACAGGTGGAACCCAATTGGCAGGCCTTGGCTGTTCTAAGTTTGCTAGAACTGGTCCATCTCGCCATGTCTAGCATGGTGTGGCTGGTGATTGCTTATGCGCTTTTGTCTTGGGTAAGGACAGGTTCAGAGGCTGGCTACTTCTTATCGCGTTTGGTGGAGCCTTTATTGCAACCATTGCGCAGCATCTTGCCGCAAATAGGCGGTATTGATCTCTCCCCCTTGGCACTTTTGGTACTGTTACAAATTTTAGAAATTGTCATTAACCACCTCACTGGCATGTTGCTGCTCTAAGGTGGTGGGCCTCTGACCTCTAGGTGACAGTTTTTGGCAGTTTGACAGGGCTAGCAAGGGTTTGCTCGGGTGTATGGGCAGTCTGCTATTCGTAGCATGGCATCAGTTCACCCACAGGAGCATGCACCATGAAACGTAGACACCTGATCACCGCTGCCGCTTTGAGCGCAGCCACTCTTGCAACAACTAGTACTTGGGCGCAAAGCGGGCCTTATCCCAATCGCCCTATCAAAATGATCGTGCCGTATGCGGCAGGTATTTCGCCGGACATCGTGGCACGTTTGATTGGTGACAAATTAGGGCAAGCGCTTGGACAACCGGTCGTCATTGACAACCGTCCTGGTGCGGGCGGCATGATCGGCGCTGAAGCCGCAGCGGCTGTGCCGGGAGATGGTTACAACTTATTCTTCACCGTCAAGGGGCCTATGGCCATCGCGCCGCACATCTACCCTAACGCCAAGTACAACCCGCTGAAAGATTTCAAAGCGGTATCGCAAATTTTGATCGTTCCACACATCCTGACTGCGACTCCTAATGCGCCTTACAACACCATGAAAGAAATGGTGGAGTACGCCAAACGCAACCCTGGCAAGATTGACTATGCCTCTGCAGGCGTTGGTTCGCAACCCCACATTGCGCTGGAAGCTTGGGCAACACGATTGGGCATTTCGTTTAACCATATCCCCTACAAGACCAACCCTGGTCCAGATGTGATGAGCGGTGTGGTGAGTATGTATTTAGAAGCATCGACGACCGCAATTCCTTCCATCAAGGCGGGCAAGATCAAAGCACTAGGTATTTCTGGTGCTGAGCGCATTGCAAGCTTGCCCGATGTACCAACCATGACGGAGTTCTCTCCGACATTGGACGTCAACGGTGTGATTGGTAATTCGTGGCATGGTGTGTTTGCGCCTGCCAACACGCCCGACGATATCGTGAACCGGCTCAATACAGAGATCATCAAGATTGTGAAAATGCCAGACATACAAGAGCGCCTTCGCGGACTAGGACTCACACCCACGGGAACTTCTGCCAGCGTATTGAATACTGGCATGGCTTCCGACTACCAGTACTGGGGACAGTTGATTCGTGATCTCAAAATCAAAGTTGATTGACGCTACTGCTGTCCGTGCGATGCTGCTGTGCATGCATCGCATTCGCCAATTTGAAGAAGCTGCGGGCCAGGCCCTCAAAGACGGGCATGTAAGGGGCTCTGTTCACCAATACAGCGGTGAAGAAGCGATTGCGACTGGTATATGCCATCACTTGCAACAGCACGACTTTGTCTCGAGCTACCACCGTGGTCACGGCCACGCGATTGCCAAAGGTGTATCGCCCGCGCGCATGATGTGCGAGCTCTTTGGCCGTGCGGGTGGTACCAGTGGCGGCAAGGGCGGCTCGATGCATATCGCCGATTTTTCTAAAGGCATGTTGGGCGCCAATGGCGTTGTGCCGGACGGCGTGACGATTGCCGTGGGCGCAGCACACGCTATCAAAATGCAAAAGCGTCCTGAAATAGTGGTCGCATTTTTTGGTGATGGGGCGATGAACCGTGGACCTTTGTTTGAAGCATTCAACTGGGCCAAGTTATTTAATTTACCCGTGCTTTTTGTATGTGAAGACAACGGTTACTCGGTCACACTCAAAACTAAAGATTTCACTGCCGGTCCGCCGTTTATTGAAAGAGCTGGGTCGTTTGGGATACCAACGCAGAGTATCAACGGCAACGATGTAGTGACGGTTGCCAATGCGGCAGGGCCATTGGTTGATGCGATTCGCCAAGGCAGTGGCCCGCAGTTTTTACATGCCACGACCTATCGCTGGTATGGCCATTTGGCACACGATAAAGGTTTGTACCGCGATCCTGCGGAAGTGCTTGCTGCAAGAGAAGACGATTGCATTCGCCATGCAGAAGCTTGGTTGTTGCAACATGGTGCTAACGCACAAGAGTTGACATTGATTGCAAAACAGGCCGATAAGGAAATTCAACTCGCTGTCAAAGATGCATTAGACGCACCATTTCCAGACGCATCCACTGCCTGGCAAGACGTGCAAGACATCGGTAGCCCATCATGGGCGTGATGACTTATTCACAAGCCGGATGCTTGGCGTTGCGTCAAGAAATGGAAGCGAATGACAAAGTCTGGGCTTTGGGTGAAGACGTTGGTCCAGAAGGTGGCGTAGCAGGTCAATATTTAGGACTACAAAAAATTTTTGGCAAAGAGCGCATTGTCGACACCCCCATTTCTGAATCGATGATCATGTCTGCAGCGATTGGTTCTGCTCTGTTGGGAATGCGCCCTGTTGCAGAACTGCGCTACGCAGACTTTGCGCTGTGTGCGGCCGACGAAATCATCAACCAAGCAGCCAAGGTGCGCTATATGCTCGGCGGCCAAGTGCGCGTACCCATGGTGATTCGTCAACCGATTGGCATGCGTTGGGGCATGGCGGCGCAACACTCACAGAGCAACGAAAACTTGTGGGTGGGTACAGCAGGATTGGTGGTGGTGGCTTCAGCCACACCCGCCGACAACCATGGCTTGCTAAAAGCGGCGATTCGTTGTGACGATCCCGTCGTGTTCATGGAGCACAAAGAACTTTGGCTCACCACAGGCGAGGTAGATGAAAGTGCTGGGCCTGTTGAACTTGGCAAGGCTGCTGTTCGTAAAACTGGCAAAGACATTACCTTGCTGAGTTGGTCTAAATCTGCAAACGACTGTTTAAGCGCAGCAGCGTTGCTAACGGAAAAAGGTGTTGATGCTGAAGTGATTGACCTACGAACCCTTTGGCCCTGGGACCGCGATACGGTGTTTGCATCCATTGAAAAAACCAAACGCATCTTGGTCGTGCATGAATCCTCTAAGGTGGGTGGGTTTGGAGGCGAGTTGCTCGCAGAAATTTCAGAAAACTTCTTTGGTAAATTGAAATCGGCTCCCACGCGTCTTGGCTCACCACGCATTCCTGTGCCCTATGCTAAAAACTTGGAAGACCTGTGCAGAGTGGATGCGACAATGATTTGTCAGGCCGCACATAGACTGGTGCAGTCTGGGCAAAAGTTATAAATTCGTTTTCGCATTGCTAAGGAAAAATATGCAAGCCGCTTGGTACTCAAAAAATGGCGAGGCAGCCGATGTATTGGAATTTGGCGAGCAACCCACGCCAGATCCACTCGCTGGCGAAGTTCGCGTCAAGCTGGTCACTTCTGGTGTGAATCCTTCAGATGTGAAGTCACGCAAAGCAAGGCCAGTCACGGACCCTCTCATCATTCCGCATAGCGATGGTGCAGGAGTGATCGACGCAGTGGGTGAAGGTGTTTCTCCAAAACGTATTGGTGAACGCGTATGGGTGTGGAACGCGCAATGGAAACGTGCTCTTGGAACGGCCAGTGAATTTGTATGCTTGCCCCAAGTGCAAGCGGTAACGTTGCCAGAGTTGATCAGTTTTGAAGCGGGAGCGTGTTTCGGTATTCCTGCATTGACTGCGATCGAAGCCGTGCGACTGGCTGGCGATGTCAAGAATAAAACTGTTTTGGTCATTGGTGGCGCATCCGCTGTTGGTCACTACATCACCCAATTAGCAGTGTTAGCTGGTGGCAGAGTGATTGCCACCATCGGCTCTGCTGCCAAAGCAGCCCACGCTAAAGATGCAGGTGCACGCGATGTAGTGAATTACAAAACCGAGCCCGTTGCAGAACGCGTCAAACAACTCACTTATGGAGCGGGAGTGGACGTCATCATCGATATGGACTTATCGACCACTACCCAGCTACTCACGCAAGGCTGCCTAAAGCCTCACGGGCAGTTGGTCTGTTTCGGCTCCAATGTGCCTGGGGATGTGCCCATCAACTTTAGAACCTTGTTGTACGCATCGATTGGTTTGAAGTTTTTCTTGGTCTACGACTTAGCAGAAGATGCGCGCGCCTATGGTTTGCAGCGTTTTGATGCTCTTTTGCATGCCAATAGCCTCAAGCACACGATTGGGGCGACCTTCCCGCTTAAAGACTTGGTCAAAGCCCACCAAATGGTAGAAACGGGTCAAGTTTTAGGAAATGTCGTCGTTCAAATCTAAAAATGTTGAATGTTTACAACAATTTGCATCGCTTTTTTGTTGTAAGGCATTCATAATTGGACATCTTTAACTTGCCGTAAGTGGCCCAAAGGATTCGGATATGGCAGACGACGTCGTGGTTGCAAACAATTTGGTCATCGGCACTGGCGTAACCTTCAAAGGTTCTATTTCTGCCCCAGGCAAAGCTATTGTCAACGGCAATGTCACCGGTGACTTAACCGCAGATGATTTGCTCATCGGCAAAGAAGGCGTTGTCACTGGCGTGGTTCGCGCCCGTGAAATAGATGTTCACGGCGAACTCAACCAAGATATTTCTTGCAAAGACCACATCTTGATCCACAGCACCGGTCGCGTTTCTGGTTCATTGGAATATTCAGAACTTGAAATTCAACGCGGCGGCCAGTTCCGTGGCGATATGAAACAGCGCTGATCAAAGTCGCAAAAACTTCCGCACTATTTGGTAATTTTCCTTATTTGACCAAAGAATAATTAAGCGACGCTTAATTATTTTGTAAGTCACTCTCTCCCAAAAACAACTCCTGTACTGCTCCAATATTCGCGATCGAATAAGGGTGCAGGGACATGCGGAATATAAGTTTAGAGCTTACAAAAGCGCTGTTTGGGGCTTGTGTACTAGCTGGTCACGTATTTGCGTCTGCAAAAGCCGTTTCATTCGGTGAATCACTAACAACCACGCATTGCTTATTTATTGAGCAATTAGAACTTGCTGATCTTGGGGGCAACAAACTACCCGAGTTTGACTGGTTACGTGAAACACTTATTGCGCCTAAGCCTGAAGCATTTGATGGAGCATGCCTGGGTCCAAAAGATATAGATGCTCTTATTTCTCTTGCGCAATGGGTGTTAATTGAAAAAGGTTTTGTTACTACCCGTGTATTGTTTCAAACTAGCACAAAGAAAAATGCTCCGCTTGTATTGACCATAGTCCCTGGTCGTATACGCACTATTCGATTTGAAAATCCAGAAAAAGCAACGACTGACTTACGTTGGGCTTTCCCTATGCAAGCAGGAGACTTGCTCAATGTGAGAGATATTGAGCAGGCACTCGAAAATCTCAAACGTATTCCAACCGCAGATGCGGACATCAAAATAGTTCCATCATCTGATGCAAATACCCAACTTGGCGATAGCGATTTATGGGTGTTGTATCAGACATCTGCCCCATGGAGAGCTTCGATAACTGTAGACGACAGCGGAACTAAAGCGACAGGTAAGTACCAGAGTAGCGTCACGCTTAGCGCAGACAACCCACTGCAGTTGAACGATATGTTTTATGTATCTCATAACAGTGACCTAGGTGGCGGCAATTCTGGTGACAGAGGCACGCATGGCGATACGGTTCACTATTCCATTCCCTTCGGCTACTCCCTTATCAGCGCCACCTTCAACAAGGGGTCGTATTACCAAAGCTTAGCCAGTCAAAACCATTCATATGTGTATCGAGGCATCAGTGAAAACAATGATCTCAAATTCACCCATGTTTTAGCGAGAAACGCCAGTCAGAAATGGAGTTTCACACTGGGCGCATTCCAGCGTAAGACCAGAAACTATATTGACGACACAGAAATTCAAAACCAACAAAGGGTAGAAGGCGGGTGGTACAGCACGCTCAGTCACAAAGCCTTTATTCAAAGTGCCACGCTAGATAGCAATTTGACTTTTAAACGTGGCACACATGCTTTTGGTGCCTTGCTGGCACCCGAAGAATTGTTTGAAGAAGGAACATCGCAGTTCATTTTGCTAGCCAGTGATATGAGCTTGTCTTGGCCATTCCAAATCGATGCACAACGCCTTCGCTACAACAGCACATGGCGACTACAAAGCAACCGGACTCCACTGACGCCTCCCAATCGACTATCGATTGGGGGACGAAATTCGGTACGTGGATTTGATGGTGAATTAGTGTTAACAGGCGATGCCGGTTGGACTTGGCGTAACGACTTGAGTTTTTTATTAAATGCGCTGGATACACCCACGCAAGAGTTCTATCTGGGCATCGACCACGGCGAGGTTGCTGGACAAAGTACTGCATCACTTGTGGGCACCCGACTGGCAGGACTAGCCCTTGGATTTCGCGGCCTAACTGCGGGCCTTAACTACGACATCTTTCTCTCACAGCCCTTGAGCAAACCCGCTCAGTTTGCTACTGCCAGTAGCACGATGGGCTTTAGTGTCACCGCAAACTTTTAATGAAGTTTTCATACAGGAGTATTTATCTTGAAGCATTCCTTTTATCGCTTTCTTTGCAAGAGTATTACGTTTTGCCTGGTTCCTGCAGTAACTAAAGCACAAATAGTGGCTGATCCTAACGTGGCATCTACCCAACGCGCTACGGTGTTGCAAACTGCTAATGCGATACCGCAAGTCAATATACAAACTCCTAGTAGTGCAGGTGTGTCACGTAATTCCTATAGCCAGTTTGATGTGCAACGCAATGGTGCCATTTTGAATAACGCCAGAACTGCAACGCCAACCCAAATTGGTGGCTGGGTTCAAGGTAATCCATGGCTTAGTGCGGGAAGTGCAAAGGTTATTTTGAATGAGGTGAATTCCAGCAACCCAAGCAAATTAAACGGTTATATAGAAGTAGCCGGACCAAGGGCGGAGGTCGTCATTGCCAATCCTGTAGGTATCAGCGTCAATGGCGGTGGTTTTATCAATGCAAGCAAAGCCACTCTGACCACAGGCACTCCCACTTTCAACCTTGGCCAGATTGACAACTACCGGGTCCTTGGTGGGAGCATTGACGTTGGTGGCACAGGTTTAGATCTTAGAACTACTGATTACGCAGCTATTCTGGCAAGAGCAATTCAAATTAACGCAGGCATTTGGGCCAATGACCTTAAAGTCATCACTGGCACAAATGCCATAGGCGCTACATCTTTGTCGACGAATATGACGCCTTCAGTTACCCCCATA
>Ga0304729_1000748_pt1 | contig 22685 bp, 22 predicted proteins | sample C_131016_MF_Meta_FD_190475 | JGI IMG/M metagenome (GOLD analysis project Ga0304729, IMG submission 190475) | Freshwater microbial communities from Lake Croche, Canada to study carbon cycling - C_131016_MF_MetaG (v2) (version 2) | ecosystem: Environmental > Aquatic > Freshwater > Lake | place... | reverse complement strand
GGACCATTAAAAGGTGGGCTAACACCTTACAAGGATCGCTTCGAAGTTTTGAAACTACCCCTAAAAGTCTTTTGATAGGTAGGTTGGGGCTAAATACATCGCCATTGATTACTAAAAAATAATCTTCAGGGCAAAGCAGGGGGAGGGCTTTACGGATGCCTCCAGCGGTTTCTAGCGCAGTGTCCTCAGGTGAGTATTGAATGTTTAAGCCAAATTGACGGCCATCCCCCAGGCTCTCTTCAATTTTCTCTCCAAGCCATGCGTGGTTAATGACAACCTTTTGGATGTCTGACTTGGCAAGACCTTCAAGATGCCATGCTAGTAATGATTTATTTTGAATAGTTAACAAGGGTTTAGGCACCCTATCAGTGAGTGGGCGCATCCGCTCACCTCTACCGGCTGCAAGTAGAAAGCAAGGAAAAGAACTGTTCTTGTTCATTGAGCTTTACCCATCATTCTTTTATTTGGCGGCTTGACTCCAAAATACGCGCCAATGGTTTGAGTTCAATATAGCGATTAGCGGTAGCGATGGCATATTCCAATACCAAGGGGATGTCTTTGAGGTAACCATCTTTACCATCACGATGAAAGAGTCTTGCAAAAATGCCCAGAACTTTAAGGTGGCGCTGTAATCCCATCCATTCAAAATCGCGATAGAACTGACCAAAATCGTCTGGCATTGCTAGCTTCGCTTTACGCCCCGCTTCCCAGAATTTAATGACCCAGTCAATTACCCGGTCTTCAGGCCAAGCTATGTAAGCATCACGCCATAAGGAGGAGACATCGTAAGTAATTGGGCCATAAACTGCATCTTGAAAATCGATCACGCCCGGGTTATTTTTTTCAGTCACCATTAAGTTACGCGAATGGTAATCACGATGAACATAGACCTTAGCTTGCGCTAGGTTATTTGCAAGAATGAATTCAAAAGATTTTTTGAGTTGAGATTGCTGTAGATCACTTAGTTGAATATTGAGATGTTTCTGCAAATACCATTCGGGGAACAAGTTTAGTTCTCTTTGCAGTAGAGCTCGATCATAGTTTGGTAATACATTCGGTTTGCTGGCTAATTGCATTTGTATTAAGGCATGAGTCGCGTCTTTATACAGATGATCTGCAGTTTCACTATTAAGTTCTGCGAGATAGGTTTTAGTACCCAAATCATTTAATAAAAGAAAGCCCTCAGCAATATTTTGTTCGAGTATTTTTGGGACATTTAACCCTGCATCAGAGAGTAATAAATCGACCTGAATAAAAGCATCCAAAGGTTCGTGCTGAGGAGGTGCATCCATCACAATTAAAGTCTCGAAATTAGACTTTTTGGACTCAATGCGGAAATAGCGTCTAAAGCTCGCATCTGCTGAGGCTGGTGCCAAAGTGTCTAGATCTAATTGCCAGCAAGGCTCTAGGGCTTTTAGCCAGCTTCGGAGGTTGTTTAAGCGAGAGTCAGTCATGGTCGATTCGTATAATAAGGCTGGTCTGGATCCATGAGTCATTATCGCCGTCGCGCCGGCCTTTGCGCCCCTCTTTTTTTGGCTATAACCCCGCGCGTAATCATGGGGGTGATATTGCTTCAACTCGCGCACCCGATTCGAGCGCAAGCGCCTGCTCCATTACCCCCCGTTTCCCAAGGCGCCACAAACACTGTTCTTTTGCCTGATCGAGGCAACGTAACGATATTGAAATTAGATGATCAGCTTCGTGTGGGTAAGCCAATTGATGATGGACAAGCACTAACCTTTACATCTAGTGATTCAATCGATGGGGTAGTCGAGCGCGACATGCATTTAAAAGGGCGCGCTCAAATTCGTCGTAATGGCGCAGTTCTGAAGGCTGATGAAATTACATACAACCCAGATACCGATATTGCAGATTTACTTGGTAATGCAGAGCTCTCCAAAGGGAACGTTACATTCAGAGGTCCCAGCGGGCAATTTAAAGTTGATGCACGTGAAGGTGCAATGGAGACGCCGACTTATGAGCTACGAGATAGTCGCGGAAGTGGCAAGGCAAAAAAATTAACTATTGAAGGCCCGGATATTTTTGTCTTTGATAAGGCAACTTACACCACTTGTACTCCAGAGAATATGGATTGGTATTTCACTGTAAGTAATTTAGAAATAGATAACGAGCAAAAAGAAATGGTTGGTACGCATGGCGTCATGCGTTTCTTTGATGTGCCAATTGCCTACATACCTTATTTCACCGCTCCAACTGGCGGGCAGCGTCGCTCTGGTATTTTGGCGCCAGTTGTAGGTTACAACTCGAATAATGGCTTGGATATTACGCAGCCCTATTATGTCAACATCGCCCCTAATCGCGATTTATTATTGCTACCTCGTTATATGAATCGCCGTGGAACAATGTTGGGCGCACAGTATCGTTTCTTAGACACTAAATACTCGGGAACTTTGACGGGAGAGTTTTTACCCTACGACAAGCAGACTGGTACTGATCGGTGGAAGTATGACTGGCAGCAGCGACAAGTATTTAGTGGGGGCGTTGGGCCTGGTGGGGTGCCATTACCTGGGTCATGGTCGGGTTATGCAAACGTTGCTAGGGTTTCAGATAATCTATATCCAACACAGTTTTCACAAAGTATTGCTGGGGCAGTAACCAATCAGTTTCGTCAGGAGGTAGGTACGACTAAGGGGCTGACAGGAAGTTTAAGTAATTGGAATGTCTCAGCCAGAGCAATGACGTTTCAAACACTGCAGCCAGATCCTACGGTCACAGTCCAGGCTCCTTATAACGTACTGCCAAATATTACTGCTGCCTATAATAATCGCTTAACACCAGCTGCTGCGAGCTCTAATGGGAAGTATGTAACCCTACCAAGTGGTCCAGCAACGACATTCTCTACAGACTTCACGCGCTTTGCATATAACATTCAGGGAAACTTAGCCGCTACTGCGCCTGGTGTATATAGTCAAGCTGACAGAACAGTTGTTAAAGGTGCAATGGCCCTTCCACAAGTTACGCCTGGTTATTACATTACACCCAAGGTGAGCTTTCAATCGAATACTTATAACGCTACACCATTTAATAATGTTGGAGCTGCGCCCGTCCAGGGCTTTACCATTCCTACCTTTAGTTTGGACTCTGGACTAGCATTTGAGCGAGAAGCTACAGAGCTCAAGGGATTCTTTGGGCGCGATATGTTGCTTACTATGGAGCCAAGAGCGTTTTATGTTTATACCCCTTATCGAGATCAGGGGCAGACACCAGTGTTTGATACGGCAGATGCGGGCTTTGGCGTTTCACAAATATTTAGTGAAAATACTTTTATTGGTAACGATCGTATTGCCGATAGAAATGCTGCAACGCTGGGTATGACCAGTAGAATGATTGAAGCAAACACAGGTGCTGAGCGCGCCAATGTAACGCTAGCGCAGCAGCAACAATTTTCTGGTCAGAAGGTTGGCTTAAACGGCAACATTGTTAATCCATCGACTTATTCAGATACCTTGGGCTCAGGCTCCATTCGTTTGCTTGGAAACTTCAGTGCTGATATGTTTGGTCAGTACAACACTCAGCTCAACAAGTTTGTACAAACTACAGTAGGTGGTAGTTGGCGCCCCACTCCTGGTAGAAGTCTGAACTTTGGCTATCGCAATGTGTGGTCACCGCCTGTTCAAGCATCATTGCAAAATAACCAGTTATTTACCCCTTCAGCGACTACAACTGATCAGTACAATATTTCTGGTCAATGGCCTCTAAGCCGCGAGATATCGTTATTGGGACGCTGGGGCTATGATGCATTAACAACCAAAACTTTAAATACTCTGGTTGGCCTAGAGTGGACTAGGGATTGCTGGACTTTCCGTGGTGCTTACTCACAAATGCTTAATACCTCCCAATTAACTACCACCCAAGTGCTCTTCCAAATCGAGTTTAGGGGCTTTGCTAGCGCTGGAAGTAATCCAGTTGATATCATGAAGCTAAATGTGCCTGGTTATATGCCGACTTCTAAGCCTATTCCGCCCTCAATATATGAGAACTATCAATGATGCTTTGTAGGAATTTTTTGAAACAGATTTTGACTGTAACCCTCCTATTGGGTGCTTTTTCCTTTGCGGATATTGCCTATTCTCAAGATTCGCCAAAGACTGTTAATGCAGCAGATAACAAAATTCGCAATATTGATGGCGTTGCTGCAGTGGTGAATACAGGTTATGTAACCCGCAAAGAAATTGATGATCGAATTGTAACTCTTGAGAAGCAGGGTATTAAGTTGCCTGATGCTGCTAATTTAAGGAAATTAGTTTTAGATCGCCTAATCATCGAAAAAATCCAATTACAAAATGCCGATCAAGAAGGCATCGTAGTGACTAATAAAGAATTGGATAAGATTATTAGCGATATTGCAGCAAAAAATAAATTGAGTTATGCCGAGTTCAAAGAAAAAGTGATTACCACGGGCGTAACATTTGAGCGTTATAAAGAGACTTTGCGTGATGATATTGTTGTTAGCCGCTATCGAGAGCGCTCAGTAGAGGCTAAAATTAAAATTTCAGATGCAGAGATAGATAATTTTATTGCTGATCGTATGCGTACGACGGCTGGTGGAGGCTCACTACGCTCTGCTCCTCCAGAAAAAGGCGCTCCTGAAGAAATTGATGTAGCCCAGATTTTTGTACCTGTTGATTCTGGAGCAGGCGCTGGCGCTCAGGCTGATGGAAAGAGGCAGGCCGAGATTCTATTGGGCAACGCAAGAGGTGATGTAGATTTTTTACAGCTTGGCGCTGCTGCCGCAAAAGAAAATCCCAAAATTAAGTTTCAAGAATTGGGCTATCGCACTCCTGATCGCTTGCCGCAATTATTTTATGAAGCCATTCGAAATACTGGCGGCGGGCAAGTAGCTAATGCTGTTGTAAAGAGTCCTGCTGGATATCACGTCCTCAAGGTTTTAGATCGTCGCACAATTAGTGCGGCCTCTACACAGCAGCAGGGTACACCACAAGAGCCAGTATCTACTACTCCCCAAAATATTGCCATTACGCAAACGATGTCACGCCATATTTTATTAAAAAACAGGTCGGGTTTGACCGATCAAGATGCTGAGAGACGTTTACAAGGATATCGCGATCAAGTCCGTGCTAAGACTGCTGATTTTGGTGAATTGGCTAAAAAATATTCTGAGGATGGATCAGCTCCAAATGGGGGTAATTTGGGTTGGATGGGCCCTGGAGATTTGGTACCTGAGTTTGAGCAGGCAATGAATCGGCTTCAGATTGGTGAAGTCAGTAATCCAGTTAAATCCCAATTTGGCTGGCATTTGATTCAGGTTTTAGAGCGCCGTGAAGCACAGTTAACAGTTGAAAAGCAACAGGAATTTGCGCGCGCTGCAATTCGTGAAAGAAAATTTGAGCAAGCCTATCAGGATTGGATACGTGAATTACGTGATACAGCAACTATCAAAATCTTGAACGTAGATGATGCAGCCAGCGCAGCGCCCCGTTAAATTAATCATCACCACCGGTGAACCAGCCGGAGTAGGGGCCGAAGTTTCTTTGGCTGCCGCAAAGAATTTTTTGCATGAACAGCCTAATGTGCAGATTACTTTGCTAGGCGATGCCAGTCTATTTAAAGATCCTGCAGTAAAAAATCCTAACGCACTTGATCGCCTAAAGATCGAGTCAATTCCACTATCTTCGAATGTAGTTCCAGGAGTATTAAATCCTGCCAATGCTCAGTATGTCCTTAATCTTCTGGATCGAGCTAGTGATGCTTGTATTCAGGGGGATTTTGATGCAATGGTTACGGCACCTATACAAAAGAGTTTAATTAATAGTGCAGGCATCCCTTTCACTGGACATACAGAGTATTTAGCGCAACGCTGCAATATACAACATGTTGTCATGATGTTATGCGCTCCATTGCCCGATGGTTTTCTAGGGATCAAATCCCACAGAAATTTAAGAGTTGCGCTGGTGAGTACCCATATCCCTTTGAAAGAAGTATCAGCATCTTTAAGTTATGAGCTCTTGCTTGAGACGATCCAGATAGTAAATCAAGATTTGCACACAAAATTTGGTATAGCTAAGCCAGTGATTCGGGTTGCTGGTTTAAATCCGCATGCTGGCGAGTTTGGCTATTTAGGGCAAGAAGAAGTTGACATAATTGCACCCGCAATTGAGACTGCTAAGCAGCAAGGCATACGTGTTTCTGGTCCTTATCCTGGAGATACTATGTTTGATGCTGCTGCACTTGAACATGTCGATGTATTTATAGCGATGTATCACGATCAGGGGTTAGCGCCATTTAAATTTGTCACTTTTGGTGGTGGTGTGAACGTAACTTTAGGCTTGCCAATTATTCGCACCTCAGTAGATCATGGAACTGCCTTAGATATTGCTGGAAAAGGAATTGCTGATTCTGGCAGCATGTTAGAGACTCTACGTTTAGCTTATGAACTCGTTCTTAATAAAAGAAACTGAAGTTAAGTGATACATCAAGCACGGAAACGTTTTGGCCAAAATTTTTTGCAGGATGATGGAATTATTTATTCCATCATTGCTTTAATCAATCCTGGACCAGATATGCACGTGATTGAAATTGGTCCTGGACTTGGCGCTTTGACCATACCCTTACTCAGAAATCTCGATCAACTTGATCTTCTTGAAATTGACCGTGACTTAGTCGCTTATTGGAAGCAGAAAAACCTCAATGGCTTAAAGGTCATCGAAGGTGATGCCTTGCAGTTTAATTTCCTCGAGTGGGCTCAGAATCGTTCTAATAAGAAAGGATTCTGCAAGGTGGTAGGTAATTTGCCTTACAACATTTCTTCGCCATTATTGTTCCATCTTGTTTCAGCTGCCGCATATATTGATGAGCAGATATTTATGTTGCAAGCTGAAGTTGTTGAGAGAATAGTAGCAAAGGCAGGAAGCTCTGATTTCAGCAGACTATCTGTAATGCTCCAAGCTCGCTACGAGATGGAGCTTGTTCTAGAGGTACCCCCCGAGGCCTTTGAACCAAAGCCAAAAGTGAACTCTGCGGTAGTGCGTATGATTCCACGCAAAGATTTTAGCTTGAGTAATGCTCAGTGGCGCTGCCTAGAGCAGGTTGTTGCAGCAGCCTTCTCTCAAAGAAGAAAAATGCTGCGTACCAATTTACAAGTATTTGCAGAGAGATTGAGTCTGACCGAGTTTGAATTAAAAGCTAGGGCGCAGGATATTACAGTAGAGCGCTATATTGAATGGGCTAAAGCTTTAGCCTCTTAAGTGTTCTCGCTGATAAGCGCCTGGATCAATCATCCGCATTTCAGATTCGATCCACCCCTCAACTTCTTTTTGTAAGTCTTCGCCTGATTTGCCATCAGAAGCAATGGCTGGGCCAATAGAAAAGATCACTGTGCCAGGTTGCTTTAAAAAGCTATTCTTAGGCCAGAAATTACCCGCGTTATGCGCAATGGGAATCACTAGTGCGCCTGTAGCACTAGCGAGGCGTGCACCACCTTTGCGATAAGGTTTGGTTGAGCCCCTGGGAGTCCTGGTGCCTTCTGGAAATAGCATGATCCACTTACCTTCGCTTAGGCGTTTGCGACCTTGGCTGGCAACTGAGAGCGCCGCTGTTTGTTTATTGGCGCGATTAATGTGAATCATCTTGAGTAAAGCTAAAGCCCAGCCGAAAAAGGGAATCCAAAGCAACTCCCGTTTAAAGACAAAGCAAAGTTGTTTTGGGAGAAGGGCAATATACGCAATTGTTTCATAAGCAGACTGATGCTTGCTTAGAATAATGACGGGTTGATCGAGTACTGCATGCATATGCTCCATGCCACGAATATCATAGTGGATGTTACAGAGATGCCATAAGAGCCAAATGACGACTTTGTTCCAAAAGCCGATGAAGCTATAGCGGTTTTCTGGACTCAGAAAAGGAAATGCCAGCATGCATAACACTGACCAAATCGGCGTAAAGATCAAAAGAAATAAAGCAAAGAGAGTGGAGCGTACATAGACCATTTTTCTCTAAACCTTACTTTCTAGGAGTGCGTTTGCAAACGCCATGAGATCAGCATGAATCTGCGTACATTCTGGCAGATTGCCTTGATCTAAAGTCTTTTGACCTTTACCAGTAAGAACTAGGTGTGGTGAAGCTCCTAGGGCGATACCAGCCTGTAGATCACGTAAGGAATCACCAACAATGGGAACTCCTAAAAGGGGCTGGGAACTATCCATTTTTTTATAGCGCAAGGCAATCTCTTTGATGAGACCAGGTGCAGGCTTACGACAGTCGCAGCCATGAGAATCTACATGGGGACAAAAAAAGATACTATCAATATGACCGCCCAAGGGCTGCAAAAGTTTATCCATCTTGCTGTGCATAGCATGCAAATCATTAATCGAAAAATAACCTCTGGATAAACCAGATTGGTTGGTGGCGATAGCTATTTGATAGCCTGCTTGATTTAGTAGCGCTATTGCTTCTAAGCTACCCGGTAGCGGAACCCATTCATCAACAGATTTCACATAATCATCACGATCTTCATTGATCACGCCATCGCGATCAAGGATGATGAGTTTGGAAGAGCTGATGCTCATGCTAATTTGCCGAGATCGGCAACAAGATTCATTTTCTGGTGAAGTTGTTGCAGGAGAGCCAGGCGGTTATCGCGTAACTCAGGATTGGGATCCATCACCATCACATCAGCAAAGAATTGGTCAATTGGGATGCTTAAGGCAACTAGCGCTCTTAGGAGCTCAACAAATTGACGTTTTTCATAAGCAGCATTGAGGGCAGGAGTAATGCTCTCTAAAGCTTTATAAAGAGATGCTTCTGCAGGAATTTGCAATAACTTACTAGAGCATTTCACTGGAATAGCGGTCGTTGTTTTCTTTAAGATATTACTAATCCGTTTATTTGCGGCAGCAAGTTGAGCTGCTTCAGGCAGAGCATTAAATTCACGCAGGGCCGCTAAACGTTGGATCAAATCATTAATTTGTGTTGGCTCTTGACTGAGTACGGCATCAATTTCGGCGCTAGAGAATGGCTTTCCAGCAACCGATTGATCACGTAAGTATGCACGTAAGCGATCGATGATGAATTCATAAATTGCAGCAGGATTTGCTTTTTCTTGGACATCTTTTTGTGAAAACTGTGTACGAGTTAATTCAATTAACTCAGGCAAGTTTAAAGAGAGATTCTTTTCCAAGAGTAGACGGCAAATACCTAAAGCATGACGACGTAATGCATAGGGATCTTTATCACCTGTTGGCGCAAGTCCAACGCCCCAAATCCCAACTAGGGTTTCTAGTTTATCGGCAATGGCCAGAATTGTGCCAGTCTGTGTTTGTGGCAATTCATCGCCTGCAAAGCGGGGCATATAGTGCTCACTGCAAGCGCTAGCTACTTCAGGATTTTCACCATCATGCTTGGCATAGTAACTTCCCATAATGCCTTGCAGTTCAGGGAACTCACCAACCATATCAGTTAGTAAATCGGTCTTGGCAATTTCTGCTGCACGACTGGCTAGCTTTTCATCAGCATTAAGCTTTTTCGCAATACTAACAGCAAGACCTTGAACCCGTTTGGTGCGCTCTAGTTGACTGCCTAATTGATTGTGATAAACCACTTTTCCAAGATCCGCAACACGAGAGGCCAAAGAATGTTTTTGATCTTGTTGGAAGAAGAAACGCGCATCCGCAAGACGTGGGCGGATAACACGTTCATTACCAGAAATAATGGAGTCTGGTTTAGTGGTTGCAATATTAGAAACAATTAAAAAGCGATTGCGTAATTTTCCTTGCTGATCAGTTAATGCAAAGTACTTTTGATTGGTTTGCATCGTCAAAATTAAACATTCTTGTGGTACTTCTAAGAATTCTTGGTCAAAGTGACATTCATAAATTGCTGGCCATTCAACCAGAGCAGTCACCTCATCCAATAAGCTATCTGGCATCAAGACCAGGTCATTGCCAGCTGCTTTTAAGAGGGCTGCCTCGATTTGAGTTCTACGCTGATTAAAGCTGGGGATCACTTTTGCTTTGGTTTGCAGATCATTTTCATATTGGTCTGCAGTGGCTATGGTCAGATTACCGGGCGCTAGGAAGCGGTGCCCTTCAGTCTGATTGCCAGCATGAATACCTAAACTACTGATATTGAGAGTTCGATTACCATGCAAGGCGACGATGTGGTGGGCTGGTCGTGCAAATTGAACATCTGCTAATTGACCATCTTTTTGTAGCACTTGATAGTGCATCATTTTGGCGATTGGTAATTTATTGAGTGTTTGCTCAAGCGCTATTTGTGCAGTTTTATCTAGTGCTGCGCCTTTGGCAATCACATTAAGGTAGAGCGCTTCATTTTTACCTTCACCTGATTTTTCAAGGGAGGCGATATCAATCTCACCATAACCAAGCGCACCTAATTTTTTCAGTAATGGTGGCGTGGCTTTACCAGTAGCATCAAAGGCAATGCTAGTTGGCAATAGTTTTTCACGAACAGGATGGTCAGGTGCGTGATTCAGAACATGGCTTACTTGAACTGCAAGGCGACGGGGTGTGGCAAAGCTAGTTACGGTTGATGAGTCGCCTGCTAAACCAGCAGACTTTAGAGCAGAAAAGATGCTTTCACTAAAAGCATCACCTAGGCGACGCAGTGATTTGGGCGGCAATTCTTCGGTGAAAACCTCAATTAATAAAGTGGCAGACTGTACAGGTAAATTGGCTATGCTCATAAATGGATTACTTAGATCTTGATACCTAAGACTTAATTTGGCGTTGACACATTGGGAAGCCTAGCTTTTCACGAGACTCAAAATAAGCTTGAGCTACTGAGCGAGAAAGGTTACGAATGCGGCCAATGTAGGCTGCACGTTCGGTTACTGAAATAGCGCCCCGTGCATCAAGGAGGTTAAACGTATGTGCTGCCTTTAGCACCATCTCATAAGCTGGCAGAGCAAGCGGCACCTCCATCAAGCGTTTTGCTTCACTCTCGTAATTTGTAAAGTTTGCAAATAGAAATTCAGTATTTGAGTGTTCAAAGTTATAGCAAGATTGCTCAACTTCGTTTTGGTGATACACATCACCATAAGAAATGCCATCCGTCCAAACAAGGTCATAAACATTTGAGCAATTTTGGATGTACATTGCCAAGCGCTCAATGCCGTAAGTAATTTCTCCAAGCACAGGCTTGCAATCTAAGCCCCCCACTTGTTGAAAATATGTGAACTGAGTCACTTCCATGCCGTTTAACCAAACTTCCCAGCCCAGACCCCAAGCACCTAAGGTTGGATTCTCCCAGTCGTCCTCTACAAAACGCACATCATTCTCTTTAAGATCAAGACCTAATGCAGCAAGTGATCCAAGATAGAGCTCAAGAATATTTTCTGGAGCTGGCTTTAGAACCACTTGATATTGGTAGTAGTGTTGCAGGCGATTTGGGTTTTCACCATAGCGTCCATCTTTAGGTCGACGAGATGGTTGGACATAAGCTGCCTTCCAAGGTTCTGGACCAATAGCGCGTAGGAAGGTCGCAGTATGGGATGTACCCGCACCAACCTCGAGGTCGATGGGCTGCAATAGGGCACAACCTTGTTGGCCCCAATAATCTTGAAGTTTGAGAATGATTTGCTGAAAAGTAAGCATGATTAACCTGGCTAAGCCATTGATTTTACATGGCTAGAAGGCGATGCAGTCAAAAATGACTAAAAACGTCTATGACGAATCAGGCCCCAGATTAGCAGGAGGCAAGAAATGCACAAAATTGGCAAATTACCCCAAATGACATAGGGCGTTTTGCCTGCGTAAGGCTGGACTTGAGCGCTTAAGCTTGCTTGGGTAAATTGGGGAAGGGCTGCAAGAATCTTGCCATCGGCACCCAAGACTGCGGTAATGCCAGTGTTAGTAGCACGCAGGGCCGGCAGACCCGTTTCGAGTGAGCGCATTTGAGATAGGCGCAATTGTTGTGTGGGCGCTTGTGATTGCCCAAACCAGGCAAGGTTAGTCATATTAATCAGCAAGTTAACAGGTACTTCACTGTTCTGAATGCGAGAAGCTAACTCACCACCAAATACGTCCTCATAACAAATTGTTATAGCAGCATGAATTGCAGGTTGATCTTTACGCGCAATATTAAAAGGCTCTTGCTTAAGACTTCCTCTCGCAAAGTCACTCATGGGGACATTAAAAGCTTGGGTAAACCATTGAAAGCCAAGCGGAATAAATTCACCAAATGGTACCAAGTGAGATTTGTCGTATTGGTATACGGGAGTATTTGGGGATAAGCCAGTTGCTCGGTTTGTATATTGCAGACCTTTATCGCTAGCAACTTCACCAACTAAGCCTAAGAGAAGATTGCTCGAGCTGGTATTTGAAAAATCTTGCAAGTAATTGATGAGGCCAGCTGGAAGATTATTTTGTGGCCACGGAAATGCAGTTTCAGGAATGATGACAAGATCAGCTGCCTCTCTCTTAATTTCACTAGCGTAAAAATCAATTTGTCTATTGGTAGCTAGCGGATTGAATTTGAGGCTTTGCTCAAAATTTCCCTGTATGAGGCGAATACTAAGAGGCTCTCCAAAAGGCTTGGTAAAAGAAGTTAACCCTGCCAACTGCGCAATCGTAATAACGGCTGCAATACTCATCAAGCTGATTTTGAAGCGCTTTTTGAGTTGAAAAATTTCCCAAGAGACCCAGATCACTAAAAAAGTGCAGGCAGGTCCACCAAGGAATGGCGCTATGGAGGCAAAGGGTCCGTTGACTTGTGTCTCGGCAAAACCCATCCATGGGAATCCCGTGAACAATTCTCCACGCAGATATTCAGCAAGCACCCAGCTTGAAGCTAAAAGTAGACCTGATATATAAGAATTGCGAAAAATTCGAATTGACAAACACGCGATAGAGAAATAGAAAGCAACATACGTTGATAGCAAAATAACTGCCATGCAGGAGAGCACTGCATTCATGCCGCCTACATCATGCAGGCTGATATAGAGCCACCAAAGACCTGCAACAAAGTAGCCCATTCCAAATGTTAGGCAGGAGCAAAAATATTGCTTTAGTGAGCAATCTTTTAGTAGGCTAAGTCGCCACCAAATAATGCTGAGTAAGGGGATCTGAACCCAGCCACCGTAAGGAAGCTCAGCTGCTAAGGCAATTGCGATGCCTAAAACAAATAGCGTGATAAGCGATAAGGCATTTATGCTTCGATGGGTCTTACCAGAATGCAGATCAAGCAAGGTAATTCTCAATCCACGGTTTTTGGTATTTGACGTGCCAGCAAAATGTGAACTTGCCTTGGGTCAGCACGTAGCACTTCAAACTCAATACCATCCATTGCAATCAGCTCACCAATTTTTGGCACACGACCGAGGTACTGGACCACAAGGCCAGCTACAGTTTCAATATCTTCCACTACAAATTGAGTGCCGAGCGCTTCATTCAGCTGCTCGAGTTCGGTAATCCCTTTTACTCGGATATCGCCGTTATCTAGAGAGATGATGTTGTCAGCCTCTTCATCAATATCATGCTCATCCTCAATATCACCGACGATTTGTTCAAGCACATCTTCGATAGTAATGATGCCAGCTATGCCACTATATTCATCGACTACAACGGCTAAGTGATTGCGGTTATCTTTGAAGTCACGCAAGAGAACACTTAAGCGCTTTGATTCAGGAATGAAGACTGCTGGACGGAGCCAGTCACGCACTTGGAAATCTTTTTCTGTTACGTGCCGAAGTAGATCTTTAGCCAGCAGTATGCCAATCACGTTATCACGACTGCCCTCAAATACTGGAAATCGGGAGTGTGCCGCTTCAATGACGGCTTTAATCAAATCATCAAGAGGTAAATTAATATCGATCCAATCGATTTGAGCTCGCGGTACTAAGATATCTCGAGCACATAGTTGCCCAACCTGAAATACACCCTCAATCATGGAGAGTGCATCAGCATCAATGAGGCCCTCAGTTTGCGCTTCACGCAGTGTGGCAATTAATTCTTGGCGGCGCTCGCTGGGTTTAGTTGGCAGTGGCGTTAAAAAATCCGCCAAGCGATTTAAAAGGGATTTATTGGGGTCGGGCATGTAGCAAGAATAGCGTAGAAATAAGTTAAATCAACGAATACGCATCAGATGATGAATTACTGGTCTAGATAAGGGTTTGTAAAGCCTAGTTGATGCAAGATTTTGAGCTCTAGCGCTTCCATTTTCTCTGCATCCTTTTTCGTCTCATGATCATAAGCTTGAGCATGGAGGCAGCCGTGCACAATTAAGTGCGCTAAATGCGCTTTCAAGGACTTACTTTGTTCTTTTGCCTCTTTTTGAATAACAGGTAGGCAAAAAATAATATCTGCGGCTAAAGTATTTTTAGAAAGCTCGTATGGGAATGTTAAAACATTGGTGGCGTAATCTTTTTTGCGAAAAGCAAAGTTGAGTTTCTTGCCCTCTGTAGCGTTCACAAAGCGCAGCGTTAATAAGCCCCCATAGCCTGTTGTAGCCCTCACCCATTTTTTGATTAAAGTAGCAGAGGCTGCCTTAGATACAGCAACCTCAATCGCTAGACTTGCGTACTGAATATCAATGGTGAGTTTAGTGGGCATGAACTTCGACTAGCTCGCCTCTTAAGGTGTAATTGAGTACTTCAGTAATGCGAATATCAACCATCTGCCCAATCAGTGATTCAATTTCTTGATCCGGTGCTCTGAAATGCACAACGCGATTATTTTGCGCACGACCTTGCAGATTAATACCATCTTTAGCTAAGCCTTCAATCAAGACCCTCTCAGTATTGCCTAGCATTTTTTGGCTAATCTGATTGGCCTGTCCCTCAACAAGACTTAAGAGTGTTTGCAAGCGCTTTAGTTTGGTTTCGTATGTCGTGTCATCACTCAGGTTGGCTGCAGGCGTACCTGGTCGCGGACTAAAAATGAAGCAGAAGCTGTTATCAAACTCAAGCTCTCGAACCATCTTCAAGAGTTTTTCAAAATCGGCTTCAGTCTCACCTGGAAAGCCCACAATGAAATCGCTTGATAAGCTTAAATCGGGTCGTACGGCTCGCATCTTGCGAATAATGCTTTTGTATTCCAGCGCGGTATAGCCCCGTTTCATGGCAGATAGTACGGAGTCAGAGCCATGTTGAACAGGTAGATGTAAGTGACTTACCAGCTTAGGAACTTTGGCATATACATCGATGAGACGCTGGGTAAATTCTTTAGGGTGGCTTGTAGTAAAGCGAATACGCTCGACCCCAGGAATATCGGCAATGTACTCAATCAGCAAAGCAAAGTCGGCAATTTCTTCAGTACCGCCCATTTTCCCAAGGTAAGCATTGACGTTTTGACCAAGCAAGACAATCTCTTTCACGCCTTTGCTAGCAAGTCCTGCAACCTCAGTAAGAACATCATCAAATGGTCTAGATACTTCTTCACCTCGTGTATAGGGAACCACACAATAGCTACAGTATTTGGAACAGCCTTCCATAATGGATACGTAGGCAGACCCGCGAGTTTGGCGGGATGCCGGAAGATGATCAAACTTTTCAATTTCAGGAAAAGAGATATCTACTTGAGGGATGCCGGTCTTGCGACGTTGTGCAATTAGGTCTGATAAGCGGTGCAATGTTTGCGGTCCGAACACAACATCAACATAAGGTGCTCGACTCACAATCTGCTGACCCTCTTGGCTTGCTACGCAACCACCGACACCGATTAATAAATTGGGTTTAGTTTTCTTGAGTTCACGTAAGCGCCCTAGATCAGAGAAAACCTTGTCTTCTGCTTTTTCTCGAATAGAACAAGTATTGAGAAGAACGACATCTGCGTCTTCAGGTGTGTCAGTCATCACCATGCCTTCATTGGCATGGAGAAGGTCTGCCATTTTTCCCGAGTCATACTCGTTCATTTGACAGCCAAAGGTTTTGATATAAAGCTTTTTCATATGCCGTTCTCAGGTTTATAACTGGGGGCGAAGCTCAGATTTTACTGTTTATATGAGTCGATAGGCCAGAATTGCTACGATTGTGGGCGGAAGCGCCGCCACCAGTAGATAGAGCGCTGATACGGCTCCGTTCGGAAAGTGATGACGCAAGATGGCAACCCCCGCTGGGTTGGGTGCATTAGCGATGACAGTTAATCCGCCGCCAGCAACCGCTCCACCGACTAAGGCTAACTTGAACTCCAAGGAAGTATCTGTAACCAAAGATCCTAAATAAGTCAGAGCTGCGTTATCGGTAATAGCCGTAAGTGTAAGGGCACCATAAAAGATTTCTATAGGGCTCATTCTTTGGAGAATGGGCTGTAACCACCAGCCTTGTAGTGAGCCTAGCACTACTAAACCGGCCAAGAAGAAGCCAACCAATAAAGCTTCTTTCAGAATCAGTGGACTTTGATATTTTGGGTAAGCAGTTGTGTAACCAATAAAAAATAGCAGTATCCACATGAAGATCACGGGGTCATGTGCGAATACGACAACACCAAGTAAAAATATGAGATGCACAAAGACGACAGCAGGAGGAATTTTTGCTTGTTCAGCTCCTGGAGTTGGCTCAATCAGTTGACGATGGAAGAGCAATGTCGCCCCAAGCGCATTAATAAAAATTGCAATGCAAGATTCAATCCCGAAGTTAGCAAACATGAATGCTGAACTCCAATCCCAGGTTGAAGCAACCATCAGTACTGGCGGTGCTGCAAAGTTGGTTAAGGTACCGCCAATTGAAATATTGACGAAGAGTACACCCAGCGTTCCAAATAGCAAGCCTGTTGAACACTGGTATCGATAAACTAAGTCGCGTAATAAAAAAGCAGCCAAAGTCATGGCAGCAGCCTCGGTAATGAGTGAGCCTAGTAATGGCGTGATTGCTAGTGTCAAGAAATATAGGCTTGGGGCACTTCTAATACGCAGAACAAATTGCAAACCTTTTGCAAGGATGTGCAAAATTTCAGTAGAGACAAACAGAATGGGCTTGCTGCCCGCCACAATCATGACGGCAAATACAAATAAAGGCTCTGTGAAGTTGCGCTTTTCCAAAAAAACTCTTGCAGTATTTAAATCATCAATAAAGCACATGAAAATGATCAGAATTGCAGCCCAGAAGCCAAAAACAACTTCGACCTCACCCAGTAAGTGCCAAAGGCCAGCATGGGCCTTAGAATTTTTAGCCAGTCCTTCAAAGTAACCAGTACAAAAAGTATGTAAAACTGCAATGGCAAAGATAATGCTGGCGCCAAGTTCTGTAGGGGTAAAGTTCATAGCAGAATGGTAGCAGGTGATTCATTACCTCAAGATATTGTCACTTTGGGAGATTTTGGTGAAATTAAAGATTGGCTATGAAGAGCTCATTGCAAGCGCAATGGCCCAAATTGAAACGGTTCCACTAGAAAAAGCACAAGACTTGCTAGATGATCCCGATACCCTTTTTGTTGATATTCGGGATGTTCGAGAATTAGAGCGTGAAGGCATGATTCCAAATGCGATGCATGCTCCAAGAGGGATGTTGGAGTTCTGGGTAGACCCAGATAGCCCCTATTACAAACCAATTTTTGGCGAAGGCAAACGTTTGGTTTTGTATTGCGCCTCTGCGTGGCGCTCTGCCTTGGCAACTGAGACTTTGCAAAAAATGGGAGTGCCCAAGGTTTCTCATCTGGAAGGTGGGTTTAGTGCCTGGAAAAAAGCTCAGCTACCCACAGTCGATAAAGCGAGTAAACCCCATTCAGCATAAATCTGCGATCAAGCAATAATCAACATTATTTAATTCAATTGAGGTCAGCATGAGAAAAGTAGAGTCGCAGTTTGGCGAAGGCCCACTCCAACAAAAATTATCTGCAGGAGATTTATATTTTTTATCTGATGCAGAGTTGAGTAAGGGTGGTGGCGGAACTGGACCCAGTCCACACGAATATTTAGGCGCTGCCTTGGCAGCTTGTACCAGCATGACCTTAAAAATGTACGCTAGCCGCAAAGAAATGAATCTAGAGAATGCTATCGTGACTGTTGATATTGAGCGTGTAGATGATATTGAGAAATTTATGCGCGATATTCAGTTGATTGGTAATTTAAATGCAGAAGAAAAAGAGCGTTTGATGGAGATTGCCAATAAGTGCCCTATTCATAGAGCTTTAGCGGGGCAAATCCAAATAAAAACCCAGCTTGTAAATTAATACAAGCTGGGTTATCTACTACGGCAGGGCAAGTTTTAGTTTGGTGCTTTAGCTGGCTGATTGGTTTTGCCTGCGTTGTAACCGGAGTTATATTGGGATGCTTGCTCTTTCTTATAAGCATCGTATACATAACCAGAGGCTGCGCCAACAGCTGCGCCACCAACTGCACCCCAAAGAGGATTGCCGTGGAAAATGGCTGTACCGACTGCACCAGCAGCTGCACCAATGCCTGCGCCTGAAACAGTGCGTTGTTCTGTATTGCTCATATTTGAGCAAGCCGTGATAGCAAAGGTTGCTGCCGTAATCGCGATAATTTTTTTCATATCAACTGATCCTTTAAATATATTTTGAGTTTGCTAAGTTCTGTGAATTATTTTCTGGCGCAAGGAAAGCTTGCAGCCATGAAGCCTAAGAACACACCTGCAGCTGGCTTATCAGCTACTTGTTGATTCGATTGTGCAAACTTTACAAAATCACCAATCACTTCATCGCGAGCTGGAGCGGGTTGTTTCACACAAATAAAGGGTTTGGCGCGCTGAGGGTGGCGAGTAGCTAAATAGGTTTCATAAATAGCAGTAGTGAAGCCGATACAAAAACTACGGGATTCAGGGCTGGCGGGGAGTTTGCAAACGTTTGCCAATTCTTGGGTACTCAGCACTTTGATGGTTTCTTGGGCTTGAGCTAGACCAGAAAATGCTGCCAAAGCGGCTAAAACAATAAGGACTTTCTTCATGGGTTCCCCCTAAGGTGTATGAAAATTGATCATAAACCATATATCAGGCTATTTATTGCACTAAATAGGTGCAGTACGCCCTTATTTAGGATTATTTTTTCCCCATAATGATGCACAAAACAAGAAGGGGAATTTCATGGAAATCTTGAAAACAGGTAGCGACACTTTATTTATTTTGCTCGGCGCCATCATGGTTCTTGCAATGCATGCCGGATTTGCATTCCTAGAATTAGGCACTGTTCGTAAGAAGAATCAAGTCAATGCCTTGGTCAAAATCTTGGTGGACTTTGCAGTTTCAACCATTGCGTATTTCTTCATTGGATACAGCATTGCTTATGGTGTGAGCTTTTTCTCTGGTGCAGAAATACTGGCCGAGAAAAACGGTTATGAGTTAGTCAAATTTTTCTTTTTGCTTACTTTTGCTGCTGCTATTCCTGCGATTGTTTCTGGCGGAATTGCGGAGCGCGCTAAATTTAATCCACAGTTGATCGCCACATTTATGTTGGTGGGTTTTGTTTACCCCTTCTTTGAAGGCATTGCATGGAATCAGCACTATGGAATTCAGGCGTGGATCAAAGGTTTGACTGGCGAAGAGTTTCATGACTTTGCTGGCTCAATAGTAGTTCATGCAGTAGGTGGTTGGATTGCTTTGCCAGCAGTCATTCTCTTAGGGGCTCGTCGTGGGCGTTACACCAAGGAGGGTCAAATTTCTGCGCATCCACCCTCAAGTATTCCATTCTTAGCTTTAGGTGCGTGGATTCTGGCAGTAGGTTGGTTTGGTTTTAATGTGATGAGTGCACAGACGATCGATAAGATCAGTGGCTTAGTTGCTATGAATTCATTAATGGCCATGGCCGGCGGCACATTAGCTGCTTGGGTTGTTGGCCGCAATGATCCAGGTTTTGTATATAACGGCCCTCTTGCAGGTTTGGTTGCTGTTTGTGCAGGATCTGATTTAATGCATCCGCTTGGCGCATTGCTTGTTGGCTTAGTTGCAGGTGCATTGTTTGTTTATATGTTTACCTTGGTACAAAACCGTTGGAAGATTGATGATGTTCTAGGTGTTTGGCCTTTACATGGCCTATGCGGACTGTGGGGCGGGTTGGCTGCCGGTATTTTTGGAACGAAAGCGTTAGGCGGTATTGGTGGCGTCACCTTTACAGGCCAGCTGATTGGTAGCGCACTGGGTGTGGGCATTGCCTTAATTGGTGGATTTTTGGTCTACGGAGCACTGAAGGCAGTGCTCGGTATTCGGATGTCTCAAGAGGAGGAATATGAAGGTGCTGACTTAAGTGTGCACCGCATTTCTTCCACTCCAGATCGCGAGCCCAATTGGTAGTTTGACAGTCCTTATGGATAGCCTGTTTCATACCTATAATGAGCTATGGCTATATTTGAACTAGACGGAAATGCCCCTCAGTTATCTGAGGGTGCTTGGGTTGCTGATAGCGCTGAGGTGATCGGTAAAGTAGAGCTTCATAAAAATGTGAGCATCTGGCCTAAAGTCGTTATTCGTGGTGATAACGATCTCATTCAAATCGGTGAAGGCAGTAATGTGCAAGATGCATCGGTTTTGCATACTGATCCTGGTTACCCGCTCATCATTGGCAAGAACGCTACAGTGGGGCATCAAGTGATGCTTCATGGTTGCTCTATTGGGGATGGAAGCCTGATTGGTATCGGTGCCGTGATTTTGAACGGCGCAAAGATTGGTAATAACTGTTTGGTTGGTGCTGGAGCTCTAGTGACTGAGGGCAAAGAGTTCCCGGATGGCTCAATGATTATTGGGTCACCCGCTAAGGCAGTTAAGACCCTAAGTCCGGAGCAGATTGCTGGTATTGAGGATATTGCTGGACGTTATATTAAGAATGCACAGCGTTACATCAAGACACTTAAAAAGATTGCCTAAGTTTTTAATTACTCAACACTAAGTTTTAGTTCTTTAGCTAAATTACTGTAGTCAACTATTTCTTTATTGATGCGTGCCTTGAGTTCTGTAGGTGTACTTGGCATTGGTTCAATACCGAGTGCTTGCAGTTGTTTACGCATCTCAGGATCATTTAGCACGATCACAATCGCTCGATTAAGTTTGTCAATAATGGCTTGGTCAGTGCCCGCAGGCGCCATTAAACCATTCCAGGTTCCTACGTCTATTGCAACCCCAGATTCAATCAGAGTGGGCACGTTTGGTAGGACGCTAGAGCGTTTCGCGGTAGTTACTGCCAGCGCTTTAATTTTCCCATCTCTAATATGAGGAAGGGCGGAAGGTATCGTATCAAACATGACTGATACTTGACCTCCAAGTAAATCCACAACAGCAGGCGCACTCCCGCGATAGGGAATGTGGGTTAAGTTGGCCCCAGTTTTGATTTTGAACATCTCCCCAATCAGGTGGTGTGCTGAGCCTGGACCCACCGAAGCGTAATCATATTTATCAGGATTAGCTTTAGTAAGGGCAACCAATTCTTTAATGTTATTGACTGGAACTGATGCATTAACCACTACAACATTGGGAATCATTCCTACAGTTCCAATGGGTAGCAAATCTTTATCAATTCGGTAATTCAGTTTTGGGAAAACGGACTGAGCGATGGTGAGATGTAAGGTTCCCATGAGTAGGGTATATCCATCAGGAACAGCCTTTGCAACAAAGTCTGCGCCTACCGTACCAGATGCTCCAGATTTATTCTCAATCACAATCGATTGGCCAAGCACTTTGCCGAGCGCAGGGCTTAGATTACGAGCCATAGCATCGGTACTACCTCCGGCTGGAAAAGGAATCACGATTTTGATTGGACGATTTGGATAATCATTCTCTGGTGCAGAGATTGCATTCAAGCTTGGCAATAGCGCGACGGTAATTACAAGGCTAATCCATTTACGAAGATATAAATTTTTCATTACCTACCCTAGGTGACGCTTCATTGAAATTAGCCCCGACCAACAAAAGGCATCTTAGTCGCCATGATGGTCATCGAAAGAATATTGCTCTCCAGAGGAAGTTGTGCCATATGCAAGACTGCTTCTCCGACGTGCTCTACATCCATGCGCGGCTCCACCTTAATGGATTGATCGGCCTGCATGATGCCAGCAGCCATGCGTTCAGTCATTTCCGTTGCCGCATTACCAATATCAATTTGACCGCAAGTAATATTAAATGGACGACCATCTAGCGCAATGGTTTTTGTCAAACCACTAATTCCATGTTTAGTAGCGCTGTAAGGGGCTGACATGGGTCTTGGAGCATGTGCTGAGATAGAGCCATTATTAATAATTCTGCCACCTTGTGGAGATTGCGCTTTCATCATGCGGATTGCTTCTTGGGAGCATAAGAAGGCACCACAAAGATTTGAGTTCACAACATTCATCCACTGCTCATACGTCAAGTCTTCCATCGGAATCGCTGGCGCACCAACGCCTGCATTATTAAACAGTACGTCGATCCGTCCAAAGCGTTCTTTTAGGGCGGCAAATAAGTTTTTGACTTGCTCAGGCTTGCCAACGTCACAAGTGACTGCCAGGCAATTTTCATTTGTACCACCAATATCAACAATTGCTTTTTCTAGTTTTTCTAGATTGCGTCCAGTGAGTACGACTTGGAAGCCACCCTTGAGAAGTGCTTTAGCTGCCGCTCTTCCAATGCCTACTCCAGCACCAGTGACGAGCGCTACTTTATTGTTTGTTTGTGACATCGCTTTCTTTCTAATAAATGTTGCAGATAAATTCTGTATTGACGAATATTTACTTGGGTAATGGTAAAGCAGTTTTATAGCGTACTTGCTTTAAGGCAAAGCTAGACCGAATTTTTTCAATTCCAGGTATTGGGGTTAGTTGTTCTAGGATAAATTTTT
>Ga0304729_1000746_pt1 | contig 22732 bp, 11 predicted proteins | sample C_131016_MF_Meta_FD_190475 | JGI IMG/M metagenome (GOLD analysis project Ga0304729, IMG submission 190475) | Freshwater microbial communities from Lake Croche, Canada to study carbon cycling - C_131016_MF_MetaG (v2) (version 2) | ecosystem: Environmental > Aquatic > Freshwater > Lake | place... | reverse complement strand
GCTGGCGACGGGTCAGGGAACGGGTACCTTCACTAACAGCGTGACCGTTGTCTACGGCGATGCCTCCACGCTCAACGGTGCATCTAACAACCTCGGCACGAACACCGTGGTCGTGACCGGTGCCATCTACGGCCACGCCTCGGGAAGCGTCAGCTCCAACGCGGTCGCCCTGCAGTACGTGCACGTCGGCTACACCAATGCTGTAAGCAACGCCATCCTTGGCATTAGCAATTCACTCGGATTCCGCGTCGATCTCAATGCCACGGGCAGTTCGACCAATGCGAACCTCGCGACCACCGGGACTTCCGGCCTGACCAACGGAACCGCGACCAATCTGGTGATCACGCTCGCCACCGGCCAGTCGGTCGGGGTCTTCACCAACGCCCTGGTGCTGACCTACGCCGATGCTTCCACGCTCAACGGCGCCAACACGAACCTCGGCAGCGCGACGGTCACGGTGAGCGGTCTGGTCTACTCCGGCAAGTCGACCTGGACCGGCGGATCGGCCGGCAATTGGACGAACTTCGCGGTCTGGAGCGTTCCGGGCGGCACCCCGGGTCTCGATGGCTCGCTCAGCTCCAATGACACGGCGACCTTCGACACGACGGGTCTCTCCTCCGGCACCGGAACGGTGACCCTCGGCACGAACGCCTCGCTGATGTCGGTTACCTTCTCGAATGCCTCCGCCTCCTATCTGGTCAGCGGATCCGGTTCGCTCACTCTCGCGGCCGGAAGCAATCCCGCCACGATCGCCAACTTGGCGGGGAGCCAGACGATCACTGTTCCCGTAGCCATGGGCTCCGATCTCACGATCACCAATGCCTCCGGATCGCTCCTCACGCTCAATGGTGGGATCTCGGGATCGGCCAACCTCACCAAGACCGGCTCCGGAACGACGGTGCTCGGCGCGGTCAACAGCTACACCGGTTCCACGATCCTTCGCGGCGGCACGTTGGCCCTTGGTGCCACCGGTGCCATTGCCTCGAGTCCCGTGATCGATCTCGGTCTGACCAATCTCCAGTCGACCCTCAATGCGACAGCCCCCGCCGCCTTCACGATCTGCGGATCCCAGACCCTGACAGGTAACGGAACCCTGTCCGTGGGAAGCGGTAACACCGTGACCAGTCTCGGAACGATCAACGCCGGCAGCAGCAACCAGATCGGCACGATTGCCATCACCGGCAACCTAGTCCTCGCCAGTGGAGGATCAAGTGCCTTCGCGCTGGGAACGGCCTCCGGCGACACGAATACCCCAGTTGCTGGTCTCTCCAGCCATGTCAACATCACCGGGGACCTGACGCTCGGCGGTAGCCTGACCCTTCAAGACAATGCCGGGGCCAATGGCCAGGGATCGCTCGGCTCGGGCGCCTACAGGCTCTTCACTTACACGGGTTCGCTCTCGGGAGCCTTCAATACGCTTCCATCGGCCCTGGTCGTGAATCAGCAGCTCATCCAGGCGATCGTGATGACCAATGTGACCAACGCAGTCGATCTGAACATCGAGGCGGTCGCGATCGGCTCCTTCTTCAGCGGCAACACGACGACGAACTACCACACCAACGGCTCGGGCTCGATCGTCACCTCGCTCTCGGTCTCCAACCTGCTGGTTGCCGACAGCTTCCAGGCTGTCGTTACCAGCAACTCCTTGCCCGGTGCGGTCAGCCTGACCGGCACGAATATCGACCTCGCCGTGGGGGCTTCTACAAACGTGGTCTTCTCGATCAGTCAGTCTGTCGCGGGCACCAACGCCGGCTCCGTCGTCTATGCGATGAATATCGACACCAACACCTCCGTCGGAAGCCAGACGATCACCTACACGGCTTTCGGCTACACTGGTCAGTCCTACTGGGTGACCAATGGCACCGGAACCTGGACGAGCTTCGCCTCGTGGGACGGTGCGGGAGGCACCCCGGGCCTCGACGGCAGCCTCAGCACCTATGACACCGCGACCTTCGGCACGAACGGATCGGGCACGGTCGTCCTGAACACAAACGCGCTTCTCTCCTTGCTGACCTTCTCGAACGCCTCGGCCCCTTACACGGTCTCGGGTAGCGGAACCATCGTCCTTCAGACGGCGGGTCTCCTCAATAACCTTGCTGGAAGCAACACGATTGCCACGGCGGTGACCCTCGCGACCAATGTGAGCTTGAGCAACAATGCGCTCCTTGCCGTCACGGGAAGCATCACCGGCGGCGGTTCCCTGGCCTTCTCCGGCACCGGCACCACGACCCTCTCGGTGAGCAATGGCTATACTGGCGGCACCACCCTCAACGGCGGCACCGTCGCGACGGCCAACGCCAATGCCTTCGGCAGCGGTGCGGTGACGCTCAACGGGGGGACGCTGGTCGTCAATTCGGCGCTGACGCTTGCTTCCCTTGATTGGAATGGATCCGCAGTGATCTCCCTACCGAACCTTTCCAGCGGTCAGCTCATCACGGTCACCGGGGCGCTCAATCTGAGCGGATCCACCAACACATTCGACCTGGCTGGATTCATCCCCACCAGTACGCCTGTCAAGGTCATGGGGTACGGATCCAATGCTAGCGGATTCTCCTCCAACATCTTCACGGCGAGCGGAATCAACTCCGGTCTTAATTATGAGTTCTTCCTCAGTAACAATGCCCTCTACATCGATCTGGCCACCCTCACGGTCACCAATACGAACACTCTCTCCGGCAGCAATACCTACGCCAACATCAGCTTCAACTCGAACTCGGCTCTCAATATTCCGACCAATGCGATCCTGACGATTCCGACCAATGTCGTGGTCACCAACAACAGCGCGCTGGTCATCAATGGCGGCACCCTCAACGCAGGAAGCAATGTGATCATTGCGCCGGGTGCTTCCAATAGCCTTGAGGGCAACGGAACGATCAATGGCAACGTGATCAACAACGGCGCGATCGCACCTTCCGGAACGAACAGCCTCGTCATTAACGGCAATGTGAACTTTGGCACCAATAGCACCTACCTCTGGACGCTCTTTGCCAACACGACGACCAATGCCCCAGGGAATACCAACTTCACGATGCAATTCGTGGTGGGAGGCAACCTCTCTGTCAGCAACAGCGCGACCTTCAACATGCTGCTGACCAACGTGGTCGCGGCAACCGATCCATTCTGGAATCCCGGTATCACCAATACTTGGCTTATCATGACCAATGCCTCGAATAATTCGATGGCCGCAGGCACGAACTTCGGAATCACTCTGGCCTCGGGATCTGTGAGCGGCTTCAGTAGTAAGGAATTCTATCTCACTTCCCTGGGTGGCAGCCTCTACCTGAACTACTATCAGTCCGTTCTCAACGGATTCACCAGCACCAATGGCAGTTGGACCGATCCGGCGAACTGGAGCAACGGCGTGGTGCCAACGAGCAATAATGCAGTGGTTATTAACAACGGAGGAACTGCCAATCTCACCAATGCGGGTCAGAGTGCTGGATCGCTCATCATCGGCACCAACAGCTCTAGCAACGCCCTGGTGATCACGGCCCCCGGAGGCCTGAACGTGACTAGCAACACGGTGATTGGAGCGGGAACCAATGCTTCGAACAACAGCCTGACGCTTAACGGTGGATCGCTCACCAACGGCGGCAACCTGATCATTGGATCCAACGGATCGTCTAATTCGATGCTGATTGCCGGTGGAGGCAGTGCGGTAGCCAGCAACACGATCATCGGAGCCGGAGCAAGCGCCTCCAACAACACGCTCACCGTTAATAATGGATCGCTGAGCAACAGTGGCAACCTCTACGTCGGATCCAATGGTCCTAACAACTCACTGGTGATTGGAAGTAACTCGAGCTCGATTGTGACGGCAAGCAACACGTTCATCGGGTTTGGAAGTAACTCGACCGGCAACCTTCTCTCGGTGAACGGTGGCACCCTTTCCAACAGCGGATCCATCCAGATGGGTGGCAGCGGTGGCAACGGCACGCTTTCCCTCAACAACGGTGGTCAAGTCTACGCCACCAACATCGTGATCTATACCAACAGCACGCTGGGTGGTAACGGCACGGTCAACGCGGCTCCCGGAGGAGTCAGCGTCATGGGTGGAACCATTGCTCCTACCGGCAGTAACAGCCTCGTCATCAACGGTGACCTCAACTTCAACGCCCCGGGCAGCACCTACCTCTGGAGCCTCTTTAACAACACCACCAATATCGTGGCCGGGGTAAACTTCACGGTGCCGCTCGTTCTCAACGGCAACCTGAGTGTCACGACCGGTTCGCTGCTCAACATCAACCTGACCAACACGGTGGCCTCGACCGACAGCCTCTGGACTACGACCGACGTGACCAACAGCTGGGTGCTGATGCAGGGAACCAACGCGAGCATCGGCAACGGGTTGAACTTCAGCCTGAACTTCATTGGCCTGACCAACGGCTTCTCACTCAATGCCTTTAGTCTCAGAACGAACGCCTCCTCCCAGTTGGTGCTCAACTACTTCCTGCCAAACACGGTGAGCTGGACAGGCACCAACAGCAGTAATTGGAACAACGCAGCCAACTTCACCAACTCGACAGCCCCGCAGCCTAGCCAGACGGTCGTGGTCGACAACGGAACTAACGGCAACAGCCCAGTACTGACCAACTCCGCCGTGGTCGGCGGCCTGATCGTTGGCAACACCAACAACTCCAATTCGATGACGATTGCTGGTGGCGGTACCCTAACGGTGAACGGCGGTGTGGTGATTGGTGCCAACAGCAACTCGGCCAGCAACACGCTCACGGTGAACGGGGGCTCCCTCAATGCGAACGGCAACCTCTACGTCGGATCCAATGGTCCTAACAACTCACTGGTGATTGGAAGTAACTCGAGCTCGATTGTGACGGCAAGCAACACGTTCATCGGGTTTGGAAGTAACTCGACCGGCAACCTCCTTTCGGTGAACGGTGGCACCCTTTCCAACAGCGGATCCATCCAGATGGGTGGCAGCGGTGGCAGCGGCACGCTTTCCCTCAACAACGGTGGATCGGTCTTCGCCACCAACATCGTGATCTATACCAACAGCACGCTGGGTGGTAACGGCACGGTCAACGCGGCTCCCGGAGGAGTCAGTGTCATGGGTGGAACCATTGCTCCTACCGGCAGTAACAGCCTCGTCATCAACGGCGACCTCAACTTCAACGCCCCGGGCAGCACCTACCTCTGGAGCCTGTTTAATAGTACGACCAACATTGGTGGCTACACTAACTTCACCACTCCTCTGGTTCTCAACGGCAACCTGAGTGTCACGACCGGTTCGCTGCTCAACATCAACCTGACCAACACGGTGGCCTCGACCGACAGCCTCTGGACTACGACCGACGTGACCAACAGCTGGGTGCTGATGCAGGGAACCAACTCCTCGATCGGTAATGGGCTCAACTTCAGTCTGGGCTTCACTGGCCTGACCAACGGCTTCAGCTACGGAGCATTCAGCCTCAGCACCAACGCAGCCGACCAACTCGTGCTCAACTACTTCCTGCCCTCCGTCATCAACTGGACGGCGACTAACGGCAACTGGGCTGCCTCCACCAACTGGAGTAACTCGATCAACCCGCTCAGCAACTCGACGGTGGCGATCAACAACGGCGGCGCAGCGAACATCACCAATGCTGCCGGAACGATCGGCAACCTCATCATCGGCACGAACACAGGCTCCAACGCCCTGGTGATCACGGCCCCCGGAGGCCTGAACGTGACGAGCAACACGGTGATTGGAGCGGGAACGAATGCGTCGAACAACAGCCTGGTGATCAACGGTGGCGGCCTGACCAATGGCGGCCACCTGATCATCGGATCCAATGGATCCTCTAATTCGATGCTGATTGCCGGTGGAGGCAGTGCGGTAGCCAGCAACACGGTGATTGGAGCGGGAACCAATGCGTCGAACAACAGCCTGACGCTTAACGGTGGATCGCTCACCAACGGCGGCAACCTGATCATCGGATCCAACGGATCGTCTAATTCGATGCTGATTGCCGGTGGAGGAAGTGCCGTGGCCAGCAATACGATCATCGGAGCCGGAGCAAGCGCCTCCAACAACACGCTCACCGTTAATAATGGATCGCTGAGCAACAGTGGCAACCTCTACGTCGGATCCAACGGTCCGAACAACACCCTGGTGATCGGTACCAATAGCAACTCGACCGTCACTGCCGCCAACACGTTCATCGGGTTTGGAAGTAACTCGACCGGCAACCTCCTTTCGGTGAACGGTGGCACCCTTTCCAACAGCGGATCCATCCAGATGGGTGGCAGCGGTGGCAACGGCACCCTTTCCCTCAACAACGGTGGATCGGTCTTCGCCACCAACATCGTGATCTATACCAACAGCACGCTGGGTGGTAACGGCACGGTCAACGCGGTTCCCGGAGGAGTCAGTGTCATGGGTGGAACCATTGCTCCTACCGGCAGTAACAGCCTCGTCATCAACGGCGACCTCAACTTCAACGCCCCGGGCAGCACCTACCTCTGGAGCCTGTTTAACAACACCACCAATGGTCCGGGAACCAACTTTACCGCACCACTCCAGCTCAATGGAACGCTCTCGGTGACGACCGGATCTATCTTCGCAATCAATCTAGCCAACCTTGTTAATGTAACGAACCCGTTCTGGACGAATAGCCAGACTTGGACGGTCATGAACGGGGGTGACGTGAGTGCCGGGACGAACTTTACAACGGCCTTTGCCTCTGGATCCATCACCGCGGGCTTCTTGGCCTCTGAGTTCAGTTTTATCACGAACGGAAACACGCTGGAGCTCGTCTATACGGCACCGATCACGACGATTGTGACCAATGCCGCCAGTACCAACGTGGTTGTCACACCGAACGCAAACAACAACGTCGTCCAGAACGGAACCGGCACTACCACGCTTTCCGGAAGCAATGCCTCGGGACTCACCATCATCGTCAACAACGGCACCCTGGCGGCAAACAACCCAACCGGCACCCTTGCCGATCTGGTGAATGTGACCGTCAATGGCGGAACCTTCGGTGTGCAGGGCGGTGGCTCGAACACAGTCAACGGCTTCACGGTCAACGGTGGAACGGTCGTCGTTGCCTCCAATGCCGTCGTCGTGGCCACAAACCCGACCGGCATCGCGATCACCGGGGGTAATCTCTCGGGCGGGACTTATCAGGCTGCCAATTACACCTTCACCCCCTCTAATACGGCTAACGTCTCCGCGGTTCTGGGTAATTTGAACACAAATTCGTGGGCCCTCGTCTCGAATGCGGTTTCAGGCACGCCCGGAACAACCATCTTTAACTCCGCGATGACCTACACTGGAGGCACCATGATCACCAATGCCACGCTTCAGATCGGTAGCGGGTCGCTGACCGGATCACTGTTGGGACTCGTCACTAACAACGGCACCTTCCAGAACGGCTCGAGCGCAAACCTCTCGCTGACCAACCTTGCCACCAACATCACAGGAACCGGTATCATCGCCCAGGCGGGAACGGGAACGCTCACCCTTACAGTGGCTGCGTTGAACACCAACTTCACCGGCTCCTTCGCGGTCAGCACGAACGGCACGCTCCAGCTCACCAACAACGTCGATCTGGGTCGCGGTACCAACGTCTATCTAGCCAATAACGGAACCCTGCAGTTGGCCGGAAGTGTCACCAACTTCAGCGCCTCCATTGCCGTGACCAACGGAACTGGCGTGGTTCAGAATGCCGGAACAGGGTCTCTAACCCTCTCCGGCGATCTCACGAAGCTCGATCGCACGCTGGTGCTCAGCGGAAGCAATATCGCTGTCACCGGAAGGATCATCGGTCGCAGCGGGGCCTTTGATTCCGACCTCGTGGTTTCCAACGGATCAGTGCTGATGGTGAGTGCCCAGACCAACTACTTTGGCCCGACAATGATCAACAATGCCTCAACCCTCACGATCGGCACCAACAATGCGCTTCCTACCGACACCGTGGTGATCCTTGGCACGGGAACCGACTCGGGTAACAACACCTTTAATCTGGCCGGCAACAACCAGAGCGTTGCCGGGCTAATCTCCCCAACTAACGCTTCCTCGGTGAACCTGGTTACTAACGGCGTTGGGGCCTCGACTCTGACCCTGAACGACACCCTCAATCCGACCAACACAATCTACGGCGGACTCATCGCCGGTAACATCGCCCTGATCCGTTCGGGAACTGGAACGATCACCCTGAATCAGAACAACACCTTCACCGGAGGCACAACGATCATCTCCGGCGGCATCGTGTCGCGGAACGCCGGAGCGCTCGGCACAGGTATCGTTACCATGAACGGAGGAGCCCTCTCGGTGCAGAACCAGAGCCTGCAAATCAGCTCCCTTGTCTGGAACGGAGGAGTTATTGCCCTGCCACACGCGGGAAGTGGCATCTATCTCATCTCCACGGGAGCACTCACCCTCGCTGGATTAACGCACCAGTTCGACCTGAGCGGCGCAACTCTCACGATTGGCACACCGACAGCACTCCTGGGAGCCACGAACATCATGGGTTACAGCACCAACAACTTCACCGTCGCTGGAGTCGGTAACTACGAACTGCTCCTGAGCAACAACATCCTCTGGATCGACCTGATCAACAACCCTGACCCGGCACCCGTCGATCCTGCCTATCCGAACTTCGTGATCCCTGGGTTGACGTACAACCAAACTCAGGTGGCAGGAGCTATGAACGTCTGGGCCTCCAATAACCCGACCGGGGATCAGGCGACCGTCCTCAACGCCCTGACCAACGTCCCGAGTTCCGAGTGGGCGGCCGCATTCGACCAGATGTCACCCCGCTTCTACCAGCAGATGAGCACCATCGCCTTCAACCTGGCCAACGCCCAGAACAACGAACTTGTGCAGAGGATGTTCGGCCTCCGGGCGGCTGGCACCGGGTTCTCAATGAGCGGCTTTGCCGACAATATGCCCATCCTTGAGGGTCAGGGGGATGGTTCCAAGGGAGTCCTCGATGCCAAAAAGGACATCCTCCGCCCGGGAGCCGATACCCACTGGGGCATGTTCGTCGATGCCAACGGCATCTTCGGTCAGGCCAACAGCGGCAACATGCTTCCGAACTACAACTTCCAGAGCGGAGGTGTGACCACGGGCCTTACCTATCAGTGGAACGACACCTTCCTGACCGGCATCTACGCGGGCTACCAGGGAGCCTATTCCAAGAACAACGGGTTGGGCACCCTGATCGACAACAGTGTCCGATTCGGAGTCATTAGCACCTACGGCAGCGCCAGCGGCAAGGGCTTCTATGCAGATGGCCTCATCGGTGGTGGCTACAATAACTACCAGGTGAGCCGCACCATCCAGTTCGGCAGCATCAACCGGACCGCCAACAGCACCCCCGGAGCCGGTGAACTCGATAGCATGATTGCCGCTGGCTACAACTGGAAGAAGGGCAACTGGTCCTTCGGACCGATCGGTAGCCTCCAATACACCTACTTCGGAGTGAACGGCTTCAGTGAAACCGGAGCGCAGTCACTCAACCTTGCCAACCAAGGCTGGAACGCATCGAGCATGATCTCGAGCCTGGGAGCCAATTGCGCCTACAGCTGGCAGGCCAAGAAAGACCTCATGGTTGCGCCTCAGATCAATCTGGGCTGGCAGCACGAGTTCCTGCAGAACCCCTACGCGATCAACTCCACCATGGGAGGCACACCCTTCAGCAACTGGAGTTCCACTCCGCTGAGAGATACCCTCTACACGGGAATCGGCGTGACCGTAGAGTTCGCCAAGAAGTGGAACACCTCCTTCTTCTACAACGCTGCTGCTGGTAATCAGAACCTGCAGAGCCAGAACATCTTCTGGAGCGCAGGAGTAAAGTTCTAGACCGCAGTCCCAATTTCAATCTGCTTTATAGGGATATCACTATCCCTGTGGGGGATGTTGAATTCCAACTTTAGGGTCGGGCCACTTTGTAAGCTTTTAGGGTTGTCCAACTCCCCAGCGAGCCGTGAGTCCAGCATTATGGCACCCAACCTGTCGTAGGTTTCTACTCTAGAACCGTCAGCCATAATAGAAACCTTTGTAGGGGTAAGTCCCAAAATCTGGTCATAAAGGATTTGGCGTTTTTGGCTAATCGACATTGCGGTTTGAACCAAAATCTCCTCATTGATTTCCGAAATACGGATTCGAATATCCCTCCGGTTCCAAAGTCTACTACCAAGAGTATTGTGGTTCTTCGCATCTGGAACCAATATTCGATAGGCTGCAGTTGGGGACTCGCCTTGGGCGATTAGGTTGGCGAATTTCTCATGAAGTCTGTTTTTTAGTATGGCCATAGGGATTGAGGGTGGTCTGGATTTAGGTGCTTGCGAACATTCTCAAAAAATCCTCCTCCACAATGGTTGTGGGCTCATGGCATTTATTCAATGGAGCGAGGCAAAAGGTTTTCTGTAATGGGGACGAGGGGGTTGCCGACTTATTGTTAAACGGCGGCTTTCGTGTCGTGAGATCCAATATCGGAAAACGCCGTTTTCCTAAGGGATGCATCGAGATCAGTCGTGCAGAGAGTAATTTCTTCAGTGCCGAATCACGGGTATTTCGCGTGAGCCCCCACTTTTGTATCTCGTGTTTCGAGATGGGTGCCGGTTTTCTCTTTAGGCCAAGCCAAAAGAAGAGGATCATGCCCATGATAACAGCACTTTGACCACACTCCTTGCTGGCGCACTGTATCCACCACAAGGGAATTGGACCCCTCACAAAAAGATGGCTTTGATTATTGGGCTTTGTCCTTACATCCTTTGAGCATTGGACGGCCGTATCAAGATGTGTTGGAGATATAGTTAGGCTCTCCATGGTCATCTCTCTCCCAATATAAATTCTATAAAGAGAGATATTAATAAGAGTGGGTACGTCTCCACAAAATTTGGGCACTTTGGTGTCAATATTTGTGCAGTTGTCATTCCTAGGACCTTTTTAAAATCTGGGTAATCTTTTCCCACATCTCTATCCCCCTTGGGTCGCTGTACCTGTCGGGGTACTTGATGATCTTCGCATCTGTACGAATCGTGAATCCGTCTAAGATTACTCTGCTAGCCGCCTCCATGATGTTCTGTGAGCATTTTACGAGATTTTCTATCTCTTCGATGGGACCCTCGACCAAAACTGCATCGTGAACTGGCGCACAAATTGTAATTCCGGCTTCAATGAGTCCTATGATTGCAGTCCGAAGCATTTCAGCTCCGTTTGCCTGTGCTGGAAAGTTCCGGAATGTGAGAGCTTTAACTGGCTCTCTTCCTAAGGTAGCCCAACCGAAGACTGTCTGAAGAGGTATTCCCATCATTCCTCGTGCCTCCGCGTTGTTTGACCACTTCCAGTAGTCTGGGTATGTAGATTTGTGGTTGCGGAGAAGAGCCAAGCCGTGGTGCTCAGATTTGCCGATTCTTTCTCCAAGTGACTTTGCGCCCATTCCATACTGAACTGCCAAGGCTGTGGCTTTATAAAGATCACGCTCAGTTGGGTGGCTCTTTTTGGTCGCATCCAAGGGCACTGCTCCGGCTTGCTTGGCGAACGTGAGGTAGGGATCTCCTGAGTTATAAGCCTCCATCATGTTTTTATCGCCACTCATAGCGGCAGCAATCCCGAACTCCTGCTGCTCGTAATCGATATAGGCGATTGCCATTCCTTTGGCTGGCTTGATTAGATTTCTCAGCCATGTCGCTGGACCGAAGATTGATTTTGTGTTTGAAGGTTGATTGCGTCCTGTCAGCGAGCCAAACGTCGAAAGTATGTAGCGGTTGCGGCCGTCGGTTCCTACATGGAGGTTATTGAGCTTTAGTTGATCCAAAGTGAATCGCAGTTCTCTAATAGGGTTAATTTTGGGGTGGAGCTTCGCCATTTGGCGGAATGTTTCATCCTTGAAATCAGGTCTTCCTGAGTCGAGGAAAGGCCAAACAATGGCGTTTTCCTGGCAGTAGCGGAGCCATCGATCACTTTTAAAACTCCCGTTCTCATAGACTCCGAAATCCCTGTCGACTTCTTGAATTAGGCCCTTCTTTAATGGTTCCCAGTTTCTTCCTAACAGTCTGAACATTTCCATATCGATAGGTATGCCGGAACGTTCAATAAAGGCTGCAGCATTCATATATCGACCTCGAATTAATGACTGAGGTAAATTTGGGATAACCGAAAGCATTGCTCGGAGAAGCTTTTCGGTAACGATCACATCCTGCTCGCAGTACTCCAAAAGCTGCTGCCGTTCCAAAAGGGTAAAAATCTCCTGTTGAGCCAAAGAACGGAACACATCCTTCGACTCCGTGGTTGTGACCGATTTGATACCGAACTGAGCCGCCGCCCCCAGGAGCCCCGAGCTGTGGTAGGGTTTTCGACCTTTCATGTAATTCTTGAACTCGGGGTACAGATCGAGAGTGTGTTTTGGGATTTTCCAACCGAGAGCGAGGAAGCAGCCGATTTCTGCACTCGCGTAGTACGCGACAAGGAGGTCAGTTTCCTTAAACGGGCAAACGTGCTCCTCCTCGTGGAGCCATAGGCGTATGGTTTGCCCGGAGCGGTACTCGCGGGCCACCATACACCTCGGTTCGGGACGCTCTCCGTCTGGGCAGCGGAACTCAAAGTCCACCACCCAAACGGATGAGAAGTCATCTAATCTAGATGGCCATGCGTCCATTAGAATTAGGCTTCGCCTCGGAGCTGTTTTAGTGCCGGGTGGTCAAGCGAATCAATAATCGCCCCTTTAAAGGCAATCCGCATGAGCTCATTGAAAGACTGTGTAGGCCAGGCCGGATCAACATCCACTTTAGCGACGGCTATTTCATATGCTCCAAGGGGCATGTTGGCCTGGATCCGCACCCACTGAGAGACTCCCATAAGAGCTGCGTCCATTGCGCTTATAGCCCAGGAATCCCTTTTGCCCTCTTTGGGATGACGGAGTGGCCAAATGAATGGGACCCCCTGTCTCGTAATAGCCAATTGTAGGCGCTTATGAACAATGCACTGCTCGCCTACCAAATGTGGTAGTAGGTTTGGTGTAATCAAGAGAGTGTCTCCTTCCTCCTTGAGTTCTAGAACGCTGGCATCGAGGTGGTGTTCTGGATGGACTCTGAAGAAGCATTCCTTAGAGGGTTTCCTCACTGGAACAACTGTGAGTTTCTTTTCCATGATGGTTGATTCCCCCCCCGCTGGGGTGGACCTTAGTTTTCCGAGGTCCGAGAAAAGATCTTGGACTTCTGATGGGATGCTGTCGTTTGTTTGGGTGTTGTTTTCCATTTTGTTTGGTTCCTTTGTTTGGCTGTTTGTTCTGTCGTTGGTTTTGGTTGTGTTTTTCTTTTCCATGGGTTGTGGGGTTAAGCGGTCGCGAATCGCTCGACCTCACTCAATGGAATGAGGACGTGGCGAAGCTTGCGGTTTACTCGGATGTCGCCACGCTCGATGGCGCGCCGGATGCTCTGAGCTGAGACGCCAAGCAAGGCGGCCGCTTCGTTGATCTTGACGGTTAAACGCCCGCTCGAGTTAATGAGGGGCCCGGTGGGTTTATTATGCGGTATTTGCATGCGGTTAGGCTTCACTCGACCTAACCCAGCATCAACTCACGGGCTTTTAGTTTATGAACCGCGGTTCAATTCCTAACGATTTTATCCACTCTTCTGCCTTAAATGATGCGTCCTCGAATGCACCTTGCGTTGTATATGCGGAGGTATTGAGACGTTCTTTGAGGATCTTGCCTCGCTCTGCCAATGCCTTGGATTCCGTGAATGCATGTGCATTCTCCGGTTCTGGAATCTTTGCAACATCGCATCTGAGCGTGAGGTACGAACTGTAACTGTGGCCGGCTCTCCTCGCTCTCCAAGCTCCCAATTGGTCTAGCCTGTTCCTCGCCGCAAGAGAAGGGTCTCTGCCTTGTCGATTCTTTTTGTCGTCGTCAAAAGCACGATCCACCCATGCCTTAAATTCTTCTTTCAATCGATTCCTACCGATGTGCCAGTCAAAGACGAATGAGTGAAGTCCGTAAGTTCCATCAAGGTTTCTGGTAAAACCCATTTTTTCGGCGAAGTCCTTGGGGCCTACTGAACGGATGTGTTTACAAATGTGTGGTGGAGGATTTTTGACGAAATCAAAAAACTGGAATGGATCAACCTCATTAAGAGCCAGAGGTTCTTTCACCTCTATTTTGAGACGCTTTTCCCTTTTAATCCTCACGATAGGAACTGGGAAGAATTTGGAGTGGCTAATTTTACAGAACGCCAGCGGATCGTCTCTTCCGGGCATCCGTAACATAAGATCTCCTCCTTTTATTTCCCTGAGGTATTCCCACTGAACTGCAAACTCCAGTTCCTCGTTATCGAGCGTGTGGAAGTCGAACTCGTCAGGATCAAATCCTTTGCTCAATACACGCTGTCCATTTGTAAACCTAATCCCCTTGAGGAGTTCTTCAGCCTCTGATTCTAGAGGATCTACCTTTTGCTTTGGTGTCTGGTTAGACTTGCCTTTAGAATTCTTCGGTTGAGTCTTTTTCTTCATCACTAAGCAACGGCTGAGTTTATTGGGACGATGTTGCTTGCGGTTGTCGGAGGTAAGAGACGAGCCGCCATCTCGTCCTGGTGCTTTTTGGAGACCTTCCCATACACCTTCAGTATCAATTGCCCCCCGTCACGGTGTCCTTGCCACGAGGCAACAGTCTGTGGGTCGATCCCAAGCTCCAGGCAGCGCGTGATAAACAGGCGGCGGAAGGCCCTGGCGCTGTAGTTTGGTAAATCCAAACGCTTGCACGCGGCATCGAGTCCCTTCTTTGGGTCACGTACCTTGAAGACCTTGGTGCTTGGGGTGCGGTCTTCTCTCTCTTCGTTCATGCGCTCTAGGAGTGGTCTGACCTGTGGGTAGATTGGGATCTCGAACTCCGTGCCGGTCTTCTTGCGAATGATCGTGATCTTGCCAGTCTTGAAGTTGATATCGCCCCAAACGAGTCCTGCGCACTCTGCCTGGCCGAGGCCTGCCTTACCCATGAACTCGATCAGGTCGGAGCTCTCGTGCCCCGTGTCGCTAAAGACCACGTTGCGCACGCTTGCGACGATGGCCTCAAACTCTTCCCATGATGGGATGGGACGCTTGATAGAGGCTTTTGACCTCTTGTACTTGATTCCCTCGGCCGGAGAGACGGCGATCGCCTGATCGTCGATCGCGTAGCGGAAGAGATCCCTGACCGCCGTGAGTGCCTTATTCCGAGTGTCAGCGCTTTTACCCTCAAACTTTGACAGGTAACGGAAGACGTCGCTCTTCTTGAGTTCCGCAATTTTCTTGTTGTGGGGGAAGTCTTTCTCAAAGAGTTCCAGGTAGTGAACCTTGTACTGCCTAGTCGAGTCCTTGAAGGGCATGAGTTCCTTGTACTCGGCCAGCACGGCGCGGAGAGTTTTCTTGGAGGAGACAACATCGGTGCGCTCCTTCTGGTTTCGGAGGTCTCGCAGTAGTCTCTTTGCCTCAGGGAGCGAGGTGCAGGGATGATCGTCCGGCCCCAACCTTTCCATTACCCGCTTTCCTTTGCTCTTAAATCGGGCATAGTAAGAGCCCGATGACTCGTACTGGTACAAGCCCTCAGCTACCCGCCGAAATTTTCCACGCTCCTGTGGGGACTTTTGGGACTTCATGCGTCCAAAAGGGTAGGGGGGCTAAACAGAGGGGTCAAACGGAAATTTCCAGCACCTGCTGGAGTGCACTTTTACTCTGTTAGCACCCGTAGCTCAACTGGATAGAGCGCTTCCCTCCGAAGGAAGAGGTTGTGAGTTCGACCCTCGCCGGGTGCACCAGATAAAAAGGCTGAAAGGGGAAAGGCTGAAGGATTAAGTTGGTGATACCGCCTATTGGGTAAAGCGGTCCAAGAGTAGAAAAAAGCGTTTCCTGGCTGATTCAAAGTGGGAGAGGTCGCTGAGGATTTCTTCAGGAGTCTGGACATAGGAGGATGCTGGCGGTGCAACGCCCGGTTCAGACAGGGCCTCCCTTGCCATCTGTTCAGTCCATTCCAGATGGAACTGAAGTCCGAGGACCTGATTTCCAGCCGGGCCATTGAGAAGGAAAGCCTGCTGCTCGGCAGCTTCGTTACGGGCCAGTTGAACAGCTCCCGGAGGGAGGGTGTAGGTATCACCATGCCACTGGAAGGCATGAAAAAAGCCTTTCTCGTTATTCTCCAAGCTTTGGAAGGGAGACTCCGTTCGGAACCATTCCTCACCGGCCTCGGTCGTTTTGATTGGTTGCCAACCGAATTCCTTGCAGCTATGGCGGAAGGCTTTCCCGCCGAGGGCATCGGCCAGAAGTTGGCATCCCAAGCAGAGTCCGAGCACTTTCTTCCCGTCCGCGACGGCTTGCCTGAGGTACTCTTTTTCAATAGAGATCCACGGGAATTTCTCTTCCTCGTAGGCTCCCATTGGACCTCCGAGGCTAACCACTAGGTCAACACTCGCCAGCGACGGGAGCGGTGCCTTTTCGCAGATCATACAAAACGCTGTCGAATGTCCTCGGGACTTTGCCCACTCCAGCAATGCGCCAGGTCCATCGAGTGGATCGTGTTGGATCAGCAGAATGTTCATGCGTTACAAAATCGTAGCAAATCATGTGCCCCGTTGACACGGACTCCTTGTATGGAGATAGTAACCGGCTACTTAAAAAGACCATGGATAACATTCGCAACATCGCCATCATCGCCCACGTCGATCACGGGAAGACAACTCTCGTCGATCAGCTTTTGAAGCAGTCGGGCACTTTCCGCGCCAACGAGGCCAAGGCCACCGAGATCTGCATCATGGATTCCATGGATCTGGAGCGTGAGAAGGGCATCACCATCAAGGCGAAGAACGCCGCCTTCCAGTGGCATGAATACCATGTCAATATCGTCGACACCCCGGGCCACGCCGACTTCGGCGGCGAGGTGGAGCGCATCATGAAGATGGTGGATGGAGTGCTTCTTGTCGTGGACGCCTTCGGCGGTCCCCAAGCCCAGACCAAGTTCGTGCTCAAGAAGGCTTTGGAGAACGGCCTCAAGCCGATCGTCGTCATCAATAAGATCGACCGCGACAATGCCGATCCGCACAAGGTTCTCGACATGGTCTTCGAGCTCTTCCTCGAACTCGGTGCCAACGACACACAACTCGACTTCCCTGTCGTGTATGCCAGCGCCAAGCAAGGATTTGCCAAGAATGAGATCGATCAGGAGAGCACCACGATGGAGCCGCTCTACGAGGCGATCATCAAGCACATCCCTGCTCCGAAGAAGTCGGATGTCGATTACTTCCAGATGCTTGTTTCCAATCTCGATTACAGTGACTACCTCGGGCGGATCGCTTTTGGTCGCATCATCAGCGGCACAGTCAAGATGGGCGAGCAGATCGTTGCCATCCACAAGAACGGCACGAAAGAAAAGAAGGCCGTGACGGCGATCTTCGGCCACAAGGGACTTCAGAAGATCGAGCTTCAGGAAGCCAGTGCCGGCGACATCGTCGGTCTCTGCGGTTTCGAAGAGGTCTACATCGGTGAGACCATCACCGACAACGAAACTCGTGAGCCACTCGCTTTCGTCGATATCGATCCCCCGACCATCACGATGAAGATCTGCATCAACGACGGACCGCTCGTCGGCAAGGAGGGTAAGCTTGTCACCGCCCGCCAGATTAAGGAACGCCTCACCCGCGAGACCCGTACCAATGTCTCCATCGAGGTGAAAGAAACGGAGCTTGCCGGTCACTTCCAGATCAAGGCACGCGGAGAGATGCAAATCGCCGTCATCGTGGAGCAGATGCGCCGCGAGGGCTTCGAGCTTCTCGTTTCCCGTCCTGAGGTCATTTACAAGCGGGGTGAGGGTGGAAAGCTTCTGGAGCCTATCGAGACCGTCTACATCGATGTCCCGCCTGATAATCTGGGCGACATCCTTCAGAGTCTCGCCGGTCGCAAGTCCGAGATCGTGAACATGGATCACAAGCCCAAGAGCGTCACCGTCCAGGCTGAGGCTCCGACCCGCGGACTCATCGGATTCGAGACCGATCTGGTCAACCTGACAAAGGGAGCCGGCATCATGTCGCATATCTTCAAGGAGTACGCCGAATTCAAGGGCGAAATCCCGACCCGCAACAATGGCGTCCTGATCTCCATGGAGGCGGGTGTCGCCATGGCCTACTCGATGGAGAAGATCCAGGAGCGCGGCCGTCTCTTCGTCTCTCCTCAGGATGACGTTTATGTCGGAATGATCGTTGGTGAGAACTCACGCGCCGACGATATGCCGGTCAATGTCTGCAAGGCCAAAACCTTGAACAACATGCGTAGTTCGGGAGACGGCAAGGGAGTCTCCCTATCCCCACCGCTCAAGATGAGCCTCGAGCGTTCGCTCGAGTACATCGCCCCCGACGAGTATGTCGAGGTGACTCCTCTCAGCATCCGTCTGCGCAAGAAGCTGCTCGACGCCACGGCCCGCAAGCGCGCCAGTTCGACGCCGGTTATTGCCGACGAGTAAATTGGGAGATTGGAGATGGAAGCAGGTAGCTAGGGATAAGCTGTGTTGATTGCCCGGTACCTGTCCCCTATCATTCCCCCTAACTCCTAGCGCCAAACTCCTAACTTCTAATTCACCATGGGTCGCCAATGGCTCCTCGCAAAACGCGAGGTCACATCGCTCAAGAAGTCGAAGTCGACGGGGAAATTCGTCAGGGAAATCACCATCGCCGCCAAGCAGGGTGGTGCCGATCCCGCAACGAACTTCCGCCTCTTTGCCGCGTTGGAAAAAGCCCGTGCCGAGAGCGTCTCCAAGGATGTCATTGATCGGGCCATTAACAAGGGAGCCGGTATCGGTGAGGACAAGATCGTCATCGATCATATCGCCTTCGAGGGATATGCCCCGCACAAGGTGCCCGTGATCGTCGAGGTCTACACCGACAACACCAACCGCACGACTCCCGAGATCCGGGTCCTCTTCCGCGACGCTCAGCTCGGCGCTCCGGGCAGTAACAAGTTCCTCTTTGACCATGTCGGCCTTGTGGAAGCCTATACGGATAATGCATCCGTGGATCCCGAAGAGGCCGCTATCGAGGCCGGTGCCAACGAGGTCGAGTCTCTGAACCACGAGCAGAATGACGACATCCCGGCCGACAAGAAGGGTGCACGGTTCATCACCGACCGGACCGCCACCGCAGCCGTCACCAACTGGCTCAAGGAGAATGGCTGGAAGATCGTCACCAGCGAGATCGGCTATGTGGCCAAGACCTTCCCCACGCTCACCGACGAACAGCGTATCGAGGTAGGGGAATTTCTCCAGTCACTCGAAGAGCACGATGATGTGCACCGCGTCTGGACTGCAATCAAGTAGGTAGGCTGGATCTTTTGCGCTCTGGCTGTGTTGGCCTGTGGTCGCCGTAGGACTACTACGGTTTCCCTTGGCCGCCTTGCCTAGCATCAAAATCTCTACGCCTTGACTGAAGATAGAGCTCGTCTGCCCGGCTCTGCATCCAAGCTTCCAAGCCTTTTTTAAGACTCCCTAGGCCTCTCGACTTCTAAGCCTTTCTATATCGGGTTCCTTTCCTGTCTTCCTGAGTTCCAGATTCAAAACATTCGAAACAAAAAAGCCCCGGCCATTTCTGACCGGGGCTTTGAAGTTTTAGTTCTATCGGCTAATAGCCTTCAGCCTTCAGCCTATCGACCTAGTATCGGTAGTGCGCTGGCTTGTAAGGACCCTCGGCGGAGACGTCTAGGTACTCGGCCTGCTCCTTCGTGAGTTGTGAGAGTTTGACGCCGATCTTGTCCAGATGGAGGCGAGCAACTTCCTCATCGAGCTTCTTAGGTAGGACATAGACGCCAGGCTTGTAGGTCTCGCGGTTCTTCCAGAGCTCAAGCTGAGCCAGGGTCTGGTTGCTGAAGCTGGCGCTCATGACGAAGCTCGGATGACCCGTGGCACAGCCGAGATTCACAAGGCGTCCCTCGGCAAGAAGGAAGATCTCGTTACCGCTTGGGAAGGTGTACTTATCGACCTGCGGCTTGATGTTGGTGTGCTTTACGGTTTTGTCTGCTTGGAGCTTGTCGACCTCGATCTCGTTGTCGAAGTGACCGATGTTGCAGATGATCGCCTGATCCTTCATGCGCTTCATGTGCTCGAAGCTGATGACGCCGACGTTTCCTGTGGTGGTGACGTAGATGTCGGCACGGCCGAGGGTATCCTCAAGAGTTGTGACCTCGTAACCTTCCATAGCAGCCTGGAGGGCATTGATCGGATCGATCTCGGTGATGATGACGCGTGCTCCCTGTCCGCGGAGGGACTGGGCGCTGCCCTTGCCGACATCGCCGTAGCCGCAGATGACGGCGACCTTGCCGGAGATCATGACGTCGATGGCGCGGTTCAGTCCGTCGACGAGCGAGTGGCGGCAACCATAGAGGTTATCGAACTTCGACTTGGTGACGGAGTCGTTCACGTTGAATGCAGGAACGAGCAGTTTGCCCTTCTCATGGAGCTTGTAGAGACGATGGACGCCGGTGGTAGTCTCCTCGGAGACGCCGCGCCATTCCTTGACCATGTCGTGCCAGCGGGTCGGGTTCTCTTTGTAGACCTGCTTGAGGAGGTCCTTGATGACTTGCTCTTCGTGATTGCCAGAGGGGGTATTGACCCAGTCGTCACCATCCTCGAGTTCGTAGCCCTTGTGGAGCAAGAGTGTCACGTCACCGCCGTCATCGACGACCATCTGGGGGCCCTTGCCTCCATCGAAGGAGATGGCCTTGTAGGTGCACCACCAGTATTCCTCGAGGCTCTCGCCCTTCCAGGCGAAGACGGGCACGCCGGTCACGGCAATCGCCGCTGCTGCCTGATCCTGAGTCGAGAAGATGTTGCAGCTGGCCCAGCGTACATCGGCTCCGAGCTCGGTGAGAGTCTCGATCAAGACCGCCGTCTGGATGGTCATGTGGAGAGATCCGGTGATACGGACACCCTTGAGAGGCTTCTCCTGTGCGTATTTTTTTCGTATCGACATGAGACCGGGCATCTCCTGCTCGGCGATGCTGATCTCCTTGCGGCCCCATTCGGCTAGGGTGATGTCGGCTACTTTGTAATCGGTGGTGTTGGTCATAATTTTAGAGGTTAGGTGATCGGGTCTAGGTAATGGGTGATTGGGTTATTAGAGCTTCGCTGCGGAGAGAGCTGCTTTCTTGAGGGCTGCGGCTTTGTCGGTCTTCTCCCAGGTGATGTCGGAGTCACTCTTACCGAAGTGACCGTAGTTCGTGGTCTTGGAGTAGATCGGGCGGCGCAGCTTGAGCTGGCTGATGATTTCGGAGGGCTTGAAGCCGAAGGTCTTCTTTACGGCTACCTCGATAGCCTCTTCGGGAACAGTGGCAGTTCCGAAAGTATCGATATGGATCGAGACCGGGTCAGGATGACCGATCGCGTAGGCGAACTGAACCTCGCAGCGCGCGGCAAGGCCGGCAGCAACTACGTTCTTGGCCACGTAGCGGCCCATGTAGGCGGCCGAGCGGTCGACCTTCGTGGGATCCTTCCCTGAGAAAGCGCCACCCCCATGCCGTCCCATTCCGCCATAGGTGTCGACGATGATCTTGCGTCCGGTGAGGCCGGTGTCCCCCTGAGGACCGCCGATCACAAAACGGCCGGTCGGGTTGATTAGGAACTCGGTCTTCTTGGTGAGCATCTTGGCTGGCAGGACCTTGCGGATGACTCTCTCGATGCAGAACTTCTCGATCTCCTTGTGTGAGATTCCCTCGGCGTGTTGGGTGGAAATGACCACGTTCACGATGCGGGTCGGCTTCCCGTCGACATACTCGACGGAGACCTGACTCTTCGCGTCGGGGCGGAGCCACTTGGCCGCGCCGCTCTTGCGGAGGCGAGTGAGTTCACTGCCAAGGCGGTGGGCATACATGATTGGCGCGGGCATGAGCTCCGGAGTCTCGTCGCACGCATAGCCGAACATGAGCCCCTGGTCGCCGGCACCCTGCTCAGCGGTTTTTTTGCCCGTGGCCTTCTTTGCATCGACACCCTGCGCAATGTCGGGGCTCTGCGACGTGATGATGTTGTTGATGAAGACGGTGTCGGCATGGAAGACATCATCGTCATGGTGATATCCGATCTCCCGGATCGCATCGCGGACGATCTTTCCAAGATTGAGAGCGGATTCGAGGGGCTTATTCTTGAGTTTGGGAACTGTGATCTCCCCACCGATCACGACGATGTTGCTCTTGGCATAGGTCTCGCAGGCGACTCGGCTGGTGGGATCCAGCGTCAGGCAGGCATCGAGGATGGCGTCAGAAATGGTGTCGCAAACTTTGTCGGGGTGGCCTTCGCCGACGGATTCAGAAGAGAAGATGTAGCTGCGTGACATGGGATCGTTGGGTTGGAGTTTCTTGGGTGACAAGTTGAGCAGGCAGAGCGCTGACGGCTTTACTTATGAAGATATTTGTATATGTAAATGGATGTGCCGTCAATTCTGCAATCACTTCGGGCTCTCTCCGAGCCGACCCGCCTGCGTTTGCTGGCACTTCTGCTTGAGGAGGAGCTCTCGGTGGCGGAGCTACAGGAGGCTCTCGGGATGGGACAATCACGTATCTCGGCCAGTCTGGGAATGCTTCGCCGTCAGGGCCTCGTCCTCGATCGTCGCGTGGGCAAGAATATCTATTACACCGCCGTAGTTTCGGCGATAGCCCCGCTACGGGATGCCGTGACTGCTGCCGTTTCCGAGCTTCCCGAGGGAGAACGCGATCGGCACGCGCTCCAGCTCGTGCTTAACAAACGACGGGACCGCGCGGCCGATTACTTTGACAAGCTCGCCGGCA
>Ga0304729_1000745_pt1 | contig 22804 bp, 21 predicted proteins | sample C_131016_MF_Meta_FD_190475 | JGI IMG/M metagenome (GOLD analysis project Ga0304729, IMG submission 190475) | Freshwater microbial communities from Lake Croche, Canada to study carbon cycling - C_131016_MF_MetaG (v2) (version 2) | ecosystem: Environmental > Aquatic > Freshwater > Lake | place... | reverse complement strand
GTATACACGTGGTAACGCCAATTTATTTCTCCTGTCTGGGGCCTACCCCAGTCAGGGCAGGCTTTAGTGCTGGGTACTCATTTCGAGGTACTCATTAGATTTCCAACATCTTTTCTGCCTGTTCTTTAAGTTTGATTAGATTTTCAGGGTTCAACTTGGCTCTAACCGCACGATTGAATGATCCGCGGTCAACCGCTTTATCAAAACAACTTATTTGCTTATGAAGCCAAGAACCTCGGCCGGGCAAGTTTTTGTTCCAATCAAAACTCAGGTTTCCTTGAGATAGGACCAAACGAACTAAATTTGCACGATTCCCCTGCTGACGACAGCCAACACAGGTTCTAACAGCATCCATTCTAATGCCCAGAAACGCAAAGTAATAGCCCCGACTTAGGGTCTATTTACTCGTCGTCCCCGTCTTCATCAGCCATGATATCTATCTTGGCTCCGGTTAGTTTGCTGGCCAAACGTGAATTCTGACCTTCCTTACCAATAGCAAGAGATAGCTGGTATTCAGGTACTAAAACTCGAATCTTAGGTCTGTCTTCCTTAGATCCAGGGCCTTCGTTAACAATAAAAGCAGCCGAAACCTTAGCTGGGGAGAGCGCATTAGCCACGAACTTAGTGATGTCATCTGAATAATCAACGATGTCAATCTTCTCGTCATTCAATTCAGCGGTAACCGCACGAACTCGTTGACCCAACTCACCGATACAAGATCCTTTAGCATTCAAGCCAGGAACCGAGGTTCTAACTGCAATCTTGGTTCTTTGACCAGCTTCGCGAGCCACCTGAACAATCTCAACCTGGCCAGAAGCAATTTCTGGAACTTCCAAAGCAAATAACTTACGGATAAGGCTTGGGTGAGTTCTAGAAACGTTAATCTGCACCTGACCACGAGCATTCTTATCGACCTTGGTCACATAAAAACGCATACGCTTACCGTGCGAATAATCTTCACCAGGAACCTGCTCTTCGGGAGGCATGATGGCTTCAACATCGCCGATCTTGACATAAACCATGTATGAACGAGGACCCTGCTGAATTTCTCCAGCAACAATGTCTTCAACTTTTGCTTTGAATTCACCGTATTGACCTTCATCGGAAAGTCCTCGAATGCGCTGACCAATAACCTGCTTTGCAGCAGCGGCTGCAATCCGACCAAAGTTTTCAGGAGTCTTATCAACTTCAGGAACTTTAGTGCCATCAGGTAGTTCAACAATCAGCTTGCCGGCCTCATCGCGCTCTTCAGTGTCGGCAACATAAATAGAAACCTTGCCAGTCTTCTGATCTAGTACAGCTCTAGCCGGATCGGCCTTACCAATGCTTTTTTGGTAGGCGGCAACAATTGCAGCCTCAATAATTTCAACCAGTTCATTGAATGGAATTTCTTTGTCACGTTCGACAAGTCGAAGTGCACTTAAGTCAATATCCATGAGACGCCTCCTGGCCGCTAGTCAATTATGCGAGCGGTAACGACATTCAAACCAGCTCGGCTACTGCCAATTCTACCTTGACTGAGCGACGCTCGCCAGAGCGTCTGTCCCAAATATCTACTTCGCCCGCAGCTAGCCCACGGCCAACAATCAAAATCTTTGGAATACCAAGTAATTCGGCATCGCTGAACTTAACCCCTGGGCTGACTTTCAACCGATCATCCAACAAAACCGACTTACCTTTAGCCACCAGTTCATTAGCCAAACGTTCGGCGGTCTCATAAAGTTCCTCTTCTTTACCAGCCGCAACAACGTGAATATCTGCAGGCGCTACCGATTCAGGCCAACAAAGACCCTTCTCATCGTTATTAGCCTCAGCCAATACAGCAACAATACGAGTCACACCAATACCGTATGAACCCATAGTTACCGTAACTAGCTTGCCGTTTTCATCCAAAACTTTTAGATCTAGCGCCTCGGCATACTTCTTACCCAACTGAAACACGTGTCCGATTTCAATTCCTCGGGCCAATTCCAGTGGACCGCTTCCGTCAGGTGCTGGATCGCCAGCTCTTATTTCAGCTAAGTCCGCAACCCCATCAGCCTCAAAGTCTCTACCGAATACCAAATTGAAAGCGTGGCTATCCTTCATATTTGATCCAGCAACCCACTGGCTACCCACCACAACGCGAGGGTCAACCAAATACCTAATCTTGCTTTCAGCTTTCTCCCCTAAAAACTGCTTGCCAGATTTCACTGGACCAATAAATCCTTTTACCAATTCTGGATGCTTCGCGAAATCTTCATCATTTGCTGGTTCGACATCAAAACCGGCAAAAACTATTTCAGCGCGCTTAGGTTCCATGTCTCGATCACCTGGCAGAGCAACCACTACAAGTGAACGCTTCTTCTTAACATCTGTAACCGCTAAAACAATGTGCTTTAAAGTATTAGCGGCAGTAATTTCACCGAGACCCAAATTCTCTTTGACAAATTTAACCACGGCATCAATTGTTGTTGTACCAGGTGTTGATTTCACTTCTGCTGCTGCTTTACCTTCAACGGATTGAGCCTCAGGAGCGCTGATGGTTACAGCCTCAACATTTGCCGCATAACCACCGGCAGATCTAACAAAAGTATCCTCCCCGATTGGTGAAGGAGAAAGAAACTCTTCGCTTGCAGAACCGCCCATTGCACCGGCATCTGCTCGAACAATTACATAATCTAACCCAAGTCTGGTGAAGATTCGCTCATAAGCATCACGCTGAGCGTGATAACTCTTTACTAGCCCCTCATTGGTGACGTCAAATGAATATGCATCTTTCATAACAAACTCACGGCCACGCAATAAACCCGCACGAGGCCTAGCTTCATCACGATACTTATTCTGAATTTGGAACAAAGTTAGTGGAAGATCTTTATAACTTGAATAAAGGTCCTTTACTAGCAGCGTGAACATTTCTTCATGAGTTGGCGCTAAAAGATAATCTGCTTTCTTGCGATCCTGAAGCCGGAATAAGTTATCCCCATACTCACTCCAACGACCGGTAACTTCAAAAGGTTCTCGTGGCAAAAGAGCTGGAAAAAATACCTCTTGGGCTCCAGCAGCGTTCATTTCTTCGCGAACAATCTTCTCAACCCGAGCTTTAACCGCTAGCCCAAGCGGTAGCCAGGTATAAACTCCAGGAGCGGCACGGCGAATGTATCCTCCCCTAACTAAAAGCTTGTGGCTATCAACTTCCGCTTCAGCTGGATCTTCACGCAGAGTGCGAAGAAACAAGCTACTCATTTTTAGCAACATTGATTAATCCTTCTTCGCAACTACAACTTGAGGTGAGCCAATTAGAGCCGGGTCCATCTCAGCAGCCATGCGGTTTGCCTCTTCAATCAATGTCTTCACAATTTCACTCTCCGGCACAGTCTTAATGACTTCACCTTTGACAAATATTTGACCTTTACCATTTCCAGATGCAACACCAAGATCAGCTTCCCTCGCTTCACCAGGACCGTTAACAACACAGCCCATAACTGCAACACGAAGTGGAACAGTCATGTTTTCAAGACCAGCAGTAACATCTTCAGCCAACTTATAAACATCTACTTGAGCACGACCGCATGATGGGCAAGAAACAATTTCAAACTTGCGTGGACGAAGGTTTAGCGATTCAAGAATCTTTGAACCAACCTTGATTTCTTCCACCGGCGGAGCAGAAAGTGAAACACGAATGGTGTCACCGATTCCTTTGCTCAATAGAGCACCGAACGCAACAGCGGACTTGATGGTTCCTTGGAATGCTGGACCAGCTTCAGTAACACCAAGGTGTAATGGCCAATCTCCTCTTTCAGCAAGCAGTTCGTAAGCCTTAACCATGACAACAGGATCATTGTGCTTCACAGAAATCTTGAAATCGTGAAAGTCATGCTCTTCAAACAATGAAGCTTCCCAAACAGCTGATTCAACCAGTGCCTCAGCGGTTGCCTTGCCATACTTTTGTAACAAACGAGGATCCAGTGATCCAGCGTTCACACCAATTCGAATCGACACCCCTGCATCTTTGGCTGCTTTAGCAATCGCACCAACCTGGTCATCAAACTGACGAATGTTTCCTGGGTTTACGCGAACTGCACCACAGCCTGCATCAATTGCCTGGAAAACATACTTCGGCTGGAAGTGAATATCAGCAATTACTGGAATAGAAGATTTCTTGGCAATAATTCTTAGAACATCGGCATCATCTTGAGAAGGACAAGCAACCCGAACAATATCGCAACCGGTAGCGGTTAGCTCTGCAATCTGTTGCAACGTCCCGTTGATATCTGTCGTTGGAGTGGTAGTCATCGACTGCACAGAAATAGGGGCATCGCCACCAACCGCAACGTTACCGACCATGATCTTGCGGGTCTTGCGACGTGGAGTTAAAACCTCTGGGGCACTTGGCTTACTCAGATTTATAGCTGGCACGATGATCCACTTCTTTCCAAAGTTCGTTACTGTGCTACTAAGTCTAAACGCCTAGGTCTAATCCCTAGAGATGGACTGGGTTTATGACGTCTCGAAGGACCAAAATAATAGTCAAAACAAACATCAAAGAAGCCACAAAATATGCCACCGGCATCATCATCGCCGTTGCCACTGGTTTATCGAGCTTCTTGCCACGCACCCTCCAGATGCCTCGCTTTAGCGCTTCATAAATAGATCCGGCGATATGGCCACCGTCGAGTGGAACTAGAGGAAGCATATTGAATACAAATAGGGCCACGTTCAGGCTCAAGATCATATACAGCTGGGAAAGAATCTTGTCCTCGAAGCTAATCGAACTACTTGAAGCCAAATCTCCCGAATACTGTCCTAAACCAATAATTGAAATAGCCCCGTTTGGATTCCTAGTTGACCCTGGTGCAATTTCGGCAACAGCGTTAACAGCTTGCATTGGCAGGGTCACTATCATCGAGCCTGTGGTAGTAAGCATCGAACCCAGATTCCCTAAAGCTTGGCCTGGGCTCTGCTGATACTTCTGAGTTTCAAGATAGACACCGACAAAAGGGCGGCTTTGACCGGAGAGAGTCAATGTCCGAATGGTGATATCCAAAGTGACGCGTTGACCTTGCTGTTCAATCACCATTGGTTCTGATTTACCAACATATCCAGCAAGTAGCGGATCGATGTCAGACCATTTTGAAATCGGATGCCCAGCAAATGAAACAATCTTGTCTCCAGCTTTAACTCCTGCCAACAAAGCGGGAGAAGGACTGCCAACTTTGTTGCAGTTAGGGTTTGCATCGGTTGGAACACAACTGACCACCTGATGCACAACATTATTTCTCTCGTATGATCCAAAACCACTAAATAGAGCCAGCGACAGAACCGCTGCAATCAAAAGGTTTGCGAAAGGACCGCCAAACATAATAATCAGTTTTTTCCAAGGCTTAAGTCTGTAAAAAGCTCTGGCATCATCTTCTGCAGTTGGTTCTTCAGACTGGGTAACCGAGTTGGTGAGCCTTCTCCAAAAAGTCTGTTTCACGTCTTTTTCAAGTGGTGGAACCATACCAACCATCTGAATGTATCCACCCAGAGGAATCAGTTTGATTCCGTATTCAGTCTCTCCCCTTTTACGCGAGAAAATGGTTGGACCAAATCCAACCATATACTTGGTAACCTTCACTCCGAATTTCTTTGCAGGCAAGAGATGACCAAGTTCATGAAGCGCAATAGAAATAGCTAGCCCCAGAAGTAAAAATAACCAACCACTCAAAACATAAATAAAGTTCATGCATTCAACCTAACTAAGTTCACTGACATTGCCTACGTTTATCGATTAGCAATCAGGTGATTCGCAGTTTCACGTGCCCAAATTTCAGCTGCCAAAACGGATTCTAAAGTTAATCCACTCTCAGTTTTGTGTTGATCAATCACAGCTTCGATAATCTCAACGATTGCGGTGAAACTAATCTTGCCTTCATGAAAAGCTTCGACAGCTTCCTCGTTGGCCGCGTTATAAACGGCTGGGTAAGTAGAGCCTGCCTTACCCACTTGCCTAGCTAATGCAACTGCTCTAAAAACATTTTCATCTAAAGGCTCGAACTGCCATGAATGCGATTTAGTGAAGTCAACCGGTGTTGAAACGTTTGGAATCCGATCTGGCCAAGTAAGTCCAAGTGCAATAGGTAGTTTCATATCTGGCGGTGAGCACTGAGCGATTATGGAACCATCAACAAATTCCACCATCGAGTGCACAACCGATTGTGGATGAACAGTCACTCCAATTTGGTCAAAAGGAATCCCAAAGAGTAAATGTGCCTCAATAATTTCTAAACCCTTATTCACCATGGTGGCGGAGTTAGTGGTAACCACCTTGCCCATATTCCAAGTTGGATGCTTGAGAGCTTGAGCAGGGCTTACCTGACTCAACTGTTCTTTAGAGAACCCTCTAAACGGTCCTCCCGATGCGGTCAGAATAAGCTTGGCCACTTCAGATCTATTTCCCGAAAGTAAACATTGAGCTAAAGCAGAATGCTCAGAGTCAACCGGAACTATTTGACCAGGTGCTGCCAGCTGGGTAACCAAGTGGCCACCAACAATTAGTGATTCTTTATTTGCTAAGGCCAACCTTTTACCAGTTTTTAGGGTTGCAATCGTAGGTTTCAATCCAACCGAACCGGTAATGCCATTTAGAACAACATCTGCCTCGGTATTTTTAATAAGTTCACAGGCAGCCTCGGCCCCAATCACTGCTTTATCTAAAGAAACCCCGAACTTCTTAGCCTGATCGGTAAGCATTTCACTGTTACGGTTGGCCACTAAACCAGCGACCTCAAACTTGTCTGGATTACTAGCAATAATCTCAAGTGCCTGGGTGCCTATCGACCCCGTACTACCAAGCACAATTATTCGCTTCATGGCTTCAATATTGCCATCTCCAGTGCCAAAACACTCATCCAAAGACAAATAGGTCAGGCGTAGAATATAGCCATGACTATTGAACAGCGTCGCAATATTGTTACCTCTATTCCTGGGCCTAAGTCTCAAGCCCTCCACATCAACCGCCTAGAACAAGTCGGCCACGGTGTTGGTACTGCTCTTCCTATTTACATTGATTCGGCTCACGGAGCTATCGTGGTCGACGTTGATGGCAACCAGTTCATAGACATGGGTTCAGGTATCGGTGTTACTACCATCGGTCACACCAACGACGGTGTAGTTAAAGCTGTTTCTGAGCAGGTAGCGAAACTTACTCACACTCTTTTCACTGTGACACCATATGTTCCTTATGTTGAAGTTTGTGAAATCCTCAACCGCCACATGCCAGGTAATTTCAAAAAGCGTTCTGCTCTTTTTAACTCAGGTGCTGAAGCAGTTGAAAACGCCATCAAACTTGCCCGCAAATTCACTGGCCGTAACGAGATCGCAGTATTCGATCACGCTTACCACGGTCGAACTAACCTAACCATGGCAATGAACTTCAAGAACATGCCATATGCCGATGGCTTTGGTCCGTTTGCAGGAAGCGTTACCCACGTTCCAATGTCTTACCCGTTCCATGACCCTGAAGGTATGACCGGTGTTGAGGCCGCTACCCGAGCCATCAACTACATGGAAAAGCGCATCGGTGCCAAAAACTTTGCAGCCGTAGTCATCGAACCTATTCAAGGTGAAGGTGGTTTCATTGTTCCGGCCCCTGGCTTCCTAAAGACGCTAAGCGATTGGACTAAGGCAAATGGAATTGTGATGGTTGCCGATGAAGTTCAAGCCGGTATGGCTAGAACTGGTAAATGGTTTGCAAGTGAGCACGAAGAAGGTTTCGAACCTGACTTGATGACCATCGCTAAAGGTATTGCCGGTGGTATGCCTATCTCTGCTGTTACCGGTAGAGCCGAGATCATGGATTCATCTCACCCAGGTGGTATTGGTGGAACCTTCGGTGGTAACCCGGTTGCCGCAGCTGCTGCAGTTTCTGTTTTGAAACAGATTGAAGCTGGTGGAGTTTTGGAGAGCGCCATTCACATCGAGAACGTGATGCTGCCGAGACTTTTGGAAATGAAAGCCAAGTATCCAGTTATCGGTGAAATCCGAGGCCGTGGAGCCATGTTGGCAATCGAATTTGTTCAGCCAGGCACTAGAACTCCTAACTCTCAGGCTGTCGATGCTGTAGTTAAGCACTCACACATGAATGGTGTTCTAATTTTGAATGCTGGCACCTACGGTAACGTTATCCGGTTCCTCCCATCACTAGCTATTTCTGATGACCTTATAAACGATGCTCTAGATGTTGTTGAAACAGGAATAGCAGCTCTCTAAACCGAATCAAGGAAGATTCAAATGCACTCCTATGCAAACCGTGAAAAATTAGCACAACTTTTTGCCAAGGAGGTTGAGCTGTTTGAATCAAAGCATCACAAATCCTTCGAATTACACCAAAAAGCCATGGGTCCACTCATGGGTGGTGTTCCGATGTCTTGGATGGCTAAATGGCCTGGTCCACACCCGGTTTATGTTGCAACTGCAAAAGGATCTAGATTCACCGATGTTGATGGCATCGAATATGTTGACTTTTGTTTAGGTGACACCGGAGCTATGGTTGGCCACTCCCCTGATGCTTCAATCAAGGCCATTGCAGAGCAGCTAACTAAAGGTATTACCTTCATGTTGCCAACCGAAGATGCTGCGTTGGTTGGAAAAACACTTGCGGATAGATTTGGTTTACCGAAATGGCAGTTCACTCTAACTGCAACCGATGCCAACCGTCACATACTTCGGTATGCCAGACATGTAACAGGTAGAAACAAGATAGTTGTTCACGACTACTGCTACCACGGAACTGTTGATGAAACCTTCGCTGTTTTAGATGACCAGGGAAACACGGTTAGCCGGGATAACAACATTGGTCCTCAGGTTGACCCAGCTTTCACAACCATCGTGGTTCCATTCAATGATCTTGCTGCAGCTGAAAAAGCTTTTGCAACTGGAGAAGTTGCAGCCATGCTCATTGAACCGGCTATGACCAACATCGGCATTGTCTTACCTGAACCTGGCTATCTTGAAGGCCTAAGGGATCTCTGCACCAAATACGATGTGATTTTAATCAACGATGAAACACACACTTTGAGTGAAGGTCCTGGCGGCATGACCGCTCGAAGGAACCTAAAACCAGATGCCATAGTTATGGGTAAAACCATCGGTGCTGGAATTCCTGCCGGAGCATTTGGAATGTCTGCCGAACTGACTAAACGTGTTCAAGATTCACTTCATTTAGAACACATCGATGTTGGCGGGGTTGGTGGAACCCTTGCCGGCAACGCTCTATCTATGGCTGCTATCAGAGCAACTTTGACCGAAGTATTAACCCCAGAAGCTTTTATCAAGATGGAAGCGCTGTGTGATATCTGGACTAGCGATGTTCAAAGATTGATAACCCAGTATGGAGCTCCATGGCAAGTGAGCCAACTGGGTTGTCGAGCTGAATACTCATTCAGATCTTCCGCACCTAAGAACGGCCGAGAAGCAGCTGACGCAGATGATTTTGAACTACAACAGTTCTTACACATTCATGCGCTAAACCGTGGAGTACTAATGACACCATTTCATAACATGGCGTTGATGTCTCCTGCTCACACAGAGGCAGATGTTCAAAGACACACAGAGCACTTTGAACTAGCGGTCAAAGCGCTCTTCGCTTAGGACTTAGCTAACTTAGATCTCTTGATGGCTCCGCGAATTTGGGTTGCCAAAACAATGAAAATGGCTAACATAAAGACCGCCGAAGCTATAACGTTGGCTTCTGCTGGAACCCCTCTGGCTGCTGCCACATAAATGTATTTAGGGAAAGTTGTGACTGATCCTGAATTGAAATACGTGATGATGAAATCATCGAAGCTAAGGGCAAAGGAAAGCAAAGCTGCCGAAATAATACCCGGCATCAATAATGGCAAGGTAATCTTGCGGAACACCTGACGTGGGTTCGCATATAAATCGGCACCGGCTTCTTCCAAAGTTGGATCCAGGGTCTGAACACGAGCCTTAACGGTTACCACCACAAAACTCAAACAGAACATCACGTGAGCGATGATGATCGTGGTCATACCTGCACCAACCCCAGCGTTGAAGAACAAACCGGCTAAACCAGCACCCAAAACAACTTCAGGCGTTGCCATCGGTAAGAATAGGGAAAGGCTAACTAGAGATCGTGCTCGGAACGAGTAACGAACTAGAGCAATAGCTAATGCTGTTCCAAGGATGGTTGCAAAGATTGTTGAAATAACTCCGATGACTATGGAGTTGGTGACCGCATCGCAAACATCTTGACGATTACAGACCTGAGCCCAGTGCCTAAGAGTGAACCCTTCCCAGACTGTGTTAGACCTAGTTGAATCATTGAATGAAAACATAATCGTGTATGCGATCGGGGTGAGCAAAAAGACCATTGCCAAAACTGCATAAATCGGCAACGCCAGTTTTCCAAATGAGAGCTTCTTCACAGTAGGTCCTCGGTTCCAGACCTACGAACATAGAAGGTAACCATGATTAGAATAAGCGCCATCAGTAATACTGATAACGCGGAAGCAGATGGATAGTTCCAGTTTTGCAAGAAATCAGCTTCAACCATTGTTCCGATCATTGAAGTCTTGGATGAACCTAGGAAATCACGACTGGCGTTAACGTAGTCTCCGGCGATTGGAATAAAGGTAAGCAAAGTTCCAGAGATTATTCCTGGCATTGAAAGCGGAAGAGTTATCTTTCTGAAAACTTTCCTTGGGTTGGCATAAAGATCGCTGGCAGCTTCAAGGAACCTAATGTCTAATCTTTCCAAGTTGGTAAACAGTGGCAGAGTCATAAACGGTATGAAGTTATAGGTAAGGCCAAAGATAACTGCAGCATCTGTTCCGATGAAGTATGAAGTTGGTGCGAGTATGTGCAGGTTATGTAGTAGAGCAACAAAACCTGAGTTGTCGCTTAGTAACTGTTTCCAAGCAATTGTTCGAAGCAAAAAGGAAATAAAGAACGGTGCAATAACCAAAGTCAGTAGGAGTCTTTGAATTAGCGGACTGCCGCGTAATTTAACCCCGATGAAATAAGCCAGTGGATAGCTAATCGCTAGAGCGAAGACTGTTGCCGCAAAAGCATAACCAAAAGATCTGATTATCTGAGGCATGTATTGGGTTACCACTGTTGCGAAGTTACCAAAGTTCAGATCATACAAATAAGCGCCAATTGCCCCCGATGGGTCAGGAGACTCCAATGCTGTGACCAACAAAGACAACAAAGGTGTCATGAAGAACAGACCAAGATAGATCAGACCAGGCAAAATCAAAACTAAAACAATGGGTCCACCCTTGCGTTTAGTTGAATTGTCCTTAGCCGGAGCTCCCCCACCGAATGCAGCGAAGGCCACTTCTATGCCTCTGAACTTCCGGTAGGAAGATCGGATAGACCATAGCTGTGTTCAACCCTCCAAGAAACATAAACCTTTGCACCTAATTCAACTTCAGGCGACTTACCGATGTTCTGAGCGAAAACAGTTATTTCGCCAACATTAGGGATATCTATCAAGTACTGGTTACTAACACCGGTGAAACGAATGTCGATGATTTCACCAGGACCTATCACAATTTGATCAGCAGACAGCTTTGGTTTCTTTTCGTGGAAGTCTGCCTTTTCAGGTCTAACCCCGATTGCTATCTTGCCTGTGTGCTTTTCAGCCCGCTTCTTATCAACAGTGATCTTGTTGCCACCAACTTCTATAGAAACAGAGGTCGCATTCTTTTCAACCACCTCACCAACAAACAGGTTTGATTGACCTAGGAACTTAGAAACAAAAACAGTCTTAGGACGGTCATAGAGAACTTCCGGAGCACCCATCTGCTCGATACGACCCTTGTTCATAACGGCAACGATGTCCGCCATGTCCATGGCTTCTTCTTGGTCGTGGGTAACGTGCAAGAAGGTAAGGCCGACTTCAAGTTGAATAGCTTTTAATTCAATCTGCATCTGGCGACGAAGTTTTAGATCCAAAGCACCCAGTGGTTCATCCAACAACAGAAGTGATGGGCGGTTAACTAGAGCTCTAGCCAGAGCAACTCGCTGCTGTTGCCCACCAGATAGTTGCTGAGGCCTTCTAGCTGCTAAGTGACCTAGTTCAACCAGGTTTAGAGCATCAACAGCTAGTTTCTGCGCATCGGCAACTTTACGTTGACGCAAACCAAAGGCTACGTTTTCCAATACGGTCATGTGTGGAAAAAGCGCGTATGACTGGAACACGGTGTTCACTGGACGCTCGTGAGGTTTAGCCGCAGTAATGTCTTTTCCACCGAGCAAAACCTGACCAAAGGTTGGGGTTTCAAGACCGGCAACAATACGAAGAGTTGTCGTCTTACCGCAACCTGAAGGACCTAGCAAAGCAAAGAACTGACCGGCAGGGATGGTTAAATCCATGTCATCAAGAGCAGTAAAGCCAGGAAAATCTTTTCTAATGTCGATTAGTTCGAGGTCAGCACCAGCGAACGCGTTGCTTTTTGCCAACTACACAACTCCATTCGATGCATCAGACCAAGCCTTAGAAAACTCGTTGTCTTCTTTGGCGGTCAAAGCACGGAACTGCTTTAACTTAGTATCGAAAATATCCTGGGTTGGGAACATCAAAACATTTGACCCCAGTGAAGGCTGAGCCGCAACCACGATTTCCTTAACACCATCAAGCGGTGGAACGTAGTTAACACCAGCCAGAGCTAATTTGGCAGCCACTTCAGGTTGGAAGTAGTAGTCAATGATCGCCTCTGCATTTGAGAAGTGCGGTGAACCCATAGGGATAACGAAGTTGTCACAGGCAAAAGTTGAACCAGTGTCCACTAGAACTACACCTAATTCCTCGCTACCTAATTCGATGTTGGCACCAATCAGGTCACCAGCCCAAACGATACCGGCAACTGCGTCACCGTTCTTGTAATCATCGATGTAGCTGTTTCCCTTGATGCTTCTGATCTGTCCTGAAGTAACAAATTTCTTGAACTTATCTAAAGTGGTGTGGAATTCATCAGAACTGAAGCTAGTAATGTCTATGCCATCAGCCATCATCATCACACCGAGGGTGTCACGCATTTCAGAGAGAACTTCGACCTTACCTTTTAGTCTTGGGTCCCAAAGATCTGCAACTGAGGTTGGCGCATCCTTGCCGGTTAGTTTCTTGTAGTTGGCTTTGTGGTAACCGATAGTCGCGATGATTCCCTTCCAAGGAAGTGAATACTTGCGACCTGGATCGAATTGACCAAAGGTTGTTTTGAAAGCTGAGTTCAAATGCGCAGTTACGTTAGGCATCTTTGAATAATCAAGTTCACGAACATAACCGTTGTCGATTAGACGAGAAACCATCCAGTCAGTTAAGCACATGGTGTCGGCACCTGTGTCTTGCCCAGCTGCAAGCTGGTTCTTGATTAGTGCGAAGTATGTATTGTTGTCATCAATTTTGATGTTGTAATGAACCTTGATCCCGGTTTTCTTTTCGAAGGCATGAAGAGTTGGGAATGAACCATCTTCACCGTCAATGTAATAAGGCCAGTTATCCCAAGTCACTTGCTTGTCAGTTGCAGAGGTGTCCTTTGCTGGCTTTAGAGTTTTCTTTCCACCACCTGGTGAACAAGCTGCTAGGAATGCAGCAACTGATGTTGCAATGGCGCCACCGATAACCGCTCTTCTAGTCACCTTGCTGGTTAAGGCAGATTTAACTACTCCGCGTAGTGTTGGATCTTCTGGAAGGTTTTGGTTCATAACCACATGCTCCTAAAGGGAAGGGCCGTCAGACGGCCAACTCACACCGACTGCGCGAAAAGAACGCATTGATAAAAATACTGCCACATCTTTGCGCCAGATTAGGCCAAAAACCCCAAACTGGTCAATAAAATCAAGGGGTCTCTCAGCCTTCAAGGCAATAAGGTATTCTGGGTAATGGTGTGGCAAAGATGCCTCCCACAAGGAGAATTATGAAGATCGCTGTTCCTGCAGAGATCAAGAACAATGAATTCAGAGTGGCTATAACGCCATCTGGTGTCCACGAACTAGTTTCCTCAGGGCATGAAGTTTTCATTCAAACTAACGCTGGACTGGGCTCTAGCATCACAGACGAAGACTACAAGGACGCTGGCGCTACCATCTTGCAAGATGCAGCCAGCACTTGGAATGCCGGAGAGATGATCCTCAAGGTCAAAGAGCCAATTCCAAGCGAATACCAGTACCTGAGACCAGGCCTACTGCTCTTCACATACTTACATCTAGCCGCCGATCTTGAACTGACTCAAGAGTTACTGGCCAAGAAGGTCACCGCTATCGCTTACGAGACTGTTCAAACCGCTAACCGTCAGCTACCCCTTCTTGCTCCAATGAGCGAGGTTGCTGGCAGACTCTCTGTGCTAGTTGGAGCTCAAACACTTTTCGCTCAAAATGGCGGTAACGGCATATTGCTAGGTGGAGTACCGGGCACCAGATCGGCCAAGGTTGTTGTTCTTGGTGGCGGTGTTGCTGGAACTAACGCCATCGCTATGGCTGTTGGCCTAGGTGCTGAAGTAACAGTGCTAGATACCAACATCAACCGACTAAGAGAACTGGATGCTCTCTATCACGGCAGATTGAACACCCTAGCTAGCAACAGTTTTGAAATTGATAGAGCCGTTACTCAAGCAGATCTTGTAATCGGTTCGGTTCTAATTCCCGGAGCAAAAGCTCCTAAGTTAGTTACCAATGCTCTGGTCAAGAAAATGAAACCAGGCTCAGTGCTAGTCGATATCGCTATTGACCAGGGTGGTTGTTTCGAAGATTCACATGCAACAACACATGCCGACCCAACCTTCAAAGTTCACAACTCAATCTTCTATTGCGTAGCGAACATGCCAGGTGCGGTCGCCAACACTTCTACCTATGCTCTAACCAACGCAACTTTGACTTATGTCAAAGCTTTGTCAAACAAGGGTTGGAAGGCAGCCGCTCAAGCTGATGCTGCTTTAGCTCTAGGTGTCAACACGGACAATGGACTTTTGGTTAACGAACCGGTTGCAGCAGCCCACTTCCTAGATCATGTTTCACTTGAATCGGTGCTGGCATAGCCAACTGAATCGTTTGATTACGATACCAACCTCTACCTGGGTGTAATTTGTCATTCCATTGCGCCTTGGGTAAGCCAGCTGCCAGATGTTGTTCCAGGTTGCCTTGTCGAAGATAGATAACGTGATCAAACTTCCTTTGAATAGATAATGGCAACAAAAAATTACTAGCAATCGAACTAATAACACTGCCCTGACTAAAAGCCTTTTCTAAATCTTCAATGCTTGGTTCATCTAGAACAAAACTTGAAGCAGTTATCTTTCTCATCAATGAAGCAAAACTGGTCTTTCCCGAACCTTTAGCCCCGACCAGCAGAATGGAACCGGAACCAAAGGCACTAAGAGGTAGCTCCTCTAATCGATGTTCTATTGGTAAATCAATAAGTGCCACCAAGTCTCCTGTTTGATTTAGGAGTTGAGGTAAACCCTGGGACCAACCTTTAACTTCATCTGGGTAATACTTATCACCGCTAAGACTAGGAAGAGACTTAGTCATTGGGAAATCAAAGGGAAAACTTTTGATTCCATTGAAGGCAATAGCTTTTGTGGTTGAAATATTTGATGGTCGCATGGTTGGTGATAGCGAAACTAAATCACCTGGATCGGTAACCCCCAGAGCAAATCTAAGAGTCAGGTTAGTAATAAGTGATCTTGGTATCCCAGAAAGCGACTGGCTAGTTGCAATTAAATGAACTCCGAGGGATCTTCCTCTAGCGGCGATGGCCTCCATAGTGCTGGTGGCAAGATTATGTGATGTCAAGATGGCGGGGAGCTCATCGGCAAGGACCAGAAGTCTTGGCAATTCAGGTAGCTGGTCAATCGAGGACTTGCCTGCTCTAGCTAAACGGTATTCCCTCTGTTTTAACTCCCCCAACAAATAGAGCCAAAAGCGCTCATGGTTGCTGCCGTCTATGTCTGTAACAAGAGTCAGCGAACACGGATGAGAATTCAAAGCAGTTAGTGCTGCTCCCCCTTTGAAGTCAATTAGCACCATTGCCATTTGAGTTTCAGGAACGCTTACCAACATTGAGCCTGTAATCAATTTCAGGAACTCACTTTTGCCAGCTCCAGTGGAACCAACTATCAAAGCATGCGGTCCATCTCTGGCTAAATCAAATTCTAAATCTGTACCATCGCTCACTCCAGCCCAGAATGGCAGTGCACCAGGTTTGCTTGACCGGTAGTGCGATTGCTCTAGAGCAACTGCTTTGGCTGCCACATCTCTTTCCAGCGCCAACTTACTGAAATGTTGAAAAAAGATTTCACTGTATGGGTCTTTGAAGAACCAGCCGGTTTTAGGAAGTAACTTATCGCCTAAGGCTATAGCTCTCGGGTGAATCCAAATTGGTTGGTCGCTGTAATCAAGATCCGGTTCCTTTCGTTTGAGCTTGATCAAAGTTGAGGTTAGTAACCCAGAGGCAATAGAGATGAAAGAGAATATTGCGAATTGCCACATCCCTGTCATGAAACCCATGATTAGAGCGATCAGCAGTGCTGGAATTAAGGCAATAAAGCGCATTTAGCGATGTTGCCAAAAATAGTTCTTAAATAAAACTGCCCGTCCTCTTTTTGTGGAGAACGGGCAGCAGGGAGGATAGTGGCAACTAATCTCCGATATAACTCATGACGTGCTTAATACGGGTGTAATCCTCGAACCCATACATTGACAAATCTTTACCGTAACCTGAGTGACGGAAACCACCGTGTGGCATTTCAGCGACAAGTGGAATGTGTGTGTTTATCCAAACACAACCAAAGTTCAAGCCCTTAGCAAAGCGCAATGCCCTGGTGTGGTTGCTGGTCCAAACAGATGAAGCTAACCCGTACTTCACATCGTTAGCCCAAAGCATTGCTTCTGCATCGTTCTTGAACTTCTGAACAGTAACTACCGGCCCAAATATTTCTCTTTGGATGTGCTCATCTTTTTGCTGCAAACCAGTCAAGACAGTTGCTTCGTGGAAATAACCTTTACCTTCAATGGCGTGACCACCAATAGCAATAGATGCGTGATCTGGTAGACGGTCAATGAAACCAGTAACCTGAGCCAACTGGTTCACATTGTTGACTGGACCAAACAAAATGTCATCTCTTGATGGGTCACCGGTCTTAGCATTAGCTGCAACTTCTTGAACAAGAAGTGCTACAAATTCATCGTGAACACTTTCGTGAACCAGAATTCTTGTCGCGGCCGTGCAGTCCTGACCTGCATTGAAGAAACCGGCGGTAACGATCTGTGCAACAGCTTTCTCTAGATTCGCATCTTCGAAAACAATCACCGGAGCTTTTCCACCAAGTTCAAGGTGAACCCGCTTTAGATCAAGTGCAGCGGTCTTAGCAACTTCCATACCGGCTCTAACAGAACCGGTAATAGAAACCATCTGCGGAATTTCGTGCTCAATCATCGCTTTACCAGATTCGCGGTTACCCGTAACAACGTTGAACACACCTGCTGGTAGGAATTCGCTGGCAATTTCTGCAAGCAGTAAAGTCGATGCTGGCGTTGTATCAGAAGGCTTAATGACAACTGTGTTTCCAGCAGCTAATGCTGGAGCAAACTTCCAGGTTGCCATGTTAAGTGGATAGTTCCATGGGGTTACCTGACCAATCACACCGATTGGCTCGCGTCTAATTGATGAGGTGTGATCTTTTGCATATTCGGCGCTAGCTCTACCTTCAAGATTTCTGGCTGCACCTGCGAAGAAGCGAATTTGGTCAACCGAAACCATCACCTCGTATTCAACCAGTGTGCTTCTAGGCTTACCGGTGTTCTCAGACTCACGATCAGCCATCTCTTCAGCTCTGGCTTCAAGAGCATCCGCAATCCTGAATAGTGCTAGTTGACGTTCGCCCGGAGTGCTTTCACTCCAAGTCTCAAAAGCCTTATCGGCAGCCTTATAGGCAGTGTCAATGTCTGCTTCATTAGAGATAGCTGAGGTAGCAAAGACCTCCCCGTTAGCTGGGTTTATGATATCCAGCGTCTCGCCAGACTTGGCTGAAACATACTGGCCGTTTATAAAGTTCTTCAGTTCACGAACTGACATTAGAAAACTCTCCTTCGAGCCTTGAATGCGGGGCTATATGCTCCTGCCATAACACTATTACAAACAGGGAGTTTGGTAATAATCCGTAGCAAAAAAGGGTCAAATGGTATGGAATCTGTACCAAATTAGTAAATTTCCTACGATTTCAGCACCAAAATTGGCAAAAGTGTGGCAAAATCGCAGTATGTCTAGAACAGATAGAGCTAAAGCCAGCACTCTTGATGACATCTCTAAAGAGATTATCGAGCTGCTTCAGCATGATGGCCGTAAGCCGTATAGCGAGATAGCTAAGGCCGTTGGCCTCTCCGAAGCCGCCGTTAGACAGCGCATGCAAAAGCTCACCGACTCAGGTGTCATGCAGGTGGTAGCGGTCACTGACCCGCTCCAGATGGGTTTCTACCGTCAGGCCATGATTGGCATTCGGTGCACCGGAGACATGACTGAGATTGCTGATCGACTTTCAGCTATGCCTGAGGCAGACTATGTGGTTATGACCGCCGGATCTTTTGACATCCTGGTTGAAGTGGTTGTTGAAACAGACGAAGACCTGATCAATGTTTTGAATACCAAAATAAGAGCACTCCCCGGAGTGATCTCTACCGAAACTTTTGTTTACCTGAAACTCCACAAGCAGTTCTATAACTGGGGTGTCATGTAATAAAAAAGGTTTGAGTATCGAAAGGTACTCGAAGTGGATAATCAGACGATTACCCAAAAGTGAAACACAAATAATAGTAAAGAGTGATATCAAATGGCAATCAAGGAGAGCAAAGCCCGAAAGCTTGCCTCGGCATTAAAGCCAGGTAAGGCTCCGGCATCATCGCCGGCCGAAGCAAAAGCCGACCACGCCACCCCGCTAACTGACGCGCGTAAAGCAGGTCGGGAAGCAACACCAGAAATGTACCAGGTATCTGCCAAGGAAAACTTATTCTTGCATTTCACAAGACATAGTCCTTTTCAGACCAGTGACATGCCCATCATCACAAAAGCTGAGGGTCATCACTTCTGGGACATAAATGGTAAAAAATACTTCGATGGAATTTCATCGTTGTTCTCAGTGAACGTCGGCCATGGTCGGCAACGTTTGGCTGAGGCTGCTGCAAAGCAAATGAAGGAACTGGACTTCTTTCCTATGTGGTCGCATGCACACAAGCCAGGTATTGAATTAGCCGAGCGCGTGTTGTCTTATGCACCAAAGAACCTTAGTCGCGTGTTCTTCACCACTGGTGGAGGAGAAGCGAACGAGACTGCATGGAAGCTAGCGAAACAGTACTTCAAGATCATTGGAAAACCAACTAAGCACAAAGTAATTACCAGAGCTGTTGCCTATCACGGAACATCACACGGTGCACTTTCGCTAACTGGTATTCCATCAATGAAGAAGATGTATGAGCCTTTGGTTCCTAGCACCTTCCGCATTCCAAACACCAACTGGTACCGCGCACAAGACGAGTTCGAAACTGAAGAAGAATTCTCAATGTGGGCGGCAAACCGCCTAGAAGAAATGATTCTGTTCGAAGACCCTGACACTGTTGCGGCCTTCTTCATGGAACCAGTTCAGAACTCTGGTGGTTGCTTCACTGCACCTAAGTCCTATTACAAGCGCGTTCGTGAGATCTGCGACAAGTATGACGTTTTATTGGTTGCAGATGAAACCATAGATGGTTTTGGTCGTATCGGAACCATGTTTGCTTCTGAGTTCTATGGACTCGAACCAGACATGTTGGTTTGTGCAAAAGGTATTACCTCTGCATACCAGCCGCTAGGGGCATTGATGATTACAGAGAAGCTCTTTGAACCGTTCAAACACGGAACAACCATCTTCTCTCACGGATACACTTTCGCAGGTCACCCGGTTTCATGTGCTGTAGCGCTAGAGAACCTCGACATCTTTGATGAAGAGGACCTAGTCGGTAACGTTGCTCGCAATGCTCCTAACTTCAGAAAGACCCTTGAAAAACTAAAGGATCTACCTATCGTTGGAGATGTCCGCGGTGAAGGTTACTTCTACGCCATTGAACTAGTCAGAAATAAGGAAACTAAAGAATCCTTTAACGACGAAGAGTCTGAGAAACTGCTTAGACAGTTCCTAAGTCATCACATGTATGACAACGGTCTGTATTGCCGCTCAGATGACCGTGGGGACCCTGTAGTTCAGTTAGCGCCACCGCTCACTATCGGTCAAAAAGAGTTTGATGAACTAGAACAAACCTTACGTCACAGCCTTTCATTGGCTGGCGAATTGTTCGAGTTGATGTAATAAAGACTCAACTAAAGCCCGGTCTGTTGATAAGACCGGGCTTTAGTCTTTCTTGGGTATTCTGTTCAGGTGATTAGAGAAAACTGGCTTGATGTTCAGTCCCCTATTGGACTCATCCGTATTTTTGAATACAACAACCGAATTACCGGTATCGATCTTTCTGCTAAGAAACTTAGTAAGAAGCCAGAAACACCTAGCCCTGCACTAAAAGATGCAGCCGACCAAATTAATAAATACTTTGAAGGCAAACTAACCAAGTTCACTATCCCCGTTGCCTTAGAAAACGGAACTGAGTTCCAACAAGCAGTCTGGAAACAGATTGCCAAGATTGGTTTCGGTAAACACGTCAGCTATGCAGATATCGCTAAAGCAATCGGCAAGCCTAAAGCTTCAAGAGCTGTTGGTGGCGCTGTTGGAGCAAACCCTATTCCCCTAGTTGTTGGCTGTCACAGAGTTCTAGGTGCCAGCGGCAAGATCACTGGTTATTCTGGTGGAAAAGGAATCCCAACTAAGAAATGGTTACTCAAACACGAAGGTATTGAATCCAAAGCATGAGTGAACTCATTCACAAATACGACGATGGAATAAAGCGCTGTCGTTGGCCTGGAAAAGATTCTCTTTATATCGACTACCACGACACCGAATGGGGTGTTCCAGTATCTGGTGATGATGAAATGTTTGAACGAATAGCTCTAGAAGGTTTTCAAGCAGGCCTCTCCTGGATCACCATCCTAAAAAGACGCGAAGGCTTTAGAAAAGCATTCAAAAACTTTGAAGTAAAGAAAGTTGCGAAGCTAACAGATATTGACGTCGAGAAAATGATGCAAAACGAAGGCATCATTCGTAACCGAGCCAAAATCATTAGCACCATCAACAACGCGAACCTCGTTTTAGAGCTTCAAAAGCAAGGAATTAGCATTAGCGATGTGGTGTGGAGTTTCTCCCCTAAAAAGAAGATGATCTCAACCAAAGACTTCCAATGGCGAGCCACCAGCCCTGAATCTGATGCCATGAGTAAAGAACTTAGACGCCTAGGCTTTAGCTTCGTCGGCTCAACTACTATGTATGCACTCATGCAGGCAACTGGGCTGATTAATGATCACGCACCAGGATGTTTTAGGCGCGAAGAACTTCGTCCGTAATCAGAGTTATCTGCTTACCTTCAACCTCGAACCCTAAGCCGATTGATTCAGCTAATTTCTTTAGTTCTTTGATGGTTTTAGGAGCTTCAGTTGATCTTACGAACGCACCGACCAGTTCACCCTTAGAGGTCTTGTTGAAGTGGTTCATGGCTCGACGGACGCCATCTTTGTCTGTGACAACTTCAACCCAATAGGAATCCATGTCCTCTGGAATATGCGCTAACTCAACATAACTCTTCGAGCGAAGATCAATAATTGGTCCATCAACCAATCGAACCCAAGCTGCTGGTTGATGCTCTTGCCAGATTTGTCTTAGATCTAAACCAGGCAGCCTGGTCTCTGCTGAAAGGCGATAGTAAGGGATTCTGTCTGTTGCCGAGATAAGTCCAAATAGAGAGCTCTGCATCAAAACATGCTTCCGCATCATCTCAACTTCGTGGGTTGTGAAATCTGCGGTCCTGATGGCTTTATAAAGTGTTCCTGAGTATCTCAGGTATGCAGGCATGGTTGGTGCGTTTGGAATCTCAAGGTTACGAGCAACATCTTCCAGTTGCTTCTTCCCTAGCTTTAGAACCCTAACCGTTTCATCAGGATCACTACTTAGCTTGATAAGAGCATCAAGAACCAGGTCTCTCGCATCGTTTAGTTGCCCATAACTTAGGTGCACCTGCTGAATGGTTAGGCTCGATCCACCTAAGACCTTGGTCTCACTTGGTGGAAGAAGTAATAGCACTAGTTTAGTTTAAGTATTTTGTTGAGCTTAAAAACTAATACCCCGAGATTTCACTCGGGGTATTGAAGTTTTAGCTTTTAGGCCAGTTGAGCATTTCTTGCGACGATGGTCACAACATCGTGCTCAACAGATAAGAAACCACCATCAGCCTCGGCCTTGATGCTCTCACCGGTTGGCAAAGTAATGCGAACTTCACCGCCACTTAGGATAGCCAGCATAGGTTCGTGACCAGGTAGCAAACCAATCTCACCTTCGACAGTCTTAGCAACCACCATTTTGGCGTCGCCAGACCAAACAGCTCGGTCAGCTGCAACAAGGTCGATGTGTAAGGTTTTTTCACTCATGATTAGTTAGCTGTCTCTGACTGAATCTTTGCCCATTGACGCTCAACGTCTTCCAAGCCACCAACGTTGAAGAACGCCTGCTCAGCAACGTTGTCGAAGTCACCGTTAGCAATGGCTGAGAAGCCTTCGATGGTTTCCTTTAGTGGAACAGTTGAACCCTTCACACCTGTGAACTTTTCAGCCATGTAGGTGTTCTGAGATAGGAACTGCTGGATACGACGAGCACGAGATACGGTGATCTTGTCCTCTTCGCTCAATTCTTCAACA
>Ga0304729_1000744_pt1 | contig 22805 bp, 26 predicted proteins | sample C_131016_MF_Meta_FD_190475 | JGI IMG/M metagenome (GOLD analysis project Ga0304729, IMG submission 190475) | Freshwater microbial communities from Lake Croche, Canada to study carbon cycling - C_131016_MF_MetaG (v2) (version 2) | ecosystem: Environmental > Aquatic > Freshwater > Lake | place... | reverse complement strand
CGAAGCAACATCTTGAACAAAGCGGCTGGCAACATCTCCATCGACCACTCTGTGGTCGAAGGTAGCTCCAATAGTAGTTACCTGACGAACCAAGATCTCATTATCAACAACCCAAGGCTTAGGTCTAATTGATCCAAGCGCGACGATGCCAACTTCACCTGGGTTCAGGATAGGAGTTCCAGTATCAACACCAAAGACCCCGATGTTGGTAATAGTGATTGTTCCGTTTTGCATATCCTGCGGTGTTGTTTTACCTTCACGAGCAGTGGCTGCAAGTTTTTCTAAAGCCATCGCAAGTTCCAACATCGACATCTGATCTGCATCTTTAATGTTTGGAACGATAAGACCTCTAGGTGTTGCAGCTGCAACACCGAAGTTCACAAAGTTATGAACAATGATTTCTGTATCAGTCCAAGTTGAGTTAACCATTGGGTTTCTTCTAACCGCCCAGATCATTGCCTTAGCCATAATCAGAAGTGGAGTTACTTTGACTCCTGCAAAATCAGCACTAGCTTTTAGTCGCTTAACGTATTCCATGGTTCTAGTTGCATCAACGTCGACGAAGATGCTCACGTGGGGAGCCGTGAAAGCTGATTGCACCATCGCAGATGCGATTGCCTTACGAACACCTTTGACAGGAATTCTTTCTTCACGTTCAGATTTAGGTTCTGGAGTTGTTTGGTTTCTGAACACACTGGCAACTTGAACAGCAGCCATTACATCTTCTCTAGTTACTTCCCCTGATAAACCAGTGGGTTTCACCTTAGAGATATCTACGTTCATATCTTTAGCAAGTTTCCGAATAGGTGGTTTAGCTAATACAACGTCACCTGAAGGAACAACTGCAATCAAATCCGTAGCGGGTGCAGCACTTGAAACAACGGCCTGGATTGCACCAGTGGAAATTACACCAGCTGCTGCTCTTCTTCTACGACTAGGAGCTGCAGATGAGACACCATAACCAACAAGATTAGGTTGTGGTTTTTCTTCAACACTAGAAGCTGCAACATCACTAACAGTTTGGATAGCTTCAGTAACAACAGCGTTAGCTGCAACTGCATCATGCATAGATGTTGCTGCCGAAACAGCTGCTGTTGCTTCGCTGACAGTCACGGCAATGATTGGGCTACCAACATTTACTGTGTCACCTTTATTGGCCATAAGTTGAGCAACAGTTCCAGCAAAAGGGCAAGGTAGTTCAACTAAAGATTTAGCAGTTTCAATTTCAACAATGATTTGGTTCACTGAAACCTGATCGCCAACTTTTACTTTCCAAGTAACAATTTCAGCTTCAGTTAAACCTTCACCAACATCTGGCAAATCAAAATATGCAAGTTGAGACATTATTCATTCCGCCTTAGTAAGCCAACACTCGATCGACTGCTTCCATCAAGCGGTCGGCATCTGGCAAATATAGTTCTTCAAGTTTTGCTGCAGGGTAAGGAACATCAAAACCACCAACTCTAATTACTGGTGCTTCTAAGTGATAGAAACAGAGTTCAGCAATCTTTGCTGCAATCTCAGATGAGATGCTGACAAAGGTTCCAGCTTCGTGGGTCACAATCAAACGGCCAGTTCGCTTAACTGATTCAACGATGTGGCCAAAATCAATAGGGGACATGGACCTGATGTCGATGACCTCGATGTTGATACCTTCGGTGGCTGCTAGTTCTGCTGCCTGCAGGGCAGTTACCACCATCGGTCCATAGGTTGCGATGGTCACATCGTTGCCCTGGCGAAGGGTAGCGGCTGAATGCAGCGGCTGTGGGGCTTGGTCCAGGTTGACCATGCCCTTCTGCCAGTAACGACGCTTAGGTTCGAAGAACATAACCGGGTCTCTTGAAGTAATAGCTTGCTGAATCATCCAGTAAGCATCGTTTGCATTGCTAGGACTAACAACACGAAGACCAGCGGTGTGAGCAAAATATGCCTCAGGTGATTCGCTGTGATGCTCAACAGCTCCAATGCCGCCACCGTAAGGAACACGAATGACAACCGGCATCTGAAAGAAACCTTCGGAGCGATTAGTAAGTTTTGCCAGCTGACTAACAATCTGATTGAACGCAGGATAAATAAAACCATCAAATTGGATTTCAGCTACAGGTCTAAATCCACGCATAGCTAAACCAATAGCTGTTCCAACAATTCCAGATTCAGCAATGGGTGAGTTAAAGATTCGCTTGTCACCGAATTCATCTAGCAAACCTTCAGTGACACGGAACACACCACCGAGTCTTGCAACGTCTTCACCGAAGACTAAAACCTTTTCATCTTCTTGCATAGCTCTACGCATACCAGCGTTGATTGCTTTAGCAATTGAAAGTTCAACAGAGTTACTCATTAGCGAGTGCCTCCGTAACTTGGAGTGTCATCGCCATCGTTTGGTGGAGTGTGACCACCTAAAGATTCTTCATACCCCTGCAACCAAGCACGTTGTTCATCGATGACTGGATGTGGTTCTGAATAAACGTGATCAAACATCAATTCAAGTTCAGGTTCTTGTAATGCAAAAGTTGCTTCGCGAAGTTCAGCAGCAAGTTGATTTCCTGCCTCTTCAACTTCATCAAAGAACTCTTGACCGACTCCTTGCTTACGCAAGAACTTTTCAAAACGAATGATTGGATCTTTTGCCTGCCAGTGCGCTAGCTCTTCAGTGTCACGATATTTAGAAGGATCATCGCTAGTGGTGTGTGCACCGATGCGATATGTGAGAGCTTCAATAAGTGTTGGGCCAAGTCCTGCTCTGGCATCATCCATATGTTTCTTAGTAACTGCGTAACAGGCAAGAACATCGTTACCGTCAACACGAACACCAGGGACACCAAAACCTTCACCACGTTTGAAAAGTGGAACAGTAGTTTGAGTTCCAACTGGTGATGATATAGCCCACTGGTTGTTCTGACAGAAAAATACCTGAGGAGTTTTGTGTAAAGCAGCGAACAAGAATGATTCGCTGATGTCTCCCTCAGCTGTTGCACCGTCACCGAAGTAGGTAATCACTGCAAGATCGTTGCCGGGAATTCCAGTGCCAACCTTGCCTTCAAAATTCAAAGCCATTGCGTAACCGGTTGCATGAAGAGCTTGGGTTCCTAAAACAATTGCATATAGGTGGAATCTGGTTTCATTAGGATTCCAGCCACCGTGGTTCACACCTCTAAACATTTTCACGATAGACATCAAGTCAACTCCGTGAGTGATAGCAACACCGTGCTCACGATACGAAGGGAAGATGTGGTCGTTCGGGCCGACGCCATAACCAGAACCAATTTGGGCTGCTTCTTGTCCGATAGCCGGAACCCAAAGACCCATCTGGCCTTGACGTTGCAGAGCAGTTGCTTCATTGTCGAAGCGACGAATGCGAGCCATGTCTCGGTAGAACTTGAGGAAGTCGGCTTCTCTAAGGTCTCTTACAAATTCGGCATAGCCAGCGTGCTCTTTAGGAACACTGAAATCGCCATCAACCGATAACAGCTGCACCATAGGAATATCTGTTGATTGGGCAGTCACAAAGACCAATTTACTTCAGTAGTGGCACAATCGAACCATGAAACGTTTTCTGGTCTCCACAGTCATCAACGGCTTAGGCCTCTGGCTAGTCTCAGCAATCATCCCCGGTGTTCAATTGCACCCATACGGTGGCACTGAAATATGGCAATTAGTAATCACTTTGTTGGTTATTGGAGCTATTTTCGGGCTAATTAACTCGATTATTGCCCCAGTCATCAAAGTAATAGCCATTCCGCTATACATTCTGACCTTTGGGTTGATCTCCTTTGTCATAAATGGCGCATTATTGCTTCTAGTTGCATGGATTAGCCAGCAGCTAAGCCCGGCTACCTTCACAATCGATGGTTTCACCTCGGCAGGTCTGAGCGTTGTCTCTCTTGGTTGGGCCATTTTGGCAGCCTTGGTTATGAGTATCTGTTCCTTTATCGGTCGCGGGCTATTCAAAGCTCTAAAGATTCTCTAGATCTTCCATCCGGAAGACATTAACTTCACCGCTTATGGCTGTGCTGTGTTGCTCCATTACCTTGGCGTCTGGAATTACAAGTTCGCCATCTCTTTGAGCAACATAAAAGACCTGATGCGAATCAGCAGCCCTGTTTCTGATGAAGTCTTCTAGCCTTTCATCAATCGGATTAGGGAATGCGTAGCTATTGATAACTGCCCAGTCCTGTTCTTTAGGCAGATAGAACCAATGCGATGCATCTCCATTCGCTAACTGGTAGCACTCATGTCTGATTAGGTTCTGGCTAGACCAAGTAGTTTCTTGGAATCTCTGTTGAATGATGTCAACACTTGTTGGAGGCATGATGCTTACCGGTGGCACATGTTGGCTAAAGCCCAGTGGTAAATCTTTCAATGGAGTTAGCTCGATAGCCCAAGAGCTGAACTCTTGTAAAAGCTTAGGAACGTCGATTGTTTCGAGGACTGTAAGCAGCATGGATTCTGTCTGCATGTATGAATGAGCCGAGGTGATTATCCCCTGTTGCAGATGCCAGAGCTTGGCGAGGATAAAAGGTAACTCAACTGTAAATAGGCCCGCTGCCCAAGGAGCTGTAGCAAATTTATCTGGAGTGAGTTCGGTGAGCAGGCTCACCGCTACCACCCACAGATCTCTAGCGCTTCTAACTAGTTCCTCATGCGATGCAACAACGACAACTGGGGTGATAAATGGTGTGCAAATTTGATTGTTCATGGAATCAACCCCAGTAACTGCATTTGCCACATCAAAGATTTGAGTTGATGGGAAAGCCTTTGCATTTCGAGTCGACAGGTATCTGCCGCTGCACCTTGCCAAAGGTGCGGACTTGGTTGCGCGTGCTGTAGCAAGGCAACAGTGATTGCTAAGTGATTATTGAATATGTTCATTGCACTAATGTGCCCAATCTTGTCCAACAACCTTGGCTAAGTAGCAGTTTCTGTGCATAAATCAGGGCAATATAGACATGTGAGCAAACTTTCAAATCAACCACTAAGCCCCCTTGATGGCCGCTACCAGGCTGCCGTTTCAGGTCTTGGTATGCATCTGAGCGAAGCTGGTTTGAACAGAGCTCGAATCTTGGTCGAGGTAGAGTGGCTTATTTACTTAGCCAACCGCAACCTGCTGGGCACTAATACTCCGGTCGATAATGTTGCAATGCAACAGCTTCGCGATCTTGTTTCAAACTTCAGTGATGATGATGTTTTGGAACTTGCGACAACAGAAGCTCAAACTAAGCACGATGTCAAAGCCATTGAATACTTCATTAGAAATCGACTAACCAGTTTTGGTAGAGAAGACCTTCTTGAGCTCACACACTTTGGTTGCACCAGCGAAGACATCAACAATCTCTCCTACGCGATAACTATTCAGAAATCAGTTATTGATGTTTGGCTGCCAAAGGCTAAAAACTTGGTGGACACCATTCGAGCAATGGCTATCAAGTATCAAGATGCAGCAATGCTTGCAAGAACCCATGGTCAACCTGCAACCCCAACAACTATGGGTAAAGAACTGGCTGTCTTTGTCCACCGACTTGAACGTCAGATCCAACGTATTGAACAAACTGAATACATGGGTAAGTTCTCCGGTGCTACTGGAACCTGGTCTGCTCATCTAGCAGCAGCTCCAGAAGTTGATTGGTTCAATGAATCAAAAACTTTTGTGGAGTCTTTAGGTCTAAGGTTCAATCCGCTAACAACACAGATTGAATCTCACGACTGGCAGGCAGAACTTTATGTTGCAGTTACCCACTTCAACAGAATCTTGCATAACCTCTGCACAGATATCTGGACATACATCTCGATGAACTACTTCAAGCAAATTCCAGTTGCTGGTGCCACTGGTTCATCAACCATGCCACACAAGATAAACCCGATTCGTTTTGAAAATGCCGAATCAAACCTAGAACTTTCAAACGCAATTCTTGATTCCCTAGCCAGCACTCTTGTTACATCAAGAATGCAAAGAGATCTCACTGACTCTTCAGCGCAAAGAAACATCGGTTTAGGTTTAGGTCACTCACTGCTAGCTATTGATAACGCCACCAGGGGCTTAGGTGAAATTGAACTTTCGCAACCAGTACTAGAAGCAGACCTAGCTGAGAACTGGGAAGTTCTCGCAGAGGCCATCCAGACAGTGATTAGAGCTGAAGTCGCTGCCGGCAAGAGCGATATCACCGACCCTTATCAGCTTCTAAAAGAACTTACTCGTGGCCGACGAATTGGTGGTGAAGACCTAATTACTTTTGTAAATGGCCTCAACATTAGCCAAGCGGCAAAGGATCGTCTCATCCTGCTAAAACCAAACACGTATACCGGTTTGGCAGCTGAGCTTGTGAAGATTGTTGCTAAAACTATTTAAGCCTTGGCTCTCCAGGCTTTACTTTTTCATCTTTTGTTAGCGCGTTCATAACTAAGAAACCGATAGAAACTATAAGGAATGCCGCTCCCGCTACGAACAAGACCTTGTTCACATCTCTCAGCGCTCCCCAAGTTATCAGGCCAGCAAACACTGCCGCTGCTACTCCAAGCTTTGCCATGGATAACAATGAGGTTGCTGATTTTGCTTTAGCCAATTTACTGTTCCTTGTTCTTCGCTGGTGCAGCAGCCCAAATTGCTCGCTGAACCGCCACCACACTCAAGTATGCGCTAAGGAAACCAACTGCATTCAATGAGTCAAGCTTTGCAAGCCAGAACACTAAGCCAGTCAGTAAACCAATTGCACTTGAGATCCGAAGCTCTAACTTGTCACCATCAACTGCACGAAGCGAGAAAACAAATTCAGCAATAGCCGTTCCTCCTGCAAGTATCGCTACCAAACCTGTGAACACAGCAAGATTTGATTCTGTTGTTCCACCCGAACTCAACATAAAACTGATCGCTAGCACGAATGCAGCGATCGCTGCAGGAGCAATTATCAAACTGCGCTTAGTTGTAGTTTCTGTTTTGATGAGCACAAGCCCACCAAAGGCAAGTCCAGCTGCCACGAACTGCAGAACAGTTGTTCCATTAGCCACTGAATGGTTTTGATTGAAGATAAGAAAAGCTGCTGCAATTGCAAAAATACTTGCACGAAGAATGTTTGCTGAGCGCATTGTGTTATTCCTTAGGGTTTACGAATCTTGAATATTGTCCTTGGAACAATACTGTCGCAGAACCGGTAGGTCCGTTACGCTGCTTCGCAAGAATAAGTTCAGCTTCACCTGGTCTGGCTTGTTCACCGCCGGAGAGATCACGGTGAATCAAAACAACAACGTCGGCATCTTGCTCCAAAGATCCTGATTCACGAAGTTGCGAAAGTTCAGGACGCTTGTTAGTTCCATCTTCTGATTTTCTGTTCAACTGTGAAAGCGCAATAACAGGAACCTTTAGTTCTTTAGCCAAAAGCTTGAGTGATCTTGAGAACTCAGAAACTTCTTGCTGACGGTTTTCAACTTTCTTGCCAGAGGTCATCAACTGGATGTAATCGATGACAACTAGCTTCAAATCAAATTCTTTTAGCATTCGACGGCACTTAGCTCTAATCTCAACAATGTTCAGATTAGGGCTGTCATCAATAACTAGAGGAGCCGCACCAATGTTGCTTCTGCGCTCAGCCATAATGGCCCACTCGTTATCAGTGATGCTTCCCTTACGCATGCTCTGCAACAGGATTCCTGTTTCAGCAGAGAGTAATCGCATCGCAATTTCTGTCGAGTTCATTTCCAGTGAGAAGACGGCTGTCGCTTGTTTCTTATTGATAGCAGCTTCACGTGCGATGTCTAAAGCAAGTGTTGACTTACCAAGCGCAGGCCGAGCAGCGATAAGTACGAGTTGTCCTGGGTGGAAACCGTTGGTCATTTTGTCTAGGTCTGTGAACCCGGATGTGATTCCCGATGCTCCGTCGTTCTTTTGAATGAGCTCGATCTCATCCGCGGCACTTTGTAACGCTGTGCTCAGGCGAACCCAGTCAGCTCCAGTTGATTCATCAGCGACTGTGTAAATTTCATTCTGCGCGGTGTTGACTAAATCTTCAATTTCACCTTCGGCGTCATAGCCACGTTGAGCAATACGGGTTCCAGCTTCAATCAATCTTCTTAGGATTGCTTTTTCGCGAACAATCTTCGCGTAGAAAGTGGCACTAGCTGCAGTTGGAACAATGGAAGTCAATTCGTGTAAGTACTCTGCTCCACCAATGGTTGCAAGCTTGCCAAGTTTTACTAGCTCTGCGTTGACAGTAATTACGTCTGTTGGTTCTCCGTGATTAGCAAGGGCCATGATGGCACTGAAAATAATCTCGTGCTTTGGCGCATAAAAGTCTCTAGGGTTTACTTTGCTATCAGCCAGGATTGAATGCACCACGTCCGAGGAGAGCAACATGCCACCGAGGGTGCTCTGTTCAGCGTTTAGGTCGTGCGGCAGCAAGCGATCTTCTGATCTGAAGGCCTTGCCGGTAGGTGCAATAGACATGTATTTCTTTCCTTGGTGAGACTAAAAACTATGGAATCTTATGTGTAGCATCCACCATAGACATTCTCTGAACAAGTAAGGTTGTTATCTATTTTGTGGATAACTATTGCAACACGCCGATGTATATGTGGATAACTTGTGGATAACCCCGTGCATAACTAGGGACATTTCGCCTACATCCCACTATCTATAAGGGATTTATGGCTATTTTTGTAATTGTGAGACAACTCTAAACCTGTGCATTAAGGTTATGAAATAGTTCTATTTTTCATACAAATTTCAGTAGTTATCCACAAGTTATCCACAGCCTACGGCGTGTCGGACTTAAAGCAAGAAGGCGGGCTCGAAAGCCCGCCTTCTTCACCTAAAAACTTACTTCTTAGCGACAACCTGTAGCTTCAAAGTTGCGGTCAAGTCTGAGTGCAACTTGACGGTAGCTTCGTAGTTTCCCGTAGTGCGGATTGGTGAGAAGAAAGCAACCTTGCGCTTATCGATCTCACCGAGACCTGCTGCTGCAACTGCTGCAGCAACATCGCCGGTCTTGACGGCACCGAACAAACGACCACCAACGCCAGCCTTGACGGTTAGCTTGATTGGGTTCTCCTGGAGACGATCCTTCAGGGTTTGTGCTTCTTCGACAGTTGCCATGGCACGAGCGTCACGAGCAGCTTTGATTGATGCAACCTGCTTCTCGCCACCCTTGCTCCAAAGAACAGCAAAGCCGCGAGGTAGTAGGTAGTTGCGAGCGTAACCGTTCTTAACTTCAACGACGTCGCCTGCTGAACCTAGACCTGATACTTCATTAGTCAGAATTACTTTAGACATTTTTCAGTCCCTCCTAGCGGCCAGCGCCTGCGTAAGGAAGCAAAGCAACCTCACGAGCGTTTTTTACAGCCTTGGAAATTAGACGCTGTTCCTGAACAGAAACACCGGTGATGCGACGTGAACGAATCTTGCCGCGATCTGAGACGAACTTACGTAGCGTCGCAATATCTTTGTAATCAATAACGCCGACCTTGATTGGCTTAGCCGGAGCTAGCTTCAAGTTCTTAGCGTTGCGAGAGCCCTTCTTGACTCTGTCGCTGTTAATTTTTGCTGCCATTTTAATCTCCTATGAATTCTTAGAACGGAGTGCTGTCGCCAGCGGCAAAGCCACCGTCTCCAGCTCCTGGGTTGGCCCACGCGTCACCAGTTGCAGCAGGAGCTGCTGTGGTTTGTGGGGCGTTGTTCCATGGGTTTGAATCGATTGCGCCAGCGCCTTCGCGTGCTCTGCGAGTAACAGCTGCAGTTGCATAGCGTAGGGATGGACCAATCTCTTCGATCTCAATTTCGATTGAGGCGCGAGCTTCACCAGTGTTTGACTGGTAAGCCGATGCTGGCTTCAGTCTTCCGGTGACGATAACGCGAGTTCCTTTAGTAAGTGAACGAGCTACGTTCTCAGCGACTTCGCGCCAAGCGGTGCAGCGCACCCAAACGGTCTCGCCATCTTCCCAAGTTGAAGTGGTTCTGTTGTATGTGCGTGGGGTTGAAGCCACGTTCAAACCAACAAAAGCAATTCCGCTGTTTGTGTTGCGTAACTCAGGGTCGTTAGCTAAGTTGCCAACAACGGTGATAGAAAGTTCGCCGGCCATCTGAATTACTCCGCAGACTTAGCAGCAACAGGCCTCTTGGCCCTAGCTGGCTTCTCGTCGGCAGCTCTTTCAGCAGCACTAACTTCAGGAACAACAACTGCGTTGATTCTGAATACAGCATCTTCAGCACGCAAAACCTTGGTGCGAATAACTGCTTCAGAAAGCTTCAGCTGACGATCCAACTCAAGAACTTCTGCTGGCTTACAGGTCAGATATAGCACCGCGTAATAACCTTCAGATTTCTTGTTGATTTCATAAGCGAAACGACGGCGACCCCAAATGTCAACGCTGTCAACGGTGCCTCCACCGTTGCGAATTACGTTGAGGAATTTGTCAAGGCTTGTACCGATGGTTTTTTCTTCGATTTCAGCGTCAAGAATGACCATGACTTCGTATTTATGCATGATTAACCCACCTCCTTTGGACTAGAACGGTCACGGCGTTTCCGTGACAGGAGGGTAAATGCAATGTTGTCCTTGATAAGAAGCACAGGGTCTTCCAGAGGACAACTTCACTACTCTACCTTGAAGACCACCATGCAAGCAAGCGTGATTTTGCTTCCTCCGAGCCCAATGGCCCTTCATCTAGGCGCAGTTCCATCAAGAACTTATAAGCCTGGCCAACTTCCGGACTTGGCGTAATTCCTAGAATCTCCATGATCTCTTCACCTGATAAATCCGGCCTAATGGCATTGAGTTGCTCCTGCTCAGAAAGCAAGGCTATGCGTTGCTCTAAATCATCGTATGCATGAGCTAACTGGTCAGCTTTCTTTTGATTCCTGGTGGTGACATCAGCCCTAGTTAGCACATGCAATCTCTTGAGTTGGTCGTCAGCATCACGGACATATCTTCTGATCGCCGAATCGCTCCAAGCTTGATCGCTATAACCGAAGAACCTTAGGTGTAATTCGATAAGTCTTGATACTGCTTTGACTGTGTCGTTATCGTATCTAAGTTCTTTCAATCTCTTAGTTGCCAGCTTTGCACCAACAACATCATGGTGATAGAAGGTAACCGCACCATTGCCTTCAAGTTTCCTAGTTGCTGGTTTACCGATATCGTGCAGCAAAGCGGCTAGCCGTAACACTAGATCTTGTTGTAGTTCGTATTCTGGCTCATAGCTAATGGCTTGCTCAACAACTCGAAGAGTGTGCTCGTAGACATCTTTGTGATGGTGGTGTTCATCCATCTCAAGTTTTAGTGCTGGGAGTTCAGGCAGCATGATTTCCGCTAGACCCGAGTCAACTAGTGCTTCTAAACCCTCTCTTGGGTTATCACCAAGAATAAGTTTCGATAGTTCAACTTGAACTCTCTCAACAGAAACAATTGAAATACGTTCAGCCATTGACTTCATTGCGCTAAAAGTATCTTCATGAATCTGGAAACCTAGTTGAGATGCAAACCTAGCTGCGCGCATAATCCTTAGCGGATCATCACTAAAACTATCCTCTGGTTTTCCAGGAGTTCTGATTACCCCATCAACTAAATCTTGTAATCCATTAAATGGATCAACGAAGATGCCTTCCGGTAAACGAAGTGCCATCGCGTTGATAGTGAAGTCTCGTCTGAAGAGATCGTCGTTTAGGTCTTTACCAAAAGCCACTACCGGTTTCCGAGATTGTTCGACGTAACTCTCTGCTCGATAAGTTGTGATTTCCACCATGTCATTACCGATACGAGCTCCGATGGTGCCATACTCTCGACCGATGTCCCAGTGTGCATCAACGTTCCCTTTTAGGACCATGAGGATTTCATCAGGGGTAGCGGAGGTAGTGAAGTCTAAATCTGCTGTTTCCCTGCCTAGGAAGGCATCTCTTACAGGTCCTCCGACCAGAGATAGCTCGAAGCCAGCCTTGCTGAAGAGTTCCCCGAGTTTGCGAAGTAGCGGACTTTCACTGGTCCGCTGAAGGTTGGCCAACGCCTCAACCATTGTTCGCATGGATTTAAGTATGCCCAACAAATGCTTGCCGTTAGGCTTAACGGATGAACTCTCGGCCGAAACCTCGCGTCGAGGAGATGTCAGCTGGGGGCTTTGTCTTAGCTGCTGACGGGTCTCCCCGAATCGCTGTGATCGGACGCCGTAACCGCGGTGGCCGTATCGACTGGTGTGTGCCTAAAGGCCATCCTGAAGGAAATGAAAGTATTACCGAAGCAGCGCTAAGAGAGATAGCCGAAGAAACTGGCTTGGAAGCAGAAATCATTGAACCGTTAGGTTCGATTCACTATGAATTTTCAACCCCAACCGCAATCATCAGTAAAACTGTTCATCACTTTCTAATGAAACAAACCGGCGGTGAACTAACCATCGAAAACGATCCAGATCGTGAAGCTGTTGATATTCGTTGGATCTCCATCGACCTTCTAGCAGATGAACTAGCCCACGAGAACGAGCGACGTCTTGCTCTCATAGTTCAAGAGTGGGTGTCTAAGAATGACTAAATTCTTTGCAAGATTACTCTTAGCCGTTGTAGTGCTTTCTTCTTTTGGAACTGCGGCTCATGCAACGCTGCCACCAGCTCAAGTGTTCATAGTTGCGGGATCAAATATCAATATGGTTTCCCGTGAATCTAAAGTGCCAGTATCTGTTCAAAATAATTACGACCGAGCTGTTCGGGTTAGAGTGCATGCTAGGGCAACTAATGCTCAGGTAAATGTTCAGGACTATGTTTCATTGACTGTCCCAGCTAACTCTCGCAAAGATGCTCTTATACCGATCAGTGTTATCTCCAATGGAGAATTCCAGGTCAAGGTTTGGGTTACCACTTTTACCGATATCCGAATTGGTGCAACTACAGATTTGAAACTCACGGCTAATCCAGATATTGAACTTTATATTCTGTTTGGGTTTGGGGCGCTAATAGTTATTCTGATTGGCTTAGGTGCTTCCCGAATGCTGAGAAGAAATAAATCCGGGGTAACCGAATGAGTATTTTACGTTCCTCATTAATCATGGCTAGCGGAACTGTCTTCTCTAGATTTCTTGGCATCATTCGAGCAATCATGTTGGCTGCAACTATCGGTGTTACCACTAACGCAGCTGACGCTTTTGGTGTTGCCAATCAATTACCTAATAACGTTTACGCCATCATCGTTGGTGGTGTTCTAAATGCTGTACTTGTTCCGCAGATTGTTAGGGCAAGAAGTCACGTAGATGGTGGTAAGGCATACATAGATCGCTTACTAACCATGGCAATAGTTGTCTTTGGTGGAGTAACCGTTATCACAACACTTGTTGCCCCACTTCTTGTCTCCCTATACACCAACGGTTGGAGTGCTGGTCAGTTAGCCCTTGCAACGGCTTTCGCTTACTGGTGTTTACCCCAACTGTTCTTCTACGGTTTATACACACTGCTCGGTGAAGTTCTAAACGCTCGAAGCAAGTTCGGTCCTTTCATGTGGGCACCGGTACTGAATAACATCGTGGCAATACTGGGTATGGGTGCTTTCATCTGGCAGTTTGGCTTGGACCCGACCGGTCAGCGAAGTGTTGAAAACTGGGACCATGGCCAAATCGCTTGGCTAGCTGGAAGCGCCACTTTAGGTGTTGCTTGCCAGGCACTCATTCTCTTTGTGTTCTGGAAGAGAATGGGCCTTAGCTTTAACTTGAACTTCAACTGGCGCGGAGTTGGTTTAGCACCAGCCATGCGAACCGCTTCTTGGACTCTGGGTATGTTACTAATTACTCAGGTTGGTGGAATCGTTCAGACCGCGGTTGCATCGAAGGCTATCGGTGGTCGTGAAATATTCGCGGATAACCAAATAGCTATCGCATCGGTTGCAGCTATGAGCATCGCCTGGTTAATTTTTATGTTGCCGCATTCTGTCGCAACGGTTTCCATTGCTACCGCTTACTTCACCCGCATGTCCACTCACGCCATGGCGAAAAAATTTGATGAACTAAAAAATGATCTAACCGATGGGCTGCGCACCATTGCAATGATCAGTGTTCTTGCAACAGCTGGGCTCATAGTTTTGGCTTACCCGATTTCTCGTGTTTTTGTCGGAGAGATACCTAGCGCTATAGCTCTTGGAAATGTTGTTATCGCGATGGTTATTGGACTACTACCGTTTAGTTACGTCTTCATGATTCAGCGTGCCTTCTATTCACTTGAAGATACGAGAACACCATTCATGTTCACTCTGGTGCAAACTGCGTTGAACATCCTTGGTTCGGTCTTTGTTGCAATTTACGTGGAACATATTTGGATTGTTGTTTCACTCTCCCTCGTGACCAGCGCAAGTATCCTGATCCAATCGGTTCTTGCCTTCATCATGTTCAAGCGTCGCTTCGGCTCGCTTGGTCATGCTCACCTAACCCTCACCACAGCAAAGTTTGCTGGAGCTGCCATAGTTGCTGGATTGGTTGGCTTTAGCATCCTGCAGGCAATGGGTGGTGCTAACCCTGGCGCTTTCCCCATGCTGTCGATATTTGCTGCGACGCTAACCTGTGCTCTTATCGGTGCAGTCATGGTTTTGGTCTATATCGTCATTCTTCGTTTCCTGAAAGTAAAAGAGATTGAGACACTCACCAAACCACTCATGCGATTGCTGAAACGAGATTAGACCAGGGCTAAACTGGTAGTCAGTCAACTCGACTCTTCCCCAATTTCTGGAGTTACCGTGCGCGAAGTCATCATCATCGGATCTGGTCCTGCTGGATACACAGCTGGTATTTATGCAGCTCGTGCTGGTCTCAAACCATTACTGATTGCCTCTTCCGTTGAAGCCGGTGGTGAACTGATGAAGACCACAGAGGTTGAGAACTATCCTGGTTTCCCAAGTGGTTTGCAAGGACCAGAACTAATGGATGCTTTCAGAGCACAGGCAGAGCGTTTTGGAACTGAAGTTTTGCTAGACGATGTCATTGAAGTTGATCTTGCTGGCACCACAAAGATCGTGAAGACCGGTGGTGGTCAAACCTTCGAAGCTAAGACTGTAATTCTTGCTACCGGTGCGGCCTACCGTGAACTTGGGTTACCTCGTGAAAAAGAACTAAGTGGGCACGGTGTCTCATGGTGCGCTACCTGTGATGGCTTTTTCTTCAGAGAGAAAACAATTGCAGTTGTCGGTGGTGGAGACTCAGCAATGGAAGAGGCTACTTTCCTAACTCGTTTCGCTAGCAAGGTATATCTAATTCACCGCCGTGATTCCTTCAAGGCTTCAAAGATCATGCAGGAACGGGCAATGGCCAATCCAAAGATTGAAGTAATTTGGAATACCGAAATAGCTGAGTTACTAGGCGACGGAAAACTCAACGGTGTTACCACCAGGAACCTTGTTGATGGCACAGAAGCAAAGCTTGATCTTGATGGTTTGTTTATTGCTATTGGTAACGATCCACGAGTTTGGTTGGTTGAAAACCAAGTAGAGCTAACCAGCGAGAAGTTCATCAAAGTTGACGGTAGGTCTTCTAAAACGAGCCTGCCGGGCGTCTTTGCCTGTGGCGATGTGATCGACCCAACTTACCGTCAGGCCATCACCGCTGCTGGTTCTGGCTGTGTTGCAGCATTAGACGCAGAACACTACTTAACCGACCTAAAATAGTTTTATAAACAAGGAGAAAATCATGGCAGCAAAGCACGTAACAACAGATTCATTTCAGGCAGATGTTCTTTCATCTGAGAAGCCTGTATTGGTAGATTTCTGGGCTGAATGGTGTGGTCCATGCCGTCAGGTCTCCCCTATCTTGGATGAAATCTCAGCTGAGCACGGAGACAAACTAACTATCGTTAAAGTTAACGTTGACGAAGAACCGGCTTTGGCTCAGAAGTATGGCATCACTTCTATTCCTGCTCTGCACGTATTCCAGGGTGGCGAAGTAGTGAAGGCAATCATCGGAGCAAAACCAAAGCCTGCGCTTTTGGCAGACCTAAGCGCTTTCATCAACTAAATTAGTGTCTAAGCAATACGGCTATGGGGCCAACCGCCCTCTAGCCGTTTTTCTTTAACCTGAAGTTAGGAATCAACATGACAAAAGACCTCTGGTCCGACAACTATGCATCACGTGCCAACGGTTTATCAGCGTCAGAAGTGCGAGCGCTATTCGCCGTAGTCTCACGTCCAGAAGTTGTTTCCCTTGCTGGTGGTATGCCTTTCGTTCCTGCACTTCCTAAAGATCGAATGATTGAAACTTTCAACTCGTTGATGTCGGATAGATCAAACCAAGCTTTGCAATATTCTGGAGGACAAGGTGATCCTGTTTTACGCGAACACATACGCGAAATCATGGGATTAGAAGGAATTGAAAGCAAGATTGATGACATCGTCATTACAACTGGTTCACAGCACGGCCTCGATCTTGTTTCTTCTTTGTTCTTAGATCCAGGTGATGTCGTTTTAGCAGAAGGCCCAAGCTACGTAGGCGCTCTAGGCGTATTCCGTGCAAGGCAAGCACACATCGAACACGTATACACGGACCTTGAAGGTATTTCTCCAGAAGCACTCAACCAAACTATTGAGCGAGTTCAAGCTGCTGGAAAGAAAATTAAGTTTCTTTATTTAGTTCCTAACTTTGCTAACCCAAGTGGTGTGACACTGAGTGCCGATCGTCGCAGTAAAGTCTTAGAAATTTGTCGCCGTCACCACATCTTGGTTTTAGAAGACAACGTTTACGGTCTTTTGTATTTTGAAAATCGCGCACCAGATGCATTGCGCTCACTTGATGAAGAGGGAGTTATTTATTTGGGTAGCTTCTCAAAAATTCTTGTTCCAGGATTTCGTGTTGGTTATGTTCTGGCACCACCGAGCATTAGAGAAAAGTTAGTTTTAGCTAATGAGTCAGCAGTGCTATGTCCAAGTGCATTTAGCCAAATGATGATCAGTGAATATTTGACCAACAACGATTGGAAAGCTCAGATTGAAGTTTTCCGCGGCGAGTATCGTCAAAGAAGAGACGCAGCCCAAGCCGCCATGAAAGAATTCCTGCCGGATCTGACCACTACAAACCCGGGCGGAGGGTTTTACCTCTGGGTTGACCTACCAAAAGGCGTGAATTCTAAGACGATGCTTCCTAGAGCTGTAGATAATCTAGTTGCGTACACACCTGGCACTGCCTTCTACGGCAATGGAACAGGTCAAGAGTTCCTAAGAATCTCTTATTCGTACCCGACACCTGAAAACATCAGAGTTGGGGTTGAGCGACTAGCTAAAACCATTAATGAGGAACTAGCTTCCTAAGGCTGTGGATAACTTATCCACAGGTAACTGCAGTTAGTCTGTGGATAACTATGTGGATAACCTGTGTAAAACTTGTGGATGACTCTCCACAGCCTATTTAGAACTTAGTGTCTTGGCCTAACTCAGTAAGAATTCTCTTCATGTCATCAACACTGGCAAAGTCGATTTCGATTGTTCCCTTTTTGAGACCCAACTTGATCCGCACTGATGTGTTCAAGCGATTACCAAATTGTTCTGCAAGAGTTTTGAGAGCTTCCTGACGAGAACCAACCTTAATTTTGCCTCTCTTAGCAGGCTTTTTCAAAAGCTCTTCCGTCGCTCGCACTGAAAGCCCCAGGTTGATAACCTTGTCAGCAATTTCAACCATGCTCTCTGGGCTATCTAGGGACAAGATGGCCCTTGCATGACCTGCACTTAAAACACCGGCAGCAACTTTGGTCTGGATCGAGGTTGGCAGACGCAGCAGACGGATTGTGTTGGTGATCTGTGGTCTAGATCTAGAAAGTTTCTCTGCTAATTGATCCTGGGTACAGCCATACTCTTCTAAAAGTTGCTGATAAGCGCTAGCTTCTTCAATTGCATTCAAGTCGCTGCGGTGCAGGTTCTCAAGTAGCGCATCGCGCAGCATGTTTTCGTCGCCAGTTTCGCGAATAACTGCGGGGATCTGGCTTAAACCAGCTTCTTTAGAGGCTCTGAGTCGACGTTCACCCATGATGAGCTCGTATTTGTCGATGCCGTTTTGTTTACCAAGTGAACGAACTGAGATTGGCTGGAGTACTCCGAATTCTCGAATGCTACCGACAAGTTCAGCAAAATCATCTGGATCAAAGTTTGTTCGAGGTTGCTTGGCATTAGGGGTGATGTCAGCAATGTTTAGGTAACCAAAAGTTGCACCTGGCACTGGTAAAAGATCCACTGGGGCATTGGTTGAACCACCAAAGAAAACGCTGATTGGATTACCATCTGCTGGTCTTTCCATACGCTCCTGGCCGGAACTAGGAATTAATGCTCCAATTCCTCTGCCTAGACCACCTTTTTTCTCAGCCATGGTTTACTCCTCTTTGAGATAGTTCAATCGCCGCTTCCATGTATGAAATAGCGCCGTTTGAAGACCTATCGTAATTAATCACTGATTGGCCATAGCTTGGGGCCTCAGCAACACCGATTTGACGGGGGATTAGAGTTTGCAAGGTTTGAGTAGGGAAATGAGCCCTAACATCTTCCACTACAGCCATGTTTAGTTTGGTTCTTGAGTCAAACATGGTCAAAAGGATGGTTGAGAGAGCAAGACCAGGATTTAGTTGCGATTTGATCATCTCAATGGTGCGCTTTAGCTGGGTTAGACCCTCCAAGGCGTAGTACTCACACTGAATAGGGATAAGCACCTCAGTTGATGCCGTAAAGGCGTTCACAGTCAATAGGCCAAGGCTTGGTGGGCAGTCAATAAAGACATAGTCAGGCTTTACTTCTGCTTGATCAAGGTAAGCAGCTATTGCGTTCTTAAGTCTGTGTTCACGAGCCATGAGAGATACCAGTTCTAGCTCTGCTGTTGCCAAATCGATTGTCGCTGGGACACAGCGAAGCCTAGGAGATTCTGGGCTAATGTGCACTACATCAGTTAGGGCAACACCGTTTACCAAGACCTCATAGATGGACTTGATCCCCAAGTGGTGCTCAATTCCCAGAGCCGTGGATGCGTTGCCCTGAGGGTCTAGATCAATAACGAGAACTTCCAAGCCCTTATCAGCCAAAGCAACTGCAATATTTACGGCTGTAGTTGTCTTGCCTACGCCACCTTTTTGGTTAGAGATCGCGAAGATTCGAGTGTGTTCAGGCTTATCCAAAACAGCCCCTCTGACGGCAGCCATACGTCTCGTGTTTTCGCTTAGTTCTGCTGCGAGAGGTGCGTCCTTAAATCCCCCAGCTTGACCGAATTCATCTGGATGTTTCACGTGAAACCTGCTTCTCAATATGGGTTATATCCCTTGTAAATACTAGCCAACCGGTTGGTTCAGGGCTACTTGTGTCTCGACCATTAGGGTAACCCAGCCCGCTGACAACAGTCCTCTTAGTTATAGCAGTTTGCTCTGCTAGAGGTGAATTCTGGGTGGTTTCGGTCAAAATATCTCCGTGACTTAGGTTATTAGAGTAGCGTAACTCGGACAATCGTAGTCGGCTCAGTTAGAAGATTATCCCCAGCCGTTACAATCTCCAAACTAGACAGTTTTAGCTTCTTCAAAAGGGGTTTAGATTCAGCTATTTCGTCGGCCGCCTTGGATCCCTTCAGCGCGAGAATGGTTCCACCTGATACAACTAGGGGAGCAAGCATTCTCAACAACTTGGGTAACGCTGAAAGTGCCCTGGCGGTAACAACGTCGTAGTTGGCTAGTGGTGCTTCCTCCGCCCTGCCTCTGAGGACCTTTACGTTTGTGAGGCCGAGCTCTGGAACCACTGTTTCAGCCAGCCATTTGGAGCGACGTTCCATGGGTTCAATTAGAACGAAATTGGCTCTAGGTTTCATTATTGCCATCGGAATACCTGGTAGCCCCGCGCCGGACCCAACGTCAGCGATGGTCTGTCCATCTTCGACATATTCAGCCACAACAGCCGAATTCAGAATGTGTCTGGACCAAAGTTTTGGCAATTCGCGAGGGCCAATTAGCCCTAAAAGATCACCGTCTCTGGCAAGCAATTCAGCATATTTTTGGGCTAGGGGGAGTTGGTCACCGAATACCTTGGCGGCTTCCGCTGGCTCTTTTTCGAGGTGGAACACCTCTTCGCTGTTATCTGACATCTCTAATTCCAATCATGCACCTAAAACAAAAAGCCAGGGCACAGGCCCTGGCTAAATGTTTCACGTGAAACTATTCAGCTGGCTTAGCCACAATGTGGCGTTCTTTGCCTTCGCCTTCTGACTCCGAAATAAGACCTGCTTCAGCGATTAGATCGTGGGCGATCTTTCTTTCGTATGAAGACATTGGCTTCATGGCAACCGGTGCGCTGGTCTCTTTTACCTTTGCAATGATGCGGTTTACGATTTTGGCTAGCGAGTCTAGCTTTGCCTGGCGAGAACCGGCAATGTCCAAAATTAGTCGGCTGAACGACTGGGTCTTGGTCTGGACTGCAATACGCGTTAGCTCTTGAAGTGCCTCTACAGTCTCAGGATTGGAGATTAGGCGGAGGTTGCTTTCCTGGTCTGCGGTTACTTCTAGGTAGGCGCGGCCTTGACGGACATCAATGTTTATGTCGCCATCAAGGTCGAAGATATCCAGCAATTCCTCTAGGTAGTCTGCTGCTACTTCGCCCTCTTCTTCAAGATCTTTCACTGATGAAGGTTCTTTGTTTTCGGTTACTTCTTCTAAAACTTCTGGGGTTTCTACTTGTTCTGACATGGGTCCTATTTCTTGCCGTTTGGCTTTTTCTTGGCTCTGGCCTTAGATACTGGCTGAACGCGCTGGGGTTGTTGGGGAGCTTCTAACTCTGCAACAGGGGTATCGCTCGCCGGTAATTTACCCTTTTTCTCTAGGCGAGCTTGGCGCTCATTGTGTGCCTGTGAGCCTGGGGTAGGCATACGACGGATCACGTAATACTGCTGACCCATGGTCCAGAAGTTTGACACTAACCAGTAGATCAAAACTCCGAGAGGGAATGAAACACCAGAGATAAGGAAGATGACTGGGAAGACATAAAGCATGATCTTCTGGGTCTGAGCGAACTGGGAGCTCTGGGTAGCGGCACTCTGGTTCTTAGCCATGATCTGTTTCTGGGTGATGAACTGTGAACCGGTCATCAAGACGATCATCACACCGGCAATGATTTGAACCGAGATATTGGAGGCGGTCAAGAACGTCTCAGACAGGCTGGCACCTAAGAAATGAGACTTCGCGAATGAGCTAGCCAACTCCTGGCTTAGTAAACCAACGCCTGGCTTTGAATGCTGGGCTTCTTGAAGAGTCGAGAACAATGAGAAGAAGACAGGCATCTGAGCAACTAATGGAAGGCAAGAAGAGAATGGGCTGGAGCCGTGTTTCTTGTATAGCTCCATCTGCTCTTTAGCCATGCGCTCACGTGAGTCACGGTCTGATTTACCTTTGTACTTCTTCTGAATCTTCTGCAGCTCCGGCTGCAACAAATACATACTGCGCTGAGATTTGATCTGCTTCACAAAAAGGGGAATTAGGGCCGCTCTAACAACTAGCACCAAACCCACGATCGACGCCACCCACGTGTAACCCTGGTCCGCACCCATGCCAAAGGTTGTGAAGACTGAGTGGAAGGCAACCAATATGGCTTCCAGAACCCATTTGAAGGGCCACAAAATTGAGCCAAGAATGTCCATTTATTTATCCTTTTCAACCAAAGCAGTTGCCTGCTTTGCATATACAAAACCATTTTTAGTCAAGCTGAGCCACTTAGGCCCAGGCTTGACTTCGTCAACGCCACCCTTAGCAAAAGGGTTGCAACGCAGTATTCTCCAGGCTGTCAAGATAGAACCATAGATCACACCGTGCTGCTGTATTGAGCCTAGACCGTAAGCCGAGCAGGTTGGGTAATAACGGCACACATCTCCATAAAGTGGCGAGATGAATTTGCGCCAGCCCACAATAAAAAGAACTAAACCGTTTCTGGGTAAAACCCACAGGTTGAAAGCTAGTTCTCTCATTTGTTTACCTTATTAACAGATTTCTAGTTACTCAATTTGTTCAGACAGTAATCCAGTTCAGAACTGAATTCCTGCCAATCTAATTCCGCTGATCCAGGTAGTGCTCTTATGACTACCTTTTCACCTGAATTAAAGTTTTGCATTCGTTCCCTTATCGCCGATCTTGCGCGACGTTTAACGAGGTTTCTTTTGACTGCGACTCCGACATCTTTTGCCACCACAAAACCAAACCGGGCCTGAGCTTGTGACCCATCCCGGTTTATGTATACGACCATGTGGTCAGCGACAGCCTTTCGACCAGTTCTCATGGTCGAGCGAAAATCATCAGCTGAGCGCAGCCGATTCTCGCGAGCCAGCAAAGTAGGTTATGCCGATAGTTCGGTGCGGCCCTTGCGGCGACGGGCAGCAAGGATAGCGCGGCCAGCACGAGTCTTCATACGAAGACGAAAACCGTGGGTCTTTGCGCGACGACGGGTGTTCGGTTGAAAAGTACGCTTAGTCATTTGGTGTTACTCCAAAGCTCTGGTGAGTTCAAGTCAAAAATGTTTTCATGGCAGTCAGCGAACCCAAAGCTGATCAACCTGTTAAACTTACGCCAATATCCCCCTGCTGGTCAAGTTTTCTGGGATATTTCTCACTTTATTTTCTAGCATGCTGAATTGAGTTTCCATAACATTTTTGAGATATTGGCCCTAAACTGCCATCTCGATTTGCAATTTCATCTAGTTAACCACTTGAATACATTTAGTAAAGTTATCCACAGACTAAAGATTCCTTTTTTGAGTTATCCACAAGGCACCCAGTTTTCTTAATTCGCCTAGGATAGTCTGTGGAAAACCACCTGAACCCCTTACGTTTATTGAACATCGAAAGCACCTAATGGCCGAAGTAACTGCAGTCAC
>Ga0304729_1000742_pt1 | contig 22820 bp, 24 predicted proteins | sample C_131016_MF_Meta_FD_190475 | JGI IMG/M metagenome (GOLD analysis project Ga0304729, IMG submission 190475) | Freshwater microbial communities from Lake Croche, Canada to study carbon cycling - C_131016_MF_MetaG (v2) (version 2) | ecosystem: Environmental > Aquatic > Freshwater > Lake | place... | reverse complement strand
ACAAAGCTCGAGAAACTTCAGCACCGGTGGCATCGCCGCCAGCATGCAGAATGCGATTCCGTAAGTGACCGCCTTCACGAGTTAGTGCAATTTCGCCATCAGCTTCAGTATCGAATTTCGCACCACTTTCGATTAATTTACGAACTGCTTCGGGGCCTTCTGTAACTAAAACTCGAACAGCTTCAACATCGCAGAGACCGGCACCGGCAGTCAAAGTGTCTGTTAAATGGGCCTCCGGTGAATCACCATCTCCGAGCGCAGCAGCAATTCCACCTTGTGCCCATTTAGTCGAGCCTTCATCAACTTTTGCTTTAGTAACTATCAAAACGGAAAGCCCAAATGTGCGAAGTTGCAGGGCTGTTGTCATGCCAGCGATTCCGGAGCCAACCACGATTACATCGGCGCGCAAAGTCCAACCAGGTTTAGGGGCAAGTAACTTCATAAGTTTATATCCACAACTGCATTATCTAGTAAACGAACCCCGTTTACCCAACCCGCAATAATTGCGCGCTTCTTTTGAGTACTTTCATCGGCTAACTGAAAAGTTTGCTCATCAATTATCTCGGCATAATCTAATTTGAAACCTTGCTCTGCTGCTAATACTTCTTTCATGCGACCCGGTTCTTTAAGAGCTTTGGAAATTACAAGCGAAGTTTCACGATCATTCTCGGTTAGACGAATATTTCTCGAAGAAAGCGCTAGCCCGTCGAATTCTCGAACTGTTGGTATAGAAATAATATTTATCTTCTTAAAATGATTCTTAACTAACCAGAGTTGTTGAAAATCTTTCTCGCCAAATACTGCAGCATTTGGTTTTACAATTTCAAATAACCGATTGACAACGGTTAACACGCCAGCGAAATGACCAGGTCTTGATGCGCCTTCATACAATTCTCCGACTGGGCCAGCAGAGATCTGTTTGGGTTCGTTTGGATAAATTTCATCATAATTTGGAAACCAAACTTCAGTCGCACCAGCCAAGGTGGCTAGTTGAATATCTGCTTCAGGTGTGCGTGGATATTTTTCTAGGTCAATGCTTTCCGAAAATTGCAAAGGATTAACGAAAATACTAACAACTACTTCTTTATCAAGTTCGCGAGCGCGTTTAATCAACGCTTGGTGGCCCTTGTGAAGGGCACCCATGGTTGGCACTAATACGGTCATCTTTTGGCTCCAGTCCTTTCAGGTACCGGGCGATGTGCGCTTATTCTAAATCAGTACTGAGCAGATCCGAAATCCGCCCATGCGTAAGCAGAACTGCCTCCGGATCAATCTCAAACCAAGGGGCTAAAACAAAGCGTCGTTCGTGAGCTCTGGGATGCGGCAACGTTAATTTCTCATCCTTAACGAGCAATTCGCCATATTGAATTAAATCAAGATCAATCACTCTAGGCCCCCAGTGAACTTCACGGGTGCGTCCCATAGCGGTTTCAATTCCATGTAAAAGAGCTAATAAATCTTTGGCAGGTAAGTCTGACTCAATGATTACAACCGCATTTAAGTAGTCTGGCTGTTCTGGGCCACCAACAGGTTTAGTTTGTAGATAACTTGAAACTGCAAGAACTTCAGTAGCTTCGCGAAGCAAGTCAATAGCTAAATCTAAATTTGCCCTTGGCTCACCAATATTGGCGCCTAATGAAATAACTGCTTTCATCGAGTACGGATGACCATCACATTGATGTCGCTAGTTATTGCATTAACTGGAGCACTTGGTTTGTGGACAGTTACCAGTGCGATTTCTACCTGTGGTTGTGTCTCAAGAATTTCATCAGCAATCACACCCGCTAATTTTTCAATTAATTTATACGGTTGGCCAGTAATTGCAGTTAAAACTAAGTCACAGATCGCGCCATAATCGACGGTATCAGCCAAGTCATCACTAACTGAGGCTTTTTCTAAATCTAGAATTAATTCGACATCAACTAAAAACTCTTGTCCGTTTTTGGTTTCTTCCGCAAAAACACCGTGATACCCAAAACCTTTAATGCCGTTGATGCGAATTGAATCATTCATGACAAGACCGCCTTGTTAGCTGATACTCCATGAACTCTAACTGCCCAGATACCGCTTTGGCTAAGTCGTTTAGTCAATGCCACCGTTGCTGCTTCTCGAGTAGTTGGATCATCACCGCCTAGAAATCTTTTTCGCGATGCTCCGACTAAAACCGGAAAGCCCAAGTCGGTAAATCGCTCAATTTGCTCAATTATTGCCCAATTATCAGCTGCTTCTTTAGCAAAACCAATACCAGGATCAATAATCAAATTATTCTTAGCAATTCCGGCTGCCAGCGCTGCTTCGATTCGAAGTTGCAATTCAGCTAATACTTCGTCAACCACATTTGCATAATTTGCTAAAGCGTTCATTTCTTTAGAATGTCCACGCCAATGCATCGCAATGTATGGAACATTTAATTCAGCGGCAGTTTCCAGCATTGCTTCATCTGCGAGACCACCGCTTACATCATTAATAATTGTGGCACCTGCGATTACGGCAGCGCGCGCAGTTGATGCTCGCATTGTGTCAATACTAATTGGCTTACCGGAATCTGCTAGTTTCGTAATTACGTTGATAACTCGGCGCTCTTCCTCGGCGGAAGAGATCCGTTCAGCTCCTGGTCGAGTTGATTCGCCACCAACATCAATAATGTCTGCGCCTTCAGCAATTAGTTGCAAACCATGATTTACGGCGTCAAGGTAAGTGAAATGTTGGCCACCATCGGCAAAAGAATCTGGCGTGGTATTTAAAATTCCCATTACCAACATGGTTTTGCTACCTTGCAGTTATTAGTGACATTGCTTCGGCACGAGTAGCTGGATCGCGTAAAACACCCCGAACTGCACTTGTAATTGTGCGAGCTTCAGACTTACGAACTCCGCGCATGGACATACATAAATGTTCGCAATCGATAATTACGATAACACCCATTGGTTTTAGAATTTCCATCATCGCATCAGCAATTTGAGAAGTCATGCGTTCTTGTACTTGTGGACGTTTAGCAAAAACATCTACTAATCGAGCAACTTTAGATAGGCCAGTAATTTTTCCGCTGGGAATGTAGCCAACATGGGCAACGCCATGGAAAGGAGTTAAGTGGTGCTCGCACTGTGAAAAAACGTCAATATCCCTAATGATTACGAGTTCTTCGTGGCCGATATCAAAAGTAGTTGTTAATACATCCTCTGGTGATTGATAAAGTCCAGCAAAGTTTTCGGCCATAGCTCGAGCAACTCGCGCTGGTGTCTCTTTCAGGCCATCACGTTCAGGATCTTCACCAAGTGCTAACAACAGTTCGCGAACTGCGGCTTCGGCTCGTGCAGCATCGTAAGGATGTTTAGCACGACCATCACCATCTTCGATCGAAATCGAATTTATTTCACTCACTAGTTTTCTTTCGCGAGCGGCTTTTCTTAACTTCAACTTCTTCAACTACTTTAACTTTAGCTGGAACTTCAACTGGAGGGATATCCGACGGAACTCGAGTTGCTGAGCCGGTCCAGGCTGGACGCTCCGCCCACGACTTTACCTTTTTAAATATTTCGGCAATGTCATCTTTATTAATTGTTTCGCGATCTAACAATTCAAGAACCATCGCATCTAGAGTTTTTCGGTTAGCTACCAAAATATCAAAAGCTTCTTGATGAGCATTTTCGATCAACTTACGAACTTCGGCATCAATAGTCGCTGCTACGTTTTCAGAGTAATCACGTTCGTGACCATAACTACGCCCCATGAATGGTTCAGAACCATCGGTGCCAAGTTTGATTGCTCCGATAGCTTCGGTCATTCCGTATTGAGTAACCATTGCCTTAGCAAGTGCTGTCGCTTTTTCAATATCATTCGAAGCGCCAGTTGATGGATCATGGAAGATGAGTTCCTCGGCTGCGCGACCACCTAATGAATATGCCAACTGATCAAGTAATTGATTGCGAGTTGTTGAGTATTTGTCATCATCAGGCAACACCATTGTGTAACCGAGGGCGCGACCACGCGGCATGATCGTGATTTTGTGAACCGGGTCCGTGTGAGGCAAAGCGTGTGCAACAAGTGCGTGACCCGCCTCGTGATAAGCCGTAACTAGGCGCTCAGAGTCAGACATTAAGCGTGATTTACGTTGCGGTCCGGCCATTACTCGATCGATTGCCTCATCGAGTTCGCGGTTGCCAATTTCCTTCTTCTGCTCTCGAGCGCTGAGCAATGCAGCTTCATTAAGCACATTTGCTAAATCCGCACCGGTGAAACCAGGGGTGCGGCGTGCATAATCAAGCAACGCTAAATCTTTAGCAACTGGCTTACCTTTTGCGTGAACCTGCAAAATTGCTTCGCGACCTTTTAGATCCGGACGATCAACAGCGATTTGTCGATCAAAACGACCCGGGCGAAGAAGTGCTGGGTCCAGCACATCAGGCCGGTTAGTAGCAGCAATTAAAATTACTTGGCCGTTAGCTTCAAAGCCGTCCATCTCAACAAGTAATTGGTTAAGAGTTTGTTCGCGCTCATCATGACCGCCACCCATACCAGTGCCACGTTGGCGACCAACTGCATCGATTTCATCAACGAAAATAATTGCTGGCGCATTTGCTTTTGCCTGTGTGAACAAATCACGAACACGCGCTGCGCCAACACCAACAAACATTTCGACGAAGTCTGACCCGGAAATTGAATAGAACGGTACGCCAGCTTCGCCAGCTACTGCTCGAGCTAATAAAGTTTTACCAGTTCCGGGTGGACCGTAAAGCAAAACACCTTTCGGAATCTTGGCACCAAGCTCGGCATATTTCGCTGAGTTAGCCAAGAAGTCTTTTATCTCATGCAATTCGGCAATTGCTTCGTCGGCACCTGCTACATCAGCAAAAGTAGTTTTTGGGACATCATCACTTTGCAATTTCGCGCGGGATTTTCCAAAGCTAAATACCTTATTTCCACCTTGCGACTGACTCATCATAAAGAAGAAGAGCAGTCCAATAATCAGAATTGGGGCGAGTGAAAATAGGAAACTAACTAATAATGAAGTTTTCGGAACATCGATATTCCAGCCATTTGCTGGTGGATTAGCGCTCAAAGCATCAATAATTGTTGGCTCCTGGCGTACTACATACGAAGCTTCAACTTTTGAGGCGCCATTTATGGTGCGACCAGCCTTTAGTTCAACCTGAATGATTTGATCCTTATCTACAACAGTTGCGCTCTTAACTTCAGACTGCGCAATCGCATCAAGAATCTGCGAAGTATTTACTTTCGTATAAGCATTTCCGGCACCGGAGATTTGTCCGAAGACAGAGACTACGATAATTGCAAACACAATCCAAAACAGTGGGCCTCGAAAAATTCTGCCAGCTTTAGTTTTAGCCTTTTTTTCTCCGCGCTTGACTACAGTCTTAATAACTTTCTTTTTCTTATCTTCAGTCATAGTGCTTTCTATTCGTACATGTGCTTAGCCAGCACACCAATAAAAGGTAGGTTGCGATATTTTTCATCAAAATCAAGTCCGTAGCCGACCACGAAATCAGTTGGAATATCGAAGCCAACATATTTAACATCAACTTCAACTTTGGCAGCTTCTGGTTTGCGTAAGATGGCCAAAATATCTACATTGGATGCACCGCGAGACTCCAAGTTTGATTTTAGCCAAGACAGAGTTAATCCCGAGTCAACAATGTCTTCAACAATTAAAACATTTCGGCCAGTGATGTCGCGATCAAGATCTTTGAGGATGCGAACAACGCCACTCGATTTTGTGCCTGAGCCATAAGACGAAACTGCCATCCAATCCATTTCCAGATGACATTGCATCGCACGAGTTAAATCAGCCATTGCCATAACTGCGCCTTTTAATACGCCAACTAGCAAGACATCGCGACCGGCATAATCTGCATCAACTTGAGCAGCTAATTCTTTGATGCGCGCTTGCAAATCTACTTCGCTAACTATTACGCGCTCGATGTCGCTTTCAATTGCTGACAGATCCACGGTGCTCCTTCTTTGAAATGCCTGGCTGGCTTTACGTGCGGGACAGGAGCGAAAGTCTGCCCGAAATTCGCTCAACCTTCACACCGCCCGGCAGGCTGCAGGCTCCTTGCCCGTGCCAAGAGGTGACTAAAGCCTCAACACTTGCCACGTGATCTGCCGAAATTGAGCCTGATGGAGCCCCAGCTGCATAAATTGCTTTGCGCAAAAGGCGCGTTCGGATCGCTTTAGGCAATTGCACAAGGGCTGCAATCTCCAGATCGGCGAGATTGAGCCCAAGGGCTAACTCATCTGTCCAACTATCGAGGGCATCGGCATCGTCACGCAAGAGATCAGCACTGCGGGCAAGTGCTTGGGTGATGCCGGGTCCAATGCTTTCTTCTAATTTTGGAAGTGCATCTGTTCGCACTCTTACTCGCGCAAATTGTAGATCTGAATTATGAGGGTCAACCCACGGCGTTAAATCATTTTCGGCACATGCAGCCAAGGTTTGTTCGCGAGTGATTCCCAAAAGAGGTCGGCAATAAATTCCAGCGCAACGTGACATTCCAGAAAGAGAACGTGCGCCTGAACCGCGAGCTAAACCTAACAAAACACTTTCCGCCTGATCATTGAGAGTGTGACCGAGAAAGATAAATTTTGCTTGATACTTTTTAGCAGCCGCATCAAGTGCCGAGTAGCGCGCTCTTCGTGCCGATGCTTCAAGCCCGTCAATTAATTCGACATCAACTTTTACAGCTTCAATTTCCAGGATTCCTAATTGCGAAAGTTGCGTAACAACATTGTTGGCTTGCTCGCCAGAAGCACTTTGTAGTTGATGATCAATTGTCACCCCGACTAATTTTATTAAGGCATTCTTACATTCGGGCACTAAGGCAGCAGCTAGTGCCAAAGAATCAGCACCGCCTGAAATTGCAACTAAGACTGTGTCGCCCGCAGCACATTGAGTTAAACATTCGCGCACTGCACTTCGGATCGTAACAGTTGCCGGATTGATGCTCACGGGGATAAGACTAGACCCGACCACCAAATGGCATTAAGCCCTTAACGCTATAAATACTTGAGTAAATCAAGCCTTTGGGAGTGGAATTGGCTTCCCACATCATGCCGTTTCCGGCGTAAATTGTGATGTGGTGAATCGTAGAAATAGTGCCTTTATACGAGTAGAACAACAGGTCGCCCGGCACTAAGTCGTTTAAGGAAACGTGCATGGTGTAACCCGCATAAAGTGCGGAGTTCAGGCGATCCCAGCCTGGCCAAGTTAAACCGGCTGCTCGATATGAAGCGAAAACTAAACCTGAACAGTCAAAGGCATTTGGACCTTCAGCTCCCCAGATGTAAGGCTTACGTGCCAAAACTTGTTTCTTCGCATATTCAACCGCTTTGTCACGTTGCGCTTGCGTTGTGCGAATTGTTGATCGACCTTTAAATCCAAGATCAGGCCAAATTTTTGCTTGACCCGGAGTTTGCGCTGCTTGCCCAGCTTGAGCTTCTTCGAGTAAGGCCAGCTGTCTTTGTTGTTCGAGAGTAATGCGCACATTTTTAGCGTTTGCTAACTCTCGAATTAATTTATCTTGAACTGAACGTAATTTATCTACTTCTTTTTGCTGAAGTGCTTTCGCGTCATCGGCTACTTTCTTCGCAGCCGCAACTTTTTCGGTTGCTGCAGTTTGTTTAATTTTCGCATTGTCGGCAACAACTTTGGCGGCGCGAGCAATCACTTCTGCTGCCTTGAATCGAACCAGGGCTTTAGTATTTTGATCTCCCAGAGATTGCAGAACTGTTATCCGGTCAACTAAATCTTGTGGACCATTTGCACTAAGCAATGGCTCGATATCACTGAAAGTTCCGCCCATAATGTAAGCATTCGAAGCCAACTTGCCGATTGTGCGATGAGTACGAGCTACTTCTTCGGAAGTCTTCCGAGCATATTCAGCCGCAGCATTTGCTTCGGCTGTTGCTTTTGCTAATTCAGCTTTAGCTTTTACATATAAGGCTTGTGCAGCATTTGCCTTTGCCGTTAGATCTTTTAGCGTCTGATTTGCCGCGGCTAATTTTTTCGCAGCTGCGTCTGCAGCCGCCTTCTTTGCGGCTTCGGCTTTTTTAGCAGCCTCGATTTGTGCCAGCGTTGGTTTCGGGGAGGCGGCATAAACAGCCGTGCTACTACCTAGAAAAGTAAGCGCGACTGCGAGCGCAATGAGCCGCTTCGACATGCCCTAAGGATAAATGGGGCACCTTGGAAAAGAGTTAGAAGGGTGCTCGTGTCATTACTTATTAATTAGAAACGTCACGACGTTTAAATAGAACAGTCACAATTATAGTTCCGACGGCAAGATAAATCGCAACTAATGAAATTGCATGCATGTACGAAATTTCAGACGTACCACCAACTGCAATGGTCGACATTAGATTTCCGGGCATCCAGTTTCCCAAACTTGATTTCACTGCAATCAAAATATTTTCCACAATTAATAACCAGATAACACCCAGCGAAATTGAACTTATGGGTGAGCGAAGTAACAATCCTAAAATCATACCCACTGTACCGAAAGCAATCACAGAGAGCAGAACGTTGCCAAATGTTTTAGCCAAGTCATGAAGTGCGGCAGAAGTTACCCAGTCATCGGTTGAAACTTTTGCTTTGCCAGATAAACCGAAAGCAATTGACATGCTGACCACGGCTGCGAGCAGAACCATCAGAATTGCAAACGATGCCATGGAGAAATATTTACCTAGCAACAACTGAAGGCGACGAGGTTGTCGAACTAATAGATTACGAAGCGTTCCGTAGGTGTATTCCTGCGCAGTTTGGGCAGCGAAAACACAGAGCGCCACAATTCCTAGCAAGCCTGCGGCATTACTAAATCCGATAGTTAATCCGCTCGGAAGTTGCAAAATATCCCTCGAAATTAAATTACCTCTTTTTGAGTTACCTTGCGGGGAGTCAATTAATAGGAATAAAAGCGACGTTACAAGCCCAGTTAATCCGGCAGAGGCCAACATCGTGCCGATAAATAAAGTTGGTCGACGAAGTTTGTGCCACTCCGCTTTAAAGACTTTAATCATTCGGAATCTCCTGTCATCTCGAAGAATGTCTCTTCGAGGCTAGGCAACATTGGCGAAAGTTGTGAAAGCGTTATTCCTGCAGCAAATGCTGATTTATTTAACTCAGCCGCCCAATCAGCAGGGCCTTCGATGTGTGCAACACCGCTGCGAATGGTGGATTTATGACCTGCGCTTGTGGCAATTTCTTGAATCCTTAGCAGATCGCTTTCATTCGGAGTTTTAACCAAAATAAATGGTTGCTGAGCTAAAAACAGATCGTCAATTTTTCCAGCGAAAAGTACTTTTCCTTTTCGTAACATAACTAAGTGCTGACTAATTAATTCAAGTTCAGATAGCAAGTGGGAAGACACAAATACAGTCGTGCCATCGGCCGCCAGAGATTTAAGGAGGTCGCGAATTTCTTGAATTCCTTCAGGATCTAATCCATTTGTAGGTTCATCGAGAATCAGTAACTTAGGATTTGGTAACAGTGCTGCTGCAATTCCTAATCGCTGTTTCATGCCCAAGGAATAAGTTTTATATTTTGAATTACCACGATCGCCCAGCCCAACTCGGTCAAGCAAAGATTGCACATGGTCAGTGCCATATCCGCCCAAGGTTGCTAACACATTTAAATTTTCGCGAGCTGTAAGTGCTGGATAAAAAGCTGGTCCTTCGATCATGGCGCCCACGCTTGATAAATATTTCTCGGGATGTTTAATCGAGTGACCTAAAATTTCGCCAGATCCACCAGTTGGTGTAATTAAGCCAAGCAGCATTCGAATAGTGGTGGTCTTGCCAGAGCCATTTGGGCCAACGAAGCCACAAACTGTGCCAAGTGGGACTTCGAAATTTGCATGTGAGACTGCGAATTGATCGCCGTATTTCTTGCTTAAATCTTGAACAGCTACCGCGAGATTACTCATGCTCACCACAATAGCCCTTCCCCTTACACTTAGCACATGAGCAAAGATGTATGGGGCTACCAAGAACCTAACCGACGCCCTGCGCCAGACTGGAAGGTAAATTCACAAACTGCACAGGTGCGCGCCGGATTAGCCCGTTCAGGTTTTGGCGAAACTTCTGAGGCGCTCTTTTTAAATAGTGGTTTTACCTATTCATCTGCGCAGGAAGCTGAAGATTCATTCATCGATGAAACTGATCATTTTGTTTATAGCCGTTTTGGTAATCCAACCATCGCCATGTTCGAAAATCGTTTAGCGGCTCTTGAAGGTGCTGAACTTTGCGTAGCCACTGGTTCTGGAATGTCAGCAATGTTTGCCTCCGTTGCCTGCATGGTTAAAGCTGGCGACCGAGTTGTCGCGTCAGCGGCCATGTTCAGCTCTTGTCATGTAGTGCTGACCGAATTTTTGCCGGCATGGGGAGTCGAAGTCGTACTCGTTACTGGTACTGATGCCGAAGTTTGGGCGAAAGCACTTGATCGCCCAACCAAGGTTGTATTTTTGGAATCACCGAGTAATCCATTGATGGAAATTGTTGATATTCGAATGATTTCTGATTTGGCCCACAAAGTCGGGGCCACTGTAATTGTTGATAACGTAATGGCATCGCCAATCATGCAACGCCCGCTCGAACTTGGTGCTGACGTAGTTATGTATTCCGCTACCAAACATATTGATGGCCAAGGTCGAGTTCTTGCTGGCGCCGTACTCGGCAGCTTTAGTTACATTAATGAATATTTCAAACCATTTTTCCGGCATACCGGACCAGCCATTAGTCCATTTAATGCATGGGTACTTTTGAAATCACTAGAAACTTTAGATATGCGCGTTGAACGAATGGCTAACAGTGCCCAGAAAGTTGCTGAGTATCTTGAAACTCGTCCCGAGATCGAAAGTGTTCGTTTTCCTGGGCTGCCGTCTCACCCTGGCCATGAATTAGCCAAGAAGCAGATGACTGGTTTTGGAACCACTATGGGTATTACTTTTAAAGGCAGCAAAAAAGATGTTTATAAGTTCATGGATGCCTTAAGAATCATTGATATTTCGAATAACTTAGGCGATAGCAAGAGCTTGATTACTCACCCTGCTTCAACGACTCATCGCCGATTAAGCGCTGAAGATCAAGCAGCAATGGGTATTACGCCGACAACGCTACGTCTTTCTATTGGGCTCGAACATAGTGATGATCTAATAAAAGATATTGCGCAAGCGCTCGGCTAATTTTCTGTTTTAGCTAAATTAGTACTGCTGCAACCAGCAATACTGAATACAAACTCAAATAAGTAATTGACCACTGAAAAACTTTGGCAGCAACTTTCCCGTAGTCAGGATTGCTACCGCGAAGTTGCGCTAACTCATATGCAAAAATAGCGAAAAGAATTACGTTGACAATCTGTACCCAAATCGCCAAATTTGCAAAATTTATGGTGGCAACCGAAGCCACAAACATTGAAATGGTGTGAAACCACATTTGGCCATGCAAATTCTTTTGCGAAGTTACACCTGGCAACATTGGAATACCCGCGGCGGTGTAATCGTCTTTGTATTTAATCGCAAGTGCCCAAAAATGCGGTGGCGTCCAGAAAAAGATTACTAAGAAAAATGCCCATGCAACTCTGGATAAATCATTTGTTACTGCAGCCCAACCAATTAAGACCGGCATGCAGCCAGCGATTCCACCCCACACAATATTTTGCGAAGTGCGTCGCTTCAGTGCCATTGTGTAAACCACGACATAAAAAATAATTGCAATAAAAGTTAACCAAGTTGCTAACGTCGTAGTAAATAACCAGAAAATAATTAAAGAAAGGAGTCCAATTAAAATCGCAAATACGGTGGCCTGGCTGCGCGAAATAATTCCCGTCGCAATTGGCCGCTGCGAAGTTCGCTTCATTAACTTATCGGTTTCACTCTCGATCACCATGTTGAATGCGTTTGCACTTCCGGCAGCCAAAGTTCCACCAATGATTGTGGCAATTGATAACCCAACTGAAGGGATACCTTTTTCGGCTAAAACCAAGGCTGGCAAAGTGGTGACCAATAAGAGCTCGACCACTCTCAACTTCATGAGGTCGATATAGCCCCTGATTCGCGAATCCCAGCCAGGGTTCACTTGATTTACTCTCACCGTGCAAGGCTACCCAAGATAAATACACAGCCAGCCCGATCCGTGTTCTCAGAACGCTCTCAGTCTTAACGGTTAATTTCTGGCCATGGAAAAAAATAAGAAGCCAGACTGGTTTGAGCTAGCCGATAACGACCAACCTACAAAGCGAAACCTAAAGCCCGCAAAAGGCGTGCTCGCAGTTACAGCAACACTCGCACTGACAACTTTGGCGGGCTGGGGATTCATGTCAAACGATGAATCGAAAGCAATAGCTTCTGAGTCAACTTCACAAGTGACTGCTGCGGCTACACCTCAAAAAACTACACCTCCATTAGCGAACCCATCTGCAACTTCCAACAGCATCATCAAGCAATCAACTTCAAAAAGTCGTGAGGGTGAGCATGAATTTGGTAACGACGACTAAGTTTAAAAATTAGTTTTAAAGTGCCGCGCGAGAAATTGGCTTGGCAAAACTGGCGATAATTTTATCGATGGCATCACGAGCCGCTTTTGATGCCGAAGGATACGGTGCAACTTTATCCGCGACCACTACGAAGATATATTCATGATCGCCACCTTGCACATATCCAGCGAGTGAGACAACTCCGGTTAGTGTTCCGGTTTTTGCTCGCGCCAACCCAATCGCTTTCGGGGCGCTCTTAATGAAACGTTTACTTAAGGTTCCAGTTTCGCCACCGATCGGGAGCCCTTCGTAAATAGAGCGGTACTTATCAATTTTATAGGTTTTAAGTAAGAGTTGCGCAAGCATGCGAGTTGAAACTCGATTCGATCTGGAAAGACCACTTCCGTCAACTGCATTGAAGCCTGTTGTTGGAATGTTTAGCTCATCCAGAGTTTTCAGATAAGTCTGCTGAATGCCCTTGGACGAATAGCCGTAGCCCGCCTTCATAGCTGCGTATAACCCAAGGCGATCACCTAACGTGTTGTTGCTCCAGAGCAACATCCAATCCACAATTTCTTGCAAAGTCGGTGATTGATATTTTGCAATTAATTCTTTGGCGAATAAATGGGTGTCCTCATTAGTTACTTTTAGCGTAGTAACTTTTATATGACGAGCTTGAAATTGCGATTTAATAAAAGCCAGATCATCGGAGAAAATATCGGAATACTGAATCTGCAAGGTTTTTATTGGAGCACCGTTCTCGGCATCAAGTTTCTTTAGCGCTGCTCTATATATTGCGGGCAAGGAGACCCGATTAAACTTTTTGGAAACCGTGTCATTTCTAGTCATCCAAGGGTCCAACGAACCAGAAATCATCAAGGTGTTTGCTTCGGCACCGGTCAAAATTTCAGTGGTAAACCGAAAATCAGGTTGCACATAATTAAGAATTGAGGCTGCTGTAAAAAGTTTTAATAGTGATGCCGGCATACGTAATGAGTCTGCGTCTTTTTCAAAAATCGTTTCGCCAGTGACTGGATCAAGCAAAAGCACGCCAGGGTTTGCCAATACCTTCGAAGCTACCGCGCTCTTTAAGTACGCATCAACTTGGGTGTTTTTCAGTGCTGCTGGTGCACTTGGTGCGATAACTGCCGATAAAACAACTATCGCGATTCCCACAGAGAATATGGATAGTCGGCGCAACTTCATGCGGTGAATACTACTTTCTAATTACTAAAGATAGATTGACCCAATGAGCATGCCTCCTGCAGAGATTGGCCCGGGCGAATTTTTCCCAGTTGTCGGAGTAGGCCCACATCCAAAGCCTTGGCCCGTTAGTGAGGAGTTTGACTTAGAACTTCTTGAGAATGGCGATCGTCGAAACGTTCTTGATAAATATAGGTACTGGTCAGTTGCCGCCATTGTTGGTGACTTAAATACCAAACGACATAAGTTACAAATCGCAATCGAAAATTGGCAACATGATTTAAATATTGGTTCGGTTGTGCGAACCGCAAATGCTTTCAATGTGAGCGCAGTTCACATAGTTGGAAAACGTGATTGGAATAAACGCGGTGCGATGGTTACCGATCGATATTTAACAATCATTCATCATCCAACGGTTGAAGATTTTGGAAAATACTGTCGAGAGCAAAATTTACCAATAATTGGAATTGATAACTTGCCCGGAATTTCTAAGCAATTAGAGTCCACGCAATTACCTGAAAGTTGTGTCCTGCTATTCGGCCAAGAAGGTGCCGGTATGAGCGAAGAAGCCGTGGCAGTCTGCGAAGTAGTACTTGAGATTAATCAATATGGTTCAACCCGAAGCATGAACGCATCTGCTGCTGGGGCCATTGCCATGTATCACTGGGCCCTGCAACACTTGCCCCGATGATGAAAACAAAATCGCTCGCGAGTTCACAGTGGCTTACGCCAAATTTAATTCTGCTAACGCTGGTCTCTTTTACTCAAGATGCCGCTAGCGACTTGCTCTATCCGTTATTGCCAATCCTCTTAACCACCGTAATTGGAGCTGCGCCAATAGCTCTCGGCCTAATTGAAGGCTGTGCCGAAGCCGCTGCCGGTTTTACCAAGCTTTGGGCTGGAAATAAATCAGATTACTTTGGGCGTAAACCATTTGTTGTCGCGGGTTACAGTTTGGCCGGAATCGGAAAAGCAATGGTTGTTCTAGCTGGCGGATGGCCACTGGTTTTATTTGGTCGAGTTACAGATCGCATTGGAAAAGGAATGCGCAGTACGCCACGTGATGCGTTAATAAATGATTCAGTTCCAAGTGAACATCTAGGAAAAGCATTTGGTTTTCATCGAGCTGGCGACAACTTCGGTGCGTTTATTGGTCCGCTGATTGCAATTGGCGGCTTGTGGTTACTCGACGGCGATGTGCGCAAAGTTGCCCAGTGGGCGTTAATTCCAGCCATGTTAAGCGGTCTTTTGACGTTACTAGTTAAAGATAAATCTGTCCGAAAAGTTAAAGTGGCAAAAGCAGTTCGTGAGAAAGTTAGTTTGCCTTCACCGCTAAAGCGCGCAATCGCAATTTTAGTTTTCATTCAACTAACAAATATCCCAGATGCACTTTTATTACTACGTCTTCACGATATCGGTTTAAGCACCACCATGGTTGTGCTTGGTTATGCTTTTGCAAATTTGGTTGCAACTTTTGCCGCTTATCCGGCTGGGCTAATTGCCGATAAATTATCGCCACAGCTAGTTTATATTTTTGGCTTATTAACTTTTGCCATTACTTATTGCACTCTTGGACTAACTCAAAACCATCAGCTGGCATTTGCGATGATGGGACTTTACGGATTTTTTGGTGCACTAACTGATGGCGTCGGAAAATCTTGGATCGCTCGATTAAGTAAGCCCGAACATAGAGGCCGTGCTCAAGGCGTCTATCAAGCATCGATGAACTTTGCGATTTTGGGTGCCGGAATTTGGGGTGGCGCACTATGGAGTCGTGGCACTCACGAATTACCGCTGGTTTTGGCTGGTTGTGGGGCAGCTTTAGGAGCTGCTTATTTCGCGTTCGACCTCTTCAGCAAGCGCTTCGCGCACCGAAACTAGACGACGATCAATTTCAGCTGCTTCAGTGTTGCGGCCGAGAATGCGCATAACGGCAGCCATTGAAGTTTCGATATCGACGATGAATTCGAAATCTTTCGGATCTTCATCGGTGGCCACTGTTAAAACTTGATCAAGCGTGTTGAGACCTTCTTCATAACGCTCCAACAAAACTTGAGCCTTGCCAAATTCAAATAGCGCATTATTAGAACGCAAATGATCATGCGCAGTTTCAAATACATCAAGTGCTTTACGAGCACGCTCTAGCGCTAGATTACCTTCGGCCAGAGCTACGTGACATGACGCAATCTTCTGATCGCAGCGAGCTACTTGAATTACTTCTTTATTTTTCTTAAACAGATCGCGTGCTTCATAAAATGAAACTATTGCTTCGCGGAAATTCTTTAGTGAACGATGAGCGCATCCGATTAAATAAAGGTCGTTTGCAGCGCCATATTCATTTCCGTCGAGTAAATGCTCTTGAGTGCATTCATCCATAGTGGAAATAACTTTTTCAAAATTCTTAGAAGCAAACCACCACTCGCCAAGTGTGCATGCAAGCTCGAGTGCGATTGAAGATTTATTTGCCCGAAGAATTTCAACTGCTTTAGACATCGCGGTTGCTGCTTCATCCATACGCTTTAGCTGATTTAAGTTATAACCGATTGCGCTATACGCCTGAGCAACACCTTCGGAAGGGGCACTAGCACCAAGCTCGTTATAAATATCGCAAGCGGTTTCAGCCAAAGCAAGTGCCTCGTCGTACTGTCCCCGTGCAAAAATTCGGGCACTTAATTCGTAATAGGTGCTGGCGCGTTCGGCGCCTTCAACTTCTGGAATTCGATCCCAGAGCATTTCCTCGGTAACAAGATCTTCTAAGCCTTCGTCATCGCCCATTTGGATCTCCCCAATCGAAGTTTCCTGACCTTTCGAATATCCGTGACTCTATACGCACAACCTTTCTTTTTAACGTGATTTTGACCCCGACACATTTCAAATAGACAGGGATTTGAGCGTGGTTTAGAATTTAGTTGCGAATTATTTGCATCTGCGAATAAATGGCTAACGGAGAGTAAACATGAACATAATTGCTGACAAACCTGCACGTACTCCTTTGAGAGATTTGCTGACTCGCGAAGAGTGGCGTCGTATGGCCATGATGTTTGGCTTTATCGCTTTCCTTCATATCGCTGGTGCGCTCTTAATGTGGCGAGCAACTTCGGGTAACTATGTTCTATCCGATGGTTCTCTTTTTGGTTGGGGTACCGCGGCCCTCGCTTATGTTTTAGGAATGCGCCATGCATTCGATGCCGATCACATTTCTGCAATTGATAACACCACTCGAAAGCTTATGGCTGAAGGTAAGCGACCACTTGCAGTTGGCTTCTTTTTCTCGCTTGGACATTCATCTGTTGTAGCGGCCTTAGCGATTTTACTTAATTTTGGAATCAAAGCGCTTGGTACTCAACTTAAAGATGAAAACTCATCACTTCATCATTGGACCGGTTTAATTGGCACGACTGTATCTGGAACTTTCTTAATGCTAATTGCTATTCTGAACCTGATCGTTCTAGTATCTATCGTTGGTGTGTTTTTGAAAATGCGCCAAGGTTTATACAACGAAGAAGAATTAGAAAAACATTTAGATTCGCGCGGTTTCTTGATGCGCTTCTTCGGGCCGATCGCTCGCCGAATCGACGCATCCTGGAAAATGTATCCGCTCGGAATTCTTTTCGGCTTAGGTTTTGATACTGCGACTGAAGTTGGTTTGTTAGTCCTTGCGGGCTCTTCGGTTATTGCCGGATTACCTTGGTGGGCAATTATTTCGCTACCGCTGTTTTTTGCGGGTGGCATGTCCTTGCTAGACACTATTGATGGTTCATTCATGAACTTTGCTTATGGTTGGGCATTTTCAAAGCCAGTTCGCAAGGTTTATTACAACATCGTGATTACTGGTTTATCTGTGGCAGTTGCGCTCTTTGTTGGTGGTTTAGAAATCTGCCAAGTTATCTCCGAACAATTGAATTTAACTGGCTTTTTCTGGGATTATGCCAATGGATTTGATCTGAATTCAGCTGGATTTATCATCGTTGGTGCATTTGTAGTTGTTTGGGCAGTCGCGTTGTTGCTTTGGAAATACGGCAAAGTTGAAGACCGTTGGCACGATATGGCGCACAAAGCTCAGCTTGATCGTGGCGAAGTCAGCGATCATGCCAAAGCCGGAGTTGAGCTTGGCCCGATCAAAGATGGTTTTAAGATCGATTAAAAGCTTTAAATCTTGCTTGCGCAATTGCTGCACTGATCAATACAACTAGTCCGCCGACCGGTTCATTCCAAGTAATCGATTCACCTAAGAAAATTATGCCTACGATCACAGCAACTACTGGTGTTACAAAAGTTACTGATGACGCAATGGCACTGCCGGCTGCGGCCATGATTTTGAAATTCCAGATATATGCAAAACCGCTTCCAAATATTCCTAAACCAAGCATTCCAAGCACTGGTCCAATTTGATAATTATCTTCGGCAATTCCATCGAATAAATAAAACGGCAACAGCGTGATGGTTGCAGCAACTAACTGAGTAGCGGCCATTACCTCTGGCTTTAGTTTTAGTGGCAAAACATTTTTGCGTGAATACGGAAATGAAATTCCATAACAAGCAACTGCTAATAGCAGTGCCCCGATTGCCCACCAAGGATTAGTTCCCAAGCCATTCCAGGCACCTAAAACTATTAGTACCCCGATGAAACCAAGAATTAAACCAATTACCTGATGACTAGGTATTTTTTCCTCGCGAAATACGATCATGATCGCAAGTAGCGTCATAAGTGGTGTCACTGCGTTAATAATTCCAGCCAAAATTGAAGTTACTTCGGTTTCAGCTACTGCAAATAAGATTCCTGGAATCACATTGAGCAAAAGTGAAACAACCCACAAATGGCGCCAAGTAGATCTTTCTTTGGGTAACCGCAAACCCATTATTTTCAGTGCAATTAACAAGGTGATTGCACCCAATGCGCAGCGACCGAAGGCGACCCCAAATGGGGTTAAAAACTCAAGACCTAACTTAATAAAGATGAATGAACAGCCCCAAACGACCCCTAAAGCTACATAAAGGGGTACCCAGGACTTGTTATGAGTTGCTGAGGGCGAAGGCACCTAGCAATGATGACACAACCATCCAAATCCACCACACATTAACAATGTCGATGTGCCAGAAATCGTCGGAATATAGACCCATTCGGCCACGATTCCAGTTTCCGATTCCGATGAATACAGTTATGAAGAAGTGAAGAACACTTAATCCAGTGATCAAGAAGTAACAGGATGCGTAAGCGCCCCAAGTTACGGTGAATTCAACTTGGCGCATTTGAATTATTTGATAGACAAATAAAACCACGCTAATTGCGGCCGCCGATCCGAGGCCGAGGTTAATCTGAGTTTGATTCTTGCTGCGAGCACCACGGAGTGCATAGGTGTTTGTCATTAAACCTAAACCAGCCAGCAAAGTTAGATACCAAGCTCCTATTGCATTCGCTGGAACTGTTGCTGCCTGGCCTTCAGTAGCACGAGGTAACCACATTCCACCAACGTCTTGTTGTTTTAAATAGAAATAAACAAAAAGAACGCTGAGTGCGAAAGCAATATCTGCGACGAGAATGAGCACTACGCCGAGTTTATTTCGGCTGCCGACTACATCGGGATGTTCATGATGTGTATTTACTTCGGTACTCATGATTGCGCCTTTCCGTAGCCATAAGGATCACTTGTAACAGTTGGCAGCGTTTCAAAATTCTCAAGTGGTACTGGATTAGGAACGCTCCACTCTAAAGTTTTTGATTGCCAAGGATTCATTGGGGCTTTTTGACCATTTCGCCATGAGTAAATAACTGCCCAGAGAAGTACGAGCATGCCGGTCATGATTACAAAAGCGGCTCCAGTAGTGATTTGGTTTCCGCGAGTAAACAATTCGGCATAAGCCTCAACTCGTCGTGGCTGACCGGCTAGGCCCACCATAAACATGCCCATAAAGGCTACGTTAAAGCCGATTTGAACCAGCCAGAATGAAATCCAACTTAGCTGCTTATCGATCATGCGACCAGTCATCTTTGGGAACCAGAAGATTAAGGCAGCGATTGCACCTGTTAAACCGGCACCCATTAACGTGTAATGGAAGTGTGCAGTTACAAACATCGAACCGTGCAGGGCTGCATCTGCGGGAACATCAGATAGATAAATTCCGGTAATTCCACCGATCATAAAGTTAAGCAATAACGCAAAGATCGACGCAGTTGGAACCGTCATCCAAAGTCGACCACGCCAAACTGTTCCGACCAGAACTAAGAACAGCATTCCGGTTGGAATAGAGATTAATTCAGTCGTTAACATAAATGGTGCGTTTAATAATGGCGCCCATCCGGTCATGTACATATGGTGAGCCCAAACCAAGATTGAAAGCCCGCAAATACCAGCAATACCCATTACGGCAATTTTAAAACTAAAGAGTGGACGTCGAGTAAAGACGGGTGCCATCTCCATAAGTGCTGCAACTGCCGGAATTAAAATTACATAAACTTCAGGGTGTCCCATGAGCCAGAATAAATTTTCGTAGAGCCAACCGCTTCCGCCACCACGAGTGTCGTAGAAAGTAGTACCTGCAGCGCGATCCATTGCAGACATCACTTGCGATAGGAAGAAGACTGGAAAAGCTGGCAGCGCAAGCGCCACTGAAGCAACGGTGCCATAAATAAAAATCGGCGTGCGTGTCCAGGTCATACCTTTTGCACGCATGCGTACAACTGTGGTCGTGATATTTGCACCTGCAACCATTGTCGAAATTGCAAAGATACAAATAAACATGATGTAGCCATCCATGCCACCAGGTGATTGCGTAGCAAGCGGGTTATAAGCAGACCAACCTGTGGTAATTCCACCAAGGAAGAATGCCGAAAGTATTGGTGCAAGTGCTGCAACAATTAGCCAGAAACTAAGCGCATTTAACCTTGGAAATGCCATATCGCGAGCGCCAATCATGATTGGCATGATGAAGTTTCCGAACGGCCCAGTAACCATAATGATGGTTCCCACGATCATGATGATTCCGTGAATACCAACTACTGCGTTATATGCCTGCGGGTGCAGCCAACCACCCTCCGCATGTCCAAGATTTGTGCGAATTAACATCGCCAAAATTCCACCGACGCCAAAGATGACCATAGTGATAACTAAATACTGGATGCCAACAACTTTGTGATCTGTTGTGTATCTAAAGTAGCGGGCAGTACCAGCATTTTTACCAGCTAAGTACATATTTTCATCGTGTGATAAATCTTTACCCATCAGCCATCTAACTGGCGCAACTAATGCACCGATACCAGTCATAAAACCAATAAACCAACCGAACATAGCGATCAAAATAATTTGATCGTGTCTGGTCTTCATTACCGAACCTTCGGTATTTTCTGGCAAGAATTTGCTAGCTAAGTAGTAGGAAATCACAGCGAGTGCAATTCCGAGAACTAGCGCTGTGACAACATTTAGTCGCTCCATAATTGGGCGATGTGAAGCTGTTGGGCTCTTATGGTTCATTACGGTGGTCATTAGATTGTTCCTCCGTGGCTAGTTACCCAGTTGTTGTAATCCTGTTGACTCACGACATGAACTTTCTTCTGCATATATGCATGCAATAACCCGCAAAGTTCTGCACAACGTAAATCGTAAACTCCAATTTTGGTCGGAGTTACTGCAGTTTCAGTTATATAGCCAGGGTTTGCATCAACTTTGATGCCCATTTGAACTATCCAAAAAGAGTGAACTACGTCGAGGCTAGTGACATGAAAGTGAACTGGTTTATTAACTGGCAAGTACAGATCTTCACTCTGGAATTTGCCGTTATCTATATAGTCAAAATTCCAGGCCCATTGTTGTCCCGTAACGTTTACATCAGTTGCATGAACATCAAGAAGTGTGTTGTTATCTCTTTGAAGTACCACCATGCCAAAAACCAAGGCGAACAAACAAAGCAGTGCTGAAACTATGAGCCAGAGCGCTGTTGCTTTAGGTGAATCTGAAATTTGATGATCGGCTTCAGCCGGCGGGTTGTCGCCAAAGTGCATTTTCTGCATCAACGCTTTAATTGCAATAGCTGCAACTAAGCCGGCAACCGGCGCTGAAACCCAAGTAAATAACTTCATAATGTGAATTGTGTTAGCCATCGTTTCAGAAGCCGGTTGGCCCATAGGTCGAGAATTAACTATGCCGCTGATTACACCGATTAACACAGAGAGAACAACCCAGAGCGCTGCGGTGATTTTTACATCTTTACTTTTCCACCATTGTGGTTTTTTAGTTTGCAGATCAGACATATCGCAGCTCCTTAAGCATTAACCACATTGAAGTGACCGGACATGTAACCCATCGTTGACATCGCTGCACCAAATCGTGCATATGTGCCATCACCGCAGGGAAATTCGCAATTCCAAACGTATTCGCCTTCACCACCAGTGATGAAAGTAAATGTTGTTACAGATGGTGTCTTGGTATAGCCAGATTCGGGCTGTTCTTCTTCAGGAACATACAAAAGTGGAACACTTACAAATAATTGATCCTTACCATTAGCTAATCCATGCAAAGTGAATGTATGTCCTACCGTCTTTGGAGAAACTTCACTCATTTTCACACCGTTTACCGTCATCGTGCCGTCCATAGTTCCATGAACTTTAGCGAAGAACGGATTGGTGATTGATTCACCGCTGTCATATTGATGAACTGTGATTGTCACCGCTGAATGTGCTGGAACCGAAAAGTTAGTAACTGGGCCATATGAAACGTAATCAGGATGCGGACCACCATCTTTGCCATGTCCACCGAACATGCTGTCTGGGTATACCGACATATCTAAGGTGTAATGTGGGAGATTTCCTTGCGGAGTCTGCAGCGTTCCATCCGGAGTAGCTGCTAAAACTCTAGAATCATTTTTCGCAGCTGCTACGTAGCTTCCGATTCCGACAATTGTTCCGGCTCCTAGTGCAACAGTTAGAAATGCACCGAGAATTCGCTTATTCATAAATCCCCCAACGATGTTGTTTGGAAAATGACTTAAAGCATTTCCAATGATGCTAGACCTTTTCTCATTATTTACAAGGCTTTTCGCCAGTATTTACTCAGTTATTAATAGAGCAATCCCTATCTATACGGCACTCTCAGGTCTAATCTGCCGCTTATGGAACAAATGCATCATGAAGTGAACAATTTCT
>Ga0304729_1000741_pt1 | contig 22823 bp, 24 predicted proteins | sample C_131016_MF_Meta_FD_190475 | JGI IMG/M metagenome (GOLD analysis project Ga0304729, IMG submission 190475) | Freshwater microbial communities from Lake Croche, Canada to study carbon cycling - C_131016_MF_MetaG (v2) (version 2) | ecosystem: Environmental > Aquatic > Freshwater > Lake | place... | reverse complement strand
TATTCCGGATACAGTCATTCACATTACGCCAACAGAATCCGCCCTATCTTGGAAGATTGGCACGATTCCACTTCCTACATTCTCTTTTACTTCTGACCACCCTGAAGGAATTGTTTTTGATCCAACATGCAGTTCGCCGTTAACTGAGGGAGCTCACGTTGTTTCATGCGTAGGAGGAGTTGCAAAGCCTCATTTCCGTCTCGTTTTATCTGCAACGATTCCATTCACGGTTATCAAAGCCGATGAAGTTCCATCCGTTGACCGAGGTTGTGGAGCTTGCGGTGGCGGTGGCTATGTTCCAGACACGCAACCGATTGTTCCTGTTGTAGAAGTTATCCCAGCTCCGACTCTTCCTGTGGTTGCTCGTCCAATCATTGTTACAACAAAACCTGTTGTTAAGAAAGCTTCAAAGAAGCGCTTTGCTCGTTCTGCAAGTATGAATAGCCGCATCGCAACTTTTGCCAAGTTTTCAAACATTACAGGTAAGCCAAGCCTCGTAAAGATTCCTCATGATGCAGGTACAAAGATTCAATTGACACCTGGTGTTGAAGACAGCCTAAAAACTCGTTTGAAGCTTGAAATCACCGATGAAGGAGTCATCTTTACTGCGGTTAATGGATGGACAGGCCGTATCGCTGTTCCTTTTGTAGTCACCCAAGATGGAGTCCTTGTCGAGCTCTACATCGGGGTTGTCGAAAATCCTGGTCCTGTTCTTCTTCCAAAGTTCTACCTAGATGACTTGCAGTCTGCAACTATCAAGTGGCAGCCAGATAATTCACAAGTCGTCTTCTACAACGTTTATGTTGGTTCCAAGCTACTTTGCACAACGCCAAAGACAATGTGCACACAGGTGGAATCACTCAATACCCATGCTGACTTAACTATTGAAGCTGTTGGACACCAACAAACCTTCTCGACAATCATGAGTCCAAAGTACACAGCCACCAAGTTGATTCCAGCTAAGGTTGTTCACTTTGCGACTGGATCATCCATTCTCTCGGTTTACGACCGCTCACTTCTTGATGACCTCGTAATGGCGGCTAAGAATCTTGGCCTCAATACTATTTACATCACAGGTCACACAGACTCAACCGGTTCAGCTGCTTTGAACAAGCCGCTCTCTGCAGCTCGTTCTGCCTCTGTAAAGAGTTACATCGCCAAGTTCTTCCCAGGTGTAAAGATCGTTAATCGCGGCTTCTCTTCAACTGAGCCAGTAGCAACAAATGCAACTGTCACCGGCCGTGAGAATAACCGTCGCGCGGAAGTTTCGGTGGGCTAAATGGCACAAATACAAGAACTTCCTATTATTGAAAGTGAATTCGAAGAGGCGTCAATTTCGGATTTGGTTCAACAAGTAATTGAAAAGGCAGTACGTGATCGTGCGAGCGATATTCACTTAGAGCCTTATCAAGAGAAGTTTCTTGTACGCGCGCGTATTGATGGTCGCCTAACAAACTATGCTGAGTATCCAGCTCGTTTGGCATCTGCGATTGTGAGCCGCGTAAAGGTTATGTCTCAGATGAACATCATTGAGCGTCGCCGTCCACAAGATGGACAATTCTCAACAAGCTTTGAAGGTCGCCAAGTTGACGTCCGCGTCTCCTCTGTAGCAACTATCAATGGCGAAAAAGTAGTTCTTCGTCTCTTGGATTCATCTCGTCCAACAGTTGAATTAGCTGACCTCGGCATGAGCACAAGCCAACTCAACTCATTTGAACGCATGATTTCAGCAAGCAATGGCCTCATTCTTGTGGCTGGTCCTACAGGAAGTGGAAAGTCAACAACTCTTCACTCAGCTCTGAAAATCATTTCAGTAGAGCATAAAAATGTTGTGACAATCGAAGATCCTGTCGAATACGTCGTTCCAGGAATCACACAGATTCCAGTACACGATGCAAATGAAGCTGGCTTTGCTGTCCAACTTCGCGCCGTAATTCGCCAAGATCCAGACATCATCATGGTGGGCGAAACTCGTGACGTGGAAACTGCTCGAATTTCCGTACAAGCAGCCCTCACGGGTCACTTGGTTCTCAGCACCATCCACGCGACGGACGCAGTAGGCGCTATTTACCGCCTCATTCAAATGGATATCGAATCTCACCTTTTGGCTTCAGCATTCCGCGGTGCAATCTCTCAACGCCTTATTCGCAAAATTTGTGCTGATTGCGCAACTGCCCACAAGGCCACTCTCACAGAGCAGAAAATCCTAAAGCTTCATGGCCTACCTGCAACAGATCTTCAGATCGGTAAAGGATGCGACTCTTGCCGCAACACCGGCTACAGAGAGCGCGTTGCTGCCTTCCAGATTCTTGAATCAAGTGATTTTCTTAGCGAGTTCATGGTTTCTCGCCCACAACCAACTCTTTTTAGAAAGCATGCTCTTGAAGCAGGCATGACAACAATGGAATACGAAGCACTTCGCCTCGCATCCGAAGGTGTCACATCCGTAGAGGAAGCACTTACTTTGGCGGTGGCAAATGACATTGCTTAATTCAAAAGCTTCATTCAAATTGATGTGGCAAAAGGAAGCAAAGGAAGTTGCAGAGCTTCGCGAATTTACCTACAAAGGCCTTGATGTTCGTGGAAATAAGACTTCCGGAACAATCACAGCAATGTCGCGCAGCGAAGCACGTTTCATGCTTGAGCGCGATGGAAATTCTGAACTAGAAATCAACAACAAGAAGAATTGGTATGACATCGAGTTTGGTCGCGCAGTTCCTCTAGAAGTTCTTCTGCAAATTACGCGTCAGCTTGCATCTTTCTCGGAAGCAGGAATCCCAGCAGCCAAGGGAATTTCAATCCTGACACAAACAGCTGATGACAAGAAGATGCGCGAAATCTTGGAAGAGATTTTGATTGATATTGAAAGCGGATCTCGCCTGAGCGATGCCGTAAAGCAGTATCCAACAGTTTTCCCTCGCTATTACAGCGCGATTCTTAGTTCTGCTGAACGTAGCGGAAACCTCACAGAGGCTCTTTCAACTCTGAATTCTTACCTCGAGCGCGATCTTCGCAGCAAACGTGCTGTCCGCTCTGCGATGATTTATCCAGCAGTACTAGTTTCACTAACAATTGTTGCAACAGTTGTTCTCTCTGTATTTGTTCTCCCACGCTTTCAGGTCTTCTTTGACTCACTCGGCGTGAAGCTTCCTCTTCCTACAAGAATCCTCCTCGCAACCACTCACTTTGTTCAGGGTTGGTGGATGTTGATGACCTTCCTCTTGATTTCAGGAATTACTGCCCTTGGCTTTATGCGCCGCAATCCAAAGGGAAGACTCAAGCTTGATCGTTTCATGCTTTCGATCCCAGTGGCTGGCTCACTGATTGAACTTGTTGCACTCGAGCGATTCTGTCGCGTTCTTTCAACACTTGTGCGCACCCATGTGCACCTTCCAGAAGCTCTCGAGCTTGCTGGTGCAAGCACCGGAAACCGCGTCTTTGAAAACGCCATCATGCATGCACGTACACGCGTATTGCAGGGTGAAGGACTTGCAGGTCCTCTTGATTCTGCCAAAATCTTCCCAGCAGCAGCAATCCAAATCTTTAGAATTGGTGAGGAATCAGGCCAACTCGGCTCACAACTTCATCAGGCAGCCTCGTTCTATTCAGATGAGCTCGACCACAAGCTAAAGAACTTCACTGCCCTTCTTGAGCCAGCAACCCTGCTTGTTATTGGTGGAGGCGTTGGATTCGTGGCAATTGCTCTTGTTTCTGCCATGTATGGCGTCTATAGCGGAGTTCGTGGCTAACGATGAACAACAAGATGAATAACAAAGAGCGCGGCGATAGCTTGCTAGAAGTAGTGATTTCAACAGTCATCATGGGAATGATTGGCGTTCTTCTCGTTTCTTCAATTGCAGTTGCCCGTCCCTTTGCTGACAAAATGTCTCTCGTAGGTCAGACTGTTCAAAATCTCAACACAATGGCTGAATCAATCAACCTTCAACCATTTACATTCTGCACACCTACTAATCCACAGCCTTATGGACTTTCAGCTACCGCACAACGTTCTTCAACTCCGTCGACAAATTATGCTATCGCAACGACGAGTCTTCCTCCTGTAGTTATTAGCACTCCTTCAAAGCAATACAACTATTCAGCTCAGTTGAGCACCGATCATGCAATCGGTTCTGTCACATGGAGCGTAGAACCTGCTTTGCCAAGTGGTCTAACTTTGAATCCGGATTCAGGTCTCATCACCGGCAAGATTTCAAAAGAATTTTCTTCACAACATCTATTCACAGCATCAAATGGCGCGCAAAAAGCCACCAAAACTTTGGAATTGATAACCGCAACCCTCCAGGTCCAAGTAAATAACGGCCTAACGTGGATTCCATGCGAAGCATCGACAATTGCAACAATTTCTGGAGCTCAGAGTGATGGAAAATTCATCACATACTCATATTCTGGAAAGCAATTTGTAAAAGGCGAATCTGTCACAATCTGGGGATCTTCAAATCCAGCATTCGATGGTAATTCATTAGCAATCGTCGCTGCTGATTCAAACTCATTCACAGTGGCCACAACGATTTCAAAGGGAATTTCCTCATCTGGCGGACAAGCCAATATTTCATCTCAAATCAACATTCAGCAAGTTGTACTCACAACAAGTGCTTCAGGATCTCCTTTGCAAAAAGTTGTAACAAAGGCACTCGCATGATGAGTTCACTTAAGAAGCGCTTCGCCACGCGAATTTCAGAAGTTACCTCTCAGGGGGATCGTGGAATTAGCCTGCCAGAAGTTCTCATCGCGATCGGCTTGAGCGGCTTGCTTGCACTCGGTTGTACCCAACTTGCCATGGCTTCATTCACCTCGGCTAATTACACCCAGGATGTGGCTGTTAAGTCACTCAACTCTGGAAATCTCAACCGCATTATTACAACAGACATGGAGCACGCATCAGGATTCATCGCATCAAGCGAGGTTTCTGCGCGAAACAGCCAGGAATGCTCAACGGCAGCCCAAGCCGGTGCTTCTGTTAAGCCTCTTCTTACCATGAAGAATATTGATGGAACTTATACGGGGTATGAAGTTCGCACGACGATTACCTCTGGCGCCCTTTGGAGAATTAATTGCCTATCTGCAGGTGTATCAAATGGAAGTTCTCAAATGCTTCGCAATTCACTTCCTGTAGCTTCAAGTGCTGTGTGGAATACTTCTATGATGTGCGCACGTTTCCCAGTCGGTGGATCACTCACGACATTTGAATGCGATAAAAATGTTCTTCTTGCGGATATTAAAACTTTCCCAGGAGTATTTATCACCATCCCACAAACTTTAAGTTCAGCTGATGTTTTGCAGGCAGAGCAAATCATCATTGCAGCAAGGAATTTTGGATGAAAAACTATTTCAAATCTGATTCTGGATATTCACTTGGGCTCGTACTTATTTTTGTCATGGCCGTAAGCACCGTTCTTGGTTCTGTCATGACAGTAACCCAGCTTTCTGCCGATGCCCAAGGGCGCGGAGTCGAACAACTAAAGGCTTCGAACAGTATTTCTTCAGCCACTGCAAATGTACTCGAGCAAATGCATGAGCAAGCGTCGGCTGGTATTGCTGATGCCGAAGCAAAAATGGTCTCAAATTGTGGTTTCGCAACCGAGAGGGAAGACGTGAAAATTTCTTGCGTTCTTGTATCTAACGCAGATTCAAAAGCGCCGCAACAGACAAAAGTCACCTTTACGGCTGCAAACGGTTCACATACAGAACGAATATTCACAATTCATCCTGCAACAATCTCCGGCCAATCTGAACATATTTCTGAGTCAGATAACTAACCATGAATGCACTTCGGAAGAACATGGATGCGGGATTCACGGTAATTGAATTACTGGTCGTTCTTGTGATCATCGGCATTCTTTCGGGTATTGCGTATGTGGGCCTTTCATCTGCCCGCAGCAATTCGATTCAAGATTCGTGCAAGGCTGCATTCCAAGCAACCTATCTTGGAATTTCTAGCTATCAGACTGATCATGGCGGCAATATGCCTGGTTCAATTGTGGCGCTAGAGCCAAACTACCTCAGCGCTTCGACGGTTGAGACCTACAGCAAGAACTTCACTCTTCAGCTTGGCTCATTCTCTGCTTGGAAGTACAAGATCGATGCGGGGGTCGCAACGGTTTACTTCAAGTCTGACTACAAGCCACAAATTGTCGCTGGCGAAAAAATCATTGTCGCCGGAATCGACTCCAATACGATTGATGGGACATCGACCGTGTTGGCTCCGGCCACACTTGACCCGACTGTTGGGGCTTGGGCGGTATCCTTTAATCTGACTAGCTACTCGGGGACTGTGAACCTAACACTCGCCCCAGTTGGTGGTTACATCAACGCCATCACAAAGACTGGCGATCCATTTGATGTCTACATCTTTGATTCGGCCGGCCAAAAAAGAGTTGGAACAACCACCGCACCAGCGGCTTGTTCTTCATTATAAGAAAATCACAAAATAAGAGGAGCACTATGAAGAACCTACAAGCCCAGTTGCGAGAGCTCCGCGCTCGCAGAGATCAAGGATTCACCTTGATTGAACTGCTCGTTGTAATTTTGATTCTCGGCATCCTTGCCGCCATCGTTGTAGTAGCGCTGTCTGGCTCCTCCGAGGAAGCAAAGACGAAGGCTTGCTCATCGGATACTGCAAACGTCTACAACGCTTTGAATAACTATGTGATGCACACAAAGGATTTCCCACCTCCTATTAACTTCACAAATGCCTCTCCAACTTTGGTTACGACAATTCCTGGCGCATCAAACAACTTTGAAACTTCATATAAAGCCGCTTACTACAGAACAACAGGAACTGCTGTTGAACTTCGCGCAAATGGCACCTATATGGAACTTTCTCCACTCGTACCTCAGTACCTGTCCAAGATTCCAGATGATGTCGTCGTCTACTATGTTGAGACATCGCCTGCAGTTAAAGACGGTGCAGGAAACATCACAACGCCTTCCAAGTATGTTTATGCAGTAGGTCCTAACTTTGCTGATAAAAATACAGATGGCAGTTCAACTGCGGCAGGCTTGCCAGTATCTCCACTTTCGAAGAATTCGATCGCTGGTTGTCAGGTAGCTGGTCTCTAAGTAATTGAATACCAGAACGGTGCTAAGTGGTTCATTAGCACTGTTCTGGTTCTTTTTTGCCGCAATTTTTGGATTAGTTTTTGGATCCTTTGCCACGGTTTTGATTGCGAGAATTCCAACAAAGGAGAGCCTTTGGACTCGTTCAGCATGCCCTCATTGCTCGACGCAAATTGACGCTTCAAAAAATATTCCACTCATCAGTTATTTCTTACTTAAAGGTCGATGCGGCGGTTGTTCTGAGAAAATCTCTTGGACATATCCGGCCATTGAAGCATCAATGGCAGCGCTATTTATCGCACCTCTATTTTTGCTTAATACAAATACTCAAATTGCCCTCTGGATAATCTTCGCAATTATCGGACTGCCACTTACGGTCATCGATTTGAAGGTTCATCGACTCCCTGATCGACTCACAGCTTCTCTATTTATCATTTCCTTAATCGTGATTGTGGTTTCCGCAATCTCAACTTCTGATTATTCAAGAATCAAACCATCGCTCATTGGCGCCATTTCACTTGTCGGATTCTATTTTTTGATCGCATTTATATCGCGAGGCGGCATGGGCTTTGGTGATGTGAAACTTTCGGCATCCATTGGCTTGGTTTCTGGTTACTTTGGATTAAGCACGGTATTAGTGAGTTCTTTCTCTGCTTTCTTTCTAGGATCAGTAATTGGAATTGCAATGATGATATTTGGAAGCGCAGGAAGAAAAACAGCCATTCCATTTGGGCCATTTATGATTGCGGGGCAATTTATTTCCTTGACACTAATTGGGTTAAAAATACTATAAACGAAGGCCCATTTTCTTAGTAATCTTTAACCAGCGTGCAATTTCAACTGAACTGAAGTCATAATTTGAAACTACATATGTGCCAACCATCGTGCTTCCCTTTACCTGGAATGTGGCCAGAAGATTTTGGGTCTTTTTATTGGAATTACTAACTGAAATAAGAGAACGAGCGCTTACTTGCGCTGGAGGGGCATAACTCACTGGATGGATTTGCGCGACTTTTGCCGAACATTTCGCTGTGGCCAAATCAATCTCCTTGAGAGCCTGCGCGGCCCAGTACGCAGATTCATACTGCACTGCTTCACTTGAGATGAATGTGTATTTGGATTGGTAAATAGGGTTGGCAGAAACTTGTGTTCGCAGGACTCTGTGATCTTCGCTCGGGAAATTACCATTGCAAATTTGAAGCGTTGGATCGGTGAGAGCGTTTCCACCTACCACTGGTTCCACCTCATAGAGTGAGCCAAAATCAGTTGTCGCAAAGGTGTATTTCGTAAGATCTGGAGGCGTTGGAGGCATCTGGTGAAGAATGACGCCTGGCTTCACGTTGACGTTCACAACCGCTTGGCCACCAACTTCGACCATGTCTAAAGTTACATTGCCAGTATGAGTAGCGAAATGAAATCCTGAAGGCGATCCTGTTGGATGCGCCGAATACTGGTAGTCACCAAGATTAAGGAGCCATGCATCACCAGAAGTGTCGCCAATATAACGTCCTGAGTATTCCGGATTAGGGGAGGATGTTGATGTAGCGGCGACTGGGGTATCTGTTCTATAAATATAGAGTCCGGCTTTAAAAGTTCCAAAAGCTTTTCGATATTCGATCCAGTAGAAACCTTCAGTGTCGTGAATAAAGAGCCCGCGTACTCCAGAACCAGAACTTAATTCGTTGATTGTATATGTTCCACTATTTAGAATTGATTGAATCGAAGATTCATCCATTCGACCCAAGCGCCACATGTGGTAAAGATTGAGTGGAGCAGATGTGTCAATGTTGCTCATCAAATCTACAGCCCCGGCATATTCAAGATTTTGACATTGCGTCCAATCTGAATCGCCCGGTGTTGGACAACTCATATAGTTTGTATGTCCAAGCCCGAGTGCATGACCGAGTTCGTGAGTAATAACAAAAGGCTGAGCGTTGTCTTGAAAAATTGAGATACCGAATGAAATCTTGTAATCGCCTACAATACTTTTTGCTGCCCAGACGCAATTTTTCGAAATTTTGGGAGAGAGAATGACAAGGTACCTGTTATTAGAATTCAAACCTTGTGAACCATAAAATTTATTTGCAACATCGTTCATGTAAGTAACTGTGGCATCCCCGTTGCACGGAACCTCCACGCTCATTGAAACGGGAGCAGAAGAATCTAAACCTTTTGTGAATTCAATACTTGCGTGACTTCTCCAATAAGGGATTGTGTAACTCTGCACTTCTTTGCGTGCCGTGGAAACGCTCGTCGTCAGAGCTGGGGCATGAGGCCAGGTTATTGAGATGACATCCACCGGCCGACTGAAGTCTGCGTGAGCCTGTTGTATAAAGGCGGGGGTCAGGGTAGCTGCAAGAAATATGAAGACCAAGGCTGCTGCCGACCGTCGCCGCATCTGCTTGTGGCCATTCGTGCAATTGCTGCACGTGGCACAAGCGTGAGAAGCAAACTTTGCAGGGGAGCGCAAAGGGTCGACTCCGATCAATCAGGGGAGTAAATCCCGGGTCAACTCAAAGGATAAAGTAGAGGTTTAGAGTTATTTGGGAGGCTATTCACAGGGTTTTCTGTGTCGCCTCAGTTAAGATTCGGCAACTTCGTATTCCCCCGATGCGCATTGGAGTCTGCCCATGAGAGCTAAATCAAAGAAGGTCATTGGCCTTGCTGCCCTTGGCACACTTTCCGCAGTCGATCTGATCCAACTTCAGCAAGGCAGCGCAATCGCCGCCACATTCACTGGTTCTCTTGTGGCAAACCCACATGGTGGATCTGTTCAAGTTTCGATTACGGTAAATGCGGGCAGAATTACTGCCATAACCACGCCGATTCAACCAACCGGTTCCAATTCATCATATTCAAATTTTGCAATTCCAACACTGACCTCTGAGGCACTGGTGGCCCAGAGCGCAAATATCCAAGGAGTATCTGGAGCATCTCAAATTTCTGCGGCGTGGAAACAATCCCTCGCAGCCGCTATTTCATCTGCAGGGTCTGCAATTGGAGTGCAGGCGGTACCAACCCCAACTCCGGTTGCCCCAACTCCAACTCAACCAGCACCATCGCAAAGTTCGGTAGCTACGAACCCCACTGTTTCGAGTTCTGCATCAACGAATTCAACCGTCACACCTGCGCCCGCCTCTTCAAATTGTGCGACAACTCCGCCGATTATTACAAACCTACCGGATGTGACGAGTGCACCCGTGCCGCAAGGCGCAGCAACCGCTTCCGGCGCTCCAATTGTCCAAGGAGTTCCAACTCCAATTGCAACCCAAACAACAAGTTCTGGAGAGCGCCGAGTTACTACGGTTACGGTGGGACAGAACGCAATTCAAAATTATGTACAAAATCAAGTTCAAACCGTGACAAAAAGTCAGGTGCAGACACAAGTTGTCACGTGCACCATCACGGCTTCTCCCACAGCAACTCCCACTGTAACCGTCACGGCTTCTCCCACAGCAACTCCCACTGTAACCGTTTACGTTACTCCAACACCTAGCGATGCTCCTTTTGTTATTAAGCCAGGAGCTGGCGTCGTATTGAAGACTTTTGTTTGCTCAAAGGTTGCATTAGGCAAACTGGTTAAGAAAACAGTAAAGGCAACCATTGTTAAGTGCCCGACGGGCTACAAACTCGTCAAAAAATAAATAAGACGTTCATCGCGCGTTAACTTCCTTCTGCTTTACTTGAGCTATGAGCAAAAAACCTTCTGTCCTCTTTGTGTGTGTTCACAATGCTGGCCGTTCACAAATAGCAGCGGGATATATGCGTGCACTTTCAGGCGGTCGAGTGGAAGTACTCTCGGCGGGATCGGCGCCTAAAGATTCTATAAATCCTCAAGCCATTGAAGTTATGGCCGAAGAAGGAATTGATATTGCTAGCGAACAACCAAAGATTCTTACAACCGAAGCGGTCATTGAATCCGATGCCGTTGTAACAATGGGTTGTGGAGATGCTTGTCCGTTCTATCCAGGAAAGCGGTATGAAGATTGGGTTTTAGATGATCCAGCTGGTCAAGATATAGAAAAAGTGCGCGAAATACGTAATGAAATAAAGGTTCGAGTAGAGAATCTATTAGCTGAATTGTTGGCTTGATTTCTTCGGCCAATTCACTAACGATCTATAAGTTGCAAATTTTGAGTGGGTGTTAGCACTCACCGTTCCCTGAATGTGACCTAGGGAATACATCAAGAAAATCACTGTGATGCAAGGAATACATCGGCAAGGGCTGCCCCTCGCCTTTTCCTGCCGTTCAATTTTCCATAGTGAAAAGATTCCTTTGTAAGAAAGAACCAAAGTATTCAACGGAGAGTTGGGGAATCAAATGAACGTATTGCATTCAAAGTTTGCTAAAGGCCTCATTGTTGTGGCCGCTGTAGGAGCACTTGTTGTCGGATCTACAGCTTCAAATGCAGCTGCAAAAACAATTACTTGTTACAAAGGAACTGCAGTGAAGAAAGTTACTACTGCAAAGTGTCCTACTGGTTATTCCACCACAGCACCAAAAGCGACTGCAACTAAAGCAGCGCCTGCCGCAGCCGGCGGATCTGTTTCCCTCACCGCAACCTATAAAGGAACTATGAAGATGGTATGGAGCGATAGCGCCGTAACTGTTACCTCAGTTTCCGCAACAGGTTCTGGAACCACTGCTGGATTGGATGCGCTAACCGGGACAGGTTCAGCAGCTCCATCTAGTCAATGCGATGCAATCGGTGGTTCTGGGGTTCTTGGATCCGGAGCAAACACAGTCAAAGTTTCTTTTGATACAACATCGCAAGGTTGTGCTGATGCAGGAGAGGCACCAGCAACCGTAACCATTAAGGGAAATGCAGTCGTCAATGGCGGCACAGGAAAATTTGTAGGAGCAACTGGAACTTTGAAAGTTACAGGAAGCTTCGGAATCAAATCGACTGCGGCGGGCTCATCTGAGAGCGATGCAATAACACTTAATATCAGTGGAAATATCACAACTAAATAGTTCAAAAATAGACGTGCTAGTTATATAAAGGGAGAAAAAATGAAAAGATTCACAGGAGCCGCAGTCATCAGTGCAGTTGCATTGTTCGGCGGAGTAATCGTAGGAGCACCTGCCCATGCGGCCGATGCGCCAACAGTCGTCCTATCTGGTGGAAGTGCCGTCTTCGGCCTAGATCCAGCAAATATCGTTGCAACAGCAAGCGTTGCCGGCGCAGTTCAATTCTCGGCAGCTGGCGTTGTTGTTAAAGGTTGCGAAGCAGTTCTTACAACTACCGCAACACCATTTGTTGCAAAATGTCTCTGGACCCCAGCAGCAGCAGGCAAGACAGTATTGACTGGAAAATTGACACCAACAGACACGACAATTGCTGCAGTCTCTTCAGTTCCATTCAACGTAGTGGTTGGTGTTCCAGTCCAAGGTGTTGTTTCTCCTATCAACATGTATGTTGATGAAGTTCTTGCAACAGGAACGACTGGCGTACTAGCCCCATTCCTTGGCGGCGGTTGCGCAGTAACAAGTACATACATCTTGGGACAGACAATTGTTTGGCGCGTATACGCTAACAACGCTGATCTTGGCGGCGCTGTTATGGATTCATCAAATACAGCAAAAGCTTTCATTACAGTTGACGGCGTAGCGGCTCCAATCCAAATGGCTTACGGCAATCACAGCGGAGCAGCATTCTGGACGGCAATCCTTAAGACAGGTGCCGCACCTCTTTATAACACTCTTGGAATCATCAACTTCAAGATCACCATGGTTGCAAAGGATTCAAGTGTTGCAAAGGTGCTTTCTACAAAGCGCGTTAAGTCTGTTGTAGATGGAAAGACCGTTTATCAAAACGTCTCTTACTATCGCAATAAAACTCTCAAGACTCCAATCGCTGGAGCAACAGGAGTCTGGTCTTCACACTTCAATCCTGCATCACAGCTCACATTGTTTGCAGTCCCAACTAAGTAATTAGTTACAAATAAATAGCATGTCCAAATTGAGAAGGGCCTGAGCCTTGAAGGGATTGGGCCCTTTTCTAAAGATTTAATTTCATTCGGAGAGGAATAAAATGTTTACAAATAAAAAGGGGATTGCACTGCGAATCGCAGTTGCAGCAATCGTGCCAATGGCAATGATTGCTCCCGCGATGGCAGCAGATGCAACAACTCCAATTCAAGTATTCGCACCAAAAGAACTCAAAGGAGTTCCGGCCCTTCCATTTACAGGTGTTAAGAGCGCAGCCTTCACTAACGCAGATAAGATTCTTAATATTGACGTCGTCCCTCAACAGGGCCCAGAAGGAACGCCGATAACGATTTCAGGCAAAGGGTTGCCAGCAAGCACAACATTGCCTCTAACTTGGTCAACAGCTGAGGGGTACTGGAAGGTCGGTATCGACCCAACAACTGTTAACTACATGGGTAATGGCTACATCAAGTACAACGTAAATCTTGGGGAGGTAACAACGGATGCGAGTGGAAACTTCACTCTAAAGACCAAAATTCCTCGTGACTTCGGTGGCTTGCATGACATCTATGCCCTCCAAGGTTCTACAGCAATTGCTCATGGTGGATTCCAAATGAATCCTTCGATCTCTATTTCACCTACGAGTGGCCCGATAGGTACACCAATCACTGTGCAGTACACCGGCATGGGACCGAATTTGTATACAGGTGGAGCATCTGTCCTTTGGGATAACAATTTCGCAGGCGGTGCTCAAGGTGTTTGGACTCGCGGATACGCCAAGTTTACAATTCGTGCATCAGGTGACGTTGGAACACATTATGTTGCCATGAATGCAGGTATCGGCGTTCAATACATGAATACTAAGCAATCACCCGTGCCTTATTCATTAGGAGGCAAAGTTGCATTCAGAATTACAAAAGATGCGGGAGCTCCAAAGGCATACATTGAGTATCCAGAGACTTTTCAGCCAACTGACCAAAGCCAGCACACAACGCAATCAAGTGCTGGAGTTGATACAAATTCAAAAGCAGTAGCCACTCTCTCTTCTACAAGTGCAGTGGTTGGCCAAAAAGTAACGCTCAACGTATCTGGTTTATCAACAACAGGCGCTCATCAAATTGTTTGGGCCTCAGTGGTTGGAAACCGAGTTAATTGCACGGGAACTTGCTGGATTTACACCGCAGTGAATTTGGGCACCAATGGGTCTCCATTAACGGCCACTCCAACTGCAGGAAACCTCACAAGCGACATCTCAATTCCAGATCACTTAGGTGGATGGCATGTAGTTCAAATCAAGCAGGGTGATTTGATCGAAGCTCAAGTTCCAATCTATGTGAAGGAAAGCATCTTCAATTACCTTGATAAGAGCGGAAAAGTACTAAGTGCAGGTATTGCCGCAGCAGATACGGCTTTAACTCCGGAGTTACGTGATGGCTCTGGCGTCCCAAAAAACACATTCAAAGCAGGAGAAGAATTCACAATTGCGATGAAGGGTGTCGGCTGGACTCAGTTGGATAACACTTTGGCTGTTACTTACGACAACAGCTATATTGGATATGGTTGCGGCTTTAACTCAAATGGCTACATGGTTGTTCACCTAGTTGCCACAGGCAAGCCAGGAACACATTTAATTGATTTAAGCCCCGTTCTTTACACAAACCAACCATCATTTGCGAACACCCCCTATGGAATGTTGCCAATTCTTACCAATATGGCAGACATTCCAGGATTGGCTCTTGGATACCAACCTCCAAAAGTACATTTCGCAATTACGATAACAAAATAGCGAACATATAGCAGTTAAAGCCTTCTCTTTCGGCAACGGGAGGGGAGGCTTTACTTATACCCATTTCGAGTCGGCTTCCACCAATTCCATCTACCCAGAAGCACCATTGCACTTGGTAAAAGGAGCATGCGAATAATGGTTGCATCGATAAATATTCCACATGCAAGTCCAACCCCAAGTTGTTGCAATCCTGCAAAATGTCCTACCGCGAGTCCACTTACCGCAACAATGAGAATTGCTGCCGCTGCCGTTATGACCCCACCAGTGTGGGAGATACCTTCAAGGATTGCCTCATCATTGGCAGCGCCGCGATCCCAAGCTTCGCGCATGCGAGAAACGAGAAATACTTCATAGTCCATTGAGAGTCCAAAGAGTATTGCAAAGAGAAAAACGAGCACCCAAGCTTCAATCTGAGGCAAATGGTAGGTACCTAGAATTCCCGAACCAACTCCGTATCGAAAAACCAAAACTACGACAGAGAATGAAGCAAGAACAGAAATTAAATCTAGAGCTATTGCCTTGATAGGCAAAATAAGGGATTTAAAAGCACGATAAAGAATGAGATAAACGAAAATAAGTATTAACCCGACAACAAACGGAAGTGACTTATAAATTTGCTTAAGTAGGTCGCCGCCTTGTGCTGGCGCCCCTCCTAAATAGAACTTTGTACCTCTTGGGAAGGTGGAATTCGTTAGGTATTTATGCCGAATTCGTTCTGTTAATTCCTTTGTCTTTTGCGCTCCTAAATCATGCTTTCCGATGACGAAAATCCGTAAATAACGGCCAGTTGAATCTACGTACGGCGACTGCTTGCCACTGGCCGTAAGAAATACTTCCGAATCAATCGAAATCTTTTTTACAAGATCTAGGCGAGCAGAGTCAACGGAAGTGGCCACAATCGGTGCTCCCAAATCAATCAGTACTTCGGTCGGGGTGATTGAGCCTGGTCCCGCGCTATTCGTTACAAGCCGGAGCGCCTGAGATGATTCTAAGTTTCTTGGAATCGCGCTCAGCGAGCTCGGAGTAATGTGAAGTGAAAGGATTGGTGTTATTGCAATCGCAAGAAAAGTAAGAGAGGCAAGAAAGACTGCCATCGGTTTTCTTATGACAAAGCGCGCAGTTTTTGCGATGAAACCCGCGGAGAAATCCTTCTGATCGAGCAAACCTTTGAATCCGACACTCGCGACGCCTTCTCGACCAAGAAATGACAGTAATGCAGGCTGGAGTGTTACGGCACAGATGATTGAAATAAGCGGAACAAGAATTCCAGCCATTCCAAGAGAGCGAATAAATGGAACGGGGACTAGTAGTAGCGACGCTAAGCCGAGCGCAACAGTGAATCCAGAGAGAACTACGGTTTTGCCTGCAGTCTGCATAGTTTTCTGAATTGCAACATCTGTTGACTCATCTTTTAATTCTCGACGAAATCTCTGCACCATGAGAAGTGAGTAGTCAATTGCAAGACCGAGCCCAGTAAGTTCAACAATATTTGGGATATAAAGAACCATAAGGAATTTATGGCTGAGAAGATAAACGAGGCCAAGGGTGGTTGAAATAGTGGCCGTTGCAAGAATGAGTGGAATTATTGTCGCCCATGAAAATCCCAGTACAAGAATTAGGAGAAGAAAGCCGATTGAGAGTGCAACTAGTTCACCTTTATGAAGATCACTTGCCAGGACTGGAGTGACATCAAATTTAATTGCCGGTGGGCCAGTTACGAGTGCACTTCCAAGTCCCTGCTCGACGAGAGCGTTCCGTAAAGACTTTGTGTAAGCGGCAGCATGAGGTAAGTCAAAGGAAGTCCCAATGCTTGCAAACAAGACTCCTGCTAGCGCTTTAGATTGAAGAACATGAGCTGAGGGAATTGATTGGGCTGCGGTGGCTATCTCATTTGTATATTGTTGAATTTCTACTTTTGTAGCGCTCTTAAATTTGTAGAAGACCGTAAAAGTGCCCTCTATGTTCTCATTGAAGTGTTTTACCAGAATTGCGTCCGCTTGTGCCGATTGACTACCTGGAATAGTTAATGAGGTCGTTAGTCGATCGTTGATATTGGCACTTGCCATGAGTCCAAGAATTATTGCAATCAGCCAAAGGGCGAGGACTGGCAAGCGATTTCGAATAATCGCGGCAGTCCATCTCTCGAGCATTCTCGGAGTTTAACTACTTTTGATTGAGTGGAATTCGATATTGCACGCGGTTTGTAGTCGCCACAGAGTCATAAAGCCGTCGAGCAGTTGCGTTATCAGGAGCAGTAGTCCAGTAGAGACGTTCTGCCCCTGCCTTTGTTGCCACATCTTCCAGCGCTTTTATAAGCGCCCGGCCAACCCCTTTTCCGCGAACTGATGGATCAACAAAGAGATCTTCTAAGTAGCAAAAATCATTCACAGCCCAAGTGCTAGGCCTGAATAAGTAATGCGCCAAACCAACAATTTCTCCATCGACTTCAGCTAAAAGGCCGTACATATTGAAATCTGAATGTATCCGTTGCCAAGTCAATTCATACTGCTCTTCAGTAAGTTCGGACTCGTAGAAAACGATATAGGCCTTAAATAATTTGAGCCATTGTTCTTTATCGGCTAATTCAACTTTACGGACGATGGTGGTCATGTCTGAAGGTTACAAGATTCTGATGGCGCTACGATGCTCATATATGTTGATTTTGCTTCCGCCGAGTGAAGGAAAGAGCTCACCAGAATCCGGTGAACTCCTGAACCTGACAAACCTCTCATTTGATACAGAACTTTGCGACGTTCGAACTTCTCTCATAACAAACCTCATCGCGAATGCAAAATGCCGTCCGGCACATGAAATCTATTCCGGAGTTCTGTATCAAGCGCTGAACTGGGAAGGTTTGCCCAAGTCGGCACAAAATCGTGGGAAAAAGTCCGTGGTGATAATTTCGGCGCTCTTTGGGGCACTCAGACTTAACGATTACATTCCGAGTTACAAGGTCAAAATGAAGAATTCAATCTGGAAAGAAGCGGTCACAAGAGCCCTCGATTCTCTTGAATCTGATCTCGTCATCGACTGCAGAAGTTCGACATACGCAGGGGCTTGGACACCAGACCCCACCAGGACCGTAGCAATCCGAGTTTTCAAAGTTGATGGTAGGAAACGTACTGTCATAACTCACATGTCAAAGAAGTATCGGGGGGAGCTGACCCGCTTATTACTCCTTGAGCCGGTTCCACCAGCGACTCCGGCGCAATTGGCGAAGATTGCGTCCAGGGCCTTTGAATGTGAACTTGTAAAGGCAGATGGCAATAATCCATGGAAGTTGGACTTACTAATTACGCTCTGAGTGGAAGTGAGAAGTAAGATTCGTAAATGAGTATGGAACGTGAATATGCAGTTGTTACAGGTGCGAGCAGCGGAATCGGTGCGGCAACGGCTAGGTTGCTTGCCGAAAATGGTTATCACGTAATAGCTGCGGCCAGACGCATGGATCGTCTCAATGAACTTGCCGCATCAAATCCAAATATCGAAGCGTGTGAATTAGATGTAACCGACCAGAGCTCAGTAGATGCGCTCGCTCTGAAACTAGCAAATAAGCCTGTAACTGTGATTGTGAATAATGCTGGTGGTTCATTTGACGGATCACTTCTCCTTGAATCAGATCTGGAGTCATGGGCAAAAACTTTTGAAGTGAATGTGCTCGGATCGGTGCGAGTTATTAAAGCGTTGACTCCAATTCTTCGTAATTCTGGCCGCGGCATAATCGTCGTCGTTACTTCCACCGCAGGATATGTAACGTATGAAACTGGTGGCAGTTATACGGCAGCGAAACATGCGGAAAAGGCAATGGTCCAAACTTTGCGACTTGAGCTCAATGGTGAACCGATTCGGGTTTGCGAAATTGCCCCGGGCATGGTGAAGACTGATGAATTCGCCCTAAATCGTTTTGCTGGGGATGCAGAAAAAGCAGCAAAGGTTTATGAAGGTGTTGCCGAGCCACTTTCAGCCGAGGACGTTGCGGAAGCAATTCGCTGGAGCATCATGTTGCCTGATCATTTCAATGTTGATTCGATGACTATTCGTCCCGTTGCACAAGCAGCCCAACATAAAGTTCACCGTGTTTCGAAAAATTAGTCTTTCGTTAGTCTCAGTCTTACTCCTCACCGGGTGCGGGGGAGCAGCAAAAGTTCTGCCAACTACTACACCCACACCTACACCCACAACCAAATTTTCTATTCCTTCCGACTGCAATAAAACCGGCCTCAACGAGGCTCTTGCAAAGATTGTAAAAGGTTCGAAATACATCGCTACCCAATGGCAACCTGCTCTTGGAACCGAGCTTGCTGATGTTTTGAACAACGGCGGTCTGGCATGCTCGTATGGCTTACAAAGCGCAGAAATCGGTGCTACGGCTAGGTGGGTAGAGGATAAAAATATGATTTTTGAAAACCGAGTAAACGGCTGGTTGAAGGACGGGTATAGCAAAGTCCTCCTTGATGGAGTTGATACAGATGCTGCATATTTCTTATTAAAGAAACAATCACCAACTCAAGAATTTCATATCTGGGTTTTGAATTTTAAGTATCAAGGCGCCTGGTTCTCACTTAGTTGTACAGCCTTTGCACAATCACTTGCCGATGGACTTCCACTGGCAAAAGCGATGATTTCTGCATGAGCCTTCTGGGTGTAATTCCAGCATTCGCGCTGACTGCGCTCCTACTTGCCATGGTCCCCGGTCAAGGGGTGGCAATGATCCTTCGCCAGTCTCTGGTTGGTGGCTCTCGCGCCGCAACGTATTCAGTGCTCGGAAATTCCGGAGGGCTCATTATTTGGGGCGCAGCTTCGGCAATCGGACTTTCTGCGATTTTTGCTCGCTCTCCCTTTGCATTCTCCATCTTGAAATGGGCGGGCGTAATTTTTCTAGTGGGGCTCTCCATTCAGACGCTTTGGGAACTTCGAAAAGAATCGGGAAAGTTTGAGGTTTCTGGAAAAGCCAAGACTTCATTCTTCCCTGCCCTCAGATTAGGGTTAATTACAAATCTTACAAATGTCAAAGCCGCAGTTTTTGCTGTTGCATTTATCCCGCAATTTGTTCCAAAAGACTTCAATCTTGGGTGGGGAATTTTTATTCTTTCTTGTGTTCAATCTGCTACGTCGATGGCTTGGTATTTCAGCTTGATTACCGTTGTCGAAAAATCATCAGCCGTATTATCTCGGCCAAAAGTTCGCAGAATATTGACTGCTATTTCTGCAGGAGGAATTTTGGTTCTTGCCCTCGGATTGGCATTGAGCCACCCTCGCTAAAAAATCTTAAATTTCGTAGAAGTACTCGTGTACTTCATATGCAATATCTTCCAACACAACGCGGTTGTAGGGGATTCGCACGTCATCGGCAATATTCACAGGACCTAGGATCTTTGCTCCAGCACCGATAGTGACTCGGTCACCAATCGTTGGATGACGTTTTCCTGTGGCAAAGCGGCGAGCTCCGAGAGTTACGTTGTGATAAAGCATTACATCATCACCAATTTGAGTTGTTTCGCCAATAACAACGCCAATTCCGTGATCGATGAAGAATCGGTGCCCAATCACTGCAGCAGGATGGATTTCAATTCCAGTTCGCCTGCGTGCTCGATTAGACAACATTCGTGCAATTAATTTGAAGCCGTGTTTCCAAAGTTTGTGTGCAACTCGATAATTCCAAATTGCATGGACACCTGGATAAGTTAGAAAGACCTCGAACTTATTACGTGCTGCTGGATCGCGCAGTATCGCGTTATCGAGGTCTTCCTTAATTGTCTTAAACATGTAGCTGAAGGCTAGTCCATCAAATCTTGGTACAGGACCGTTGAAAGGTAGCGCTCACCAAATGATGGAATGATGACAACAATTATTTTGCCCGCGAACTCTGGTCGCTTTGCAATTTGTGATGCACCCCATAGTGCAGCGCCTGAAGAAATTCCAACAAGGAGTCCTTCTTCCTTAGCCGCACGACGAGCATAACCAAGCGCATCTTCATTTGCGGCATCTAGAACTTCATCATAAATTTTTGTATCTAGAATATTTGGTACAAAGTTTGGTCCGATTCCTTGGATTGGATGACCACCAGGCTTTCCTCCATTAAGGATGGGTGAAGCCGCGGGTTCAACTGCAAAGATCTTTATGTTTGGATTCTTCTCTTTGAGTGCTTGACCAACACCTGTGATTGTTCCGCCAGTGCCGATTCCAGCTACGAGCGCTGCTACCTGACCATCGGTGTCATTCCAAATTTCTTGCGCCGTAGTGGTTCGGTGGATTTCAGGGTTTGCAGCATTTTCAAATTGGCGAACCAAAACTGCTCCATCATTTCCGCCAAGTTCCTCTGCCTTTGCAACTGCACCGCGCATGCCTTCAGCAGCGGGTGTCAACACAAGCTCGGCACCAAAGGCGCGAAGAAGTGCGCGACGTTCTTTTGACATTGAATCAGGCATCGTGAGAATCACTTTGTAACCACGTGCTGCACCAACCATTGCAAGTGCAATACCTGTATTTCCTGACGTTGCTTCGATGATCGTTCCGCCAGGCTTTAGTTCGCCAGATTTCTCCGCGGCATCAATCATCGCGATACCTATGCGATCTTTAATTGTGCTTGTTGGATTATAGAATTCTAGTTTTGCAAATACTTGAGCTTCAGCTCCATCGGTAATGTGGTTGATCCGAACAAGTGGAGTGTTACCGACTATTTCGGTGATGTTTGCGTGAACCTTCATGTGTTGCTCCCTTGGATAATATATCTTTGAAAACCTGAGTGAATTTTAAGGAATGAGTGCCTTATTACCTAAACGCGACTGATTTGCACCTGCATATACTTCATTTAGATTTCCATTGGGTTTATGATGAGACAGTGATGCGATCCTTGCGAAACGTGAGAAATGCCGCCAATACGGCGGTGCTCGTTTCAAGTGGAGTTCTTGCCCACCATCTTGCTGACGGATGCCTGATATCCCTAAGGCCCCTTCTATTGGAATCTCTTTTCTTTACTCTCTTGGTATATCCGACTACCAAACTTCGCCTAGAAGGTCCGAGGCTGGCTATCTTGGTAATCATCGCCCAAGGTTTTTCACACGTGGTCTTAGGCGGGTGTTCTCAATCTGGCTTGTCTATGGCTCTTTCCCATGGCGCAGCAGGCCTCGTCACCCATCTATACATCCTCAATTCAGAGCACTTTTGGAATTTTACCTTAAGCCGTCCAACGAACATGTTGGTAGGTTTTCAAGTGTTTTATCCTTCTACAAATACCAGATCTTACTTTGGAAATTTTAGGGCCCCGGAGCGATTTCGCTCGCTTCTGACGGAAATGCGACTTTACGGGCGAGGTCCCCCAGTTCTTATTTGAAATTCTCATTACTTTACCTCTCTTTCACTTTTAAAGCCCTGGCATGAATTGCTAAAGGGGTACCCGGTTTATTTACCGATTTTTATCAAAATAATTTAAGGAAAAGGTTAAAATGAAAAAAAAGATTCTATTGGCATGCGCAATTGTTTGTTCGTTCAGCTTGGTATCCATTCAAGCAGCTTCAGCTCACGTTTCAGTTCAACTGAAAGGATATACAGACACCGCTGGTACGGCGAGTCGTGTTTGGTTGTCTCTAGGCCATGGATGTACTTATAAGGATCAAAAGTATGGAACGAGCGTCTTTAGTGTGGATGTTCCTCGCACTGCAGGAAAGCCAACACCTGAATTCCATGTGGGCTACAAAACCTCAGTCGTACCTTCTGCCGCGGTGGATGCAAAAGGCGTCCCTGACTTCTATACAGTGACATGGACGGCGAAAGCAAAGTCCTATGTTATTGATGACGGAACTTTCTATGATTTCGGTTTGAAGGTTACATGGGATGCAACCCCTCAAAAGATTAACCTGCCAACAACGCAAACCTGTTTTGCGCCTTCAACGACAGCAGGTTTGAAGAAGCCTCTTTATTTGAAGTGGGTTATTACTGATGGCAGCACCAAGGCAGGAACTGAAGATACTGAATTTGGCCCAGCACCATCACTAACTACGAAAGCAAAGGCGTAACCTAAGGTTATGA
>Ga0304729_1000740_pt1 | contig 22868 bp, 15 predicted proteins | sample C_131016_MF_Meta_FD_190475 | JGI IMG/M metagenome (GOLD analysis project Ga0304729, IMG submission 190475) | Freshwater microbial communities from Lake Croche, Canada to study carbon cycling - C_131016_MF_MetaG (v2) (version 2) | ecosystem: Environmental > Aquatic > Freshwater > Lake | place... | reverse complement strand
AAGCCTACACAGATGGTCGTGTGGGTACTGCTCTTATACAAGAATGGCGTTTTAATCAGTACTGCCAGCGTTTACAGGCCATGATTGCGGACAAATTGGATGCTGAATTCAAGCTGTTCATGCGTTGGAGAGGCTTCAATATTGACGGCAGCTTGTTTGAATTGCAATTCAATGAGCCTCAAAACTTTGCACAATATCGTCAAGCTGACATTGATGCAGCTCGTATTGCCACATTTACACAGTTAGAAGGATATGCATATCTAAGCAAACGCTGGCTAATGAAGCGTTATTTGGGCATGTCAGAGCAGGAAATTGCAGAAAACGAAATGGCATGGGCAGAAGAGCGTGGAGATGCAGAGATTGCAGTACCAGAAAGCCCAGGATTGCGTAGTGTGGGCATTAGCCCAGGTGGCATTCAAAGTGATATAGAAGGACTTGGTCCAGAAGCCCCTGTGGGTGCTCCAGCAGCTGCAGCCGGGCAAGTCGCTCCAGGTGAAGGTCCAGGCACTGCTGCCGGCACCAATGCACCTACTCCAGCACTTTGATCAAAAAATAGTTAAATAGTGTTATGATTATATTAGAATTATTTGACCAAGCACCACATGGACATTATAATTGGGACGACCAATCGGATCAAAGTGTGGCATCCAAGGTGGATAGTCGTAAAAATCGCTTGACCATAGCACATTTACATCAATTACGCATCAGCCACGATGTGCGTAAATTAGAACACGAACAAAAGCTAGAGCGTGTGTCTAAGCAGTATACCCCGCCAGCAGAAGGCGGAATAGGTGGTATGCCACCCCCAGGCATGTAATTATACTGCAAAATTAGTCAAAAAACACTCATTTAACACCGAAATATTAGCAGTTTTGTAAATAACTTTACAGAGCCAAACAACTATTAAGGAGTTCCTATGAACAAGTTTGAAAAATTAATTGAATACATCATCAATGATGAAGACCAAAAGGCACGTGAACTATTCCACAGCATTGTGGTAGAAAAGTCACGTGACATTTATGAGGCCATCATGGATGAAGAATCTATGGATCATGTACACGGTGCTAAAGTCGAAGACTTGACTAACGAGATACAAGGCGAAGAAGCCATGGGCGAAGATGAGTTCAGCCTAGACGGTGACATGGATGATGATGGTGACATGGATGGCAGTTTGCCAGCTGAGCACGACATGGATGATGACACAGCTGAACACAACGAAATTGAAGACAAAGTAATGGACATTGACGCCAAGTTGGACGAACTTCTAGCCAAGTTTGATGACATCATGGGCGATGACTTTGGCAACATGGACAACGACATGGACGACATGGACGACATGGACGACATGGACGATGATAATACTCATGCCGATCTAGAAGGTGAGCCAGAGGAAGAAGACACAATGGCCGAAGCCAAAAAATCCGCTAAGTCTAAAATGGATGACAAAAAATCAGGACGTAAAATGTCCACAGTTGAATTGATGCGTGAATACGTAGACACAATTGGTGACATCTATGGCGGACAAGGTGATGCTACTGAAGGTACAACTGTTGGTACAGGCACAGGCAGCCCAAAGAAAGTTTCCATTCATAACAAATCTACTGTAGGCCCAGGTGCCGATTTTGGTGGACAAACAGCTACTCCAAAAGGTGGCGAACAGAATCAAGATGGCACAAGCCCAACCAAAGCCAGCAACGAATACAACAAAGGTGAAGGCACCATCAAATCTGGTAACGTAAATGTTCCAGGTGGCAAAGCCGGTACACCAAAGTCAACAGGTGACAGCTACGAAAAAGGTGGCGATAACCAAGGTGACGCACGTGGTAACATGGCTGGCACAGGCGCCAAGAGCGAGAAGCAAGGCGAAAGAAATACAAAAAGCGTGGTAGTTGCCAACGCTGGTAAGAAGTAATTAGGAACGATAATGGCTTTGTACCTAAAAGAGCATTTAACGTTTGACCGGGCAGAAATCAAGGTATTAACCGAAGATAATGCCAACGGGAATGGTAAGTCTCTAAAAATGGAAGGGATATTCATTCAAGGGGGCGTGAAGAATGCCAACGAGCGTGTTTATCCCGTTCATGAAATACAAAGAGCAGTATCTGCAATCAATAACCAACTCACAGAAGGTTATAGTGTTCTAGGTGAACTAGATCACCCCGACGATTTAAAAATAAACCTGGACCGTGTTAGTCACATGATTGAAAAGATGTGGATGGACGGTCCTTCGGGTTTTGGAAAATTAAAGATTTTACCAACTCCAATGGGCAACTTGGTTGAAGCCATGTTGACCAGCGGTGTCAAACTGGGTGTTAGCTCACGTGGTTCAGGTAATGTCAATGAGAGTTCCGGTCACGTTAGTGAATTTGAAATCATTACCGTTGACATCGTAGCACAACCTAGTGCTCCTAATGCATACCCTAAGGCCATCTATGAAGGACTTATGAATATGCGTGGTGGGCAACAGGTTTTTGAAATGGCACGTGAAGCCAATGGCAATCAACGAGTACAGAAGTACATGAAAGAGGCAGTGACACGCCTTATAAAGGATTTAAAGTTATGACAATCGCTTATGTGTACAAATGGACTCATTTACCATCAATGATGTGGTATGTTGCATCTAAAAAGGGACGTGTGGCATGGAATAAAGGATTGTCTGGATTTAAACATAGTGAAGAATCCAAAAGGGCAATTAGTTTGGCACGAAAAGGGAAAACTTGGGATGTACAAACTAAAGAGAAAATTTCTCTTAGTGAAAAGAGAACAAAATTATCAAAAAAATTGAATAATATCAAAACAACAAAAGGAGAATCCATATGTTAGATGCAATTCGACCATTATTGGATAACGGAGTTATTAACGAAGATACACGCACAGCTATTGCTGAGGCATGGGAAAGCCGTATTGCTGAAGCTAAAGAAACTGTTCGTGCAGAACTTCGTGAAGAATTCGCACAACGTTACCAACATGACAAACAAGTTATGGTTGAAGCTCTAGACAAAATGGTTACCGAGTCTCTCACTGCTGAACTATCTGAGTTTGCAGACGAAAAGAAACAACTAGCTGAAGATCGTGTTAAGTTTAAAAACCACATGGTCGAAAGTGCTGGCAAATTCAATGATTTCATGGTTAGTAAATTGGCCGAAGAAATCAAAGAATTGCGTGATGATCGCAAAGTTTACGAAGCTGCCGCTGGCAAGCTAGAAAAATTTGTAATCAGAGCACTTGCCGAAGAGATCAAAGAATTTGAAAATGACAAACGTGCTGTGGTGGAAGCCAAAGTTCGCTTGGTTCGTGAAGGTAAAGCAAAAATTGCTGAACTACAATCAAAATTCATTGCTCAATCTGCTGCTGCTGTTAAAGAGGCCGTTACCAGTTCGTTAGAGTCAGAATTGACTCAACTAAAAGAAGACATTCAAATTGCTCGTGAGAACATGTTTGGACGTCGTCTATTCGAAGCATTTGCTAGTGAATTTGCAGGTACTCACTTGAATGAGAACAAACAAATTCGTCAGTTGCAGGCTACTGTAGCCAAAGTAACTGGTAAATTATCTGAAGCAGTTCAGGTAATTGAATCCAAGCAAACTTTAGTTGAGACTAAAGAAAAAGAAATTAGAATCATCAAGGAATCAACAGAACGCAAGGAAAAACTTGCAGAACTGATGAAACCATTGAACAAAGAAAAGTCCGCAATCATGCGTGACCTTCTTGAGAGTGTGCAAACTGATAAATTACAGAGTGCATACGAAAAGTATCTACCAGCTGTACTAAACAACAGTTCTGTTGCTACACCTGCCCTACAGGCAAAAGTATTGACAGAATCACGTTCAGTTGCAACCGGTGATAAAACTGCTAAAACTCCCGTTGAAGCTCCAGCTACAGCGTCCTATGACAATGTGTTTGAGATGAAGCGTTTAGCAGGGCTTAAATAAACCCTAAGAGGAAAAAAAGGAAATTTTATGACACAAGCATTATTAGAGAGCCGTTGGGGCGAAACCAAAGAAGCCCTGTTAGAAGGCTTAAATGGTTCTAAGAGAACTACAATGGGTGTAATCCTAGAGAACACTCGTAAAATGTTGGCTGAGAATGCCAGCGGTGGTGCAACACAAGCAGGTAACGTAGCTACACTTAACCGTGTTATTCTACCAGTTATCCGTCGTGTTATGCCTACAGTTATTGCAAACGAAATCGTTGGTGTACAACCAATGACTGGTCCAGTAGCTCAAATCCACACATTGCGTGTACGTTACGCTGATTCCGTTTCTGACGGTTCTGGCTATGGTACTAGCACTACTGCTGGTGATGAGGCATTGAGCCCATTCAAGATTGCTGTTGCTTATTCTGGTAGTTCAACTACTGGTCAAGCTACTAGTACAGCCACACTTGAAGGTGTTGCAGGTAACAGAATTAACGTTCAAATCTTGAAACAAGTTGTTGAGGCTAAAACTCGCAAGTTGTCAGCACGTTGGACGTTTGAAGCTGCTCAAGACGCACAATCCATGCACGGTTTGGACGTTGAGGCAGAAATCATGGCCGCATTGGCACAAGAAATCACAGTTGAAATTGATCAAGAGATCCTAGGTTCTCTACGTTCATTGGCAGCTACTGATTATGCATATGACCAATCTGCTGTTTCTGGTACAGCTACATTCGTTGGTGACGAACACGCCGCTTTGGCAGTTTTGATCAACCGTACAGCTAACTTGATCGCACAACGCACACGTCGTGGTGCTGGTAACTGGGCCGTTGTAAGTCCAGCTGCATTGACAGTATTGCAATCTGCAACTACTTCAGCGTTCGCTCGTACAACAGAAGGCACATTCGAAGCTCCTACAAACACCAAGTTTGTTGGTACATTGAATGGTGCAATGAAAGTTTATGTTGACGGTTATGCAAATGACTCCGCAGCAGTTCTAGTTGGATACAAAGGTTCTAGCGAGGCTGATGCAGCCGCGTTCTATTGCCCATACATTCCATTGATGAGCAGTGGTGTTGTTCTAGATCCAACAACATTTGAACCAGTCGTGTCATTTATGACACGTTACGGTTACGTTGAGTTGACCAACACTGCGTCTTCTCTAGGTAACGCTGGTGACTACGTTGGGGAAATTTCTATCGCTAACTTGAGCTTCCAGTAATCTTAGATTACTAACCCAGGGATGGGAAGACAGAAAAGGACCGCAAGGTCCTTTTTTGTTGATTGCAGTAAATACATTGTTCATAAGAACTCTCGGAGGCCACTCCGGGTAGCCTAGAACGCTATTTAAAAAGGAAAAATAAAATGGCAAAATTAAAAATTACAAACACTGACACCAGCGGTCAAATTCACGACCGTTACATCAGCACTCAGTATATTAACGGTGCGTACACCGGTGGTACAGGTGGTAACACAACACAAACTGGACGCCAAATTCAAGCAGTTGCTAAAATTGGTTCTGGTACAGCCGGTAACAGTTCAATCATTGCACAAAAAGGTATTCGCAAGTTCAGAGCGTACAACGCAACTGATGGTGCAGGTATCTGTACATTGGCAAACATCACTACTCCAACTGCTGCAAGCACAATGAGTATTCGCGTTGACCTAGCGGAAGCAACAGCAAACATTGCAGCTGCTAACGTGGCACTCAATGCGTCAACACAAACATATGTAACATATGCTGCATCCAGCAACTTGGTTGGCCCACGTGACCTAGCAGTTGGCGATTGGATTCAAGGATTTGCCAGTAGCAGTATTGGTGCATTTGGTGCATTGGTTACAGCAATCAACACTCCATTGTTTGGTGGCACAGTTGCTAACATCACTGTTGCAGTTAACGGTAACGTAGCGGCACAGTCTGGTCAGACTATTACTAACTCACGTCAAGCTGCTCGTATCAACAACAAGTATGTTTACGATTTTAGTGGTAACAGATATCGTTATCACTTGGCTATTCCGGACAGCACATTTGTGCGTGTATGGTACACCTAATAAGTTGATAATTTAACTTAGAAAGCGGCTTCGGCCGCTTTTCTTTTGAAAAAACATTATGTTTATTTCTGCTAAATATACTAAAAACAAGGTTTTCTAATGGCATCATATAAACGAATTGGCGGGAACTATACAATTGAAAGTATAGGCGGAAACGTGACCATTGTGGGTAATCTCGTGGTCACGGGTAACTCTACGTCGGTTACCAGTACAAATACCAGTGTTGCAGACAGCATAATCACGCTAAACAAAGGTGAGTCCGGATCGGGGGTTACATCAGTTTATTCTGGATTAGAGGTCGATCGCGGATCAGCTGCCAACGTACAACTACGTTGGAATGAATCTGTAACAAATTGGCAAATAACAAAAGATGGCACAAATTTCGCCAATATATCAACTCTGAGTGCAGGCGGCGGATTGACATTAATCGCCAATTTGGACATGTTGACCTACAGTATATACAGCAGTACTACTGGAAATGTCAAATTTGACAGTAACTTGGCAATACAAAATACCACAGGAACGCCCACGGCAGTTGCTGGATATAACACAGTGTATGCTCAAACACCAAGCGGTGGTGGTTCGGGACTATACGTAACAAATACAACTAATACCGCACAAGAATTGGCCACAGCGTCTGCGGCAATTAAATACAGTATCATATTTGGATAATAGGAATAATTAAATGGCAATACAAAATACTAGACTAACAAGCAGCACAGCAGCAAATATATATGCCAGCTCAGGAAGTAGTGCAATAACAACAATTCACTTGTGTAACACCACAGGAGCAACAGTCACATGTAATGTTTATTTGGTAACAGGTAGCGGCGTCATAGCCAACGCAAACAATGCCATATATGCAAACATTAGTATTACTGGACAAAACACATATATTGTTTATGCTGAAAAATTTATTTTGGCCAATGGCGACAGTATTCGTGCGAATTGTAGTGCTGGTGATAGTGTAACAGCAACCATAAGTTCGATTGGAATCTAACGATGGGACGACTACTCAAAAACCCAGATATTGCTCAAGGGGCACTTGGTGTTAGATTGCCAATTGCCACCAGTGCATCCGGCGACTCTCCTGTTAATGGAGTTATAAGATTTAATACAACCAACAGCAAGGTTGAATTTTATTACAACGGTGCATGGAATCAAGTTGCCAAGATTGGTTCAGTTTCATTGTTAGTTGACGATTTAACAGGCGATGGTTCCACCACCATGTTCTTGATGCAAAAAGCAGAAACTGATCCAAAGGCAATTGCAGTGTTTGTCGGAGGAGTGTATCAACAGCCAGATAACAACTACACAGTTGATGGTACTTTATATATCACATTCAGTAGTCCGCCACCGGCACCAGGAGTTAACCCAAACAAGATTACCATTATCCACAATCTAAACAGCACTGATGCTGTATAAGGGATAACATGGCAATAGCACGTATAACAGGGCAGATGTTACAGAGCAACCTGGAACGCCAGGGTGCTGATATTGCCATTGACGGTAATTTAATATATGCTGATGTAATAAATCGTCGTGTTGGTATAAACAATGCCAGTCCTTCTTATAGTCTTGATAGTTCGGGCAATGTCAAACTTGCCAATCTTATAATATTAGGCAACACCATTACCAGCAATACTGGTAAAATTAATCTCGGTAGTGTATCTAACGTTCAAATAACAGGCGGCACTGCTAACTATATTCTATATACAGATGGTAATGGAAATTTAAGTTTTGGAAATTTAAGTACACTGTCTGGTTTAGAAAACTTTACAGGCAATAACATTGTATTAGGATCTGTAGCAACATCCGGCGATGCATACGGTACAACAGCCTTATCTAATACTATAACAGTTACTGATGCAATAAATTTTCTTGATAATATTATTGGTAATATTACCAACAAAAGTGGTAATGTAATTACAACTGGTAATTTATTTCTAACTGGTGGTTCTGCAAATTATGTATTGACCACAGATGGAAGCGGAAACACATCTTGGGCAAATTTAACAGTATTGGCAGGTGCTGTTGGTACAACAGGAATGGACGTTACATTAGGGACACCAACAGATGGTAGCCTTGTGGCCAATTCAGGATATGATGGTTGGTCAAGTACAACAAAAGTCACTGACGCAATAGACAATCTAAATCAAGTTGCCTTAAATCTTGGACAAGGTACATTTGTTGGCAATGTACAATTCACAGCAAATGTAACATCCAATGCCAGTCCAGTTGCAATTCGATTTACAGGAACAGCATCTGGTAACCCAAACACTTACTACTGGGATTTCGGAGATGGTAATACCACAACTGGTAGTAGTTCAGTGACACATCTTTATGCCAACACCAGTGGCGGAGTATTTACAGTTTACTATCGTGCGTCAAACAGTTCCGGCACATGGGGCGGAAATGCCACGTTGGGTGCAATTGGTAGCGTAGATGATTTTACTCGCACCAACTATATTACATTATATACACCAAACCCAGTACCATCATTTACCACTAACACAGCGTCATTGAATACTGGCAATACAATATCATTCACTGACACCAGTACAAATGAAACTGGATATACAGTATATTGGGGAGATGGCAACACAACGGTCAGCACAAGTCCTGGTAGCACACAGAAACACACATACAACAACGCCACCACAGATACTGCCTACAGTATCATATTACAAAGTAATAGCAGTACGGCCGCCGCACCGCCAACCATAGTAAGTGTTAATAGTGCTCCGTATACTACAAAAGTATACAGTGTAATAACACCATCAATCACAGCCAACGGTGCTGTAACAACCTTCCGTACAGTTAACTGGGAAGGCAATGGGGGTGGCACAGTTGGCGTCACTAACGGAACAACACCCACTCCTGGTAGTAACGCAACGTTTGGTGCTCAACAAGTTTATCAATACTGGTGGAGTGATGGTACCGCCAACAGCAACGTATCAATTGGTAGTGCAAGTTCAGGCGATACCAGTACAACTATTGCTCACACATATTCCTTGCCATCAGCACAACAGATTGCTGGAACATCAGTAACATATAATACTCTATTAAAAGTATACACCGGATATAGCACAAGTCCATTCACTAGTTCAAACATACAGATCATTGTTGAACCAAGTGTTCGTAGTAATTTGTCAGCGACAGCAAACACAATCAGCAATGCCACCGGTGACAATGCGTTGTCAGGTTATGTTTACACTGACTACCTTGGTAACGATAGGGGCTTGTTTAACTTCAGTTCGAATACCACACAAAATGCCACAATAGTAAATTGGAACTATGGAGATTCAACTTCAAGTGGTAACGTATCGTCTGGATCTGGATTCCCAAGTTCAGCAAATATAACACATACATATTCAGCAACTGGTGCCAAGACAGTGGCATTGACATCGTATGGTACACCAGTTACTATCTCACAGAGTAACACCAAATCAGTAACAGTCACAATTAAGACTACACCAACTGCACCGGGTGCATTAAGTACCAAAACATTGTCAATGAGTACTTCATCGGTTGGCACTAGTCCTTATTTGTCTGCTGGTGCAGTGGATAAAACAAGTGGTAACATTGCCAGTGCCGGAACAAGTGTAACACGTTATACTACATCAACTGGCACAGTGGTCACAAACACTATAACAAATGCCAATACATCTGTTGCAGGAACTTTACTTGCTTATGTAAGTGGAGCCAACGTGGGCGGAGTTGCATTTAGTACACCAACAGACACCAGTGGAACATATAACAATTTGGTAATTGCTGCAGACAGAGATTACCATGTGGTTGATGCCACATATCCAAGTTACTTCTACAAAGTCTTTAATGCTTATATCAGTGGGTCATTATCAGCTGCTAATTTGGGCTACAATGACACGTTCTTATCACATACCTCTACAGGTAAAACAAACGTAGTTCCTTATGTGGTGGATAATGTGACCGCAGTGCCAACATTGGTTACTTCGGGTGTGACCATGAGTAATGTGTCAGCAACCACAATTAGAACAGTATCGGGTGTTCCTTATTATCAAGCAGGTGGAAACGTTGTGGTACAAGGTCTACAAGCCTACAACTGGATAGGACAAACATTCTATGGTCCAAGCAGTGCATCGCCGTTCACCATCAGTGCCAACACAACACCAGCTGAAGGCACATCAGGAACAATTGCCACTAGCCAAACCAAAACATATGATGTATTGAACAGAGGCACCAATTACTTGACTGGTGGTGTACCACAGGCCAATACAGGTAACGTTATTTCCAATAGTTACACATTTGGTAATTTATATTTGAACATTGATGGAACAGCAGCCGCAGTGGCCAATGCCAACGTCAGTTTGACCAATGTGAACGGTACAAGTTCTGTGGTGACATTGCCCACATATTTGAATGTATACAGTGCCAGTTATACTGGACTTGATGAAACCAGTATTGCCTGTAGTGCAGGAGCTGCAGCTGGCAACACCACAGTGGCCAAACGAATTGTGTTGTCCAGTGCAAACGTGACTACACCAACTTATGCCAATACAGGCACAAACTACTACTCTACTGCGGCTTGGTCTAGTACATCAACAGTGGCAGGAACAACAGAAGCAGTTGTACGTTGGGGCAACTTGAAAGTCAACACAACAAACTACAGTAGCGGTTATTTGCCTGTGGGTCCAGATTTATCTGTGGGCGGAAACAGAACCACAACACAAAACTTCAAGTTTGCATTCCAACGACCCATCATGCAGAACATGAAGGTCATATTCACTGGCAACATAGCCGGAATGTATGTGGCTGCACCAGGAACAAAATTAACAGATACCAATTCAACGTTGAATGGTTGGATGGACGCCAATGTGGCCTACGGTGGATCAGGATACCCTGGTGCAAACACTGGTGCTGGCGGCAACGGTAGTACTGGTTGTGCAGTGGGAACCACAGTGCCGGTAAATACGTTTGTGAGCAATGTGGGATATATATTAACACTGGGATCTGCAGATTTATCTAATTCAGCAATACATCAATGTTTGTTCAACATAGTGTTGGGCCCTGGACAGTTTGTAAGTAACATTTATTTAGGATCTTATTCGTAATGGCTATTTCAGACAGTCAAAAAGTTGACCTCTTATATAAGAAGATTGCCTGGGCCGCGACCAAAACAGACACCAATCCTCCTAAAGAAGCTTACAACGAAGCTAACCCAAGCCCATTGCTAATTCGTGGAGACACCTTATGGCAATTGTCCGGATCGATTCCGGAAAGCATACCATCGACAACGAGTAGTGTTGTGCAAGTTTATAAAGATGGTTCGGGATCTTGGTCACCTACAGTTGAATGTACAGAATTGGCTGTTACAGATAATCGTACATGGTCAACGGGATTAACAAACTGGATTGATCCACAATTTGGATCCACATATTTTGTTAAAGTTTATGTTGATTCTACAGGAAGCACAACAGCACAAACAACAGGCACCGCATTACAGGCAGCCGGTCTAAACGACGATCAATGGTATTTTGATTATCAATCAGGTATATTAAACTTTATTGGTACTAACTTGCCTACATCCATTGCAACGGGTGTTACTGGTAAAAGTGTTTTTATTAGTGGGGCAAGATACATAGGCCCAACTGGAGCAACCAGTTTTACTAATGGACTGACAATTGGTAATATTACAATTAATGGTAATACCATTACTGGTAATAATAATATAAGTTTCGGTGGAAATATTACCACAACAGCCAATGTATTGACTAGCGGATTGTTTTACCCCAACGGTGCTGCCTATGTATTTGGTAGTACATTTGGTAATTCCAATGTGTCGACATTCTTATCAAGTTTTGGTAGTAATAGTATTACTACAACTGGTAACATTACTGGTAATATTATAACAGATTACATTACTGGAACTACAAGCAATGTGGTTACAGTAACAGGAACTGGATCTTTAAAATTACCAGTGGGATCAACTGCAAATCGTCCTGTTGGTCAAATTGGATATATCAGATATAATACAGATAGTGCAACATTTGAATATTTTGATGGCACCGCCTGGATCAGTATTGTTAATGGTATAACAGACCAACAAATTGATCCTGATGGTGCTAGTGCATCTTATGCATTAAGTCAGTCTTCGACAGATATTGGAGTATTGGTCAGTATCAACGGTGTTGTACAAAAACCCACAGTGGCCTACACAGTATCGGGTACCACTATTACTTTTTCACAAGTACCTGAAGTAACAGATTTAATTGATGTTAGGTTTTTGGCGACATCAGTCGTACATGAATTTGATAATATCAATCCAGGAACATATTTAAACAGAGTAACGGCAACCAGATCGCCAACACTAATAGATAGTATTCCTATTACAGGCAACACTGCACTACAATGGATTGTCACTGCCGTTGATAATGTAAACACAAACTACACAGCACTGACCATCAGTTCAATCAATACCGGCAGCCAAGTATATTATACAGGGTATGGAGTACTTCAAAGTAATACACAGGCCAATGTTGCAACTTTTACCAGTAACATTAGTTCAGGAAATATTAATTTATGGGCCACTGGCGACAGTGCCAACGTTACAGTAACATTTGAGAGATTGGCACTGGGATCTGCTACACGAGTTGGGTACTTGACAGCAGGTCCTGCTGGTACTACATCGGATGTGTTGGTGAGCGGAGTCAAGACATTTGCATTAGATACAAATGGTAATGTTACATTGCCAAGTGGCGGTATGATCAACTATGCCAATGGTGTAAGTATTCTAACTGGAATTACATCAGGCGGCACAACTTATAGTAACGCCAATGTTAAATCTTACTTGACTCAATTTGATGGCAACCTAATACCAAGTGCCAATGTAACTTACAGTCTAGGTACCAGCACAAATCAATGGCGAGACTTATGGGTCAGTAACAATACCATCTACGTCGGCAATACTCCAATATCAGTTAGCAATGGTACACTATTGATAAACAACACGCCGGTAACTGGTGGCACAACTTATAGTAATGCCAATGTTGTTGCTAACTTGCAGAATTACGTAACAAGCATCAGTACAACAGCCAATATTACAACCACGGCCAATATTATTGCTCCAAACTACTTGTTTGCCAACGGTGTGAACATCTTGTCCACTGTGGCCGCAAGTAGCACATATAGTAACACCAATGTAAGTGCATACCTAACCAGCCAAAATATTACCAGTGCCAATATTGGCAGTTATCAGACATGGGCCAATGCCAACGTAAGTGGGTTGTATAACAGCATTACTGGGGCCAATACCACTATACAAACACTAAATGCCAATGTGGGTGCCTATGAAATTTATGCCAATGCCAATATTGGTACTTTGTATAATGGAAATGTAAGCACCAATGCCAACTTGGGTGCGTTCCAAACTTATGCCAACACAACGGTATCAGTATTACAAGCCAACTTGGGTGTGACACAAATATGGGCCAACGCCAACATAGCCAGCATCAACGCCAACCTAGGCAGTTACTATACTTGGGCCAATGCCAATGCCGCAACACAACAAACATCTATTACCAGCCTGGCCACTAACGCCAACACCAATACAGCCGCATACTTGGCCGCAGGTATCTCAACCAATGTCACAACCACTGGCAACGTATCAGCCGGCAATGTGTTAATAAACGGTGCCTTAACAAGTTATGGTGTAGTGAATCCTGCTTTCATAGTTGTTGGACTAACAAGTAGTGTAACCAGTTTTGGAAATAGTAGCACCTTCGTACTTGACACTGTGGTAGGAAATGTCAACAGTCAAACAAGTTACAACACATCAACTGGTGTGTTCACTCTTACTGCTGGTGTAACTTATGACATGAGTTTTACACCAAGTTTTATCTCATTTAGTAATACCACAGGCGGATACTTGTGTTACGATTGGGTAGATTCCACTTCAAATGCACTACTAGATACAACTGGCATTGGTACAGGAACTTCAATACCAACCACTGAAAGTGGTGGACAAATTGATAATCCCACCGCCAGAGTCATATACACACCAAGCACTAACCAGACAGTTAAACTGCGTGTTACTTCAGCAAGCGGCACCGCAACCCTACGCGGTGCTATTGGAACACAGGCCATTGTTCGACCGCTTAATTTATCCATAGCAGTTCAAGCCACTGCCACTGGCACAGTCAACAACGATTATATACAAGCAGGTAGAATAACTAGTGGTCAAACTGTATCTAATGCGGCTACACCACAGGATGTAATATTCAACACCTCTATTGCTACTAATTCTGGTATAGCACACAATACATCAACTGGTGTGTTTACATTAACTGCTGGCAAGACTTATGAATTAGAATCGCAGTTGACTTATATTGGTATGAATAGTACCGGTGATTATATCTTGTTCAATTGGGTCGATGCCACAACAAATGCACTACTAGATACGACTGGCATTAGCACAGGTACTGTAGTACCAGCTACTTGGGCGTCGAACGCCGCATATGGAACTTTATCTAAACTAGTTTACACACCAAGCACTAATCAAACGGTAAAAGTAAGAATTACTGCCGGACTAGGTAGTGGCACCATTGTGGCAGGCCAAGGCACATACGCTAAAATCACACAGATTAATCAAGCCTTTGCCCTCAACACGCTAGACACAATGACCACAACTGGCAATGTCACAGTAGGTGGCAACTTGACAGTCACACGGGCTGTAACGGTATCAGGAGATGTCACTGCTACTGGCAACATCACTGGCACTAACCTAACCAGTAAGACCACAGGTTCATGGACAGTGACCACTGGTACAAATACCTACAGCATCACAGTTCCTGCCAGTGGCACATATCAAATTTGGGTCCGAGGCAATATTCCCAACGGTATTCTAGTATACCTTGCTACTGTGGTAGTTACCAATACCAATGTGCCTGTGGTGGGTGCTCAGTATGCTTGGGTCTACAACGGCGGCGGCACACCCATTGACTTTACCAGCATACCCAATCAGTTTACCGGCACTGCAAACACCATAGTTCGTAGCAGTACCTCCCCCAGTGCAACCACCAATAGATTTGACTTTGGTATCAACAACACCAGCGGGTCTAGTCAAACGGTCTACTGGGGCTATGTCACGCTTGGCTAAGTCTGCCATAATCCCCTAGATCGTTTGCAAAAGTATAAATAAAAGTACACATCAACTACAGTTATCGCACTAGACTAGTGCATTCTAGATAAACTTCCCTAAGTTTTTATATTTCTATCCAATTTGACTTGGACAGAATGGTTTCTTCACGGACCGTATAAATAACATTATAACACTAACTTGAAGGATAATTCCGTGGCAAATATTACCAGAATTAAAAATAATCAGATCACAGACAGCACCATTACAGCTGCCAAGATTGCAACAAACACACTTACCGGGGGCTTGTTTGCAACCAATTTGACCCTGAACAGTAACGTTACAATCCTGGGTAATTTGACTGTTGCCAACAGTTTTGCACAGTTAAATTCAATAAACACATACATTAATGACCCCGTTGTTGTGTTCAACAACAACTATACAGGATCTCCAACATACGATATTGGTATGTTGATCAACCGCAATTTGAACTCGTTGGCTCCTTACGGTGCTGTTAATGCTGCGTTTGTGTGGAAAGAAGCAGACACAGCATTTGTGGGTGTAATGACCACAGAAACTGGTACCACTGCTGGTGCCATTAACAATTCGGGCTTTGCCAACTTGAAAGTTGGTAACGTGACAGCCAACAGCTTGACCATAACCACAGGTTCAATCACAGCTTCAAACGGTATCACAGGTACTCCAATCAGCGGCAGTACTGGTTATTTTACCACAGCTCAAGCAACAAATTTCTCAACAGCCAACGCTGTAATCACAGGTGGATATGTCAACGGACTAGCCAACGTAACAGCCACACAGGCCACAGTAACCAACTTCTTTTCAGGCAACATCACAGGTAACTTTACACAAGGTAGTTTGAACGGTACTGTACCTACTGCCAACGTTAGTTTGTATGATAGTTTTACAGCTTCTACGACTAATGCCACATTCTATCCTCAGATAGTTGATAAAACTACTGGTAACGGAGCAGGATTCACAGCCAGTACGCTAACACACAATCCTTCAACTGGTGCATTATCAGCAACCAGCTTCAACGGTATTGGTACATTTAGTACAGCAACTACCAGTGGCACGTTAATTGCGTCTGGCAACATTGTGGCTGCAAGTGGTACAGCAAGTACAAACACAACAACAGGTGCTGTGGTGGTAGTGGGTGGGGCAGGTATCAGTGGTGCAATTTATGCAGGTAGTATACAGAATACTCCAATTGGATCAACAACAGCAAGTACTGGTGCATTTACTACAGGTACATTTAGTTCAACGTTGGGTGTTACTGGTGCAACTACTCTTTCAACTGCCACAGCAGGTGGACTACAAGCACAAGCAATTGGTAATGTAACACCTGGTTCGGGTGCATTTACTACAGGTACATTTAGTTCAACACTGGGTGTTACTGGTGCAACTACTCTTTCAACTGCCACAGCAGGTGGACTACAAGCACAAGCAATTGGTAATGTAACACCTGGTTCGGGTGCATTTACTACAGCAAGTACCTCAGGCAACTTGACAGTTGGCGGTAATATTGCCATAACTGGTAACATAGTACCAAGTGCCAACGTAACTTATAGCTTGGGTACCTCGGGATTAAGATTTAAAGATCTATATTTGAGCGGACAAACACAATACATAGGTGGCTCTGTGATTGGTGAAGGCACTGATGGTAATTTGACTCTTACCACTGCCACTGGAAATCGATTGACAATCGCCAGTACAGCCAATGTTATAGTAACAACAGGAAATATCGGAGCTCCATACCTATTAGGCAATGCGTACGGCACAACTGGTACGTTCCTTGGCACAGGTACAAGCACAAGCACAACAACTGGTGCTGTGGTGGTCACAGGCGGTGTTGGTGTTGGTGGTAACTTGTATGTGGGCGGTATCAGTGTACTAAACGGAAACGTAAGCATTGGTGGCAACTTGACAGTTACTGGTCAAAGTGTAACCATTGGTGCTAGTACATTGAGTATCAATGACCCGATCATTAACTTGAACACACCTAGCGACCTAACACCACTAACTACACCGACTACAGCTGATATTGGTTTAAAATTCCACTACTATGACACTGTTGATTCAGCAGCATTCTTGGGACGTACCACAGCAGATGGATTCTTGACCTGGTACTCACGTGGTACAGACACAGCCAACGTGTTTGCTGGCACAGTATTGGGCACAACCAAGTCTGGTGCAGCAATTATTGCCAATGCCAAGACAGTGGGCGGTGGCCTAACAGCCAACACAGGAACGTTCCAGGTATATGGTGATGGTAGCATATCAGGAAACTTGTATATTGGTGCTACAACCACTACAGCCACAGTGAATGCAACAACATCATTGATAACAGCAACATTGAATGCAGGTACAATCGGTAACGCAGGAGCAGCGTTTAGCGGTGCAAGTTCTACGCTAACAGGTACTGCTATTGCAACCACAGTTAACGCAGGTACAATTGGTAACATTGGTGCCAACTTAGTTGGTACTGGCACTTACTTGACAAGTTTAACTGGATCAAACGTCAATGGTACAGTGGCCACAGCCAACGTCAGCTTGTATGATAACATTACACCATATACAACTAACCAAACGTTCTACTTGCAGTTTGCCAACGTGACAAACGGCAATACTTCAACAGGTGCAACCACAAACATCAACGTTAATCCGTCAACTGGTAACGTGAGTGCCACAGCGTTTGTTGGATCAGGTGCTTACTTGACCAACATCAGTATTGGTGCGTTGAGTGGTACATATCCAACTGCCAACGTGGCCATATACGATCAAGTCACCAACTTGACCAATAATCAAACCTATTACTTAGAATTTGCCAATGTGGTGAGTGGAAATAGTGTGACTGGTGCAGTGACTACGGTCAACGTTAATCCGTCGACTGGTACACTGAGTGCAACCACATTCTCGGGTGCTATCAGCAGTTCAATGGTAACAACAGCACTGGGCTTTACACCATACAACAATACCAACCCATCCGGATATCAAACAAGTTCGGGTTCAGTCAACAGTGCAACCTATGCAACACAGGCAAGCAGTGTCAACATAAACACATCAACCAGTTCAACTGCATACTATCCAGTACTCACTGACAGTGTTGCTGGTGGTGCACAGAACGAATATGTAGATGGTAACGGTATACTAAAATATACTCCAAGTACAGGTAACTTGACAACCGCCAACCTAGTGACGACTTGGGGTGCAAACATCAACGTTGGGCAGAACACTGGTAACGGTGCAGACTTGTATGTACTTGGTAAGAATACTACATCATTGATATGGGCACGTTCAAGCACCACATACGATCAGGTGCTGATTGGTAACAGTGCCACAGCGTCCACATTGGTACGTGGTGCAAAACTACAGATCAACAGCACAGACAGTATGATGATACCATCAGGTACAACAGCACAACGTCCAAGCAGCACAGGCGGAACTGATACCACTGGTATGTTGCGTTTCAACACAACATCAACAGCGATGGAAGTGTATAACGGATCAAGCTGGCAGTCATTGTCAACACAATTTACTGTTATAGCCACAGACTCGTTCAACGGCGATGGAAGCACAACAGCATTCACAATGGCTGCTTCATCAACCACCAATGGTGCTATTGTCAGCATTAACGGTATTGTGCAGATTCCAACAACAGCATACAGTTGTTCTGGAACCACACTAACATTCACTGAAGCTCCTGCAAGTGGTGACGTGATTGATGTAAGAAGATTGACAACAACATCAACAATTACGGCCATATCTGGTACCAACGGTTACATGGGATTCTATGCAGACAACAACGGTGCTTATGTGACAACTGGAACAGGTTCTGCAAACAATACAACATATTGGGACACATCAGGTGCAGAAGTCAATGCAGTTGGCAACGTGACAGTTGCAAGTGCAAACACAGCAACCACAGTGGACACCATGTCAACCAGCACATACCGCAGTGCCAAGTACATTGTACAGGTCACCAATGGTACCAACTACCAAGTCATGGAAGCGTTGTTGATCAGCAATGGTACAACCGCCACAGTGACCACATATGGTACGATACAGACCAACGGTAACTTGGGTGTATTGTCAGCTACACAAAGTGGCAGCAACTCATTACTACAGTTTATTGCAACCAATGCAACCAACATAGTGAGAATTAAGAAAGATTATTTGGTAATCTAATAGCGACAGTTAAGGGCAGATAGGCTGCCCTTAACTTACAAACCTTATCGGGGAATATGGAACCGGGGAAAATAAAATGGCAAATGGAAATTTCGTAGTACAAAATGGTCTAACAATTGGACCAATGACAATTGATGCGGCCACAGGTAGCATCTCAACAACAGGTAATATTACCACAACAGGTACAACAACAACCTTCATTAATGAAATTGTTACTGGTACTGAAGCGGTTTATGGCTTAGTAACAGCCAATGCAAATGTAGCAAGTAATAGCACTACAACTGGTACATTTGTTGTAACCGGTGGTGTTGGTGTCAGTGGTGCAATATACAACGGTGGTGTACACATCAGCTCAGGCAACATTGTGGCTGCAAGTGGCACAACCAGCACAAGCACCACAACAGGTGCATTGGTGGTTGTTGGCGGCACTGGTATCAGTGGTAACTTGTCATTGGGTGCTAATATCTTGTTGTCTGGTAGTCCGGGCACAAGTGGACAATTCTTGAGTACAACTGGTACTGGACTCCAGTGGGTAACACTGAGTGCCAGCAGTATCAGTAATGGTACAAGTAACGTAACCATTGGTAGTTCGGGTGGTATTGCAACAGTTGGTATTAGCAGTGCCAACGTTATGGCCATTAGCTCAACTGGTACACAACAAAACGGTACATTTGGAGTAACTGGTAACGTCTATATTGCGGCTAGTATACTACCTACTGGTAATGTAAGCAGTAACTTGGGTGATAGTACACACTGGTTCAATACATTCTTTGGTGTTGCGACACAAGCCAAGTACGCTGACTTGGCAGAGAACTATCAAGCAGACGCTGCATATCAAGCAGGACAAGTTGTGGAATTTGGTGGCACACATGAAGTAACATTGGCAACTCCGGACACAAAACGTGTTGCCGGCGTAGTATCCACAAATCCAGCTCACTTGATGAATGGTGGACTACAAGGCACTAATGTTATTCCATTGGCACTGCAAGGGCGTGTTCCTTGTAACGTGATTGGTCCAGTTGCCAAAGGTGACATCATGGTCAGTGCAGGCTTTGGCTATGCGAAAACAAATAACAATGCACAAGTGGGACAGGTAATTGGTAAAGCGTTGGCTGACTTTTCGGGTGCCAAAGGCGTTATTGAAGTGGTCATAGGTCGACAATAGACTTATTGTCTTACTCGATAAAGGGCCAATTTGGCCCTTTTATTTTTGCTAAATACTCTAACAACGGATTTGTAAATGGCATTAACTAGACCCTCATTAGCACAAATAACAACCGGCACATCTAGAATCAGCGATCCTCTTACGGTATTACATGCTGGGTATAGTTCGGCCAACGTAGATATTGGTTTTTTATTGAATCGTGCCAATGGCCTAGTCAGTAATGTGGCCTTGTATTGGAACGAATCTGGCAATACTTTTGTCACAGCATTTACCAGTAACACTGGTATTACAGACACCAACGTTGCAGTTACCAGTTATGCAAACATTACATCCGGTAGCCATATAGTCAATGGAACACTATTTGCCACAACTGTTAGTGCAGCCACAATTGGTAATACCGGGGCCGCACACACTGGGTCAACACTAACATTAACTAGTTGGGCTAACGTTGCTGGCCCACTTGTAGTAACAAACAATACAGCAGTACAGGCAATACAAGTAACTGGTACTTCTACCAAAGGCGGCGCCGGCTATCACGATTTTTTATTAGTTACTAATCAAGGTGGCGGCACCAATCCTAACAAGACCTTCCGTTTAAATAGTACCGGTGGCATTGAGATTATCAATAGTGCTTATACTAGCAATCTGTTTACTTTAAGTGATGCCGGCGATTTAACAATACTCGGTAAGGTAACAGGTGCTAACGTAGTTACTACAAACGGTGTATTCTGGGCAAACGGTTCATCATACAGTAGTGGCGGCGGCGGTGGTGGTACGCCGGGAGGAAGTACAACACAAATACAATACAACAATGCAGGAGCGTTTGCAGGAGCTGCAAACTTTGTCTATGCTTCTGGCACTGGCAACGTGGCTATCAGTACTACTACAACTAGTACAAGTACAACTACAGGTGCATTGGTAGTTGGGGGTGGAATTGGCGTCGCAGGTAATGTGTGGTGTGGACAAGTTTACGCCACCAACAATGGAAATGGAACAAACTTTGCAGTTGGCGACGATGTATGGATTGGAGACATTAACGTAGCCAACACTACACGTTTAATGGGACAACAAGATGGCACACAAGGGTATCTGGTATTTGGTAGCAGTAATGCCACTAACTATATTGGTCGTTCAGGGACTAATCCACTCACAGTAACTGGTGCGTTTAACATCACAGGACAAACCACTGTAGCAACAGTCAATGCTGGTACTATAGGTAACATTGGTGCCAACGTTGTGGGTACCGGTACTTACTTGACAGCGTTAGCAGGATCAAACGTCAACGGTACAGTCACAACAGCCAACGTTAGTTTGTATGATAGTTTTACAGCCACTACAACTAATGCCACATTTTACCCACAAATGCTTGATAAAACAACAGGCAATGGTGCAGGATTTACAGCCAGTACGCTAACACATAATCCCAGTACAGGTGCGTTAACGGCAACCAGTTTCAATGGTGTTGGTACGTTTAGTACAGCAACCACAAGCAGTACATTAATCGCCAGTGGTAACGTAGTTGCTGCATCAGGCACAGCAAGTACCAGTGCCACAACAGGTGCGTTGGTGGTAGTTGGAGGTGCAGGTATTAGTGGTAACGTGTTCACATCAGGTTGGGTAGTGCCAACTGCCAACGTATCACAAAATCTCGGAACAACAACCAGCTGGTGGGGCACCTTTTATGGGGTATCAACACAGGCCAAATATGCTGACTTGGCAGAAAACTATCAAGCAGACGCACAATACGAGCCCGGAACTGTGCTGGTATTTGGCGGCGAGTACGAAGTAACTACCACAACAACTGACCACGATGAAAGAGCAGCGGGGGTTGTTTCTACAGACCCAGCCCACTTGATGAATGGTGGACTAAGTGGAACTAATGTGGTTGCTCTTGGACTAACTGGACGGTTGCCCTGTCGTGTGTTGGGGCCAGTAAATAAAGGCACAGTATTGGTTACAAGTACAGTGCCAGGGGTGGCCCAAGCAATAGATAACAGTCAATTTAAACCAGGATGTGTACTGGGTAAAGCGTTGGAATCTATAAATACTAATAGCATAGACACAATAGAAATTGTTGTCGGGAGATTCTAATGCAAAAACTAAGACAGATATATAGAAGTTCTTACTCGGGAGAGTCAATTGTGACCAGCTTAACGCTGGAAAATAACCAATGGATGCCTGAAACAGAAGCTGTTCAAAATCAAATCACCAATACTCACACCACTGGACAGGCTATTGCCATTGGTAACGGCGAAAGTCGTGTGGGATTTGATTTGACACATATTGCTAGACATCAAGGCGGTGTGTTGGCTGTGGATAAATTACAAAGTTATGGATGTAATGCACTATATAGAGATTTTACACCAGACTTTTTGGTTGCAACTGGCACTGACATAATTGCAGAATTGGCCAAT
>Ga0304729_1000731_pt1 | contig 23018 bp, 22 predicted proteins | sample C_131016_MF_Meta_FD_190475 | JGI IMG/M metagenome (GOLD analysis project Ga0304729, IMG submission 190475) | Freshwater microbial communities from Lake Croche, Canada to study carbon cycling - C_131016_MF_MetaG (v2) (version 2) | ecosystem: Environmental > Aquatic > Freshwater > Lake | place... | reverse complement strand
TGAAAAAAGTAGCATCTGATAGAGGTCATACTGTTGATATGCTTAAAGAATATATAAAAGATGATAAAAATGTAATTTAAAATTATTTAGATTTTTAAAAATAAATATCTAAATAATATATATATATAATGTCTGATAAAGTAGAAAGTTCTAATCAAAAAAAAGCAAGAATTTATAATCAAATTTTTGATTTAATTGTTGAAGCAAATGATGGAGACCCAAAAAATGCTGATGAATTAACTGCTAAATTTAAAATATTTATAGATTATGATATTAATATAATAGTTGAAGGATTTTTCCAAAAATTACTATCAAAAATCACCAAAGAAGAAAGAGATAAAATATTAAAACCTCACTCTAATATAAATGTTGGATGTTTTTCATTTTTTAGAAAATAAATTAATTATTATATCTTATATGATATAATAATAAAATTAAATTATAATTGCATTTGGTATTGGTTTTTCATTTATCACTATACAATGTTTATAACAATCAGTATAACTCTCGTGTTCCCACCATTGAAGATTAGGCGAATTTTCAACTAAATATTTTAAATGTCTTATGTTCTTACTTTCATTATCATAACATATCCAATAAAATATAATGTTTTCAGTTCCATCATAAACATCATAGTTAGGCACTTTTCTGATTTGATTGCGGATTTCGGAGTTCATTTTGTTTCTTATACTATATATATATTCATTTCTTTAAGTCCCTTTTATTAAGTTATTTTATTTATATGTTTTTTACTTTTTAAAAAATAAATAGACCTATAATGATAACTATAGCATTAATTATCATTATTTCTTTTAACATTTGATTATTATATCTCATATGATATATAATAATAAAATTAAATTGTTATTACAATTGAATGAAAATTTATTTGTAATCTAAATATATCTCTTATTTTTCGTAGTGAATATTTTAAATTAAAATTTTTTAGGTATCCAATCATACATTCTAACATAATATCTTCTTTTTTATGAAATCCAATAAAATGAATTTTATCACTGGGACAATACATATTATGATAATAAATATTTTTATTGTTTCTTATATCATCTTTGAAGAGATTGAAAAATACTTGATGTTTTGACATTTTGTTTCTTATACTATATATATATTCATTTCTTTAAGTCATTATTTATTAAGTTATTTTATTTATATGTTTTTTACTTTTTAAATGACGACTTTTATTAGTTAGGTTGAAACTGCCACCACACAATTCACATTTATGTTTTTCTAATAGCGTATCCTTATGTTTATTCCAGAAATTATCATTATAAATTTTTCCATTATAACTATAGGTTTTTATTTCTCCATTTTTTAATTGATGAATAATATTTTGAGGTATTACTTTTAATTGTTCCATTTGTATCTATATATATATATTAGAAATAATTCTTTAAGTTATATTTATTTAAGTATTTTATTTTATCACCATAAATTAAAAGGTGGAGGCATTTTTTACTTTATCTTTCATCAATTATCATATATCATTATTATAAATAATTATTATTATGATGTAAATAATGGGTGGATGCATAAAATGGATATTCATTAGAAATAAAAATTCTTAAAAGAAATATTTTTTAAAACTTGAGAATTTGAAAAATTGCTTCCACTTCTTCCACCTTTTTTTTTATGGTATATAAAATATATAATAAATAATAAGAGATGATGATATTTAGACCATAAAAGATATAATTTAAAAAAATGGTGTAAAATCCTTCCCTCCACCTTTCATCCACCCTGATGATAATTGCTTCCATTTTACTTCCACCAGCATATTTTAGATGATATAACATAAGAGAATTATAAATAATAATAATAATGGTATCAATAAAAGGTGGAATAAATAAAATAACTTAATAAAATCTTTAGTTTTAATAAAAAGAACTTAAATAAATTTAACTTAAAGAAATATTATCTAATATATATATATATAGAAATGTTCCCCCAAAAAGTTCTTGACTTTGTAAAACAAAAGACCCTAATTATCTCTCCTATCAAATACAATGATAAAAATGATAAATTTTGTTATGCAACCGTGAAACCTAAAGATAAATCATTAAAATGGCATCAAATGAATTTTGTAGAAAGTATGACGACATACAACGATAAAATGAAAGAATATCCAGATAATCAAGGTTTAATGATAAATTTATATGGATTGTATAATAAATATATTTGTTTTGATGCTGATGATGAGAAAGCAAATAATTTTATGTTAAAGTTCATATCAGAAAATGGTCTAAATAAAGTATCAACAAAATCCTTAAGACATATAACTCAAAACTTAACTTATAAAAATCATTATTATTTTAAACTACCAAATGATATAACAATTAATGCTGAAAATATTGAAAAAAAGAAACAATTTGAAAATCACGAAACATATGGAAATTTAGATTTATTATTTTTAATAGCAGAACATAAAAATTCAGAAATAGATTATGAAAATATTAGTGAAATACCAGAAGATTTATTACTACCAATATTAAAAGATGGTGATGAAGAAGATGAAGAAGAAAAAGAAGAAGAAAATGATGAAGAAGTTGATGAAAATAAAATAAAAGAAATATTAAAATTATTTAAATCATCAACTGGTAGTAAATATGCCGATTGGATGAAAATTGGATGTGCTGTGAAATCAGTTGATGAATATGCTGTAAAAATATTTGATGAATTTAGTAAAAGTCGTGATAATGCTGATACAAAATATAATAAAACTGGTACTCCATCATTAAAGCAACATTGGAAAAATTGGAAGAAATTAGGTGGTTGGGGTGCTTTAGTAAATATTGCTAAAGCAGATAATCCTGAAGGATTAAAAAAATGGATGATGAAATGGTGTAAAAAAGAAACAAAAGAAAATGATGATGAAGAATATAATAAAATTAAAGAACAATTCAAAGATAGATTATTTATTATTGAAAGTCCTATCATTTATGGTTATATAAATGAAGATAATGAAACAATATTTTATCAATTGAAAGAATTAAAACAATTATTAAAACCTTATAAAATTGGTAAAAGAGAATTTATAGAATTATGGTTAGAAGATAATACCAGAAAAGCATATTCTAAAATAGATTTTATACCTAATAATATAAATCCAAAGATATATAATAACTTTAGAGGATTTAAATATGAAAATACTGATGAAATAAATATGGATAAAATTCAACCATATTTAGACCTAATAAATACATTATTAAATAATGAAGAAGTTAGTATAAAAAGTTTTTTAGATTGGTGGGCGTGGATTAGACAAAGACCAAACCAAAAAACTGAAAAAGCAATAGTATTATATAGCGACGTTCAAGGAGTTGGAAAAAATACATTGATACAATTCTTTACTAAAATTATAACTTATTCTACAACTGTAAATGATATCAAAGATTTAGTCAAAAATTTTAATACTCATATTACTAATAAATTGGTTATATGTGGTGATGAAGTAAAAGTAAAAGCAAGAGAAATAAGAGATGATTTAAAAAATATGATTACACGAACAGAAATGATAGTAGAAAAAAAATGCGTTGATGCTTATCAAATAAATGATTATTCAAATTATATTTTTACAACTAATAATCAAACAGCATTTTATATTGAACCAACAGATAGAAGATTTATTTTATTTCAACTCGCTGATATTGTTATGACTGAAGAAACAAGTAAAAAATTATATGCTCTAATGAAAGATGAAGAAGCATTAAAAAGTATGGATACATTTCTAAAAGATAGAATTATTCCAGAAAAATTAAAAGCACCAGAAAATGAATATAAAAAATTATTAAAAGCAAATTCTTTACCAGCATATATTCAAATGATATATAGACAACCAAATAAATTTTATGGTGAAGAAATGACAATAAGCACATTATATGATATAGCAATTCAATATGCTAAACAACACGGTTTAGAATGGACTTTTAGTGCTGAAAAGATGTCAAGAGATTTTAAAACAGAATTTCTCGCATTTTTTAGAAAAAGAAAAGATGCAAATAAATATGTATTTCCTAAACAATCAGAATTAATTGAATGGTTAGAAAGTAAAAGACCACAAATAGTTATGGAAGAATTACCAAGTGAAGAAGATGAAGAAGATATCAATGATAGAATAGAAGAACTTCAAAAAAAGATAGCACAACTTCAACAAAAGAAAAAAGATATCAAAAAATAAAAGTTATTAATTTAGATAATTTTAAAAAAAATTATCTAATTTATATTATATAAATGGAAGTAGAATTTAAAAGTGAAATTCAAGAAAAAGATTTAGAATGTTGTGATACCTGTAAAAATCTTTTATGTAGTAAAAGACATATCAATCCTAACTGGTTAAATGATGTTAAGCAATGGCATTTAGAAGAACAAATAAAAAATATGATAGGTAAAAAGTTTTATGATAAAAGTGTTGATGAATTAATGGCAAATCTTTCAAAAGATGAAAATGTAAAAGTAGAAATAGAGAAAAAAGAAGAAAAAAAATAATATTCTAATATATATATATATAATAGAATGGTATTTAACATTTTAGATTTATTCGGAGGCGGAGACTATGAAAAAGAACATATTAATTTAATGTCTCATCTTTCTCGCCTAAAAGGTGGAGCAAAATCAAATGAAGATTTATTAGAAGAAATTAAAAAATTAAAAGAAGAATTACAAAAAGTTAAAGACGAAAGAGATGAGGCAAAAGAAAAAGTTGTAAGAAGTAGAAAAAGTATGGAAGCAATTGATTTAATGAATTTAAATAAATCCAAAAAATCACCATTATATCGTGATGAATTATTAATACATCCTGATATTTATAATTATGCTTATAATGAAGATGAAACTGGATTTGATAAAATTAATGCAGGAAAAGTAAAAAATGCATCAATTACAAAAGATAAACAAGGTAATGTCATATCAAGAAAAGAAAATGTTATCGGATTTCGTGATTATCAAAAAAGATTTATTGAAGATTGGAGTGTAAGCACACAAGAATGTGTAATTTTATATTATGGTGTTGGTTCAGGAAAAACTTTAATTGCTGTAAATTGTGCCGAACAATTTGTTGAATTAAATAAAAATCATCACGTATATTTTTTAACTCCTGCATCATTGGTTTTAGGTACTATTGAAGCAATGTATAAAAGTGGTATTGACCCAACAAGACAATATGCTGATGGAACTTATGTTTATTATTTTGTTTCATATCAACAAATGATTAGAAGTAATTTTAAATTTCACGAAAATTCATTATTGATATTAGATGAAGCACATAATTTAAGAAACTTTTTTACAAAAGGAATTAATGAAAAAGTTAGTGCAAGAAAATGGGTAGATAGTGGTGATTATTCTTTAATGGGTAATGTTCTCGCTCGTCGTATCATTGAAAGTGAAAACAAATTTTTAAGAAGTATTTTTATGACTGGTACTCTATTTGTAAATAATAGTGGTGATTTAGAAGCAATTATGAGTTTAGGGTATAAAAAGAGACCATTATTAAATTATGATGCTGAAGAATGGAAAGCAATCCAAAGAAGTGAAAATGAATTTAAATTATATTATGAAGGTTTATTATCATTTTATCGTATCCCTGATGATGCCCCACAATTCGCTTCTAAAAATTATCATTTTGAATTAATAGAAGGTGAAGGTGAAGAAAATCCAGATGAAGAAGGAAAAGATAGTTATTTTATTCATAGCAGAAATGAGTATAATAATTTAAAAAATAAATGGGTTATTGAATTTCTTAAAAAACACAAAGGTGAAAGAACATTAATTTATTCACAATTTTTAGAAAGAAGTTTATCTCCACTTTTAGAAACTTTAGATAAAATGAAGATGAGTTATGGTGTAATTAGTGGTAAAGAAAGTCAAGCAAAAAAGAAGAAGGTAGAAAATGCTTATAATGAAGGACAAATAGATGTTTTATTTTTTACTCTCGCCATCAAAGAAGGTGTAAGTTTTAAAGAAAGTGATAATATTATTATGATGCAACCTTATTGGAATTATGCTATCACCGAACAAATTCTTGCTCGTGGTATTAGATTAGATAGTCATAAAAAAGGAAAAGATAAGACTATTCAATTATATATGTTAGTAGGTATTAATCCTGATATGGTTGGAGTAGAAAATTATAAGAAAGTCAAACAATGGAAAAAAGATGCAGAAAAGATAATGAATGATGGTATCAAAAAATTAAAATATCCAAATGAAAAGAGACCAAATCCTGATTTCCCAGAAGAATTTATAGAACAAAAAGCAATCAAAACATTATTTTATGGTTCTCGTGATATTGATATGTATAATCGTATGTTTAATAAACAAGAAGCAATAAATGAATATGAAAAGAGAATTTTAGAATTACCACGATTTGAAGAAGTAAATAATAATGAAAATAATGATTTTGTTAAAACATTTAATGCTATGATTTTAGATATGGAACAAACAGCACCAATTTCAAATAAACAAAAAGCAGAATTAAAGAAAAGTATGTATTTGGATTTTTATAAAAAAGAAATAGAAAATGTTAATAAAAGAGTTATACGATTTGAAGATGATATTCATTATAAACAAAATAGAAACCCAGATTTAGAAACTATAGTTCAAAATAGACCACAAGAAGATGTAGAAAAGAAAGTAAAAGAAATGGTTGATAAAGGTGCTTCATTAGATAAAATTTTAACTTTGTTTGATATTGGTAAGACCGAAATTACAACATTTCAAGCAAATTTTACACCAGAAGATGAAATTGAAGATTTGTTGCATAAATCCAAATTATGGGAAGATACCAGAAAGAACTTAAAAGTTTTAGAACCAACAGCAGGAATAGGTAATATCGTTGGTGGTATATTAAAATTAAAAAATGCCAACAATTTAATGATTGATGCTAATGAATATCATAATGTATTTTATCAAATTGGAAAAGCAACTTATTCAGCAATTGATAATGTAAAATTTTATAATGTTGATTTTTTGAAATTTCAAAATAAATATAATTATGATTATATCATTGGTAATCCACCATTTAATTTAAGACATCAAGAAGAGGTCAAAACTGAAGGAAATAAAAGAAAAGGCATACCTCAAGTATATGGTAAAAGAGATAAAGTATTTTATGATGTTGATTTTGTTGCTAAATCATATAATTTATTAACTGATGGTGGAAAACTTGCTATGATTATTTCAACCAGACATAAAAGACAACCAGATATGCAACCATTTAAAAAGTTTAATCAATATTTAGAATTATTAGGTACTGATTACTATGAAATACACGAAAGTGGAAATTTTAAGAGTGATAAAGGTGTTACTAAAGAAATGGAAACTAATTTCGGTATGGAAATAATTATAATTAAAAAGAAACCTAACCATTTAATGGAATTAGACGGACAGCAATTATTAACTGATTTAGAAATTAAACAAGGTGTAAAAGCAACCAAAAAGAAAGGTGAAGATATTATTGGAAATGAAGATGAAGCATTACAACAAGAATACTATCAATTATTAGGTGATGTAGCATTAGAAAAAACTTTATTAAAACCAAAGAAACCAAAAGCAAAAACTTTAAAAGAAGTTAAAGCAGAAGCAAAAGCATTAGGTATTCAATTAACTCACGTTGTAGATGGTAAGAAAAAACCAAAAAATAAATCATTATTAGAAAAACAAATATTAAATCCACCTAAAAATGAAGTTATACCACAAAAAGTAAAAGTAAAAACTTTAAAAGAATTAAAAGCAGAAGCAAAAGCAAAAAATATTATATTAACTAAAACCGTAAATGGTAAGAAAGTTCAAAAAACTAAAGCAGATTTACAATTAGAATTATCAAAACAAGAAGAAGAGAAAAATGTCAATATTATGAAACCCAAAGGTATAGTTGAGAAGGCGGTGCAGAAGATAGAAAAGAAGATTGAAAAAGTTGCACCCAAACCAGCACCAACACCAGCACCAAAAAAAGAAACAAAAGCACAAACCAAAAAGAGATTAGAAAGTGAAAAAATAACTAAAAAATTAGAAGAAGAAGGTCAAAAGGTAGCAAAAGAATTAGAAACTTATGTAAAATATTTAACTGATGATAATCAAAAAAAATATTTAAAACTTGCAGATAAAGCAAAAGAATTAGGCATACCATTAACAACCTTTAATAATAAAAATAAAATTGTGTATAAAACAATTGCTGATTTAGAACAAGATTTAAAAGATAATAATTTTTTATTAGAAGATAAACCAGTTAAAGTTCTAACCAATAAAGAAATTGAAGATGATAAAAATGAAAGAATTGCTAAAGAACAAGAAAGAATTGCTAAAGAAAAAGAAAGAATGAAAAAAAATAATAAACCAGTTGAAGCACCTAAAGAAGCACCAAAAGTTGAAGTACCTAAAAAAGAAGAAAAGAAATTAGATGATACTCAAGGTAAATTATTAAGAGATAAATTAATTAAAGATGGTGAATTATTAAGCAATCAAATGGAAATATTTAAAAAAGTAGCAAAAGAAACAAATGATTATGCAAACCAATTAAATGCTGAAATGAAAAAGACAAAACAAAAAACAGGTAGAAGTGAGACGATGAAATTTAATAAATTAAAGAAACAAGCAGATGAAGAAAAAGGTAAAATATATTCATTTCAAGATAGCATAAAATCATTATTAGAAAAAATTTATCCTTATACTAAATATGATGATTATGAAGAAGTTAAGAAAAAGGGAGAACCAATAAGAAAGCGTATAAGAGAAATTAACAGTGAATTAAGCAGTATAAATTTTAGTCAGAATATTACGACATTTTCAAGTGATAATAAAAAAAGTTATGCAGAACAACTGGCAGATGAAAAAGTAAGAAAAGCAAAAGATAAAGAAGCAAATAAGGTCAAAACTGAACCATTAGAAAAAGAATTAAATACTTTAGAAAATAATCCAGATTATGAAAAATTATTAAAGTATGAATTAACTGGTTATAATCCTGATTTCAAAAAGTTTGTTGAAGAAATAACTATTAGATTGAATGATGGCAAACCAATTGATGATTTAATTAAAACTAAACCTCAATTAGTTGGGTCAGGTAAAATATCAAATTTTCTTAAATCATTAAATAAAGATGAAAAAGAAAAAATAAAAAATGTAGTTCAATCAATAGTTGGTGGTAAGGGCAAAAATAAGAAAAATATCAATGATGGATACGCATTACACGCTGTAATTATAAATAAAAGTGTCCCATTAGAAAAAGCAAAAAAAGATGCACGAAATATAATGAAATCAAAAACTGATAAATTTATGAGACAAACTGAAAACTCATATCGTTTTAGAAATATACCAAAACAAAAATTTAGTGATTTTAGAAGTCAAGTAGTAAATCCTGAAATAACTTTAATTTGGGGAAAAATGAAATAATTTAATAAATATTTTATCTATTATATATATAATAGATAAAATGCCGTTCGTAATTTTAAAACAATCAGATGGTGGGTATAAAGTTTGTAAAAAAGATAATCCAAAAATATGCTTTTCAACTCGTGGAATACCTTTAGAAAATGCTAAAAAACAAATGAGTGCTATTGGTATTAGTGAAGGAAAAAAAGGAGGAGGTGTTGAACCAGATGAAACTGATTTAAATCAACTCGCTCAAGGTGCTTATAGTGGTTCAGTACCACCTAATTATCAATTAATAGACCAATCACCAACAATTAAAATATATAAAAAAAATGATGATAACACTATTATAATTAGTGTTAGAGGAAGTGCTGATTTAAGAGATTGGAAAACTAATTTTACAGCACTGCCATTTAATAGATTAAATAAAAGTGATAGATATATTGAAGATAAAAATTTTGTAGGTAATGCCATACAAAAATATTCTAATGGAAATGACATCTATATCACAGCACATAGTTTAGGCGGAGCAGTCGCAGACCAATTACAAAAAGATTTTCCACAAATTAAAAGTGGTTTATCATTTAATCCAGCATATCAAGCAAGTGATTTTTTTAATCCACAAGAAACTACTATAAAACGAAAATATCATCAAGATGATGTTTTAGGTATGTTAGGTCGTTATCTACCACAATCAACAGTTGAAACACAAAAACCCAAAAATTTCATTGAAAAAGTAATAGGTAAAACACCATCAATATTTGATAGATTAAAAGGTCATTTATTGAGTGCTTTTGAAAGTAGTCGTAAAGTTGGAGGAGCAATACCACCTGATAATGAATTAATTAATATGAGTGATGAAGATATAGAACAAATGGCATTAAATGATGATGAATATAGACAAATGGTTGAAAGAAGAAATCAATTAGTAAGAAGAAGAATTGAAATAGAAGAAGCAAGACGACATTCAGAATTAGTAAAAAAAGATAAAAAAGCAGGTGGTAATAAACCATCATTTTTTAATCAATTAGAAAAATTAAAAATAGACCATAAACAATACCTAAAAATAGCAAAAGATAAAGCGAAACAAAGAGGATATAATTCAAATTTATTACACTTTTCTACTGATGGAATTCATAAATTAGAATATGATAATATACCATTTGGTCGTGTTGGGTATAAGGATTTTATTATTTATACATTAACTGAACCAAAGAAAGCAGAACAAGCAAGAGATAGATTTCATAAAAGTCATAGCAAAATCAACGATAGCGGAAGATTTTCACCAAATCAACTCGCATTAAATATAAATTGGTAATTAATTACTTTTTATAAATTCACCTTTATCTGTTAAAATATAACTCGCATATTTTAATGATGGATAATCAACCTTTAATTTATCTTTTAATTCTAATTGATTTTTATGATGTAAATGAATATCATTATCTTTCTTCACATCATAATGTTGTTTATACATACCACAATCCATATGAGAAATACAAATAATTTTTTTAATTCCGTGTAATTGAATAGCAATATCAATATGCTCTGAAAATGTTTTATTCCAATTAGAATTTGATAATGCTCCTAATTCTGAACCAGCAAGAACAAATAAATCAAAATCATTATGAAGTTCTTTTAAATCATTTAAAAAATCAGTTGTTAATGAAATGTATCGTGGGTCAATACACGATAAAACTAAAGCAGTTGCTTTACCTTTCTTTTTAAGATTAATATCCATATTATATAATTATAATAGATTTTTATTTCTAATATTAATATATATGAATACTATAAAACAAATTGAAAAAATACCAATGGGTGATGATGATATACGTGAAGTTTTACCTAATGCTAAAATCATCACCTATCCAGAACTAAAAAAATATAAAAGTATAACTCAATTATTAAAAAAACCAAAAGATTATGCATTTATTTTATATTTAGATAGTCCTAATAGCGGTCATTGGGTTTCTATTTTAAGATATGATGACAAAATAGAAGTATTTGATAGTTATGGTAAAAAAGTAGATAATCCTCTAAAATGGCAATCAAAAGAAGATGAAATAGCATTAGGTGTTGATGATAAATATTTATCAAAATTATTAGATAAATCACCTTTAAAAGTTTATTATAATGATGTTGATTATCAAAGTGAAAATTCAACAATTCAAACCTGTGGAAGACACGCATTAAATAGAATTTTAAAAATGTTAAAAAATGATATGAATGGTAATGATTATTTTAAATATATGAAAAAAATTAAAGGTGGAAAGAAGATGACATATGATGAAATAGTTAGTAATGAAATTAGAAATTAGATTAAATTTAAATATTTTACAAAAAAATATCTACATTTAATATATATATGAATAATTGGATTAATTGCTTATCACAAGGTAAAAGATACGAACAAGAAACTTTAAAATATTTAGATTATGATGAGATTGAGATGAGTGAAGGAAGATGTAAAGAATGGGATATAAAAATTACAAAAAATAATCAAATACAATATATTGAAGTTAAAAGTGAATTACTTGCAGGAAAAACTGGAAATATTTGTATTGAATATGAATGTAATGATGAACCATCAGGAATTAGAGCAACAATAGCAGAATATTATTTTTGTTATGTATTATATGATTATAAACCTTATGAAGTTTATAAAATACCAGTAAAGATATTAAAACAGATGATAATTGATAAAAAATATAATCGTGATTGTAAAGGTGGTGATGGATTTCGTGCAAGAATGTTTTTATTTAGAAAAGAATTATTTAACAATTATTTATTATCTAATTTATAATATGGATACATTAGATACATTCATAAAATCAAAAATTAATGGTTTGAAAAGAAGCACAATAAAAAATAAATTAATTTATCACACCAATAGAGATTTAAATGAAATATTAGATGAATTAAGTGATTTATATGGTTTTATGACAATCTATAAAGATGATAAAAAACGAAAATATATAGGTTTATATGACGACCAAATTAGAATAAATTTTTATCAAAAATAATATATATAATATATTAATATGGATACAAATACAATTTTATCATCTCTTGCTGTTGCTTTATCTATTAGTGGCACTATTCTCGCAGTTTTTAATCATAAACGCTTACGCTCACGCTGTTGCTCTGATAAGGAACGAGTTGTTTCTTTTGATGTTGAAAATACAACACCACCAAAATTACAACCAGCACCAGAATTAAAAAATGAAATGAAAGCACGTGATATATTATATAGTTCTTAAATAAATTAATTCAAATTTATTTATATTTCTTTATATTTTTCTGATATTTTACTTAACATCTTTAAAGGTCTAAAAGTTTTCATAATTTCATCAACTTCACTCGTAATTTTTTTAAACTTTTCTCTGGATGCATTTAATACTTCCATCATCTCATCAGGATTAAAATCTTCTTTATCAATTGGTAATTCATTAATATAATCTGCAGTCCAACTTCTACCACGAATTACACTTAAATATTCTTTCTTATATTCAGGATTATTTAAAGATTTTTGAATTCTTTTTAATTTTGATAAACTTCCAGAAGCATATAAGCAGTGATTTTCTACATAATATTCACCACTTTCAACCAAAACAAAAGGTGCTTTTTGTCCTGCACCAATTGTTCTTGGTGTAATTAAAATAGGTGCTTTTGTTGGTGGTTTGAAATATTTAGTAATCATATATGCTTTTCTTTCTTTTTCTTCATCTTTATTCTTCTTTAATTGTTTAGTTAAATCAATAGTATTATCATTTTTTAAATTTTCACCATAAATTAATGGTACTGCTCCTTTCATTGGTTTATCACTAAAAGCAATAGCACCTTTACTCTTTCTTTCTTTATCAAATTCATAATCTCCACTTCTAAATAATGATAAATCTCCAACTCTTTCAATATCTTCTCCAGCATTTGTTAATTTATTAAATTTAGGTGTCTTATTGGTATCAAAATATAAATTTTTACCAACCATAAAAGTAAAATCATTAGTAGGTATAGTTTTTCTAAATTGAAACATCATTAAGTTCTCAACTTTGGTCTCTTTGAATTCTTTATTTTTAATCATTTCACATCTTTCAATATTAACATTTTTATGCAGAAATTCTCTCATCAATTTAAATCCTGAAGTATTTAATAATGTTGCTGGTATATAAAAACAGCATACACCATTTTGTTTTAAATCCATTACTGCTTTAACACAAAATAGACCATATATATCTGTACTACCTTTAATAACTGATTTATATTTCTTTTTAACATCTTCAGGTAGTTTTGGATGACCTTTACCACCATAAATAAAATAAGGTGGATTACCAATGATTAAATCCATTTGATTAGTAAAGTCGGTCATCAAATAATCAGCATTAATACATTTTACACCTTTCTTTTCAAATGTATTTTTAAACTTATTAAAAAGTTCTTTATCAAATTCAACTCCAGTAATATTTTTATATCCTCTTTTGATGATACCATCTAAAAAATTACCAGTACCATATGAAGGTTCTAATACTTTATCATTTACATTAATTTTTATATCACGAAAAGCATTATCAACATCTCTCATAGGTGTCATAAATTGACCTAAACTTTGACGATGTTTTTTATCACTACTTACTAAATATTCTTTCTCTTCTTCTTCACCTCCACCCTGTAATTTACCATTCTTATAAATTCTTAACATTATATATATAATTATAAATAGAAATTAATTTTACAAAAAAATATCTACATTATATATATATATGAATTGTTTTATTTTATTTGATAATTTTACTAAATCTCTCATAGCAGTTTATGACGATGAAAAGAAAATTAATGAAGACTTAAATAAACTTGTTCTTTCAGATATGAATGATGAAATCTTATTATTAAGACATAAAATATTGGATGAAGTAATTCACGAAAAGAGACAACTCTTAATGATGACATTAGATAACATAGAAGTGCAGAAATCTTTAGATAAGAATAAAAAAACAATGTATTATAAAAATGGTGATGTAATACAACGATATTTAAAATATAGTAAAGAAATGAATAAGATAAGCAGTAATATATTCTTTTCATTCTAAATTTAATAAATAATTTTCAATTATTTATTAAATCGGGCAGATTTTTACCAAATATTTACTGTTTTACATCTAATTATGATATTACACGTAAAGCAATAGTAAAAATAACGTTATTTATACCATTATTATATATGTAAATATCTTTTTGGTGCTTTTCAGGTATAAATCCATAGATTTAAAACGGTAAAAATCGCCGTTTTAATAAAACTTTAGTTTTATTAAATTATAATTTTCAATAAAAATATAATCTAATATATTATATATAAATGTATTCTGGAATTCCATTAAATTCAAGAGATAGACAAAATCAAGAAGGTTTAGAACCCACACACGCATATTTTGATTTAGATATTACTAATAATGATACAGCACCAACAACTATAGCACCTAACTTAAGTTTTGATGAAATTCGTCAAAATGCTATTATATCAAATCCAAGTGATTATTTTTTAAGTATAGTAAGATTTCAAGTTGATACCGTAGCATTACCTGTTTTTGTTCCTCAAGTATTATTCGGTCAAGCAGACCCTAATGAATTAATTTATAAAATTACTATCACAAATGGAAGTATAAGTGGTAGTAAAAATTTATATTATGACCCTCAAGATAAAGTAGTAGCAGTACCAGCAGGTGCAAGAGTTCTTGCAAGTGATTTAAGTTTATATTATGACCCATATTATTATCAACAAAATTATATTGATTTAATTAGAATAGTTAATAATGGTTTTATTAATGCATCAACTAATTATGTAGCAAATGGTGGTGTTTTACCTAACGCTCATTATCCATTTATGACGTGGGATACTATTACTAGTAAAGCAACTTTATATGTTGAAAAAAATTGGGTTGGTACTGTAGCATTAATATTTAATTCACCATTATATTCATTATTCTCATCATTACCATCAATAAAAATAGGACAAAATTTAAATCAACTTACAACTGAAATTCAACCTGAAGCAATTAATACTGTTACTTTAAATGGTTCTGTATATGTTGTTGTTCCTCAAGAATATTCAACCACCTCAATATGGTCTCCTGTTAAAGCAATAGTTTTTACTTCATCATTACTACCAGTTAATGCTTCATTATCAGGAGACCCAGTTGTTTTTGGTGTTGGTTCATTAAAATTAACTACTGGCAACAATAACAATATTACTGCTGTATTAACTGATTTTACTGCTGATAATTATAATGCTACCGTTCAATATACACCAAGTGCTGAATATCGTCTATTTGATTTAATTCAAAATTCACCACTTGCATCAGTAGGACTTCAAGCATTCTGGAAAGATAGATTTAGTAATTTAATTCCTTTTACTCTTCCTTCTGGGTGTAGTGCTTCTATTAAAATATTATTTAGAAAGAAATCATTTAATGAAGGTCTCAAATAAACTTTAGTTTTAATTTATTAAAAACTTTAATTTTGATTATAATTTAATTTTTCTAAAAATTAATTTATAATATATATTATATAAATATGTCCTCGCAAGATTTTCACAAAGTTCTCGTAAAAGACGATATCCTTCAAACCACTGATGATATAGGGTATTCAGTTTTTAAGGGCGGTCAAAATGTTACACCTGCCTCTTTTGGTGCAGTTTCTCAAAATACTTCCGCTTTGACCTTCAACGTCCAAGTTCCATCAGAACAGACCGTAATCTCACGTAAAGTTTTATTACAATCAACAATGACAATTACTTTAAGTGCTATACCTCAAGTTGGTTATTATTTATTAAATTATGGTCTCTTTGATGCCTTCGCACCATTTCCCCTGCAACAAGCAATGAATACCATCCAATGTACGTTGAATAATAACACAGTTTCTACAAATATTCGAGATATTCAACCTTATTTAAATAAAGTTCTCTCTTCTCGTGAAGATATGTTAAAAAATTCAACCTGCCCTACATATCCTGATACTTATGGTGCTTATCCAAATGAAGCAGATATTCCTACAGCATCACCTTTTACTCCTGCTTACTATGTAAATGCTGGTTTCAATGCCACAACTGATACAGATTATGAACCTCGTGGTTCTTTTCAATTAGGTGCTGTTACTGGCAATTGGAATTTAGCAGGTGATGGTGTAGCAGTAAGAACAGCAACATTTTCAATTACAGTCGCCGAACCTCTTCTCATCTCTCCTTGGATTTTTGGCAATCCCAAAACAAATAATCAAGGCATTTATGGTATTCAAAATTTAAATTTTGTATTTAACGTTGGTAATGCTAATAGATTATTTAGATGGGGTTCTCGTTGTGCTTTCGCTACTGGTTCGGTATCTGCTCCCACCTTCAACCAAGGAACAGTAACAATTAACTCTTTCACCAATTCTACATTACAATTCAGATTTCTCACAGCACATCCATCAGATTTAATGAGTTCAAGAAATGTCGTGCCGTATTTAGATATGCCTCGTTTTCTAACCACAGGTCAATCAAGTGTTGCATCTTTAGGTAGCACAACAATCACCTCTAACACTATCCAACTCAATCAAATCCCTGATAAACTCATATTGATGGTAAGAAAACCTATGGGATTACAACAACCTTATGATGCGGATGCTTTCTGGGCGTTAGATGGAGATAATGCTCTTTCAATCCAGTTCAATAATAATGCTGGACTTCTTGCAAGTGCAAGTGCGAGACAAATTTGGGAGATGTCAGTAGAAGCAGGAAATACTCAAACTTGGAATGAATTTAGTGGTGTAACAAGTAATGCATATTTAGATAGTGGATTTACATATCCCGCCGTATTTGCGGGTGGAACAGTACAAGATGTAAATGGTGTCGCTGTACCTGGCAACACTAATTATCAATTAGGAACTTGCGGTTCTCTCATCATTTTAGATTTCGGTAAGCATATTCAATTGGTAGAGGACTATTATGCACCTGGGTCTATCGGAAATTTTAATTTACAGGTGTCATTGAAGGTTAAATACACAACTATGCAAGGTTGGGGTTCTCACACAGCATTATATAATGCCAATGTTACACCCGAATTATGTATGGTAGTTGTCAATTCTGGAGTTTTAGTAACAGAAAAAGGAACATCATCAACATTCACAGGAATACTTTCTAAACAAGATGTATTAGATGCCTCATCTCAAAATGCTGTAAATGCTTCTTCAATGGAAAGAATTGTAGGTGGTGGTATGTTAGATAAGATTAGAAGTACAGTAACAAAAGCACTACCTTATCTCGCACCACTCGCTAAAAGTGCTTTATCTCAAGTAAATCACCCAGTTGCTAAAGTTGCAAGTGCTGGATTAGGTGCTTTAGGATATGGTAAATCTGGTGGAAGACTTTCAAAACATTTAATGTAAAAGAATTTACTTTATAATTTAAAAAATAATTATCTATTAATTATTTTTCAAAATTATTTTATAATCTATATTATATAATATGCCTTACGACAATGAATATAATCGTGAAATTTCAAAACAAATTACTGCCAATTTAGAAAAACAAATAAAACAAGAAAATGCTAATAGTCTTTCTGGTGGTGGTCTTCAAGGTGGATTTCTTCCATTTCTTCCAATGATTGCGAGTGCATTACTACCTCACGCTGTTGGTGCTATTGGTAAAATGATTACTGGTAGTGGTAGAATGCCAATGAGACATTCAAATACTCGTTCTTGCTCTTCTTCTCGTTCTTCTTCTCCTGAAGGTATGAAATCATATACTGGTGGAAGTAGATTAGGAAATCCTGCATACATTGGATATCCAAAAGGTCATTCATTATCATCAGGAATTAAATTTGAAGGTAGTGGTAAATCTGGTGGTATGGGTAAAAGTGGTGGAGCATTAGGTGCTATGCCTAAAAGTAGATTAACTCAACCTGTTTCAACAAGATTATTTAATTCTAATGCTAAAGATGCGAGAAGATTAGATTTAGAATTAAATGGTGCTGGTCGTCATATTAGACATAATGTATATGAAGTACCAAATTCAAGAATGCCAAAAAAAGGTAGAGGTAAAAGTGGTGGTGTTGGTAAAAGTGGTGGTGTAGAATTAAGTGATGATATTGAACGTCAAATTGGTGGTAGTTTATTATATCCTCAACAAATGACAGGACAATATGGTGGTGGTATGAGTGGAGGTGAAGGAGTAAATTATCCTAAATCAAAAGGAAAACCAAGATTAGGTAGTGTTGTATCTGGTGCTGGTAAATCTGGAGGTGTTGGTAAATCTGGTGGTGCTTCTAAATGGATTGAATTTGTAAAAAAAGTTAGAGCAGAAAATCCATCAATGTCATACAAAGAGGCAATGGTTGAAGCATCAAAGAGAAAATAAATAATATACTAATATTAATTAATTTAATATTAATATTTTTGAAAATTATAATCTATTATATATATATAATAAGATGTCAATCGCTCAAAAACAAACAAGAGAGATTTTAGATGAAGATAAGAATATCAATAAGCAGGTGATGGAGAGACAAATTAAACAAGTAACATTAACACCTGAAGGATATAAATCTAAAAGACCTATTGAAGGTCGTGTAAAATATAACGTTCAACGATTAATCAATCTATTTAGACTTGCATTAGAAAATAGTATTGATGTATATAATGAAGGTAGAGAAAAAAAAGATTTTTCAACTGTTGTTGAAACATATAATAATTTAGTAAATTATGCAAACTTTTTTATAAAAGAAGAAAATCCAAGTCAAAATGAATTATCAAAGTTAAATGATGATTTAAGTAAATTAAATCCATTAGTTGATACTGTCGCTCAAATTGCTGATATTGGTACATCAGTAGATAGAAATGATATGACTGAATTAAAAAATCAATGGTATTCTGATAAGAAACCAATTGGATTAACTGAAAAAGGATTAAGTGCAAGATTACAAAGAACTAAAAGAAGAACAGATGTTGAAGAAGGAACACCAGAAGAAGGTGTAAGTGGAGCAATTGACATTGAATTTCAATTACAAAAATTAGAAAGATTTGTAAATACATTACCAAATTCAGATAGAAAAGATACAATTTTAAAAGAAATAAGAGCATTAAATAAATCATTTAAAATAGCACAAAAAGAATATTATGAAGTAATAAATAGTGAAGACCCAATTCAAAAAAATAAAAAGAAACAAAAATATGATAATTTAGTTGAGGATATTGTTAATATGATTAATGGTTTTGAAGATGACCCAATTTATGCATCATTTGAAGCACCAGAAAGTGAAACTGTAGATTTAAAACCTAAAGAATTACCAGCATATGCAAGAAAATATTATGATATGTTAGATGAATTAAAAGGTCTTAAAGACCAAGGTAGATATAATGAAACCAGAAAAATGGAATTTAAAATTGATGCATTACTTAAAAAACATCCACAATTACGTGATACAGCACGTCCTCAAGTTAGTGAATATGATTATGAAGCAATAAATCCTGCAACTGGTGAAAGAAGAATTGATGAAGCATATGATGCTTATAATCCACGTGGAGATTTTGAATTTTATGGTATGGGTAGAAGAAGAAGATTAAAAGGTGGTGTTGGTGCTTATATTCAACACGGAGCATATGACCCTAAATGGGATAGAGATGGTGCAGGATTAACTTTAAGAAGTGGAGCAGTTGAAATACCTCATAGATTAAATAGACAAAGAGGACTACCTACAGCATATCGTCAAGACCTCGCAGAAGCATCATTATTAAATAAAGGTCTTACAGTCAGAAATGATGAAAAGAACCAATTAAGAATGATGGAAATTGAAAAAGGAGAACCACACGGAAGTAAAACAATAATAAGTAAAATTAAAGATGCTGAAAAGGCAACCATTGAAGGTATGGGAAAAAGAAAACAATCAAATTATAGACAAGAAAGAAATGAAATGTATTATTAAAATTATTTTATCATCTAATATATATATGGATATATTAGATGCTAAACAATCAAGACAAGAAATATATGATTTTATGAAAAAATTAAAATTTAGTAATAATAGAATAGAATTAATTGGTACGGCAAGTTTAAGAAGTCAATCATACTTTGGTGATTATGATTTGATTAGTCAAATAAAAGAAACCAATCCAAAACGAGCATTTGAAGAATTTGATAAAATTTTAAAGGCAACTATAGAGGATGAAAATATGTATTTTATTGAGATGAAGATACAACGAGAAAAAACAAAAACTAAATTCTATTCCCCACCATCCGAGGCACAATTCATAAAAGCATACAAGAATGTGAAATTTGTTAAATTAGATTATGTTGTTAGAGTATTAAATGATTTTGTAGAATTAAGTGTTAATTATTTTTTACCATCAAATATTGATGTAAATGATATGATAGAATTAGTAAGAGAAGATGCCAATGAATTAATGAAAGAGAAAAAATATTATAAAGTTTTAAAACGTGTATTTACAATCTGTAAATATAAAAAAGAAAGATATTTAGTTGTAAAGTTATCAAGATTTTTCAATAGTAAATATGGATTATATTATCAACGTAAAAGTAGATTAGAAGCATTAAAATTATTGATAGAATATTATAATGATGAAAACACAATAAACAAAGTTATGATATCACTCAAAGATTTACACCTTGAACCTAATATTAAATTAATTAATGATGAGATTAACACGCTAACAAAAATTACGAATAGACAAGCAAAAAAATTCATTGTAAAAAATGGTATAATAATAAATGATTTATAAATAAATTTTATCTAATGTATTTATATTGATATTATGTTTAACCTTTCTAAAATAGGCAAACCTATAGCACAAATTGATGGTGGTAAAAACGATAAAAAAATCATTTCTATTGCTGAAGATAAGGACAAAGATGCTGAAGATGTAAAAACTTTTCAATCAATTCATATACCTGATGGTAAATTACAGCAAGTGCCAAATACAAATATTGAAAGAGATGTATTATACATCACTGGAAAATCTGGAAGTGGTAAGAGTTATTATGCATCACAATATTTAAAACAATATAAGAAAGCACATCCAAAAAATGAAATTTATTTATTCAGTAGCGTAAATGATGATAAAAGTTTGGATAAAATGAAAGTTAAAAGAATTAAATTAAGTCCTGAATTAGAAGATGTTGAATTAGGTGAATTTGAAAATTCTTGTTGTATTTTTGATGATTGTGATGTAATAAAAGATGTACGAACTCGTGATGCCGTTTATAAGATATTAGATTTAATGTTAGAAACTGGTCGCCATCATAAAATAACCGTAATTATGACTAATCACCTCGCCACTGATAAAAAGAATACAAAAAGAATTTTAAATGAAGCACACACCATAACAGTATTTCCTCAAGGTACAGCAGGTAGAGGACTAAAATATTTATTAATGGAGTATTTAGGTTTAGATAAAAATCAAATTAAATTATTAAAGAATAGCAAAAGTAGATGGATAACTATATTTAATTCTTATCCAATGATTGCTATGACTGAAACAGATATAATTCCTTTAACAAGTGAATAAAGATTTATTTAGATATTTTAAAAATAAATATCTAAATAATATATATATATATGGATTTTAAAACAACATTAGAAGAAAAGTTAAAAACTAAAGGTTTGACTGATAGTAGTATTAAACTTTATTTAAGAAATTTAGAAAAACTAAATGATGGTCTTCCACTCAAAAATTTTAAATTTTTAGAAAAATTTGAAGAAACTTTAGAAAAATTAAATAAGTATAAACCAAATACCAAAAGAGGATATTTGATTTCAATTGTAAGCACTTTAGGAACTGAAAAAGAAAATAAAAAAATTGCTAAATTATATGCTAAATATTATGATGAAATGATGAAAATTAATACTGAAATTAGAGCAGTACCAACTGATGAGATGAGTAAAACACAAAATGAAAATTGGATTAAATTAGATGAAGTAAAGAAGGTATATGAAGAATTAAAGGCAGATGTTGAGAAATTTGTTAATAATAAAGTAATAAGTGATAATCAATATAATAAATTACTATCATTAATGGTGTTAAGTTTATATACTTTAATTGTTCCTCGTCGTAATAAAGATTATATGATGATGCATATCATTAGACCATATAAAGAAGATGCAGAAGATAATGTTAATTATTTAGATTATGATGGTAAGAAATTTATATTTAATGTTTATAAGACAGCAAAAACACACCAACAAAAAGTTGAAGATATACCTGAAGATTTAATGACTATCATAGATTTATATTTAAAACATCATCCAGCATTCAAAGGTAAGAAACTACCTAAAAAATTCTATGAACCATTATTAGTATTTAAAGATGGTACTGCTTTTAGTGCAGATAATACAATTACACGTATTTTAAATAAAGTTTTTGATAAAAAAATTAGTAGTTCAATGTTATATCACATTTTTGTGAGTGATAAATTTGGTGATACTGTAAATGAAATGAAAAAAGTAGCATCTGATAGAGGTCATACTGTTGATATGCTTAAAGAATATATAAAAGATGATAAAAATGTAATTTAAAATTATTTAGATTTTTAAAAATAAATATCTAAATAATATATATATAATGTCTGATAAAGTAGAAAGTTCTAATCAAAAAAAAGCAAG